>SXGT01019399.1_pt1 | contig 23558 bp, 23 predicted proteins | sample 3176221 | NCBI WGS metagenome assembly SXGT01 (sample SAMN11356862, study PRJNA531348) | freshwater metagenome | isolation source: freshwater sample F1-120 | place: China: Fuxian Lake, Yuxi | collected 2017-12-25
AGTAGGTCCTGTGGGTCCAATTAATCCATCAGATCCTGTAGGTCCTGTGGGTCCAATTAATCCATCAGATCCTGTAGGCCCAGTAGGTCCAATTAATCCATCAAATCCAGTAGGTCCCATAGGTCCAATTAATCCATCAGATCCAGTAGGTCCCGTAGGTCCAATTAATCCATCAAATCCTGTAGGTCCCATAGGTCCTGTAGCACCAGATCCTGTAGGTCCCGTAGGTCCAATTAATCCATCAGATCCAGTAGGTCCCATAGGTCCTGTAGCACCAGATCCTGTAGGTCCCGTAGGTCCAATTAATCCATCAGATCCTGTAGGTCCTGTAGATCCAATTAATCCATCAGATCCTGTAGGGCCCGTAGGCCCATTACATGGACCTGTTGGCCCAGTAGGTCCTATAATACCAGTAGTATAAATCCATTGATTTAAAGTAGAATCATATTGAAGTATTGATTGATGAGGTGGATTTCCCAACTGTAATGGAAGACGATTAAATAATAAGGCATTATTTCGTAACATTTTATATTAAATACACAAGTTTTTTACAAAAAATGCTGACAATCGTATACATAATATTTACTATTCTGAATTTATTCATGTTTAAAAAAATTTATTGGCCAATATTGCTTGAACATTTTTCAGGAGCAAAATATGCCAAAAAAATTATAGGAAGCTGGTGGTTATTATTCGTTACATTTATAACTATTCAAATTATATATTTGAAACAGAAATGGTTCAAAAATGTCGAATATATGGGAAATGATAAATATAAACTTGTTGTCGTACTAAATGGAAAAATTGTGCATCTCATCGTTGAACCTGTAAAGAATAAACCAATAGCAGTTTTTGATCAAAATTTTGATTTATGCTTAACAGAAGATTTTATATCATTTTTTCAATATCAAAGCACAAATTTTTGTCCAAAATTATATGGTCATGATTCATTAAATTTATACTTTGAAAACGGAACCATTGTTGAATACAAAGGTTAGTAACTACATTGTAGACCTTTTTTGTTCAAAACTAAATTCGGAATAATTTGTCAACGCCACAAGAGATTTATAATAATTTTCTATATGATGATCTTGTATATGATCAAAAGGCGTTGGATTCAGATCTTCCAAATATAACATAGAATGAGTATGTGTATATCCTAATAGATAAGGTGGAGAAAATGGAACTATATCATCACCATGAACAAAACGAAAATGTTGTACATTTTTCAAACGATGTTTTAATCTTCTACCACCTGGTCGAGGAGAACCAAAAGTAATCAATATTAAATCATCACATTTGCATATATTACGACAAAGTAATATATCAGCTAAAACTAAAGCTGTAGCTCCTCCTAAAGAATGACCAGTAATAATAAGCTTTTTTGTGCTAGTAAACAAAAAATTTTTCATAATTAATTTGGTCAGTATATTTTGAGCATTGATTTTAAATCCTCTATGTGTATCTTTATTTCGTAATAAAAATTTTATATTGGTCGTCCAATCATTTAAATTTGCTGTTCCTCTTATACATATTATTATATACTCGCTCAATTCATCTATAGAATAATTTGTTTCATGTAATTTATAAATATCCATACAGTTTTTAGCAGCTTTTAAAATGATACTATTGTCTAATAATCTTGAAAATTTTGTTTCCATTATCTTTTTTATAAAAATAATTTAAAAATGACAAGTTTAGGTCCAAGTACAAATCAACCAACTCTATTATTTCAAGATACAACATTAGTAGAATCAAAGCCTGTTATTAAATCAGGCACAGTATTGGATTATATTTGTAAAAATTTTTCTTATCTCTATTCTTTGATTGAAAGAGAAAATTTACAACATTATTACAATGATGAATTGACCAAATGTACTATATTTATACCAATAAATCAAACAGAATTAAGTCCAAAAACAATAACAATCAATAATAAAAGAATAAACACAATTTTACTTTCAACAAGTGAAGAAATGTTTTTACCATCTTTATCTTTCGATTCAGTCAAAGTAAATTATAAAAATAATATAATTTACATCAATGATGAACCTATACTCTTTGGAGACATCATGTGTATAAATGGAATTATTCATGTCGTAGAAAATATTTAAAAAATATTATTTTTTATCACGATAGCGTGATAAAAAATTTTTTTATTCAGTGCGCTTTTGATTCATTTCTAAAGCTGTTTCTATAAAATCATATGGATATTCAACACCATTATCTATATTGATAATGACTGTATTGTTTTCTGTTTCTCTCAACCATTCAGTTTTTGGTAAATGAATGGTGGCGATTTTTTTTATGTATTCGGGTATATCTATTCTATTTGTTTGTATAGCTAAATGGTTTAATCTTACACTTTGATCCATTATACTTTTTATTGTTTGTAAATTTATTGGATCATCAGTTTCGATTATTCCAACAATTTTTTGTGGTTTGACTGGTTTCTGTTTATAAACATTATACAAATCTGAGAATGATGTAGAGTATAATCTTATTTTTCTATCAAAATCAAAATAAAAAAATAACATACCCAGTATCAGAATAATCATAATTAAAAACAATATGTTCATTTTGTAGATGAAATATTTTTATTGACACATGGATGAAATATTTTTATTGACACATGGATGAAATATTTTTATTGACACATGGATGAAATATTTTTATTGACACATGGATGACATGTACTGTGTATTACATGTACCGCTTCCATAAGCTTGACCAATTTGGAAATATCCTCCTCCACTACCACATGAATTATTTCCATGTGTAAGAGATGAATATCCAGGAGCTCCATAAGCTGGCACTACATAATATCCTGAAGTTGTAACAGGCGTTGGAGATTGTATACCATAACAACCTCCTGTATAAGCCTGATTATAATTACCAAGTTGAGAGTATAAATAATTACCAGTTTTCATTCCATTACAACAAGACATTTTTTTTACAGTAAAATTAAAAATTATAAATTCTATAATTATTTTTTATAAATTTTACAGATTACAAAAACTAGACATTGTAATTTTCTGGTTCTTTCATTTTTCGTTCTGTTATATTTCCAAATAAATTTGTACCAGTCTTTTTACCAATGATAAAAATAATAACATTCATGCTTAGTAACATTAAAAGTCTTATTTCTGGTGACCATTTATTAGAACCTGAAGGCATATATCTTTTTTCTGCCATTTCAACCAACAACTGATCATATGTACTCATGGAAGAAATTTGCTGTTGCGCAAAACCTTCCATGTCGAAATTTATTTTTCCCAATACAACTTCACAACCCATGACAAAAATAATCATGTATCGTTTTAAATTTTCAACAGATGAATCTAAAGATAAGCGTCTTGTCAACATGTCATATTTTTGATTCATACTGTTTAGGTCAGAGTACATATTAAATTCAGGTATAGAAGCATTAGGATGCATACGCTTCAAAACTTCATATTTGAAATAAATTGCATTTCTTTCTTTTTGTGTTTCTTCATCTTCAATACCATACGTATATTCTTTATTAATGTTTACTTTTTTTTGATCCTGTAATTCTTTTAAAGTGGGCGGGACATTTGTAGTAGCAAAACTTTGATTAGATTTACCATTTTTTTCGCTTTTTTCTTCTCCTAGTAATGATTCAACAAGATCGTGTTCTGGATTTTCAAAGTGTGTTTCATTTATCGGATTTATGTCATCAATTTCCTTTTGAAGAGTTATGTCTTCAATTTCCTTTTGAAGAGTTATGTCTTCAATTTCCTTTTGATTGTCCACAATATGTTCGATTTTTTCAGAAGGTACATAAAATTTGTTTACTAAATCTTGTTTTATTTTTGTTTTGTTTTCCAAGAGCTCCAAGTACAAAATTGGCATACGTTGAAATGAAGGTAAAGGGAAAATTTTATCCACATTATCAATATGAATTTTTTCTACTATATATGTCATTTTATTTTTTTTTTTATTTTTTTAGATCAAATAAGCTTTATATTTTTTAAAACTTTTTCAGTATAAAATTTTTTAAACTCACACCATTGATGGACGTTTTAAAAAATTTTTTATATTGAAAAAGTTTTAAAAAAATTTTTATGGCAAGTTAGTTTTAAAAAAATTTTATATTGAAAAAGTTTTTTAAAAAAATTTTTATATTGAAAAAGTTTTAAAAAAATTTTTATATTGAAAAAGTTTTAAAAAAAAATTTTTTTAAAACTTTTTATACCAAGTTTAATATCCTATGTATGTATCTCGGCACATTTTTATGTGATGAGATTTTTGAGGTGCCTCCTAATTTATATGATGCAAAAAAATTTCAAGATATAAGTTGTAAATTTTCATCCAATCTATTTATGAAGCAGTACGTTGCGAAATGAAATGAAGCAGTACGTTGCTAGCGAAATGAAATGAAGCAGTACGTTGCTAGCGAAATGAAATGAAGCAGTACGTTGCTAGCGAAATGAAATGAAGCAGTACGTTGCTAGCGAAATGAAGCTTTTAGGAATCGATTTCGTCTTCAGAATCGGTTTCGTCTTCAGAATCGGTTTCGTCTTCAGAATCGGTTTCGTCTTCAGATTCAATATTGGCATCGGTTTCGTCTTCAGATTCAATATTGGCTCCGGTTTCGTCTTCAGATTCAATATTGGCTCCGTATTCTAACATAAGGTTAACTATTGCAGGATTTTTGTGATCTTCTAAAGGACTATATCCTCCGGCATTAGGATTAGCTCCGTGTTCTAAAAGAATTCTTATAGTTTCAATAGGTTTTCTTTTAATTTTAATACCTTCACAAACATGTAATGGTGTTTGACCATAAATATTTTCAGTATTAGGGTCGACCCCGTGTTCCAAAAGAACTCTCACAACATCAGGACTTGTTGCAACATGTAAAGGAGTATTTCCGTTAAAATCTTTTGCGTTAAGATCAGCTCCGTGTTCTAAAAGAACACGAGCAATATCGGCGTTTTTTGCATAATGTAAAGGAGTTCTTAAAAACGCGGATTCAGCTTTAACATCCGCTCCTTGCTCTAGAAATAATCTTGCAATATCAGCAGTTTGCACAGTATGCAAAGGAGTTCTACCCAATCTATTCACTTGGGTAAGATCACTGTGTTTCAACAGCCTTCTTGCTGTATTCACATCTGTCACATTAAATATTTTCATTTTGTCTGTTGTCTATTGACTGTTGTCTATTGACTGTTGTCTATTGACACAATTTTTGATAAATATATGACTAAAAAAATCAATTTTTTTATTACTGGATGGAGGGGTATTTATATATATCTGGTATATATGATTCTTGTATGTCTGGAATCAAAACAATCAGGTGTCTGTTGTCTATTGACACAATTTTTGATAAATATATGACTAAAAAAATCAATTTTTTTATATAATAGAGAGACTGGATGATGGAGGGGGTGGGGGTAGTCTACGTCTCAAATTCAATATTTATAGGGTTCAACATTCCTTGGGACAAAAGATAGATCTGGTATATATGATTCTTGTATGTCTGGAATTTCAAAACAATCAGGTGGTTCATCATTTTTCATCTTTTCAATATCCATAACTAAATCCATAAACCCTGTACCAACTCGTGGTTGATTTCCTGATATCACAGCGGCACTTATTCCAGAGTTATTTTCAGTTTCAGTTCTCATAGCTGCTGAGATAAGAATATCTACACTTTCTTCAAATGTTGCTTTGCTTAATGGTCCACAGTCATTAGTTCTCATTGTATACCTAGTAATTGAACACGGTTTACCTTTATAGGTCATTTTATCAACCAACAATCTAACGTGTTCTTCATTAACATTAGAACAAATCTTTACAAGATCATCAAACAATATTCTTCTAACAGCGGTTATTCCCAAAGCATTGTAAATTTCCCAGAAATCATTACAATATAAACGTTTTCCATCAATAAGAGGATGAGCAAGCATTTTTTTTACATTACTACCTTCTGTGATAATAAACCATTCTTTATCCACATTGTTGTAATCTAGATAAGATGCACGTACTCCAACCATACCACATACTAAGATTTTATCCAGTTCATTTATATAGTCTATATATTTATCCATATTACAGTTTATAAACTGTATCTCAATACCCAAAGCTTTTATACCAATATTGATATCATAATTTTGTTCCATGACTTGTTTGATTTTCACTGCAATATCAAATGGGTTGATTCTGTTTACAAAGAGAACTTTATCGATAAAGTCAAAATCTAGAAACAGTATATTATTTTCAATTTTGACACTAGGATAATCTTCATATAAATCTTTGAAATATACGCCTGTAATTGAAGAACCAATTTCGTTTCTTAACTCGTCTGATGTATTATATTTTTTTTTAAAATAAATAGTGCATGTCTTGATTTTTAAATTTTTACTCATGTTTAAAATTTCTTCCAGCCTTGATACTCCAGTTTGTTGTAATTTACCAGCAGTATGAAAAGTATTGAGAGTTGTTTGTGTTTGTTTTTCTCCTATACTTTGTGCTCCAATTATACCAATACACTCACCAGGACATGCTCTAGCCATAAAATATTTTTGAGACACAAATTCTTTAAATTCTGTAAAACATGATGAAGAAATTTTTATTTTTTTCAATTCTGTTTTCAAAACAGAATTTTGTTTCATTTTTATTTCCTGATTAACTTCTTCTGGTAGATTGTAAAAAAAATCACATGCTTGAATAATATCCTCAATTTGCACATCTGTTAAATATTTTATGTCTGTATCATGTCCTTTTTGAAAACGCCTAGAAATTCTATCCATTAAAACTGGTAAATTTTTACCATCATCTGTTTTTGTAATCAAACTTGTATCGAAACCATGATTTCCAAAAATAAATTGATAGATATTTTTTTTTGCATCACGTACTGTTCCATCATATTCTATTTTTAAATCTTCATTCATTTTTATGATTGATCGTTGAATGTAACCAGAAGTTGCAGTTTCCATTGCTGTTTTAATCATACCATCTCTACCTGTCATTGCATGAAAAAACATTTCATCGGGTTTCATTCCAGTTATAAAAGATGAAGAAATAAAACCACGACTTTTATATCTCCTTGCTGGATCATTTACAATAATTCTCGGGTAATGAATAAGAGATCTTTTATTATTATCAATATTTTTTCCAGGTCTAAATCCATCAAGATTTTGTTGGCCTAAAAGTCCTGTAATTTGGGCAATGTTGAAGTAATCACCTTTACTTCCAGAAGCAACAGTATAGTTAAAATTATTGTCTGGTAATAATACTGATTTAGCAATTTTCAACCCAATATCTTTTGCTTTGTTTAATGAACAATTTACTCTTGATTCTCGAACTTGATGATGTTCTGTTTTCAAAGCGATATTATTTGCTTCCAAAAAATATTTATTGACTATATTTTGAATTTCTTGTTGTTTATTTACGTCTCCAATAAGACAATCTTTAATTCCTACTGTAAACGGAAACATTTCCAACCAACAATTGGTCAGAAATTGTATATTGTCGACAAATTCCATAGCAGTGTTGAAATCATACTCCATAGCTAATAATCTTATAATACTAGACTTTCCACCTTTCAGACTATTTTTATCAAAATAACCATATTTTACAACTCCTTGTTCAATCTCTAAAATTTCTGTTTTGTAATAGAAATCATCAGGCATAATGAAACCAAAAACAGTACACGAAGTGTAATTGTATCCATCTGTTTCTTTTCTAATCTTTTGAATAACTTTTAATCGTTCATCATAATTATAATTGTGTGATATTCGCATCATACATTGCATAAATATACTCTTGTCAATAATTTTTATGTTTGAAGTCATCAAATAAGCACCTAATAAAGAGTCTTGTACAATAACCATTTCAGGTTTATTTGACTGTGCTGACAACATGTTGTATTTAGCATTGGATAGAAATTCCAATTCTGTTCTAGCTTCAATTGTTTCCTGAGCAAATATATTTCCTTCATCACCATCGAAATCTGCATTAAATCCTGTCACGATAGCTAAATTCATTCTAATAGTTTTTCCTGGTTTTATTACTACTTTCATTCCCTGCATACTATTACGATGAAGAGTTGGTTGTCTGTTTAACAATATATAGTCACCATTTTGTAAAGATCGTTCTATAATATCTCCAACTTGTAATATGATATTTTTCTTCTCAGGAAATATAAGAGGAATAATTTGACCATCACGCTTTATTTCATCACCAGGAAATAGTTGCATTTTACAATTTGTTACTCTTGTGTTTTCAACCACACCATTTTTATTTTTTCTAGATATAACATCCCCATGTTTCAAAACTGTTCCTCTTTTGATTTTTGCAATAGGTGCAGAAATTTTGTTACCATTTTTTTTAATGATTAAAGAGATTAAATTTGTATTGTTCAACATGTCTGTCAATTTTTCAATATTGTAAGAAGATACAATAATTGGTATTGTCAGTAAGGATGCAATTTCTTCTGGAATTCCTACTTCGTTCATTTTTAAAGTTGGTTCTGGACCCAAAACAGTGCGAGCAGTTCTATTGCATCTTTTACCCATTAAATTTTGTCTAACATGACCAGTTTTTTTAGTAATTCGTTCTTTTATACCGGTAAGTGGTTTATGATTTGTAGTATGTATTGATTTTCCTTTGGTATTATCACAATATGTTAATGTATGAAATTTTATATCATTTACAACTTTTTCGTACATTTCCGGATTTAAATTTTTTTCCAACATGTTGTTGTTTTTTATAATTTCAACTAATATGATGCTCAAATCATCATCGCTCACATTATCTGGTGTTGTCACGCGAGGCCTACAACATGTAGGTATAACTGGAAATTTAGTCAAGACTAAATTTCGTGGATGAAATAAAGAAACATCCACGCCCAAAGTTTGAACATCTTCATCAGGAATATTTTCAAAAATGTATTTTATAGTGACAGCATTCAAAACCCGTGTTGTTTTTTGAGTTTTTAACTTTAATATAGTAATAATTTTATTATCATTTGTATCTAGTTTAATTTCTGGTTTTGGTGAACCACATTGACCACAAACAGTCATTTTGCTCAAATGATCTAAAATGTTATTGTATCCTTTTATTCCTTGAAGTATCAATTCTTTTTTTGTGGATAAAATTCGATGACATTCAAAACAAAAAATTTTAAGCATAGTTACAACTTGTTTATAAAACAAAATTATTGGTGTGTTTAAATTTATATGACCAAAATGACCAGAACATTTCCAAATATCCTGTTCGCATGTTTCGCATAATACTCCGTTTGAAATACAACCTAGCCTAGGATCATATACACTTCCTTCTTCAGTTAAAAGACTTGGTTTATTTATTTCACAGACAGAAATATCAATAATGTCATTATCAGAAATAATTCCAAACTGAATAGAGTTGATCTCAAACATTATTTTCTATTTTAAAAATATTATTTCTATACTTATTCAATTTATGTTTGAACATGATATTGCTAGCTTTCTTGAACCAAAATTTATAAATTTCGTCTAACATGAAATAAATGCATTGTAAAAAATGTCCATAAATATTTTATATCTTCACCACAATATTCTTTCAAGGATAAAGAACGATGAAAAAATAAAAAATGAGACAATTATATTGATGAATGAAATTATTCAAAAAAATGATGTTTCAAATGATGTATTGAACGAAATTTACATGTTCAAAAATAATATTGAGCAGGATTCGCTCAATGATATTTTTATTGCACAAACCTTATTACTTGTTGAAGAATATACAAACATTTTAAAGAAGCCAGTTTCTCATGAAGAGAAAAAATCTCATGTTATTATTAAAAGGAAACAGGAAATTATTCGTCTTTATCTTTCTCTTTGTAATATTTTTATAAAGAATAAAAATTGGAACGATTTCTTGATTCCTTCTTGTGCTTCATTTCTCAATGAAAAAAAGTACTGTTTAAATTGTGAAAATTTTGATGAAAACAACTTTGAAATTGATGATTTTAATAGACGAATATGTATGAATTGTTTTTCACAAATTTCTGAAATAGAAACAGGATTAACACCTAGAGATTATAATCGTGTAAATACAATGAGTAAATTCAACTACAATAGAGTGTTACATTTTCAAGACTGTATGCGTCAATATCAAGGAAAACAAAACTGTAATATTCCTCGTAAAATTTATCAAGATTTGGAAGAAAAATTTAAAGCTTATCGTATTCTTATTGATAATTCAAACAGTAATATTAGATACTCAAAAGTAACTAGAAATCATATTAGTGTTTTTCTAAAAGAATTGAAGCACATTAAACACTATGAAAATATAAATCTAATTTACTTTAATTTGACCAATAAACGTTTTGATGATATTACATATTTAGAAGACCAATTGATGGAAGATTTTAAAAAATTAATCTCTCTCTATGATTCAATTCATGGAAAAGATGGTCCAAGAGAATTGGAACGAAAAAATTTTATGAATGTTCAATACCTTCTTTTTCAATTACTTAAAAGACATGGACATAATTGCAAAATTGAAGACTTTACCATCATCAAAACAATTGATCGTAAATTATTCCATGATAATATTTGTCGTAATTTGTTTAATTTATTGAATTGGAAATTTACACCTATATTTTAATTTCACCACATAAATGTGGTAAAATAAAGTGATACAGTCAAATATTTCAGATTGAAATTATTGTCAACTTTTAAATTTATTTGTGAGAGATTTCCCCAAATTTTTTATATATACATGTTGTTCAGGTTCTGACCAAGGTAATGGTATCCATTTGGTACCATATTTTGCTCCTACTAAATCTCCTACCAATTTACATATTGTATCAGTATCTCCACCTATATTTGCAGCCATGATAAATGCATCGATAGGATTCTCAAAATTGTATAAAAAACAGATTAAAGCACATATATAACACTGAATAGCTTTAATCTGGAAAATTTCTATACCAAATATAGTTTTAGTAATATTATCATTTAAAGATGGTTTACCATTCTTAAACAGTACATATTTATTGAAAGGATTAATCAAAAGTAGTAAAGGATAAAAATTAATATTACCAATTTTTTTACAATAGTGTAAAATATAGTTGTACATTTCTAAAGCATTATTGTTTCTACTTTTTAAAAGACTTGATATTGCTTTTACATGAAGAAAGCAAATGTCCAGCGCATCATTACTTTCTCCATGTGTACAATAGACTGTATATTTAATAATTTTTTTCAACTGTTCGTCTGATAATTTTGCTGAAAAATCTACAACCGCAAGAGGAGCAATACGCATAACACAACCATTTGTATCTGCATCACCACCAATCATACAAAGATGCCACTCGGATAATATTTGACGTGTTCGTGAAGAATAACCACGATTGCTTTTAGATACAGTTTTTTGATACATTTCATGTAATTTTTCAACCATAGAGTGATTACTATTTTGACCATTGTAATAACGAATTAGATATTCTGCCAGTATTAAAGTTAGTTCAGTATCATCTGTAAATTTATTTATTTTGAAATCTCGTATTATTTCTTGAGAGCGGATTTCATTAAATTTTTTTCCTTCATTTGTAGAGCCCAGAATATCACCTATACATCCAGATAATAATATTCCAATAATTTTATCTTCGGTATTCATTTAACTTTAAAAATTAATCTTTATTTATAAAATCATATTTAGTCTTTATCATTTTCTCTCATTCTGGCAAATTCCCAATAGTCTTCAGAACCAAATTTAAAATCTTCAACCATTTGAGCTTTAAGCCAGAATACACATTCTGTCCAATCATTAACATGAAGCTGATTATTGATATAAATACAAGTATAATCATTTGTTATTTGATCCATGATGGCGCAAAAAATTTTATAGCTAGGAATAATTGATGCAAAATTTTTATAAATTTTTTCACGATTAGTTTGATTTGGTTCTCTGAAAATAAAAATACCATCAATATTTGTACGAATTACTGGTTTGAAATCAAAGACATATTGATTGGCAAATATAGAAAATAAGTTCCAATGTCTTGAATTTTTAAAAAGACCAATCATGACTGGATCATTGAATATCTTTACATCATCCATACAATCATCCATAACCAGTACTAACCATGAATTATCCAAATGATCCTTGGCTAATTTTTGTCTTTGTTTTACATTTTCAATCAGCTCTTTTTTATACTTGTCATAAATAAAACTTTTTGGAAACATGGTTGAATAAAACCGATTGCTTTCTTCTGAACCAGATATAACTACACCAGCTGGAATAATATGTCTTTTGCAATATAAAAGATATTTAATAAGCATAGATTTTCCTGAACCTGGTTTACCAATAATGGTAATTTTTGTACCACCTAAATTGCTTTTTAAACTTTCAGTGTTCGGTCTAATCATATTCACATTTAATTCTTGTAATAAAATTTTTTTTAATGACGACATTTTTTTGTCGATAATGAATTCATAAATGTTTAACAAAACATGTTTACAGTATATACTTGAAAGTTTTTGCCACATAAATGTGGTAAAAAATTATTATAATCCAATTTATTCCTGATCAGATTCTTCAGCAGAACTTTCTGATAAATTTAGATTTTGAATTCCTCCGGTAACTGTTTTGTTTAATCTAGATGGAAATTTAAGCCTTGATACATCCGTCTTGCTAATTTCAGTTATTAGTACTTCATGCAATTTATATTGAATAGAAATATTGTTTGTCTTTGGAACAAATATACTTTCAATATGAACTACACCTGTTGCTGTACATCTTTTATTTTGAAGTTTAGCAATAGCATCTTGAGGAGCTACTTCTTCAATTCGTTGTATCCTTGGATTGTATATATGAAATATGGTTTTCACAGCAGGATTTTTTTTACCAATTTCTGTTTTGAGTTTGACAAACAGTGTGGGTTGTGCACCTTCGATTCTTTCTCCTGTTTCTTTATCAGTTTGATAGTTAAAGACAGGTTTTATATTTTCAACAAATGCTTCCCAACCACCAATATTTTTCTTGCCCAGTTTTTTCATTGTGTTGGAATTTTTCAAAAATTGTTTGATGTTGTTTTCAATATCGATAAAAATTTCAATTAGTTTTTTTGTCGTGGTTTCTGCATCTTCAGGAGATATATTTTCTTCTGCGTTTGGTTTGACATTTATAGAAAAAGAGAAACTATGGGCGGTTTCTCCTGTTGTATTGCTAAAGGATTTTAAACCATATGAAAATACCTCTGGTATTTGTATGTAAATATCCTCTTCGTTACCATTAGGATATTTGTACTTGGGATACAGTTTTTTAAACTGATAAGAATCATTGCTGTAAACTAGTTTTTTATTTTCAACAGAAAGGACAACATTTTTAGCATCAAAATTATCAACTGTAATTATAGACATTTTTATACATTAATATAAAAATTAATTTCCTTAAATCAATTTTAAACCCAAGATTACAACAAGTATTATAAGTAGTATCAGTATAGGAATATTACTTTCTGTTGATCTTAAAGAAGAATTGATCATACTGTTTGGAACATTTGGAACAATATCTGTACTCAAAGAACTACCGTTTATAGTTGCGATTTCATCTGCATTAGCTTGATAATACTCATCTCTTCTCACGCGTTTAATAGCATTCAAGTAACCTTGACTAATCTGTTCAATTGAAGCTTTCTTTGGTTTCGTCCTTGTTTTTATCATGACGACTCCTCCTACTGGTCCTCCTAATGATGTGTAAACCAAATGATCAAACTGTGACACCATATTGAAAGGATACATTGCCATTTTGAAAAATCCACAATTACCCCAATTTGGTCCCCAAGAATTCCTACAATGCCAATAAGGCACATCACCAAATTTATTATTGTCATATTGAATATTTTTAGCAACACCATACCCCACTATACTTATAGCATGGAGACCAGAAGCTTGGTCTGTCAAACTATCGTAAAAGGATAATTGTCCTCCTGAATAATTATTATAATCTGCTCTATCGAAATACACACCCCCATTTAATGTTGGTGAAGCATGTAAGCCTTTAAAAAAATTTGAAAGCACAACAAAACCACCAATAACTGGACCATTATCTAGGATATGTGCTCGTGTTATATTTCTAAACTTGTCAATTTTTACATTGCTGTCAATATGAAAAATATTTGAAGAGTCAATATTGTAAACCCATTTCTGTATATCTGGAAAATAACAACCAGCCGGATTTGAAGGTATTTGACTGTTTAAAGTATCACTCAAATATTTTGCATCAAAATGAGATGAAGAATCTACACTTTTACATAATCTGTCATCTCCTGAACACCACGAATAATCAATACAAGAATTATCGACTAAATTATAGTTTTGCAATTCTTGTAAAGCACTGGCAGGGTTTCCTCCAGCACATTTATTATGAATCGATGTTGGTAATACACCCATAATATAGGTTGAAGAAATATTTGGTGCCCAATTTACTAAACCAGAAACAACTAAACAATCACTTATTGTACCAGCTATACATACAGCCCAACAACTGCCACAAGCATATTGTGTTGGTACTCGATTAATGATGCTTTTTTTTGCAATATCTACAGAATTATCTTCTTCAGTTGTAATGGCCCATGAAAAATTTTCATGAATCTGTTCAGGTAAAGCTGGTAATTGACTATATTGAATCTTATCATGTGTATTAGTTTTACAGTTTAAATCTTCACATACAGCATGAGGATGAGACGATGAACGATCACTTCCTTTATAAACAGTAAGATAGTTTTGAAAACGTAAATCAGTATTCAATGGAGGGATAATGATGTCGTTTGGTATTACACCATATTCTCCATTAAAATTTTCCTGTATCTGATTTTTTTTAATGATGAAGGGTTTCTGAGATTGTAAAAAATTTTTCATAGGATCATTACTAGTATTTGAATTATTTACACTATATATCGCATCATTTTTTAGTTTAACAAAAGGCAGAGACATTTTATTATTAAAAGAAACTACATTTTTTGGATTAGAATTCAGCATAAAAAATAATCCTAACTAAAGAAAAACAATGGCGTCTAATGGAGGAAATCTTACTAGCGGTTTCATCGATTTAGCAACGTTCGATGAGATTGAAAAATATCAATATGGATCAAATCAAGCATATGCTTATTTCGTAAGAGAAACAAGAAAGAGTACTTGGTTTACTCAAGTACCTGTAGTTTTATCAAGATCTTCAGGACAAGCTGGTTTTAACCAAGAATGGTCTGTTGCTATATCACGTGCAGGCGATTATTTACTTCATACATGGTTACGTGTTCAATTACCTTCAGTTACGTTACTTGCAGGAAATCCTTATGGTGCCGCTGGTCGTATTCGATGGACCAATAACTTTATGCATAATTTAATCAAGGAGTGTTCCATCTCTTTTAACGATTTAGTCGCAGAACGATTTGATAATTACTTTTTAGATTTTTGGAGCGCGTTTACTGTTTGTGCTAGTAAACGAGTAGGATATGATAACATGATTGGTAATATTCAAAGTGTTATTAATCCTGTTGCTCCAGGTGTAGCTACTACTTCTTTGTTTTTAAATGTTCCACTTCCTTTATTTTTTACACGTGATAGTGGTGTTGCACTTCCAACAGCTGCAATTCCATACAATGAAATGCGTATTACACTTACTTTTAGAGATTGGTCAGAATTACTTGTCGTTTCAAATTCGGTTCCAGTAGCAGGTACTAATCCATTTAGAGTTCCTGTTGTCGGAACAGATATTGCTGCGGCACCTGAATTAACCAACTGTCAAGTATGGGCAAATTATGCTATTGTGTCTAATGAAGAACGTAAACGTATGGCTTGTGCTCCACGTGATATTTTAATTGAACAGGTACAACCATCTCCTAAGCAAAATTTTGCTCCACTCATCAATGCAACTCCTACATATGATATTAGATTTTCTTATTCAATCAAAGCTCTATTCTTTGCTGCTAGAAACAAAACAAATCCCAATTTATGGTCAAATTATACAGTTTCATCTCCTGTTCCAGGTCCTATTGTAGATATTGTTGATCCTTTACTTCTTGCTAATGATCCAATTTCTACAACAAGTTTAACCTATGAAAATGTAGATAGGTTAAAACAGGTTGGCTCTGATATTTTATCTTTGGTAGAACCATTCTATAAATCTCCGGCTATTCCAGAAGTTACTGGATATCATTTGTATTCCTATTCACTTAATTTCTATGATATTGATCCTCTTGGTTCTACCAATTATGGTAAATTGACAAATGTCAGTATTTCTCCAGCTGCTTCACCTTCTGCCCTGGTTGCTGCTGGTGGAACAGGAGCTGCCGGAACAGGTCAAGATTATGCTCAATCTTTTGAATTTATTGTTATTGGACTCAATAGCAATATTTGCAGAATAAGCGGAGGTGCCTTTGGTTTTCCAGTTCTTTAAATATTTTTACAATTTTACCACATTCATGTGGTAAAATTTGAACACATATTTACAACCAATTCAGGTTTCATATCAGTCTTAAATTTATTTTTTTGTATTACAATAATTTTCAACTCTTGGTAATGATGGATCATAAATACCTACATTTTCTGCTCTCATTAACAATTCTTTAAAAATAGTTTGAAATTCATCACCATGTCCAATTGATTTACACATTGTGTGGGCAAGTTCATGTAAAATAACAAATATAAGCATATTGTCGTCATAAATTTTTCCATCTGATTCAGTACAAATGTAAATTTTTGACTTGTTAATTGTATATGAAGCATTATCTTTCATAAGCTTTACCTTTTTTAGTTCAGGAAAATGAGGTAATAGTAAATTTTTTAATCTAGATATGGTGGGTTCAGTTTCCATATAGTTTTCTATATTGAATTTATACAAGTACCATAAAAAAATAACAATCAAAAACACCAGTAATATAAAATTATTCATTTTAAAAACCTCTTATAAAAAATCCGTCTGTGTCCACATTTCGACATTAAAATTATTTTGATTTATCTTTGCCATATTTAATGCCATAAATTCTTCACGATTTTTATTACTGTCATTAATCCATGTTAGACAAGACTGTTGAGGTGATAAATTTTCACATTGTTTATAGTTGGATTTTTCAACACCCATTGGGTCTACATATTTTTTTTTTATAAAATTTGTGTTTGTAAAATTGATGGGTAAAAATGGTTGTCCTAGATAAGGATCCAGATAATAAGTTACATCTCCTAGATGAATATCTGAATAGTTTTGATAATGAGATGAATAATTTGTATTATATGCAAAATTTAAAGGATCATTAATCTTTCCATTTCTAGGTATTGAATCTAAAACCTGATATACACCATCAATTTTTTTCAAACGAGGATCTATACTTGCGGCATAATTTCCAACCATTTTATAATCATCATCATATGAACCAAGATTATTTAATCTTATCATTTTTATAGTATTTTTTTATATTTTTCAAGATGTCATGTATTGAAATATGAGAAAGAATAATAAAAATATTACAGCTTTTATGAATAATGATAATGTAGCTGAATCACCAATATGAGTCTTAATTAAAGAATCTACCAAAGGCAAACTCAAAAGTATAAAAACAATAGTTGGAATTAAAGCATTTTTTATATTGAAACCTGACCTGTTCTGATTTGTATTTTTAAAAAGTTGCTGCATTGCTTGTATGTCAATATTATTAGGTGGTTGATTTTTATTTGGTAATTGATCAATTCGATCTGCCATTTTTTCTATTCAGGATCTTTTCCATTTATAAAAAAATGAATGTCATGGCGCGTATTAAAAAATCCAAGAAAACTAAATCTGTTCAGGACACGCTTGAACGAAAAGCAGCACAATTTATGGCAAAGCAAAAACAAGCCGGGGAGAAAACACATGTTGTTCTTGAAGAATACTTGAAAACAGATGATCCATTTAAAGAAATTTTACAGTATCCAGAATCATATTGGTATGAACTTTTATTAACCTATATTGAAAATTTACCCAATGAGAATGTAAAAAAAAAAATACAAGTCTTACCATCAACCAGAATTGAACAAATAAAAGTTTTTAATTTTTTACTCTACAACTTACCATTTACTGAAATGAAAAAATTTATTAGATCGGTGGTATCTAAAAAAATTTCAAATCAAAAGTTTTTGCCACAATTTTTAAATTATTTTGAATCGTTTATTCGTCAATCAGAAACTGTAAATAAGATAAATAGTATGAAAAAATTTTTAAAATCACGCGAAGCAGAACCTGAAAAATATAGATCTCCTTTACCTATACCACCACCTTTGAAAAGACAGCCGGTACTACCACAACCGGTAGTACCACAACTTCAAGGAAGAAATTTACCAGTTTTTGGTAAAGGAGAAATTTTATCAATATGTGAAAGAGAATATGGAAATGCACCTTGGATGCAAAATTTTACAAATGAAAGTATACGAGGTATATTGATCTATACTAATACTAGAAATGAATATACATCTTCATATTACATCAATGGTTGGTACAAAGTAAACATGTTGTGGATAAAACATGCTTGTGAACACAAAGTAGGTACACAAGATCCAACTCGTAAATTTCCTATAGCATATTTGACCCATACAGGAAAAATTATTCCTGAAACACCAGAAATGTATGCAGCATCAAAACCAAGAGTACAAAATATCAATATTAAAGATGAACCAATAAGTGTTTTAAGTTTTGATGTTGCTAAATCCATGCTGAAAAATAGTATGATTCAATCTAATGATATTGATGCTGTACTAAATTCTCTAGATACATTTTCACCATCATCAACAAATCGTGACATTGCTAAACGTTTGTCGTGGGTACTTGTCTTTCTTGAAAAATTAATTTCTGAACCACAAATTCATCATTATCGTGTAAAGACACAGCAGTATTTACCAGAAATTCTTGTTGAATTGGATAGATTTGCACTATTACCTGAAGTGTATAAAAATCCAGATATTGATCAAAATGAAATTAATAATTTCGAAAATATCTTGAATCGAAAAAGACAATATATTGAAGAGCAATTTTATGACAGATATGAAAGATTAAAAGATCCTGAAAAGAGAAAGAAAAATATTCAAGCAAGAATTGACTTTAAACCATTGAAAACAAATGTTTACGAAAAATGTCCTCCCGGCACAGCAGATGTTGTATTCTACCAGGATGAAAAATCACTCTTTTGTTTTGAAAGACAAACAATTATAAATACAAAATATAATCCCATTACAGGAAAAGAATGGTCACCAGATTTTATTTTAGAAAGTAGACGACTCAAAGATCCGACTACACAGATTGTACCTCAAAAACCAAAACAACAAACTTCTATAGTTTTAGAAAAAGAATTGGCGCCTGGTCTCATAAGAAAATTAAAAGATCAGCTTAAACTCTTGGAAACATATACATGTACCAATTGTAAAGAAGAAATCTTACATCCTATATACAAGAGTGTAAAAAATCAAACCAGAGTTTTATTTTGTGGTGAAGAGTGTTTTGAAAATTATAAATTTTAAACAATAAATTTTTTTTATAAATTTTTAATGAAATCATCATTAAAAATAATTTTTATCTTTCAAATCTTTAAATAAGCTAAAAGTTGCAGTATAGCATCACTGACATCATCTTTCTTTTTTAAACTAAAAAAATAATCTTGTATAGATGGTTCTATATAAACATTGTCAAAATTTTGATTTGTATTGTGTATTATTTCTTCAATGTGTTTTACAGACCATATTTTTCTTTCTCTAGATGAAAGGTTATTTTTACCTATAAAATGTTGCGTCTTTAAATAGGCGGGAATAAATAATATTTTTTTATTTGGAAATTTAGTATAGAACCAAGTCCATACATGTTGACTTATTCGTTGAGCGCGAACATTTTTTTTAACCTGTTGTTCAATCAATACAGTATCGCAGTACTGAAATATTTCTTCATCTTTCAAATGTTGTGAAATTTTTATACATGCTTCAGTTATGGTTTGTTTTTTTTCATAGAAATCAATGTTCAACATTTTCTCCGCTTTTATAATTTTACCATCTGAAACTGATATAAAATATGCAAAATTTTTTTCTCCAATATCAAAGCTAGCATAGCGTTGCATTTTATTTAAAGATAACAACAACTTAAATATTTTTGAAAGATATTTAACTATTTTATTTATATCAAAAAATGAACTACAACAAAACGATAGATGATGAACAAAATGAACAGACTGAATATGTTTATATAAATGCTGATGAAGATTGTTTAGATTTAGAAGACATGTTTGAAGGAATTTTTATCAAATCTCAAAACAGCTGGCGTATCAAAAAAATGTACCATGAATCAGTTCTGGAATATCTAAATGTTCCAGAAGATACAAATGACACAAAACCTGAAGTAAAAAAATCTAGACGATATCATCGTTCAAACTCTTTTAATAACTTAAACGATACAGATGAAGAATTTTCTAGTTCAGATGAAAATTATACACGAGCTCGTTCAACCAAAGCTATAAAAAATTTTCAAGATGAAGAAATTGTAAAAATTAAAAATAAAATATTGACAAAAAAAGCAAACGCCAAGAAAACAGTTTCTAATTTGGATAAAAATATTGTAAATGAAATTACAGCAACACCATCCGAATAAAATTTTATGACATTAAATGTCATAAAAAATGTGAAATTAACACCCTGAATAATCTCTCAACATGTTTGAATTGTAAGCATTTATATAAGATGAATATTGTCTCAGAGCTTCTTGATTTTGTTGCATACCTCTAATGTAATTGTATGCACCACATCCTGGATAATTTGTCGAAGCAAATTGAATGCCAAAATTACCTGTTGTGTTGTTTATATTTTGTAGTTCATTTGAAGAGTATACCATATTAGGGTTTGCTACATCAGTACCAAACATTTCACCTTTAATACCATTTGAACTCAAATTTACATATTCAATATATTGAGGTCTTTGAATATTTTCTACAAGTACACGATCTTGTGCGCTATTACATCCAGCATTTTTTGTCATGAATGAATTTGGACACGCTGGTCGTCCTGCACTATCATAACCTGTCCAAGGTGGACAAACCATATTACCTGGATTTAAAAAACGATCACTTTCGATTTTACTTGCATATGCTGGATCAATTTTACATGTACGGATTGATGAATTAAGACTTACATATCCTGCCATCCTTTTTACTCTAATAAATATATTCCTTAGAAAAAAATGGAACAACCAGATGATGATGTATTTTATGATAATTATGAATATGAGCTAAATCAAGAATATGAAATTGGTTTGGACCATATTAACCATTTTTACTTTGAAGAGAGAGAAAGTATTGCCAACAATTTTGAACATTTTATACTGATTGTTGTAAAATCACTTAATGATAGAAATATAATTATAGATTCACCAGATTTGAAAATTATTCAAGATGGAATAAAGTTTGTCCCAAATTCAAAGTTTAAAAATGCAACTGGTTATGTTTTAGGTTTTTATATTACTTCAAATCAATGTATAGATAAAAAAAAATTCAACAAGATGGTTAAAATTATACCTGAATTACTTTTTCCAATTTCAGCACCAGATATACTGAGATATTGTAATTTATGGTGCAAAATTGTATGGCCACAAATAAATTAAATATAATTTACATTTTTAAAATGACAGCTATCTATCTAGAGTTAGATTCAACATATCGTGATAGAAATCTATGGCCCGAACCATCAGAATTTGAAGTTTCAACTTCACAGACAGGACGAAATAATCAAAACATGTTAGATCCTGTTTGTATTGCGGCACCAGAAATTTCATGGACAGGTAATTTTTTCGACTCTAATGCATTAGGTAGTACTTTTATTCAGGGGCAAATTATAGATCTAGGTATAGGTTTTGCAAACAGTTCCACAGAAATAATTTTAAAAGCTTTAGCTCCTAGTCAATTTCGTGAACAGTTTAATTATTATCTTCATGCTGTCGTGAGACGTACTGTGCTCGGTGACACGTCTTTTGTTAGAATTACAAGTTCAGAATATTTAGGCGATAACCGTATGAAAATAAAAGTTGTTCCAGGTTTAATATTCAATACACTTGATATTGTAAGCATTGTTGATCCAACAGATTTTTCTGATCCAAATAATGCTTTTATTTTTATTCCAACAGGTTCAGAAAATGAACAGGATTACCGTGATAAATTATTATTCAATGAGACACTGACTCTATCCGTCTCAATAAAATATTATGATGCTACGTTGGGAATAGCAACTTTATCTGGATCTGTTTTGGGATGGTTACCTACTCATAACTTTAGCATAAGAAAACAAAATCCAAATTATGTCTTTGTTGCCGGGTTAACCTCTACACCTTCAAATGTTGTATTTCCTGTTATTCCGAATGATTTTTCAAATTGGTTTATAAGAGTTCAAGCACCTATTTATAATGATGCTGTAATACAACCTCAGGGAGAAACACGAAAAATTGTACAATACAATGCTCCTAACGCAACAGTTGCGCCTGCTTTTTCAGCATCACCCGCTGGTTTATTCATTGAACTGATGCAACAAGGTTATGATAATGTTAATCCATTTACTTGGAGAGGAACTGTTTCGCAAGAAATACCCACGTATAGAGTACGACTTATTCGTTTGATTTTACCCAATTTACCCATGATTACTTCCAGAGGAGGAAATCCTTCTGTTGCAAATTATTTTTATGTTGAATTGGGAAATAGTGGAACACAAAACATGTACAGCATATGTTCAAATAATCCAAATGCTGTAAAAGCAAATTTTAGAGTCACAGTAAAAGATCTAGTTAGGTTAAAAGATTTAGAATTTATTACTTTGGAAGGAGATGTGAACCAAATTATGCGTATTCGTATTGATTCAAATCTTTATATAAAAGTGACTACATCTTCAGGAGAACTTTTCAAAACTGTGATTAAAGATACCACATCACCATTATCTCCAAAATATAATGTTCAAGTTAATGCTTTGTTTGAATTTATTCCTGTATAAAATTTTAACACAAAAAAATGTGTTAAAATATTTATGAACATGACTTGAAAAAATTAAATGAATAATATTGTTAGTTTTCTGAGAAAACAAAGACAGGAAAACAAAGACCATAATACAAGAATTTCTTTAGCCACTCAATATATTGAATTTTTTCCTCAGTGTATATACATCAAAGAAGAATTGGCCTTAGCTATATGGTTCAATGATCCATTAAAAAGTTTACAGATTCTCAATGATATTGAAAACAGTCGGCAACATGAAGAACACATTATGAGAAGAATATGTTTTAATAAATTGTTGCTATTGAAACAGCTATCTGCAACCGAAACATGTAAAAATCCAGAATATCCTATTCTTCATTCTGTACCATTGATTACTTTTTCAATTACATCATGTCAACGTTTAGATTTATTTATAGAAACCATCAATTCTTTTTTAAATAATTTTAAAGATAAACACCTTATTTTTGAATGGATATGTGTAGATGACAATTCAGATGAAAATGATAGAAATATTATGAAACAAAAATTTCCATTTATAAATTTTATATGGAAAACAATAGAACAA
>SXGT01031610.1_pt1 | contig 23550 bp, 19 predicted proteins | sample 3176221 | NCBI WGS metagenome assembly SXGT01 (sample SAMN11356862, study PRJNA531348) | freshwater metagenome | isolation source: freshwater sample F1-120 | place: China: Fuxian Lake, Yuxi | collected 2017-12-25
AGGCCGTCCTTGCCCTCGCGCGACGCACCGGTGAAGGCGCCCGGCTCGTAGCCGAACAGTTCCGCCTCGAGCAGCGCCTCGGTCAGCGCCGCGCAGTTGATCGCGACGAACGGGCCGTGGCGGCGCGCACTGCGCTCGTGCACGCAGCGGGCGACGAGTTCCTTGCCGGTGCCGCTCTGGCCGGTGACCAGCACGGTGGTGTCCGGCGCGTGCGCCACCTGGTCGATGCGGGTCTGCACCTCGCGGATCGTCGGCGACAGGCCGACCAGTTCGGTGGCGGTCAGTTCGCGCACGCGATCCTGCAGCCACGTCAGTTCGTTCTTCAGCTGGCGGGTCTCCAGCACGCGGCGCACGATCGCCAGGATGCGGTCGCCGGCGAACGGCTTCTCGATGACGTCGGCGGCGCCCTTGCGCATCGCCTCGACGGTGTTGGCGACGGTGCCGTAGCCGGTCAGGATGACGATGTCGGCCGGCGGCGTGCCGCGGCGGAACTTCGCCAGCATCGACAGGCCGTCGGCGCCCGGCAGGTTGAGGTCGAGGAAGACCACGTCGAAGGAGCGGGTCTCGATGCGGCGGACGCCTTCTTCGGCGGTGCCGGCCGTCTCGACGTGCAGGCCTTCGCGCTGCAGCAGGGTGCGCAAACCTTCGCGCACGCCGTCTTCGTCGTCGACGACCAGCACGCGGGGGAGTCCGGGGAAGCTCAGGTTCTTCATGGGCCGACCTCTGTCTTGATTCGCGGCAGGGGGTGCATGGCGGCCGCCGCGAGCGGTGGATCACCTTGCCATGGGGCTTTTCGGCACGAACGGGCGTCGACCTTTTGGGCAGTTGCCGAAAAATCCGGTGATTTGGGCGCTACCGGACGCCTTTGGCTCAAGGACGCGACAGCCCGGCCGGAGGATGGCCCAGCTGGCTTCCAGCGGGCAATCAAGAGCATCGGGGAATCATGGGTCTCAGAGTCAACACCAACGTCGCTTCCATCAACGCGCAGCGGAACCTGTCGGCGGTCACCGATCGCCTCGGCACCAACTACCGCCGCCTGTCCACCGGCCTGCGCATCTCGACCGCAGCCGACGACGCCGCCGGCCTCGCCATCAGCGAGCGCCTGCGTTCGCAGGTCCGCTCCCTCGAGCAGGCCAAGCGCAACGCCAACGACGGCATCTCCTTCGTCCAGACGGCCGAAGGCGCGCTCAACGAGGTCAGCTCGATCCTGACCCGCCTGCGCGAACTGGCGATCCAGTCGAGCAACGGCTCGGTCAGCAACCAGGACAAGGAGACGCTGGACGAAGAGTTCCAGAGCCTGGTCAGCGAAGTGAACCGCATCGGTCGTTCGACCGAGTTCAACGGCATCAAGCTGCTGGACGGCTCCTCGAGCACGGTCAGCTTCCAGGTCGGCTTCGGCACCACCAGCGGCATCGACACCCTGGCGGTCAGCCTGTCGCCGGCGCTGAGCACGACGCTGTCGCTGAACTCGCTCGACATCGGTTCGGGCGGTGCGACGACCCCGGCGATCCGCAACATCGACGCCGCGATCCACACCGTCCGCGCGCTGCGGGGCTCGCTCGGTGCGGTGCAGAACCGCCTCGGCAGCACGATCAACAACCTGGCCGTCCAGGTCGAGAACCTCAGCGCCGCCGAGTCGCGCATCCGCGACGTCGACGTCGCCTACGAAACCGCGCAGCTGACGCGCAACAACATCCTGCAGTCGGCCAGCATCTCGGTGTTGAGCCAGGCGAACTCGCAGCCGCAGTCGGCCCTGCAGCTGCTGCAGTGAGCCGCTAGGCCTGCCCGAAGCGGCCAGCCGACGAGGCGACGTTCTCCCGCGCGGAGGACGTCGCCTCGCGCGCTTTCCGGGGCCTCGCCGCGCGCTGCGCCCAGCACCACCGCGCTGCGCCCCGGGTGCCCCCTGCCCCCGGCGGGGCCGAAGTGCCTCCGCCTGAGACGGCACCGCCCCCACCGTCGCGAGCTTCGACAGTGGCAGCCCAGGGATTTCCACGGCGCACTCGCCGAGCAGAAACCCCGGTGCCATCGCCGCCCCCCTGTCGCACTCGCCGACACGCGGCGAGTTCTCCCGCACATTTCCGCACGCCCCGGCGCACTCCGCTCAAGCCCGCAGCAGACGACCCGGAAGATCCCTCAACCAAACCCGGGGCCGCCGGGACACCAACGAAGGGACAACAGGGAACATGGGTCTTCGAGTCAACACGAACGTCGCATCGATCAACGCGCAGCGCAACCTCGGTGCAGTCACGGATCGCCTGAGCAGCAACTACCGTCGCCTGTCGACGGGCCTGCGCATCTCCACCGCCTCGGACGACGCCGCCGGTCTGGCCATCAGCGAGCGCCTGCGTTCGCAGGTCCGGTCGCTCGACCAGGCCAAGCGCAACGCCAACGACGGCATCTCCCTCGTGCAGACCGCCGAAGGCGCGCTGAACGAGGTCAGCTCGATCCTGACCCGCCTGCGCGAACTGGCGATCCAGTCGAGCAACGGCTCGGTCAGCAACCAGGACAAGGAGACGCTGGACGAAGAGTTCCAGAGCCTGGTCAGCGAAGTCAACCGCATCGGTCGTTCGACCGAGTTCAACGGCATCAAGCTGCTGGACGGCTCGTCGAGCACGGTCAGCTTCCAGGTCGGCTTCGGCACCACCAGCGGCATCGACACCATCTCGGTGTCGCTGAGCGCGGCGCTGAGCACGACGCTGTCGCTGAACTCGCTCGACATCGGTTCGGGCGGTGCGACGACCACGGCCATCAGCAACATCGACACGGCGATCAACACGATCAGCGGGTTGCGTGGTTCGCTGGGTGCGGTGCAGAACCGCCTCGGCAGCACCATCAACAACCTGGCGATCACCGTCGAGAACCTCAGCGCCGCCGAATCGCGCATCCGCGACGTCGACGTCGCCTACGAAACGGCTCAGCTGACGCGCAACTCGATCCTCCAGCAGGCCAGCATCTCCGTGCTGTCGCAGGCGAACGCCCTGCCGCAGTCGGCCTTGCGCCTGCTCGGCTGATCGCGCGCCTGGCTGGGCCTCCGAACGTGTCAACGGTGCCGGCATCGCCTCGGCGGTGCCGGAACCACGGACGACAGGAGCCTGCCATGGATTTCGATCGCACCTCACTCGACGACCGCACGCTCGCCCTGCGCGCGCGCACGGCCAAGATGCAGGAGAGCCTCGAGCGGCCGCTCGACGACCCGACGCCACCGTTGCGACCCGAACACGGGGGCGCGACCGCGGCCGAGCGGCCGGCCAACGAGACGAAGAAGGAGGACTACGCCAAGGAGCGGCGCCGCGCCGCGATGTCGGCGCTGGCCGAGTTCTTCCGTCTGCCCGGCGACAGCGAACTCGACATCGAGGTCGACACGGAACAGGACAAGGTGACGTTCCTGATCCGCGACCGCCGCACCGGCGAGGTGTTGCGCCAGGTGCCGGACGACGAGGTGCGCACGCTGATGGAGCGCATGCGCGAGTTCAGCGGCGTGCTGGTCGACCGCTCGCTCTGAGCCGGCTCGCCGCGGGCCCGTGGTGCCGGAACGCCCGGCGCCATGGCCGGGATTGACGAACGACCGTCAAGTGCCACCGCAGGTCTTCCGATACTCCAGGTGCGGACCTCCGCAGGAAGACCATGTCGAGCGCAGGAATCAGCTTCGGTGGCCTGGCGTCGGGACTCGACACCAAGGCGATCATCTCGGCCCTGGTGTCGATCGAGCGCCGGCCGATCTCCGCCCTGGAGACGAAGAAGTCGTCGCTCGGCAAGCAGAAGTCGCTCTACGGCGACCTGCGCGGCCTGCTCGACAAGCTCGAGACGGCGGCCAAGGCGCTGAAGACCACCAACGACTTCCTGAAGATGAAGGCGGTCTCCGACGACGAGAACGTCGTCACCGTCGAGGCCTCGAACAACGCCGAGCCCGGCACCTACTCGCTGCGCGTGGTGGCGCTGGCGCAGGCGCAGGTCAACGCCACCACCGGCAGCGCGAGCCCGACCGAGAGCCTGGGCGGCCCCGTCGACTTCTTCATCAACAGCGGCGGCAACCAAACCCTGATCTCGGTCGCGGATCCGAACCTGACCTCGATCGCCGCGGCGATCAACCAGGCGGCGGACAACCCCAGCACCGACACCGGGGTTCGAGCCGAGGTCGTCGACACCGGCAACACCGCGAACGGCGGCGCCAACCGCTACCAGCTGGTTCTGCGATCGACCACGCCCGGCGTCGAGAACGGCTTCACGGTCGCCCTCGACGACCCCAATGGCCCGCCCGCATTCAATGCGGTCATCAACCAGCTCGCCAGCAACACCCTCTCGCAGGCCCAGGATGCGCAGCTGCTGATCAACGGCACGCCGCAGGGCACCGGCGGCATCACCGTCTACCGCCCGACCAACCAGGTCAGCGACCTGTGGCCCGGCATCACGCTGGACCTGAAGTCGGTGCCGTCGCCGAACAAGAACATCACGATCACGGTGTCGACCGACGCCGAGGCGACCAGCAAGAAGGTGCAGGAGTTCGTCGACGCGTACAACAAGGTCGTCGACTTCTTCACCGAGCAGAACGCGCTGACCGCCGAGGGCAAGGCCAAGGGCCCGCTGTTCGGCGACTCGACGCTGCGTTCGATGCGTTCGTCGCTGCGCGGCATCGTCGGTGCGTCCGTCGGCGACACCGGCAACAGCGCCTACCAGCTGCTGGCCCAGGCCGGCATCACGTCCGACACCGCCGGCAAGCTGACGTTCAACAGCACGAAGTTCGCCGAGAGCCTCGCCGACGACGAGGAGGCGGTCACCCGCCTGTTCGCGGGCGACACCAACGGCATCGCGAACAAGCTGATCGGCCAGATCGACTCGTACACCGACTCGGTCGAAGGCCTGATCAAGACGCGCAGCGAAGCGTTCGACCGCCAGGTCAAGGACACGCAGACGCGCATCGACCAGGCCGAACGCCGCGTGACCCTCTACCAGCAGCAGCTCGAGACGCGATACGCGAACCTCGAGAGCCTGCTGACGCGGCTGCAGGGCCAGGGCACCTCGCTCTCCAGCCTGAACAACCTGGGCCGCTGAACCATCCACCTACCCACCACCGTCACAGGAGCCCCGAACATGACCTACGCACAAGCCGCCGCCACCTACCAGCGGAACGCCATCCTGACCGCCTCGCCGGAGAAGCTCGTCAAGCTGCTCTACGAGGGCGCGATCAAGAACCTCGAGAAGAGCCGCGTCGGCCTCGCCGACCAGAAGACCGCACGTTCGCCCGAGGTCGGCCAGGCGCTGAGCCGCGCGATGGGCATCCTCGGCGAACTGCGCGCGAGCCTCGACCACGCCGCCGGCGGCCAGATCGCCCGCGACCTCGACCGGCTCTACGAGTTCGGCCTCGAGCAGCTGAGCCAGGCCAACCTGACGCGCACGCCGAGCGGCGTCACCAACACGCTGCAGGTCATGCGCACGCTGCAGGAAGGCTGGAACGGTGTCATCACCGGCTGAGCCCGACGGCGCCGCCGCCACCGCGTCGCCGGTGGCGTTCGCGCTGCAGGAGCTGATCGCCTGCTGGGACCAGGGCTACGCGGCGCTGGCCAACGGCGACCTCGAGCAGCTGGCCGAGCTGATGGCGCTGGCGGACGAGCACCTCGCCGCCGCCGGCGACGGCAGCAAGGACGGACCGCAGGAAGCGCGGTTGCGCAGCGACGCGCAGTCGTCGCGCGGTCGCCTCGAGCACGGCATGCGCAGCGGACTCGACGGCCTCGCCGCCGAACTGACGCGTGTGCGCCAGGGGGCGAAGGTGCTGCGCGGCTACGGCAACGCTTCGGTCGGCCTCGGCGCCAACGTCGCGCGCACGGTCTGAGGCCCGCGCCACCGCCGCCGGCGCCGCGAACGCGCGCTACTGCACCTTGACGGTGACCGGCGCGACCTTCAGCAGCTCGCCGGTGACGCTGCGCACGCCGGGGAACGACAGCTCGACCTCGGTCTTCGCCCATTCGCGCGGCAACGGGCCGAGCTTCGCCTTGCGCGGCCCGGTCCACACCAGGTCGAGGCCGACGGGTTCGTCCATCTTGCCGATCTGCTGCGCGCGCGCGAAGTCGTTGCCGGGGCCGGCGGACCAATGCGTGTCGGCGCTCGCCGAGATCTCGACGAACACGCCTTCCTTGGTGCGGTTGGCGCGCGCGGTCATCGTCGGCTCCGGTGCCGCGACCTTGGCCACCGTCGGCGTCCAGTCGCCGGCGATCGCGAAGGCGATGCGCGGATCGGCGCCCCAACCCACCGCGTTGACGAGTATCAGGTTGGCGCCGGCGCGCAGGTTGATCGTCACCGGCTCGCTGGCGCCGCCGAAGCGCCGCTTCTGGTCGACCTTGACCGCCGAGACGCCGTTCACCGCGATCTCGAGCAGCGAGGTCTCGCTCGAGAACTGCATCGGCACCGGCCCGGCGGTGCCGGCCTGCACCTCGAGCGCGAAGAGGCCCGCCGTGCGCTGCAGGCCGAACACGCGCCGCAGCCGCAGCGAGCCGTCGTCCTCCTGGTCGGCGTTCGCCCACCACGACTTGCCGACGGCGGTGCCCGGGTCGGCCTTCGCCAGCTTCAGCCAGTTCGGCGGCGCGTCGGTCGCGGCGGCGCGCCATCCGGTCGTCACCTTGCCGGTCCACTGCATCGCCTTGCCGATGGCGCCCGGCCGCGACTTGCCCGAGGGCCCGAGGTCGCCGCCGTCGCGCGCGGCGCCGATCGCTCCCGAGCCTTCGACCAGTTCGAGGCACGGCTGCAACGGCGGCCACGGCGCCGACAGGTCCGCGAGCGGCCCACGGAACTTCGCCTCGCCGCGCAGCACCTCGCGCGCGATCGCGGTGTCGCCGGCGACCTCGCGGCCCTGACCGGCGACGAGGCAACGTTCGAACACGATCTGGTCGATGTTCGTCGCCAGCATGTCGTGGTACTCGGACAGCTCGAGCGCCGTCTTGCAGTCGGCGAAGATCGACTCGCGCGTCAGCGAGCAACCTTCGACGCCGAGCGAGCAGGCGACGAACGCGCAGCGCTGCAGCGACGCCCCCGGCGCATCGAGGCGGGACACGACGCCCGGACGGTTCGGCCCGAGTCCGCAGCGGCACGCGTGGAACACGCAGTACTCCACCAACGGCGTGGCGGCGCCTTGCAGGTAGACGCCGGTGCGGCTGTCGGTGAAGCGGCAGCGCCGGATCTCCGGCCCGGCCGGGCCGCCGCGCGTGCCCTCGAAGCGATCGTCCTTGTGCGCCGAGCCGACCTCGATGCCGACGTCGCAGAAGCGGAACACGCAGTCCTCGAACAGCGGGCTCGACAGCGGGACCTGCACGCCGGCGAACGCGTACTCGAGCCGCAGACCGCGCACGAGGTCGCGGTTCTGCGCCTCGTCGGTCGACTGGTGGATCACGATGCCGTGCCACGTCGGCTGCACCGACGACGCCGGCCCGGACTCCTCGGCCCCTTCGCGGGTGATCAGCACCGGCGTGGCGACGCTGCCCTCGATCACCAGCTGGCCCTTCACGTGGATCTCGACCCGGTCCTTGTTCCAACCGGTCTGCAGGCCGTCCTTGTCGGCGATCCACACCTTGGTGCCGGCCACGATCTCGAGGCGCGCACCTTCGGGAACGGTGACGTCCCCGGTGACGCGCACGACGCCGCTCCAACGCGTCGCCTTGCCGAGTTCGCCCTGCACGTCCTGCGGCGCCTGCGCCGGCAGCAACGGCAGCAGCACGGCCAAGGCACCGACGAACGATGTCGAGGCGCGCATGGTCACTTCGCCTCCAGGTCGAGGCCGACGCGCGACGCGAAGCGATCGCGGAACTCGACGTCCGCGTGCACGATGACGCGGAAGCGGGACTGCCCCGACTTGCGTTCGAACGCCGCCTCGACGGTCTTCTCGCCGACCACCGCCATCCACGGCGCCTTGTCCCTGCCGACCGAAGCCTGGCCGCCGCTCAGCGCCACGCGCTTGGGCTCCTGGTACCGCGGGAACAGCGGCTCGACGTAGAAGGTCAGGATCGGGCGCCCGTCGACGTCGGAGTCGTTGCGCCAACCGGCGAAGCCGGGCTCGGCGAGGTCGACGGCGACGAACAGGTGGCTCTCGGAGTGCTCGAGGCGCAGGCCGGTCAGGTCGGCGCAGCGCAGCCGTTCGTGCAGTTCACCGGGCGGATCGACGGCGACCGCACCGCTCCACTCCGCCGTCTTGCCGTCGAGCACGATCGGCAGGCCGGGATCACCGCACGTGTGCAGCAGCTCGATCGGCTGATCCGAGCACGAGGTCATGACCTCGACACCGAACGAGAAGGTGCTGCCGTAGCGATCGCCGCGCTCCTTCACCCAACGCGTCGGCACCGAGAAGGTCATCACCGCATCGTCGATCACCGGCGGCGAACCGCCGAGCTGGTGGTGGATCCAACGCCGCCCGCCACCGTCGGCCTCGTCGAGCGTCGTGGTGCTGAGCCGCACGTGCTCGAGCGGCTTCATCGTGCCGTTGGTCGGCTCGGCGTTGTTCGGCTGGAAGCGCGACCCGACGGCGGCGCGCACGCGCAGCTCGGCACCGTCGATGCCGGTCTTCGGCTTGTCGTCGCAGTCGAAGTCGAGCTCGACGCAGGTGAACATGCCCTCGACGAACGGCTTCTCCATGCGCAGCGTGCAGCGGATCTCGCCGTCGACGATCTCGGCCTTGAACTCGCGCGCATCGGACCAGGCGCGGTCCTTGTTGGCGGCCGCCGGGTCGCTCAGCGTGACGCTGCGCTTGCCGGAGTTCGGCGTCGTGCCTGGCGCCTGCTGGGCTGCGGCGGCGGCGGCGAGGACGACAGCCGCGAGAACGAACGGACCGGTGTGGCGGTGCAGTGCGAGCATCGGTTCTCCCGAGGGGGCTCGCCATCCTCGCAGGGCTCGGCGGGTGAAGCCATGGGCGGCTGCATGCGGACGCTCCCGCCGAGCCGACGGCCCGCCGCAGAATTGCCCTGCCGCCGCCATTCTTCGACGCAAAGTGGCGGAACCGCCGCCATTTTGCGACCTGCCCCCACGCAGCCCCTCGCCCGGTACGTGCCGGCAGCGCGCCATCCCGGGGCGCGCTGCCGGCGGATCCCGACCGGAGCGGGCAGGAGCCTCGGCTCTCAGCCGATGCTCTTCAGGTTGAACTGCGCGTCGGCGTCGGTCGGATCGTTCGTCAGCGCCTTCTGGAAGCAGGCGCGCGCGTCGGCGATGCGGTTCAGCTTCCACAGGCAGACGCCGCGGTTGTTCCACACCTGCGAGTCGGTCGGCTGCAGCTCCGCCGTGTGGCGGAAGCAGTCCTCGGCCTCGGCGTACTGCTCCTGGCCGAACAGCACCATGCCGAGGTTGAACCAGGCTTCGGCGTTGTTGCCGTCGCTGGCCAGCACGGTGTTGAACGCGTTGATCGCGCCGACGTCGTCGCCGGTCACGTAGCGCACGAAGCCGAGCTGCATCTGGTACTCGGTCTCGCCGGCGGCGAACGTCGCGGCGGCTTCGAGGTGCGGCAGCGCCTCGCTGTAGGCCGACTGCGACAGGTAGGCCTCGGCGGCCGTGCGGTGGATCTCGGCCAGCTTGGTGCCGAGCTCGGCCAGGCTCTGGCGGACCAGCGCCTTGTCCTGCTCCGCCATCGGCTGCACGACCAGCGGCGGCACCTGCGTGTCCCGGACGTCGCGGATGCGCGTCGGGATCGTGTTGAAACCACCGCGGGGGGAACTCGCCGGCGTGGTGATCGTCGGCGCCTGGGTCTTCGTCATCGTGGTCATCTTCGTCTCCTGTCTCCGGGGGAAGTCTGCGGCCGTCACATGGCGGCCAGGATCTGGGTCATCGCCGCGGCTTCGTGGTCGAGGGCACGCGCCTCGAGCAGCTGCACGGCATGGCGCCCCATCCGCTTCGCCGCGGCCGTCTGGCCCAGGCGCTGCAGGATGAGCGTGGTCTGTTGGCACGCGCCCGGCGAGTCCGGATGCGCGGCGAGGAACGTGGTCAGCACCTGCAGCGCGCGCGGCAGATCGCCGCGCTGCAGCCACAGCCGCGACAACGCGAGGTGCGCGACCTCGTAGGCTGGTTCGAGCGCGATCGCCTGAGTCAGCAGGCGCTGCGCACGATCGAGTTCACCGCGCAGCTGGAACGCCTGCGCGATGCCGGCCAACGACACGTGGCCGGTGATGCCGTCCTGGATCGGCACGACCAGCGTCTGCCCGCGGTAGGCGAGGCAGCGGCGGAAGTGCAGGATCGCGTCGTCGGCGCGCTGGTCGGCGAGCGCCAGGCTCGCGGCCAGGTAGTGCAGGTTCGGCGTCGGCACGAAGCGGCGCAGCGCCACGTCGAGCACTTCGCGCGCGCGCTGCTGGTCGCCGGCGCGCGCCGCCTCGAGTGCGCACAGCGCCGCGACCTCGCCGGCGTAGGGCAGTTCGCGCGGCAGCGTCGGCGGGCCGGCGAGGATCAGTTCGAGGCAACGATCGAGCAGCCGCCGCGCGTCGGCCGAACGGCCGGGCAGGCGGCGCAGGAAGTCGCCGTACGTGTAGTGGCCGTAGACGTCGTCCGGCGCCTGGGCCAGCTGCTTCACGAACAGGCGCTCGTTGCGCTCGTTCTTGCCGCGCTGGTCCATGACCTCGTCGGTGTAGCCGTGGTGCTCGACCACGACCTCGCCGCTGAGCAACGCGAGGCCGAGCGGCATGCCGAGGCGCTGCAGGCTCGGGGTCACCTGCTCGTGGATCACGTTCTGGTAGGCGATGCCCGGCAGGTTGCGGAACAGCCGCACCATCATCACGCCGAGCGTCTTGCCGGCGCCGTAGACGTTGACGAAGTGCAGGTGGTAGCCGAGCGCGCGCGGGTTCTGCACCAGCGCGCGGATGCGTTCGCAGCCGCCGTCCTGCACGAACTCGTCGGCGTCGAGCACCAGGATCCAGTCGCCGGTCGCGGCCTGGATGCCGTGGTTGCGCGGCGCCGAGAAGTCGTCGCACCACGGGAAGTGCAGCACCTTGGCGCCGAACGACTCGGCGATGGCGACGGTGCGATCGGTCGAACCGGTGTCGACGAGCACGATCTCGTCGACGGCGGCGCGGGCGCGCGTCAGGCACTCCGGCAGGAAGCGCTCCTCGTTGCGCGCGATCATGCACAGCGTGATGCGCGGCGCGCGGCCGGCCCACGGCACCGTCGGTGCAGCGGCGGCGGTCGGATTCGTCGGGTTCGCGTTGTTCGCCGCAGGCGCCGTCGTCGGCGTCGGTGCCTGCACCGGCGACCAGCGGCGGACGAGTTCTTCGGCTTCGGCGGCGAACGTCGCCGGCGACTCGACGCGCGGCGTCGGCGTCGCGAACGCCCCCTCGATCGCCTGCGCGGCCGGCAGCTTGCTGTCGAGCCGCATCGCGTACTCCTCGAGCGCGACCGGCGTGTTGTCCCAGGTCTCGGCCAGCGGGCCGACCAGCAGCACGTCGAGGCGCGGCAGCATCAGGCCCGCGATGTCGCCCGGGTGCAGCCGTTCGCCGTTCTGCGCCGGCGCCACGGGACCGACGACGGCCTCGGCGCACAACGCGCGGAAGCACGCTTCGTCGGGCTCGCAACCGCCGCGCACGAACCACACGACCTCGCCGCGGGCCGCGGCGATGGCGCGGTTCCAACCGGCGACCTCGCGCGGCGCGTCGCCGACGACGATCTCCCAGTCGTTCGGCAGGAACGCCCGCAGCGCGGCGCGTGTGCGCGCCTGCTCCGCTGGCGTGCCCCCGGCGACCAGCACCGAACCCGACAGCAGCGGCGCCCGCTGGCAGACGAGCCAGAAGCGCGTCGCCGGCACCGAGCCGAGCCAATCGAGCGGCAGCAGGCCGTGCTGGAACAGCGTCGCGGGCAGGCCGGCGCCGAACTCTTCGGCCCCGGACGGCACGCGCAGCACGTCCTGCACCCACAGCCCCGCCATCGCGGTCGCCGCGAGCACGCGGCGCCGCGGCAGGAACTGCGACGGATCGTCGGTGCTGCCGGCGGGATCGCACGGACCCGGCCGACCTTCGACGACCATGCGCAGCATGCGCGGGCTCTGCACCGAGTCGACGTCGAGCAGCAGCACGCCGCCCGGCGCCAGGCGTTCGGCGAGCTTGGTGAACGCGGGCTCGATGCGACCGAGCGACTCGGTCACCGCCTGCACCTCGATGCAGTCGAACGAAGTCGCCGCCGCGTCGAGACGCGCGCGCTCGCGGGGCAGCACGAGGCGCTCCCCGGTCGGCACGAGGCCCGCCCAACCCTTCACAGGGCCGAGAAAGCCGGTCGGCAGCGATTCGCCAGTTCGAGTCATTCCTTTGCCTGCGTGGACCACACCGTCCAACTGCGCCACACCATCGGCAGAACTGGACCCTCGACTTCAGTCGGCCATGATGGCGGCCCTTCCGCCCCTGCCCGGACGATGCTCGCCGACGCCCAGATCGAGACACTGCTCGCCCAGCGCACACGCTTCCGCCGGCTCCGCCACGTGGCGTCGTGCCCTTCGACACAAGACTTGGCCGCTGCCGAACCTCGGGACGGTGACGCGATCTTCTGGGCGGACCACCAGACGGCCGGGCGCGGCCGGCAGCAGCGGGTCTGGGACGACCAGCCGGGTGCCGATCTGGCGATCACCGTGCGCGCGACGATTTCGCTGCCGCAGCCGCTGGCCCTGCCCGCCGCGCTGCCGGTCGCGGTGCTGCAGGCGATCGAACCGCTGGCCGGCCGCCGGCTGCGCGTGAAGTGGCCGAACGACCTGTTCCTCGACGGCCGCAAGCTGTGCGGCGTGCTGGTCGACGTCGGGCCCGCGGGCCCCGACACCTACCTGATCGGCATCGGCGTCAACTGCAACCGCGTGCGCTTCCCGCCCGAGCTCGAAGCGATCGCGACGTCGCTGGCGGTGGCAACCGGCCACGAAGTCGACCGCGGTGCTTTGCTGCTCGCGATCGCCGAACGCGTCGACGCGATGCTCGGCTGCCTGCAGCAGCGCCAGCATGCGGCGCTGGAGGAACTGTTCCGCGACCGGCTCGGCATGCTCGGGCGGCGGGTGGTCGTCGGCACGCACGTCGAGGAGAGCGGGGTGCTGACCGGGCTGGACTTCGCCGAGCTGGTGCTCGACGGCGAACGGCGGCGGCCGCTGGCGTTCGTGCGCAGCATTCGGGCTGGGTGAGCTCGGCGGCGGGAGGGCGGCGGCCGCAGGTCCAAATCCCCTACCGATCTTCCGATCGGCAGGGATCTCGGCCGGGTCGCTGGCCGGGATCTTGAAGACGTTGGCGAGCCAGACCGCTCGTCCAAGCGGCGGACACCAGCCTCCGACCGCGCCCACGTGTTACGAAACGTTGCACGAACGATGTTTCGTAGTACGTTTCGTAACATGGATCCCGCCAAGCGCACCATGTCCCTGGCCCGCCGCCTGGGCGTTCTCCGGCCGCGGGATCTAGAAGCGCACGGCGTCGCGCGCACCTACCTGGCGCGACTATGCGCGCAGGGCCAGCTGCGGCAGATCGGTCGCGGCCTCTACGTACCGGCCGACGCCGAACAGTCCGCCGACAGCAACCTCGCGGCAGTCGGCAAGCGCATCCCAGCCGGCGTGGTCTGCCTGCTGTCGGCCCTGCGGGTACACGGACTGACCACCCAGGCCCCGTTCGAGGCCTGGATCGCCTTGCCCCGGCAAGCGCGCGTTCCCAAGTCCGCCGGGTTGCCGATCCGCGTCGTGCGCATGGTGCCGAGGTCGCTCGAAGCCGGAGTCGAGAAGAAGACCGTCGATGGCGTGCAGGTGTCCGTGTTCGACGTGGAGAAGACGGTCGCCGACTGCTTCCGCTTCCGCTCGCGCATCGGCCTCGACGTCGCCCTCGAGGCGATGCGCGAGTACCTGCGCCGGCCTCGCCGCAACCTCGAGAAGTTGCTGCGCTATGCGGGCGTCGTGCGCGTCCAGAAGGCGATCCGTCCCTACCTCGAGGCCATGCTGTGACCCGTCCACCGAAGGACCTCGGCGCCTCGGTGCAGGCGAAGCTGCGCAACCTGGCCCAGCAGCGAGGCGACGACGTACAGCTGCTGCTGACCCAGTTCGTGCTCGAACGCCTGCTGCACCGGCTCGCAGCTTCGGCACACGCCGGGGCCTTCCTGCTGAAGGGCGCCATGCTGTTCGCGGCGTGGACGAAGGTGCCGCACCGCGCGACCCGCGATCTCGACTTGCTGGGCCAAGGTGACGCCGAGTTGCCCCGCCTGGTCACCATCTTCCGCGACATCGTCCTCACGAACGTCGACCCAGACGGCGTGTCGTTCGACGCCGCCACGGTGCAAGCGACACGCATCCGCGAAGACCAGATCTACCAAGGTGTCCGCGTCACCATGAACGCGACCCTTGCCACCGCCAGGATCGACGTCCAAGTCGACGTTGGATTCGGCGATGCCGTGCACCCGGGCCCGATGGAAGTGCAATACCCCTCCTTGCTCGGGATGCCGACGCCGAAGCTGCGCGCCTACCCACGCGAGACGGTCGTCGCCGAGAAGTTCCAGGCGATGGTCTCGCTCGGCGAACTGAACAGCCGGATGAAGGACTTCTACGACCTGCGGGTGCTGGCCGCGCAGTTCCCCTTCGATGGCGACTCGCTCGGCGGCGCGCTCCGCGCCACGTTTATCCGGCGTTCGACCGACTTGCCGGAGACCGAGCCGATCGCACTGCGCGACGAGTTCGCGGAGCGCAAGGAGAAGCAGGTGCAGTGGAGCGCGTTCCTCCGCCGCAGCCGACTGCTCGAGCCGCAGGTTCCCCTGGTCGAGGTCGTGCGAGGTCTTCGGACCTTCTTGTGGCCGCTGGTCTGCGGTCTCCGCGGGGCGAGTGCAATGCCGAAGCTCTGGCCTGCTGGCGGGCCGTGGTCGTAGGGCCGATCCCGCAGCACGCACTCCCGCCACCAACCTTCGTCGCCCGCGAAACCGGTAGCTTGGCTCGTGGCCGAAAGCCGTCGTCACCGTCGCCCGATGCGCACCTCGATCGCGTGGCGTTCGAGGTAGTCGAGCGTCGAATCGAGAGGCTCGCGAGACTCGAGGAACGAACGGGGGATGGCCGGGGGCGCAGCGCCCAGGGCCACGATGCCGCCCACGATGGCGCACGTGGTGTCGCGATCCCCCAGGCCAGAAACCGTGGTCCACAGCGCGTCCTCGAAGTTGTCGAGGTGACGGGCGGCGCACCAGAGAGAGAACGGCACCGTGTCGGCACAGAGGACCCTGCTGCCACTGCCCAGCTCGGCGCTCGCGGTCGCGGCGTCGGCCGTGAACGGCACGTCCAGCGCCCGCTCGATTCCGGAGGCGGTAGGACCTGCAGGCACGTGGGCGCGCACCTCGCGCAGCAGCGCCATGCCAGAACGCGGCCGAGCACCGCGCCCCATCTGCCACGCGATGGCTGCGGCCACGGCGACCGCGATGGCACCGGCATGGCCGTCGGGGTGAGCGTGGGTCGGCTCGGCGGAGGCGCGCGCTTGTTCGACGACTGCAACCAGGTCGTCCGCGAAGAAGGCTCCGATCGGGGCCACACGCATGGCGCTCCCGTTGCCCATCGAACCCTGACCGTCGAAGGCGCCCTGGGCAATCGCGCGCCAATCCCCACCGAGCGCGATGGCCCCCAGAATCTCGTGGGCGGTTCCCCCATAGCCACGGCGATCGTCTCGTCGGTAGCGGTCTGCGAAACGCCGCGCCAGGGAGTCGCGATCGACGAACTGCCGTTCCTCCAGTTCCTCGAAGACCGACAGCGCCATCGCGGTGTCGTCCGTCCAGAACCACGGTGGCTGCGGAACCGAGCGTTGCTCGATGCGTGGCTGCACCAACTCCGGCGCACCGAAGAAGCATTGCCCGAAGGCGTCGCCAACAGACAAGCCATCGAGAGCAAGCCGGGCGCGCTGGAGGGCGTTGAGGGTCATGGGGAAGGTCGTAGCAGAGCAGTCTGGTGACTCCTGGCAACCAGCGCTCCATCGCTACCGCGAGGCTGCTGCTGCTCCTGCTGGCGTTGGCAACAAGCCCCCATCAAGGGTCGTGGGACCCAACTGACTTCGGCCAGACCCAGTCAGCTGGCGCCGCTCCATCGACATCGACAAGACGAAACACCCGCTCGAAGTACGGATCGCAAACCGCTGCGAACAACCGCTCCCCAACTCGCCCCGACTTCGATGCAGCCTCCACGTCCTTTCCCGGCATGCCAACCGTCTTGGCATCGACGTCAGGTGGAAGACTGGGCAAAGCGAGAGAACCAGCCCATCGCCAGCACAGCACCACTCTCTCCCACAGATACTGGTCCCAGTCCACAACCGCGAATGCGGCGACCGCCTCGCAGCTCAGGCAGACAACCCAACCGGAAAGCGGCCCGTCATAGAAGTCGATCTCGAAGGTCCGAAAGCCCGCGCGACCGAGACCTACGCCAGGACATCCGCACCAAGAAGCAGCAGGAGTCTTCACGCCGAGAACAAGAAGTAGAAGTGTGCGCGGTCTCGAACGCTCCCCACCGGATCGCCGCCAGACCTCGGAGGATGGAACGTCGATTCGGTAAAGCGGGCGACCCCAGCGGAGTTCGTCGCGAAACCTACGGCAGCCGGAGCACGCGCAGCTGGTGCACGTCGCCGGCATTCGGCGCGCGCAGCTCGGCCGTGAGCCCCGGCACGACCGGCGGCGGCACCGGCGCAGGCACGAACGGCCCCGGCGGCAGACCGGCAGTCGGCGGCACCAGGTAGGTCGAGCCGAGCACCAGGTCCTCGTTGTCCGCCGTGACTTCGTCGACGACGAGCACGAGGCCCGCACGATCGCGCGCGACGGCGAAGCCGCGGTCGGCGACCTGGCGCGTCGTCATCACGTTGCCGAGCCCGGGCGTGCTGCTGTAGGAGAGGCCTGGCAGCGGCGAAGCGAGCGCCGGGTCCTGCCACACGCACGTGGCGTCGACCACGACCGACAGCTCGGGCCCCACGGCCGGCCAGTTGGTGAAAGCCGCTCGGTGCAGTTCGCGGCCGGAAGCGCGCGGCGCCAGCCACAGCAGGTCGAGCAGCCGTTCCCCGTTCGACTCGAAGCCGGCGAGGCGCGGATCGCGATCGCCGGCGCGACCGAACGTGCCCGCGGCGGTGAAGCCACGATCGTCCCCGGCGAGCAGGCGCACACCGTCCGGCGAGTCGTGCGCGACGACGAAGCGCAGGTCGGGACCGGTGCCGAACGCCGTCACGTCGATGCCGGCGCCGAGGCCGTCGAACGTCGCCAGGTCGCGCACGATCAGGCCGCGGCCGAGCCGCTGGATGGCGCAGCGCCACGACGTGCGCGGTTGCCAGATCTGCGTCGCCGCGAACTGCAGCGTGCCGAAGGCGACGGCGAGGTCGCCGTTCGCCGACAAAGCGCAGCGCGTCGCCAGCGGCAGGTGGCCGGCCGGTGCGGTCGCCAGCACGCGAACCGGCGTGAACACGTACGAGCGCGGCTCGCCGTCCTCGAACGTCGCCGGCGTGCCTTCGACCGCCACCAACTCGAGCCCCGGGCCGCTCGCCGCGAGCCGCCAGCCGGCGACCAGCAGCCTGCCGTCGGCCGCCAGCTCGAGGTCCGGCCGCGCCATCGCCGGCGACGTGCCGAGCAGCAGCGGCCCCGGAACGAACGTCGTGCCGCGGTCGAAGCTGAGGGCGATGCGCAGCCCTTCGTTCTCGCCGCGCACCGTCGCCAGCACGTTGCCGCGCACCCCGACGGCGTACTCGCCGAAGCGCAGCGAGCCCGCGGGCATCGCCACCGCACCGCCGCGCAGCGTGCCGGCGTCGTCCACTTCGCGCAGGCGCAGTTCGAACCGATCGTCGTCGGCGGGGCGCCCGTGATGGCCTTCCTGCACGAGCAGCGACAAGCGGCCGCGATGGACGGCGACGGCAGGCGCGCCGAAGCGCCACGAGTTGCTCGTGTAGGGAGTCGTCGCGGTGCCGCCGAACGGCAGCGGCGACGCCGGGCTCGCCGGCTGGCTTGCCGGACCTTCGACGCCGACGACGAGGTCGACGATCGCCACCTTGGCCGAGTCGGTGTAGACGAGCAGCTGCTGGTTGGCGGTGATGCGGCCCTGCAGCGTCATGCGCACGATGCCGAGATCGAGCGCGCCGAGCAGCGTGTCGTTGTGACCGAGCCACGGCCCGCTCGGCACCAGACCGGCGGCGAGCAGCGAGCCGACGTTGTTGCGCAACGTGACGCCGTCGCGCAGATGCCGCACGGTGACTTGTGCGATGCCGACCGCCGTCGGTGCCCACGACAGCAGATCGAACGCGAACGGCGCGTCCGCCGGCGTCTCGATCACGTAGTGCGCGGCGATCGTCGTCGGATCGACCTGCGTCGGATCGACGTCGGCGGGCGTCGCGACCGGCGCCAGCACGGTGCTGCCCACGGCGAGCACGAGGCGGCCTGGATCGATCGGGGGGCTGACCGGCGGCGGCTCGGGGTTGTTGATCGGCGCAGGCGCCGAGGAACCGTTCGAACAACCAGGGCTGGCGAACGCGCAGGCGAGGAGCGCGAACGGCACGAAGGGGCGCATCATGGCAGGCTGCGAAGAGTACCCAGCGCACGGCCGCAGCCCAATCGGCAAGCCGAGGCCCGGAACGGCCCGTGGCAGCGTGCTCAGGCCACTTCGCCGAGCGCCGACAGCATGCGGCCTTCGAACTGCATGACCTTGGTCGGCGGCGGCCCCGACAAGAGCCGCGCCAGCAGCTGCTGGTCGAGGCGGTCCGGGTGCAGCAGCGGGAAGCCCTTCGCCTGCAGCCACGTGTTCATGCCGAGCCACGCGACCAGCGTGTTGAAGTCGGGGAACGGCGCGATGCGCGCGAAGCGCCACAGCAGGCGGAAGCCCTGCCGCACCGGGTGCATGCCGTGCCAGACCAACGGCACGTCGCGGTAGCAGCGCGCGGCGTCGAACGTGTCCAGCAGCGATGGCAACTGCTCGGGACCCGGATAGGTCAGGTAGAGCAGCGAGTCCCACGGCGGCCCGCGGCGCAGGTCGTTGTTGCGGAAGCGCGGCAGTTCGTGCGTCATCGCGCGGAACAGCTCCACCAGGAACCAGCCGTCGGGCGTGCGCCCCTCGGCGGCGCGCTCGCGCACCAGCCGCAGCGCGTGCTGCAGACCGCGCAGCAGGCGATGTTCCTGGGTGACCGGCGACAAGCGACCCTGGCCGCCGGCGAACACGGCTTCGGCGTCGTCGTCGAACACGACGAAGCCGCGCAGGCGCAACAGACCGGCCGCGAACGACGCGTCGCTCGGCGTCGGCCGGCGCACGCCGTCGAGCACACGCTGCGCGCGCGCGATCGGCTCGTCGTCGGCGCCGCCCTGGGCGGAGCCGATCTGGCCGACCATGCGCGTCGCCAACGCCAGGTCGATGCGCTCGAGCATCGACAGCTGCTGGGTGTCTCCGTTCCTCACTGGCCGGAGTTTTCGGCATGATGCGGCCCTCGCATGGACTCGGCCGCAGCATCCCCGACCCCGCCTCCCGTAGCGCCGGTGCCACCGCGGCGACGACGACGGTGGCTCCGCCGCCTGATCTGGTGGCTCGGCGTGCCGATCGCCCTCGTGCTGCTGGCGCCGCACATCGTCGCCTTCGACTTCGTGCGCACCCGGGTCGAGAGCGAGCTGTCGCGCGAGCTCGGGGCGCCGTGCCGGATCGGCCGGCTCGGCTTCTCGTGGTTCTCGGGCGTCGCCGTGCGCGACCTGCGCATCGACAATCCTGCCGGGTTCCCGTGCGACCGGCCGGCGCCGCAGCTGCGCCGCGCGGCCGGCGACATCGGCTAGTGGAGCCTGTGGCGCGGCGACTTCGTGCTGACCGGCGAGCTCGACGGCTGCGAGGTGTTCGTCGAGCAGCGCGCCGACGGCAAGACCAACTTCGACGCCATCGGCCGCGCGCCCGACGTGCACGTCGGCGGCGGCGACGACGGCGGTGGCCGCGACGACGCGCCGCCGGACGACGTGCGCTCGCTGCTCGCCAGGCTGCGCCTCGACCTGCAGGTCCGCGACGCGCGCGTCGAGATCCGCCGCGACGGCCAGCTGCTCGAAGCGATGCGCGGCCTGACCTGCACGGTGCGCAAGGAGCTGGGCGCGTCGCAAGCGTTCGTCGACTTCGACGCGCAGCTGGCGCCGCTGCAGCCGGGCGGCGCCGACGGCCGGCTCGGCACCAAGCTGCAGTGCGACCTCGACACCAGGACCGTCGACGGCGTGCTGACCGCGAGCGGCGTCGTGCTGCAGCGCTACGCCCCGCTGTTGCAGAGCTTCGCTCCGGGCCAGCTGACGCAATGCGAAGGCACGGTGAACGGCACCGTGCGCGTGCGCGGCGGTGCGAGCGGCGTGCAGCTCGGCGGCGAACTGGTCGTCGCGGCGCCGCGCCTCGCCGGGCCGGCGCTGCGCGGCATGGCGATCCACGGCGAACGCTGGTCGCTGACGCCGGAGCTGTCGGCGAAGTTCGCTGGCGAGCGCACGGACTGCGATCTGAGCCGCTGTGCACTCGACCTCGGTTGGCTGCGGCTGCGCGGCGCGCCGTCGCCGGCCGACGCGCCTGCGGGCACCGTGCGCCTGCACGGCGAACTCGACCTCGCGGCGATGGCGGCGTTCGGCGGGCCGATGCCGACCTGGCTGCGCGACGGCGGCAGCAAGCTGGCGATCGACGTCGACGTGCCGGCGGCGGCACTGCGCGGTGAGTTCGACCTGCAGTCGCTGCTCGGCGAGCTCGCGGCCACGGCGCGTTTCGACGCCCGCGAACTGCGCGCCTACGGCCTGACCGCGCGCGGCCTCGCGTTGACCGGCTCGCTGCGCGGCGGCGCACTGGCGCTGCAGCTCGGCGACGGCGCTTCGCTCGACGGCGGCTCCTTGGCGCTGTCGGCCACTGCTTCGCTGACCACCGACGCGCCGGCCCAGCTGCAGCTGCGCTGGCGAAACGGCGAACTGCGCGGGCCGGTGACCGCCGGGCTGCGCTACGTCGTGCCGCTGTTCGCCGGACTCGACGCCGACACCGCGGCGCAGCAGGGCCGCCTCGACTTCGGCACAACGCTGCAAGGCCCGCTGCGCACGCGCGCGAACGAGACGTGGCTGCAGTGGCTCGATCGCTGGGCCGGCGACGGCGACCTCGCGCTGCGGCAGGTCGCGTTCGCGCCGGCGCCACAGCTCGGCACGCTGCTGCAGCCGGTCGGGGCGACGTTCGGCCCGACGGCGACGCTCGGCCGCACGACGAACGGCAAGGCGCTGCTGGCCATCGACGACCTGAAGGCGCCGTTCCGTTTCGCCGCCGGCGCGATCACGCTGCAGGCGACGCAGTGGCTGGCGCAAGGCAAGCGCATCGGCCTGTCCGGCTCGACGCGCCTCGACGGCACGCTCGACTTCGGCTTCGACGTCAGCGACCTGCTGCGCGGCCACCGCGACGGCGAGCGCGTGCTGAAGGCGCTCGGTGGTTCGCTGCCGCCGGCGTCGCTGCGCGGCACGGTGAACGCACCGGCGCTGGCGCTGCCGGACCTGCAGGGCGTGCTCGAACGCGTGCTGAAGAACGAAGTGCTCGAGCAGGGCGCGGGCCTGCTGCAGCGCGAGCTCGAGAAGCTGCTGCGCAAGCAGCCGAAGTGATGCGTGGAAGCCACCCAAGGCCATATGCATCCGACTCGAGCCACCGCGCCGCACTTGGAGTCAGGAATTCAGACGAAGCGCTGCCTACTTCGGCACGAAATGAGAGAGCGCTGATTGCACCTCACGCAGAGCTAGATCGTCGGGACCCCGCGAAACGCCTCGGAAGTACGCAAGAATCTGGCTCATCATGTCCATGGCAGCCGAGTAGTAGAGGGCAGCTGCCTGCTGGCTCTGCGGCATCTCGGCCAGCGTGGCCCAAACCAGCTTGCCCTCTCTCGTCCCATGCATGAAGGCGCCCTCTGGCATGGCAGATAGCGGGAAGTAGGTCCATCGCGCCATGCTTTCCTCTACCGAATCCATCGGCCTTCCGGTTACGACCAAATGTTGCCGATACGCTTCACGAGCCTCCTCGAGCTGCTTCCTTCCGCCCTGATCCAGGCTCTCGACATAGGCGGCAAAGGACAAGCTCTTCAAGCTCCCTCTGGATGCCATGTGGTTGAACTCCTGATCGGCAATCGCTCGCTGGACACGACGCAACTCCTTGACCTTGGAGTGCGCACCCTCGAACCAAGCCGCGAACTCGATACGGCTCTTCCGAGGAATGTAGACATCCTCGGGATTAAGGCCGTGGCTGCGAAATAGGATCTTGGCTGAGAAGCCATCCCAGTCCTCGAACGACTCTCCGAGCTTGACGTTGGTCCGCGGAAGCGCAGCCCATTCGGGGTCGGTTTCCGGGGCAACTGGTCGCTCAACCAGCTCTCTGTCGTTCATCTCCAGCGGCGCGGATGGCACGACCAACTGTGGTGGGAGAGGAGCAGGGAAGGACTTCTCCGCAGCCGCTGCAATGGCCGCTTCGTTGCCAGCACGCTCGGGGTTGCTTGACGCGGTATCCCGCGCCACCAAGACGATCCGGTCAGCCTCAAACTTCGCCTCGAGGGCCAACAGCAGCCAGACCAGCCCTCCTCCAGCCAAGGCCGCCAGCAAGAGTCTCAGCTTGCGGTTCATGGCTCAGTTGCACTTGTAGTCGCCACACTTGGTGCTGGCGCACATGACGAAGTAGGTCCAGTACGCAGATGTGCCGACGCAGTTGGGTGCGGTGTAGGCAACCACCTGCATGGAAGAACTCCTCCCACAGAGTGTCACGCTGACTTGCTGCTGCGGCGCGGGGGTACCTGCGTTCACGCAGTTGAGGAGATGCGAAATGCTGCCCCCGGCGGGAATCACCGGTGTCACGTCGGCGATGTAGCGACAGTGCCTCGTCACACACTCGCCATCCAGACAGGCGCAGCCGCCCTGCTTGAAGGTCAACGGCTGGATGCTCCAACTTCCGTCCGACGAAATGGAGATTCTGCAGTCGACCGCTGTCGTGCACGTGTCCTCAGGCACACGCGATGCGATCGAACAAATGGCAACGAGAAGACTACCGAGAGCCGCAGCGCATACGTCGGCGATCATGTCTACCTTTCCCTTGGCGACTGTCGAGCCGCCACTCGATTGCGATGGGACCGAAGCCTCGGGGCCACAGGCTCAGCCAGCTGCCCCACACAGGGTGAGTAGAGAGAGAGAGAGAGAGAGTCAAGAGGGGGAAGGAGGCTCTTCTCGCTCAGCTCTCGCGCCAGCGGTGCATCACCGGCATGCGGCGCCCGCTCCAGCAGCGATCGCTGACGCGCAGCGTCGGCGGGTACTGGTAGCGCTTCCACTCGGCGGCGTGCACCTTCGCCAGCAGCTGCGCCACGCGCTCGCGCGCCATGCCGGTGCGCTGCGCGGTCGCGTCGACCGTCAGCTCCTCCTCGACGAGGCAACGCAGCACCGGGTCGAGCTCCGGATACGGCGGTAGGCTGTCGGTGTCGAGCTGGCCGGGGCGCAGTTCGGCCGACGGTGGCTTCTCGATCGAGTTGACCGGGATGCGCACGGCGTCGCGATTGAGCCAGCGCGACAGCGCCCAGACCTCGGTCTTCCACAGGTCGGCGATCGGCGCGATGGCGCCGTTGGTGTCGCCGTAGATCGTGCCGTACCCGACCGCGCACTCGCTCTTGTTGCCGG
>SXGT01051673.1_pt1 | contig 23550 bp, 20 predicted proteins | sample 3176221 | NCBI WGS metagenome assembly SXGT01 (sample SAMN11356862, study PRJNA531348) | freshwater metagenome | isolation source: freshwater sample F1-120 | place: China: Fuxian Lake, Yuxi | collected 2017-12-25
GCAGGGAGTGGCGGAGCACCTGGGGTCGCCTCAAGCCCAAGCACTGGCGAAGAGAGCGACAACGCCCCACCCGCCAGCCCTGCCATCAGCGACCTGGAGTTACGAATGCGCGCACGAGTTCGGGGCTTTGCCACGTTCAATACCACCGATCTATCTCTCCGATCCGGCACCGGCCGTGCCGGTGCGTCATGCGATGCGGGGCAAGGCGCCGTCCCGCCAGCGCCGACTTTCGATGAGGGAAGTCTGACAAAGTAGTATTAGTCCTTCGCACCTTCGCGCTTTTCCGTCGAGACAGCATGCATGAACTTCACCTCGGCCTTGGCCACCAACTGGTCGATCAGCGCCTTCCAGGCAGCATCCTGACGTTCACGTACCAGCAATTCCCGTGCGCGCTGCTCGACATCGACAAACGCGCGCTTTACCCCCGGCACGCGCTCGGAAAGACGAAAAATCGCCACCCCCTCCAAGGTGTCGAATGGTTCGTTTATTTTACCCACCTCAAAGTCGTCGATTTTCTTCTGGATACCTTCCGGCAGCATGCCACGGTGCAAATACCCCATGTCGCCCCCCTTCTCGGCATAGGCGTTGGAGTGCAGACGGGCTGCCTCGTCAAAATCGGCACCATTGACCAGTCGACCATGAATCGCTTTCGCCTCTTCGCGCGTCGCCTGCCAGGTCGTTGCCGGCGACGATGGATCGACCGCAAGCAAAATCACCGATGCGCGGAGTTTTTCCGGCTCGGTAAAAAGATCCGGGTGGGCATCGTAATAGGCACGAACCTGAGCATCAGTGGGCGCCGGCACGTCTCGCACCTGCTTGTCGAGCAGCGCAATCTGGCTCTGTTCGGCAATTTGTCGCCGCAACTCAGGCAACACCAACTCGCGGTTCTGCTGCCACTGAGGGCTATTGGTATAACGCTTTTCATAACCCGCAAGGGTTTCTTCGATTTGCTTTTCATCCGGGAGGATCTTCCGGCGATCTGCCTCTTCCAGCAGCACGATGCGCTGCACCAGCTTGCTCTTGATTTCGTCACGCGCACCCGCCAGTTCGGCCTCAGGAATCTGACCGTGATAAAAACGTTGGCGAACCAGGGTCGTAAATGCAGCCTCGTATTCTGATGTAGGAATCGAGCGCCCGTTGATCACGACAAATACGCGGTCGTACCCCCCCCCGGAATGCGGTTGCGCAACTTTGCTTTCTACCGAATTTCCCGCGGGTGCTAGCGGCGACTCTACCGGCGCTGCCTGCGGGGCGGATGTTGCCATACAAAGGGCCATCAGGAGCCCATATTGAACCCGGCTTTTTTTTCTCACTTGACCATCTCCTTAAAAAGGAAACGGGCCGGACACGCTGCGTGCCGGCCCGCTCGACAAGACGATTACAAGAAACTGCAGCAGTCTTTACTTGGTATGGCAAGCCAGACAGACGGCACTAGCGGTGTTTGCCTTACGCAAGAAGGTGGCGTTCTCGGTATGTGGGTCATGGCAGCTGGCGCATTCGACCCAAGGCTGATACCAGCCGTTTGTGCTATCAGTAGTCGTACCAGTCCTGGCATAGAGGATCATGTCGGTCTTTTGGCGACCGCCGCCACCGGTATCAACCCACCACGCACGAGCACCGCCGATGAGGTCATTGGATGGCGCAACGAAATCCGCATCTTTGCAAGTACCCGCCGACGCATCAGCCGTCGAGGCGCTACCGGTACTGACGCCACCACCGCAATACTGAATACCCACCGGGTGGTCATTACTCAGATCAGTGCCCAGCATCGAAATAAATTCGGTTGCGTTTTGCATTTTCCCGCCGGTTTGACGCGCACCTGCCCACGTACGGCCCGTAAGAGTCGCGCCAGCCGCAGCATAACCGCCCGACCCCGGCTTGTTGATCATAGTATCCATGGCCTGCGAACCGTCGTGACAGGACAAACAGGCAAGGGAAACACCTTGCATGTCGACCGACCCATCAATAGTCGACGAGGTTGCTGTCGAATAAGTCGTATAACTAGATCCCGGAAGTGGCTTATTCCACAGCGGTGCCTTAACGTTGGTATTGGACGCGTGCGGGGTATGACAGAAAACACAAATCTCGCCTGCCCCAGTCCCAGCTGACATGTAGTTTTCGTTAGTATTGCCAGAAGTGCCAAGGTTATGCTTGGTATTCGCGATACCAGCGTGCGCCACGACTGAAACAAGTGTGACTGCCGCAATTGCGACAACCTTGGCGGCCAGACCGACGACGCCACGCTCTTCCTTAGTTATATTGAACATAGTCTTACTCCCGACCGAAAGAATGATTGATCAAGTACGGACTATAGCGTCCGGCTGAATATATACAAGCATCGTTCATGCCACAACTCGCAAACCATTAATAATCATACAGTTACGACAACCAACCGAAGAAAGTGCTACAAATTCCTTTTAATTCAAGCGGTTTCTTCCCGAACTCAGGAATGCCTGCTTCCCATCAGAGAGAACTTTCGCTCCCGTTTAGCGATCAAATGCTACTTAACAGGGGGGAGGACAGGTCGCTTGGCCAGGAAGCCAGCTTCCTCCGGAAGCCCCGCTGGGCGAAAGATATCGATTTTCTTGAACCACTGATCCACCATATAGACGCGCCCATCCTCGTCGACATCAATCCCCGAAGGAAGCATGTAGTGCGCAGGCCCATCTTTATCGGAGCGCTCGCCAATGTACATCAACAAATCGCCTTCAGGCGTAAATATCTGGAAATTGCCAAAAGCCGCGTCGACGACATAGACATTTCCACTCGGGTCGGTTGCCAGCTCTTTGGGGCGCGCAAAGTTCCCCATCTGCTTGCCCACCGATCCGAAGCTATTGATAAATTTTCCGCCTTGGTCAAATACCTGAATCCGAAAATTTCCACCATCCACCACGTAAATCTGACCATTGACCCCAATGGCCACGTCACGCGGCAGATTAAATTCACCCGGACCGATTCCCCGCTTGCCAAGATCAAACTGATGCGCGCCCGTATTCAGGTCAAAAACCTTGATGTTGTGCTGATCAGACGAGACCCCACCAATGTCCGTCACAAATATCCGCTGCCTGACAGCATCCACCGTCACGCTCGATAAGCGCTCAAAAACTTTGGGGCCGCCGATTTTGCGGATGAACTTGCCGTCGCGGGTATAAACCATGACCGCCTTGGCGGTGGCATCCGCAACATAGAGATTTCCCGCCAGATCAACATCAAGGCCAAGCGGCTTTGTCAGCGGCCCTAACTCGTCATCGCCAATTTCGAAATAGCGTCCTTCCTGCACATCGAACACTTTGACGAATCGAGCGGCCGAATCGCTAACGAAAATCCGACCGCGATGAACCTTGACCGCGTATGGCTTGACCAACCCATGCGACGTCACCCCTTCACCGGTCAGCGCGCGCTTTAGCGCTGAATCGGCATTTCTGGGTGTCACATCCGCGCTGCCATAGATCGTTCGCTCATAGGCGTAGCGCGGCTCATCCGGCGGCGGCGGATAAATCAGCAGACTCGGCTTTTCAACGATAGCGCGTTCCTGAACCGGGGCACAGGCAACCATACCCAGCATTACCACTATCAGGAATGAAGTTCTCAGATATAGGGAAACTGCATTGGATCTAAAAATCATCGGTTCACCTCTTTTTTCTGAATCGTTACTTGTCGTGGCATGTCAGGCAAAGACGACTCCCTGCGTTACTCACCCGCAGGAAGAGTTGGCTGTCGGTGTGGGGATCATGGCAACTGCTGCACTCAATAAACGGAACCTCCCCTGTCGCGGAAGGGCGGGCGTACAAGGGCAAGTCCGCACGCTTTCGGAAGGGTGTAACCCCGGAAGCAGAAACCCACCATACGGTCCGGTTATCAACGATACCTCGACTGGGCTGACGAAACTCATCCAGGGATTTGATCTCCGTGGCCTGCCGCGCAGGCAAATTGGTCGTGGAAGCTGGTTCCGCTGGCGCTCTTTCACTACCGCGTGAGTATCCGCGATAGGGAACCCCGAAAGGATGATCAGCTGCATCGGACTGGACTGAAAATGCCTGGTTGGCGTCATGACAAGACAAGCAAGCAATGGATTGAGAACCTATTGCCGGCTTGTCGCCAAACTGAAGGCGACCAATATCGTCATACATGACAAATGTGTGATCGTTGGACATCGATGGCTGCCACGTAGGTTGCGCCCCGAGTGATGACCGGACCCCATCAATCACTGGCAATTGCGGGGTATGGCAGAACACGCAGACCTCCTCGGCCTCCCCCCCCGCGCCTTGCCGGGCGAGATTATGTTTCGTCAGACGAATATCCGCCGCACTCACGGGGCTCTGAAAAATCAGCCCCGCGACTGTCACAAGCAGATACCGCGCTATTCGCATCGACATTCCCGTTTCCAGCAGAAAAACCGCAACCCGATCACTCGGATTGCGGGCAAATGGGCGCCGGAACAATGATTCAGGGAGGTAACCATGTCCGACTCAACTCCGGCAACCCGTCTGAAATCTATTTATCCCCATTTAACATGTAATCGAGGGCAAGATAGGCTTCAACCCGCGTCAGGGATGCGTTCCCTCCCTTCGGCGGCATTCCATTCTTGCCACGCAAAACCGATATCATCAACTCTGCAGGCCCCTTCTTGGCGCGCTCGACCCAATCCTCACCCTTGCCTGGACGGGGCGCTCCGCCCGCGCCAGACGAATGACACATGGCGCATGTCTGCACATAAATCTCTCGTCCACTGAGCCCATGTCCCAAACGCCCCTCAGACGGCATGCGCGCATCTGCGGCATTAACCATCAAGGAACCCAAAATCAAGGCGACGAATAAGCAGAACTGGTTCATACAACCCAAACTGGCTATCAATGGTAAGGTATCTATCGAGCACGACACCTCCCAGCAATTAACGTGCCATGCACCGAAAATCCGGCCCGTTTTTTGCTTTCGCCCTCAAGGTGAAATCGCCACCCTCATGTCCTTCGGAGAACCTGACTCAATGAACCGGTCCCCCCTGTTTCGCTGTGCGCTGCTGACTATTATGATTCTGGCCACCAGCCTAACCGCCAGCGCGGCCGAACGCCTCCCGCGAGGCAATGCGGCAAAGCCGGACGTGCTCTATCACAACTACTGTTCGGTGTGCCATGGCGACCGGGGGGACGGCAACAGTCGGGCCAAGAACAGCCTGATCCCACCACCGAAGGATTTCACCCGAGCCCCCGAACTGACTCGGGACACCATTATCACCATCATTACCCATGGGAAACCTGGCACTGCAATGAGCGCCTGGAATACCCAATTAAGTGGAAAAGAAATCATCGCCCTCGCCGACTACATTCGCGCAACCTTCATGCGCGTCTCCTCCGACCCAATACTGCAGCGCGGACGCGTTGTCTACGCCCAGAACTGCATGGTCTGCCACGGCGAACGCGGCCAGGGTGCCCCGGCCGGCGCAGGCCTCATTCCAGCGCGTGACTTCACTACACCGCAAGTCAGAAATGAGTTGACCCGAGAAAGAATGCTCAACGCCGTTATCAATGGGCGCGCGAACACTGCCATGGCTGCCTTTGCCAACCGTCTGCCGCAAACGGATATTGAGGCCGTCGTCGATTACATCCGAATTGGCCTCATGCTCCCCACCGCAAGCGGGATTTCTGGCACGAATGCCCATGCCGGAAGAGATGGCCAGCGCGTTGCCGAGGGCATGCAACTTTCTTACGCCAATGGACTCAAGGGTGATCCCGCCAAGGGCGAAAAAATGTACATGGCGAATTGTGCAACGTGCCACGGCACCAAGGGCGATGGCAAAGGTCCTCGCGCCTATTTCATCAATCCCAAGCCACGCAATTTCATTGATAAAAACTTCCGGCTCGCATTCAACCGTCCGGCCATCTACACAGCGGTCCATGATGGTCGCCTCGGCGCGGAAATGCCTGCCTGGAGCAAAGTGCTAAGCGACCAGGAGATTACGGACGTCAGTGAGTTTGTCTTCCGCCGTTTCGTCCAGCAAGGAAGCTCCAAGAAATAACTGAAGCATGTTGAGAGGATTCGTGTCCCTTGGGCTTGCCTGCCTTGCCCTGACCATTCCGGTCGGCGCGACAGCGGCAGCAGCAGCACTGATCGAAGAAGGACGGGCGGTATATAACTTCCGTTGCTATTTTTGCCATGGCTATTCCGGCAATGCTGAAACGCTGGCAGCAACCTATCTCAGTCCTCGTCCAACCAACTTCAAGACTGCGGCTCCGGACCAGCTTACCGAAGAAAAAGTGCTGAAAACGCTGCAAACCGGGAAACCGGGAACGGCCATGAAGTCATTTGCCGGAATTCTTTCAACGCAGGAAATGCAGGCAGTTGCAGCGTTCATCACGGACGAATTCATCCGGCGTAAGGCTGATAACACGCGCTATCACACCATCGCGAATGGTTGGCCGGACCACGAGCGCTACGCCGCGGCTTTTCCCTTCGCCAAAGGTGAGATTCCACTTTCCCGCAGGTGGGAAATGCTTAGCGAGCGAGATGCAGATGGGAAACGACTTTATCTTTCAAGCTGCGTCAGTTGCCACGACCGCGGAGCCCCAACCGAAGACGATACAGTCTGGAGTTCCCGCCCACTGTCCTACCCCAGAAACAATTTCTCTCTGGCCGATCCACCCAAAATTGACGCCATGGCCAGCGCCAGCCCTTACGCGCTGCACGATATTCCGCCCAAAATAAATGGGTTGTCTGCCAGGGAACGCCGTGGTGAGCGATTGTTTCAGAGCAATTGCGCTTTCTGCCACGGCGCTGATGGCACAGGCCAAAACTGGATCGGCAGGTTCATGGAGCCCCCGCCACGCAACCTTCAGGACCCCGCATTCATGCGCTTGGCGAATCGAAGTTCGCTCGCCCACGCCATTCGCGAAGGCTTGCCAAACACATCAATGCCCGCCTGGAAGTCTGTCCTAAAGGAAGCAGACATTCAGGCAATCATTGCCTACATCAATCGTGCGTTTCACCCGATTTCCGAATCCCAGTCCTTGCGCAAACGCAATTAGCTGAAGCCCTGTGCATTGGCGTCGATCTTGCTTTTTTGCCCCGTAGCCACTGCTACCCCCGCGAGGGGTGTGCCATCGGGGGGAATGAATGAGTTTATGGCGGCGTCTGGCAAGTCGAGCCAAGCAGGCCAGCAATGTGACCGCAGCAACAATCACGGTTGTTTTTGCTCTGCCGGTTGCCTTGAACATCTATCTGCATCAGGAAGAAACACATCGCGCAAACAGCGAACTCGCCTCCTTGCGCGCCAACGCCGTTGCGAATTCTGTCGCCCAATCACTGGATCAGGCGGTTACCGCCACCTCGGTTATCTGCGACAGCTTTACCAGAGGCGATGCCCAAACGTTTTCCCGGACGTCGGCCAACATCCTGCATATGCTGGGTGCCAGCACGCAACTTGAGATCAAACCGGAAGATGCCTCTGCCCTTCTGATTACCGCCAACAAGGCGCCTCCAGACCAATTAGTGAACGGTGGCTCACTGCTGACAGGCGCTTGGCCTTCTCCGACTTCGCTCGGTCCCCCGCAGGTTAGCGTCCGTGCCCAGTTCCTGATTGTCAATCAGGCCATGGTCAACCGGTCACCGGAGGGGCGCACTCGCTTCTGGGGAAATATCACGGTAAGCCAGCCATTTTCCGCATTGGCAAAAACCGCCCAACTCAATCAACTCGCGTCTGAAGCTTTTGCCATGCGCGTCAAATACCAAGCGTTGGGCGAGATGGTTGAAGAACCACTCTTCGACTCATTTCCCGAAGGCGCAAGCCCCCTGACCAGCAAGACCATTAGTTTGCCCGGAACTGCCCGCCTTCAATTCGAAGTTGCCCATACGGCCCCACTTCAATGGCCGATTGGCGACCTTATCCTGTTCGGCATTTCAAGCTTGGCCCTGTTCACGTTGCTGCAACTGGCACTACAACGCCCGGCGGTACTGCAGCAACGCATTCGTGTGGCTAACCAACTACTGGAAGATGAAAAACAAGCGCTAAAACGGGAAATAAACGACCGCCTGGAAGCGGAAAAGATGCTGGAACGTTCGCATCGCCTTCTTGATAGCATTTTCGAACACATTCCGGGAATGATTGTCCTCAAACGAGCGACCGATCGACGGATAGTTAGGGTCAACCGTTCGGGTGAGGAGATTTTTGGCCGCAGCCGTCAAACACTCCTTGGTCGCAGCAATGATGAAATCTACGCGCAGGGACTCGCCGCTCGATTAAATCAGTCGGACGACCAGGTCTTGAGGTCGCCGGACCCGATAGAACTTCCGGTTGAACAATTCGTCATGCCAGGAAATCAGCCGCGCTGGATCCGCGTACGGAAAATGGCACTTACCGGCGAAAGCGGTAACCCAGAATACATTCTCGAATTCGGGCGCGACGTTACCGAGCAAGAGCAGCTCGACTTGCGATTGCGCGAGCACCTGCACTTTCTTGAGCAACTCATTGACGCCATCCCCAGTCCATTGTTTTTCAAGGACTCCAAGGGACGCTACCTGAGCGTCAACAACGCCTTTGAACGCTATATCGGCATCGACCGAGAAACCCTGATCGGCAAAACCGTATTCGATATTGCTCCCATTAGTCTGGCTCACACCTACAACCGCGCTGACATGGAACTGCTGGCAGCAGGAGGAACACAAGCCTACGAATCAACGGTAGTCGATGGAGACGGCAACAAACGGGATGTAATTTTCCATAAGGCAGTTTTTCACCAAAGCGATGGTGACAAGGGTGGCATCGTCGGTATTCTTCTCGACATCACCGAGCGAAAACTTGCCGAGCACAAGGTGGCTCGTCTTAATCATTTCCTGACTGTCCTCAGCGATGTTAACGAGTGCATCGTACGCACTCATCGCATAGACCATCTGCTCGGACATGTCGCGGAACTTCTCAGTGACAGTGGAGATTTTCCGCTCTCGTGGATTCAGCTAAGAGACCAGGATAGTCTGCTGATGTGCGAACGCTGCCGGGATGATGAACCACTGATTCGGAAGATACTGGACAGCACTGAAGTCGGAGAGAAAGATGATCAGCGCGCCTCCTACTTCATGTACAGCCAGAAGGAGCACTACCTTGCACTGAGTGACGAGTTGAGTCATCGAAATCTGCACAACCTTGCTTTGCTGACGCTCAAATGCGGTGACAAGGTCATCGGCTGGATCGGTGTTCTTGATAGCAATGAAGCAGGCCTGTCTGTCCAGGAAAAGCAGTTGCTGGAAGACCTCGCCAGCAACGTCTCACAGGCACTAGAGCGCATCAATGCCGAACAACAGAAGCAGGCAACGTTGGATCAGCTTGAACTGGCAGCGCGCGTTTTCGCAAACAGCGCCGAAGGCATCATGATCACCGATTCGAATAACCGTATCTTGCTGGTCAACAATACTTTCTCGACGGTGACCGGCTATCAGCCGGGTGAGGTTATTGGCCAGAACCCGCGACTGCTCAGTTCTGGACGGCAGGGCCCGGTTTTTTACAAGGCAATGTGGGACTTGCTTCAGGAAACCGGTGAATGGCACGGTGAAATTGAAAACCGCCGCAAGGATGGCAAGCTCTACCCCGAGTGGCTCAATATTAGTGTGGTCCGCCAGCCAGACGGTTGCATCAGCAACTACATCGCGGTCTTTTCGGATCTGACCAATCACAAGGAAATCGAGAAGCGGATCCAATTCCTGTCGCATTTCGACACACTGACCGCACTACCCAACCGAACCCATTTCCACGAAACGCTGACGCACAGTTTGGTGGCACTGCAGGGGCTGCATAGCAAGTTAGCTTTGCTAACCATGGACCTTGACCGTTTCAAGCTGATCAACGACAGCTTGGGTCATGCCGCGGGTGATCGTATCCTGATCGAAGCTGCCAGCCGACTGAAGAACAGCATTACTTCAGGCGACAAGCTCTGCCGTCTGGGCGGAGACGAATTTGCGATCATTCTCAATCACATTGAGTCGAACAGCGATGCGGCAGCGCTAGCAGTCGTCTGTCAGTCCCGCCTACGCAAGGCCATTCAGCTCGATGGCCATGAAATACATTTGTCGGCCAGCATAGGAATCAGCATATTCCCGGACGATGCAGAAACGGTCGAAGGGCTGATCGGTTGTGCCGACTCAGCAATGTATGCCGCAATAGAACAAGGCGGCAACACATTCCGCTTCTTCCAGCAAGAAATGAACACCCGCTCGGCAGAGCGCATGCGCATCGAATCGCGACTGCATCATGCTTTGGAGCGGGGCGAACTTTCTGTTTTCTTCCAACCCCTGGTCTGTGCCCGATCAGGCCGGATCACCGGAGCTGAAGCGCTGCTGCGCTGGCACAACGAAGAACTCGGCTCGATCAGCCCCAGCGTATTCGTGCCCTTGTTGGAAGACACCCAATTGATTCGCCACGTCGGGAAATGGGTACTTCGCAAGTCCTGCCTTGAAAACAAGCGCTGGCGCAACCGGACAGGTACTGAGATGTTCGTGGCCGTCAATCTCTCAGCCGTCCAACTGGCCGACGACAATCTGCTCAACGATATCAGGGAGATTCTCTTGGAAACGGGCTGCGACCCGCGTTATCTGGAGATCGAATTGACCGAGAGCTCCATCATGCATGACAGCGAGCTAGGCATCCGCACACTGAACCGACTCAAGGACATGGGGATTCGCCTTTCGATCGACGACTTCGGTACGGGCTATTCCAGTCTTAGCTATCTCAATCAGTTTCCACTGGATACCCTGAAGATTGACCGTAGTTTTGTCATGAATGCTGTGGTCGTCAAGAATTTTCAGGCAATTATCAAAGCGATTGTGGCCATGGGGCACACACTCGGCTTCGAGATTATCGCTGAGGGCGTGGAAGACATTGCTCAACTTCAGCTGCTTCGGGAAAATGCAGTCGATTTGCTACAGGGCTACTACTTTTCGCAGCCCATACCTGCCATGGAGTTTGAGGAACTGATCACGCGATCCCCGATATACGCATTGCCTGAAAGTACAAACAGACCAGGGTCGCAACTGATCACATTAACCGGGGTGCGACGCTAGACTGCCCGAAGATCGCCCGCGAAGGAGTCGATTCACCCACGTGCCGACCAGGAAACACGCATCAACGCGCCAGAAACCATTCAGGTACTGTAATATTTCAACATCCACCGCATGATTCCCACCCACCTCTCCTCGCCGGTTCTCCCGTCTCTCGCCCCCAGCAAAGGCCGTGTGCTGTGTGTGGATGACGAACCGAATGTCTTGCGCGCCCTGTCATGGCTGTTGCGGCGGGATTTTGAGGTAGTTACCGTGGCAAGTGCCCGCGATGCGCTGGGCCTGATTCACCAGGGCGATTTTGACGTCGTTGTCAGCGATCAGCGGATGCCTGAGATGAACGGTGTCGAATTCCTCACCCAGGTCAAGGTCATGGCCCCGCGCGCCATGCGCATTCTGTTGACGGGTTACTCCGACATGCAGGCGGTTCTTCAGTCGGTGAACGAGGCTGAGGTTTTCCGCTTTGTCAATAAACCATGGGATGTGCTCGAACTGCCATTGATCATCGCCCAGGCAGCAGAAATCGCCCGCCAGCTGGAAGCTCCACCGCTCACAGAAATCGTTGCGCATCCTGAAGTTGCCGGTGAACGGCTACCCAAGATACTGGTGCTGGACGAGGATGAAGCAACCTACTCGGCAGTTGAACTAAGTGTTGGCGATCTGGCTCAGATCGTCCACGTTACCAGCCCGGCTGATGCTTTCAGGCTTCTCGAAGACGAAGAAATCGGCATCATTCTCTCCGAACGCAAGCTGGGCACCATGGATCTGACTCAACTGCTGTGCCTACTCAAGCGCAAGCACCCACAGATCGTCAGCATCATAGTTACTGAATCCGACGACAGCAATCTGATCTGCCGCATGATCAACCAGGGCCAGATTTATCGATTTATCTCCAAACCACTCAAGGCCGGCAATCTTCGCATCGCTCTCAAATCGGCCATCGCAAAGCGGAGTGAACTGCTCGAAAATCCGTTGCTGCTAGGCCGCCATCAGGTTCCCGAGATGTCCCGTGATGACACCGTTCGACTCGAAAATTCGATGCTTTTTCAGGTTGACGGTAATAATCCCGAGGAACACAAGGTGAGGCAGCAAGACGGCGTGATCAACAAGCTGGGCAGCTTTTTCCGGAGATTGTTAGCCAGTTGAACCCTTTCCATACACTACGCCGCTTAAGCGCCGCAGGTGCCCTGGCCTGCCTGATGGCAACGGAGGCGGTGCCAGCCGACTTGGCGCCTGCCAGAGTGCTGGCCTTCCTGCGCCCGGCAACGACCCCGCCGGCAGCCGCCCCCGAAACAACCCAGCAAGTCGAGGAGCACACCGTACCGGCTGCCCGTCGGGCAATCGACGGGGTGGAGTTTCTCGACGAGAACAACCCGGACCGCCCGCGCCTGCAGCGCATTGAAGAGGCAACCCGCCACCTCCCTTACGACGCCAATGGTTTTCCGGACTGGATGAAGGCCCTGAAATCGGGTTTGATCAAGCCGCGCAGCAACTTGCATGGCAATGGAAAGATGGATGTTCTCGATCTGGACATTATCATGCGCAACACGAAGGAAATGCCCTTCGTCAAATTCCCGCACCGCTCACACACCGAGTGGCTGACGTGCTCGAATTGCCACCCAGATCCCTTTCCAACGAAAGCTGGCGGCACTGAAATCCGGATGATAAATATCTTCCGCGGCCAGTATTGCGGCAAGTGCCATGACCGTGTGGCCTTCATCACGTTCTTTTCATGTGACCGCTGCCACAGCCAACCCCAAAAATCAGGGACGATTCCCTAAGAAGTTCCCAAAGGCGGGGTAAGACTCAGCTATTTCCCGGCGCTGGTGGGGCAATCGCAAATCCCTGTGCCCGATCACAATTGAAACCGTGCAATAGCGCCAGTTGATGGATACTCTCCAGCCCTTCGGCGACCGCCTTGAGATTGAGCGCATTGGCCAGGCCAAAGATTGCACCAAGAATGGTCTTGTCACTGCCATCATTGAGATATTCGCGGATCAGGCTGCGATCCACCTTCACGGTATGAATCGGCAGGTGGAACAATGTACTCAAACTCAGGAGGCCTGTTCCGAAATTACCCAGGCTAAGCATGACACCGAGGTCAGCGAGATCTTTGAAAACTCTAAGCGAGAAAACCGGATCCTGCATGACAATGGATTCGCTGACTTCAAGTTCGAGCAAGGCCGGTGACAGTCCGGCGCGACGCAAGGTATCGCGCACCACGCTGACCAGATTGGGCCGTTTGAATTCGCTGGCCGACAGATTGACCGCTACCTTCACCGACTGATCCTCCAACTGCCAGAGGCGTGCCTGAATACAGGCAGTTTCAAGTACCCATTCACCCAGTTTTACCATCAGCCCGACCTCTTCAGCGAGACCAATGAACTCCTCCGCCATCAGCAGTTGTCCGTCGGTGTCCTGCCAGCGGATCAGCGCTTCCTTGCCATGTACCGCCCCGCTCTGCAGGTCGATGATAGGCTGGTAATGCAGGATGAACTCACGGTTGATAAACGCGTCCTTGAGCCGCGCTTCTAGATCAGCACGCCGCGTCGGGGAGTCGATAAGGGCGGGCGAGAAAAAACAACTGCCGGCGCGGCCTGAACGCTTCACCTGATACATCGCGGCGTCCGCTGCTTTCATCAACGACTCGCTATCCCGGCCATCCTCAGGATACAGACTGATTCCGATACTCGTCGTAACGACAAGGTCTTCCTCTCCCAGGCGGACCGGCACCTGCATTGCCTCGAGAATCTTGTTGGCGACAACCTCGGCGTCGCCCTTCACTGTCGCCTCCGGCAACAGCACCGTGAACTCATCTCCGGCAAAACGGGCGACCGTATCACTAAGGCGAACACAGGCCTGTATACGGACAGCAACCTCCTTGAGCAGGATGTCTCCGACATCGTGCCCGAAGGTATCGTTGATCAGTTTGAATTTATCCAGATCGAGGAACATCACCGCCGGCATCCTGTCCTTGCTACGTTTGGCATGTGCCAATGCCTGATCAAGGCGGTCCTTGAAGAGCAGGCGGTTGGGGAGCCCGGTCAGCGCATCGTGAAAAGCGCGGAAAGTCATCGCCTCCTCGCGCTCCTTGTGCTCCGTAATATCGGAGAAGAGGGCAACGTAGTGCTCGACCTCGCCCCTGCGGTTGTGCACAGCGCTAACATTGAGCCACTCGGGATAGATTGAACCGTTCTTACGCTTGTTCCAGATTTCGCCACGCCACTCCCCGTCGCGCTGGAGTGCGTTCCAGAAATTGTTATAGAACTCTTTGCTCTGCTTCCCTGATTTAAGAAGACCTGGTGTCTTGCCTATCGCCTCTTCGGCGGAGTAGCCGGTCGTGTCGGTGAACGCTTTGTTGACCAGTTGGATGCGAGACTTGGCATCGGTCACGGTAATGCCTTCAAGCGAGTTCTCGAAAACAATACGGGCCATGCGCTGCGTTTGCAACAATTCACCAGCCTTGTCCATGACCCGATTAAAGGCCAGGGTCGCATCACCCACTTCGTCGAAGCTAATCACTGGCAACGGCGAGGCATGCTCAATATCTTCATCGGCTACCCGGTTGAGGCCCTCGGTCAACCCCTTGAGCGGCCGGGTCACCAGCCGGTTGGTCAAGAGCCAGATGATCAGGGCCAAAGGGACACAGATCAGCCCACCTACCAACAGCGCACGCAAGCCGAAAACGCGTGCCGTCTCGCTGGCTCGGGAGAGCGAGATTTCCATACTCACGCCACCAAGCACCGTTCCGGCCGGAACTTCGTGGCAGAACAGGCAGTTCTTGCCCAGGTAATTCTCCGCTGCCTTGACTGGAATGACGGCCTTCAGGCGATCCTCCCCATCCTTGTTGCGAACCACATTAAAGTAGCTTTCACCGCTAAGCAATACGCGCGTTTCCAGCGCATCCGACGCAGTTTCACCATCAAATCCGAGTCCGTACTGCTTGATTACTGCATCGCTACGAAAAACCTTGATGGACTCTATTTTGTTGGTTTCCTTGATCTGGTCGAGAAATATCGTTCTCAATCCAATCGTGCCGGTAATCATCATCCCCGTTAGACCGGCCAGCGTCATTTGATGGACACTTATCGCAAAATCCTTGGACTGCTCGATCGCCAGGTTTTTTTGCTCAAGCGTTGCCCAATAAATCACTCCGGCACCCGACAACAGCACGGCAATGAGCGTGAACAAGGTCATTCGAACCCAGATTTTCGTTCTTCTCATTTTTGACGCGGGTTGGTCTGCAATTAGATTCCAAGTATGAACTGTATGTAATGCATGTCTCAGGCCAGGCAAGCCGAATTCGTCAAGGAATCAGTTCGGAGGCAGCTGGCGCGGTGTTTGCTAATATGCCCGACAGTAGCCTGCTCATCTGGTTCAAGTATTCCACTGAACAGGCCGGCTGCCGGTGGTCGATAACGACTGCCTCTTCAATCTTCCACCCCATGAGGGGTACGCACTGAGGAGCTTAATACATGAATCTATCTCGCCGCAATTTACTGAAGTACGGTGGTCTCACTCTCGCCATGATCCCGGTAGTCGCCATCGCTGCCAAGAACGATGGTATGCGAACCAGCATGAAGTACAAGGACTCACCGGAGGGTGACAAGGAGTGCTCAAACTGCGTTCAGTTCGTCGCGCCGAATGCATGCAAGATTTTCCCCGGTGACACCGAAATTTCTCCGAAGGGATACTGCGTCGCCTGGGCCAAGAAGTAACTCAGCAGCATTAGTGCAAGGCGCGCGGAGCGCCTTGCACTACCAATATCGAGAATTTTCAATGTAAATTTTCATTTTCAGGAATTTTACCCGCTGAGTCCAGCCGTAATGCCATCTCGCCAGCGCCGACTTTTGCGATCAAATCTATCGTAGCGCTCAGCAAAAGCTGTTCAATTCCCGAATCGAAAAAATCGACTCTCAATGCCGGGAACGGCTGGCCATCCTGTTGAATCGGAGCACACCTTGACCCAATACAGCACCGTGCCCATTTGCTGGACTCAAGACTACAGCGTTGGTGTAGATGATCTGGATTACCATCACCAGATGCTTGCGTCACTTATTAATCAACTCGCCGAACGTGTCGACGACAATATCAAGTCTGAAAAAATCGTCGATATTCTGACCGCACTCGTGAACTATGCCAAGTATCACTTCCACCATGAGGAAGCTCTGATGGCAGCAGCGGAATACCGCGATCTTGAGAACCATCGGCTCGAACACCTACAGTTCTGCGAGATCATTGCCGAAACCTGTTATGGCGCCACGCTGGGCGTGATTGGCGTCAAGGAATTGTTCAACTACCTCACGCGTTGGTGGAGGAACCATATCCTCCTTGAGGACATGAAATACAAGCCATACCTTACCGCTACGGCAGAATCCGAACCCGCATGACAAAAATGCCGCCACTCCTGGGCTTGGGGGCGTTGCTCTTCTGCCAGTTCTCGCTTGCGCAGACCATGGTTCCAAAACTGGACCAAGACGGCCGCAAAGGCGACGTAGCCAGAATTGCCAAGCAGAAGGCAGTTGATCGATTCAATGCCATTGACAAGAACAAGGATGGCCAACTATCACCCGACGAAGTCGCACAGGATTCAGCGTATCTTTCGGAAAAATTTCCGGAACGGGACGTCAACCACGACGGCTATCTGAGTTGGGAAGAATACGTCGGACACAACCGCTGGGAACGTTAGCCTGGATTCGTCGCGCCGACGATTGCCTAAAAATCAGTGCCCGCTCATGACCAAACCAGTCCAATCACCCGCGCGACACAAACCGCGCAACGACACCCCCGTTGCGATCGACCCGACCACCGCCATTCCCCTCATTGGCGTCGGTTGCTCTGCCGGCGGACTCCCGGCGCTGGAAGCCTTTTTCTCCCACGTGCCCGAAGCCAGCGGCATGGCCTTTGTCGTCGTCCAGCATCTGGACCCTACTCATGTCAGCGTCCTGCCCGAGTTGTTGCAGCCGCAAACGCGCATGCGCGTCGTCGAGATTACAGATGGCATCACTATCGAAGCCAACAGCGTCTACGTCATCCCCCCCCAACAAGGACGTGTCGCTGCTGCACGGCGCGCTACATTTGCTTGAGCCCATCGCGCCGCGCGGCCTGCGCTTGCCGATCGACTTCTTTCTGCGTTCGCTGGCGGAAGACCGCAAGGAAAAGGCCATCGGGATCGTTCTTTCCGGCATGGGTTCCGATGGCGTCTTCGGCCTGCGCGCGATCAAGGAGAAGGCCGGGCTGACGCTGGTACAGGAACCGGCCACGGCCCAATCCGACTCGATGCCCAGAAGTGCCATCGCGGCGGGCGTCGCCGACATCGTCGCGCCACCGGAAATGCTTGCGGGACGGATTGCCAATTACGTGCGCCATCCGTTCCATGAGTTGCCCGACGAAGTTCAGGAAAAGGCCGTAGTCCTCAGCGCCCTCGACAAAATCATCATCCTGCTGCGCGACCGCAGCGGCAACGATTTCTCGCTTTACAAGACCAACACGCTTCACCGCCGCATCGAGCGGCGCATGGCCGTGCACCAGATCAGCACCATCGACGACTATGTGCACCATCTGCGTGCCAATCCGGCGGAAATCGATCTGCTGTTCAAGGAACTGCTGATCGGCGTCACTCACTTCTTCCGTGATCCCGAGGTCTGGGAAACCCTGCGCACCGAAGCACTGCCGCTGCTGCTGGGCCAGTATCCGGGTGGCAAGACCTTGCGTGCCTGGATAGCGGCCTGCTCTACCGGCGAGGAAGCCTATTCGCTCGCCATCATCTTTCGGGAAGCGCTGGAAGCCCTCAAGCCAGAAGCCCGCTTCACCTTGCAGATTTACGCCACCGACCTCGATGCCGAGGCCATCGAAAAAGCCCGCAAGGGCTATTTCCCGGAAAACATCGCCGCCGACATCACGCCGGAACGGCTGGCGCGCCACTTTATCGCCGAAGAAGACGGTGGTTACCGCATCAACAAGAACATTCGCGAGATGGTGGTGTTCGCCACGCAGAATGTCATCGCCGACCCGCCGTTCACCAAGCTCGATATTCTCACCTGCCGCAATCTCCTCATCTACTTCGGCGCGGCTTTGCAAAAGACCCTGCTGCCGCTGTTCCACTACGCCCTCAACCCCGGTGGCCTGCTGCTGCTGGGCAGTTCCGAAAGCATCGGCCACTACACCCAACTGTTCACGCCGCTCAGCAACAAGGCGCGCATCTTCCGCCAGCGCAACGAAGCGTCCTCGCTGCGAGAACTGAGCTTCCCCGGACAACGGTCCACCCGCTTGTCCGACAGCAACGCCCTCCCCCCCAGCGAGAGCAGCGACAACCTCGGGCAACTGACCGACCAGTTGATCCAGCAGCATTTCGCGCCCGCCGCCGTGCTGGTGAATGGTGAAGGTGACATCGTCTACGTTAGCGGACGCACCGGCAAGTATCTCGAACCGGCGGCCGGCAAGACCAATGTGAATATCCATGCGATGGCGCGCGACGGCCTGCGCGAAGCGTTGGTAGGCGTGATCTTCAAGGCGCTCAGGGAGCCGCAACGGGCCATCCAACTTAAAGGCGTGCGCATCAAGGACGAAGGCATCCAGCAGCGGGTGGATGTCACCGTGCAGGCACTCGAGAAGCCTGAAGTCATGCGCGGTCGCGTACTGCTGGTCTTCAAGGATGTGCCGGCCCCGCCCGCCCGCCGCAAGCCGAGTACGCTGGCCACACCCGAAGCACAGAACGCCCTGATGCTGGAACTGGAGCAAACGCGCGACGCACTGCAAATCACCCAGGAGGAAATGCAGACCACCGTGGAGGAAGTCAAATCCAGCAACGAGGAGCTGCAGTCCACCAACGAAGAGTTGCAGTCGACCAACGAAGAACTGACTACCTCCAAGGAAGAGCTGCAGTCGCTCAACGAGGAACTACAGACGGTGAATGCCGAACTGCAATCCAAGGTGGATGACCTCACCTGGGTGCGCAACGACATGACGAACCTGCTCAACAGCACAGAAATCGCCACCATCTTTCTCGACAACGAAATGCGGCTACGCCGCTTCACTACCCATGCCACCAAGCTTTTCAAGCTGATCCCGGGCGATGTCGGGCGACCGCTTTCGCATGTCGTCACCGACCTCGACTTCCCCGAACTCAATGCCGTTTCCCTCGATGTGCTGCGCACCCTGATGTTTCAGGAAACGGTCGCAGCCACCCATGATGGCCGCTGGTTCCGTGTGCGCATCATGCCCTATCGCACCCAGGAAAATGTTATCGATGGCGTGGTGATCACCTTCACCGACATCACCGAGATCAAGCAGATGGAAGCCGAGCTGAGAAAGCACGCCGGGTAATACCGACATTCCTAAACACCGGTGCGACAACGGTGACGATGGCGTCACACGGGCGGGCGGTAATCTTTATTTACCTCCTCAAACTCCTTGATCTGCTTTTCGGCTTCATCCTTGGTAATGCCATAGCTTTCTTGCAGTTTGCCCGCCAGTTGATCGCGCTTGCCGGCAATCACGTCGATTTGGTCATCCGTCAGCTTGCCCCACTGCGTTTTCGCCTTGCCCTTGAATTGCTTCCAGTTGCCTTCAACGATATCCCAGTTCATGCCATTCTCCTTCGATTCATGCAGCCGGCCGAATTGCCGAGCCAGTGGTCAGCATATGCCGCGGCAGATAGCCGGTCGGTACGCTATCCAACACATCCGGCTTGCGCGGCAACAATCGATTGCACTCTTTCCTGACTACTTCGTAGCATTCGCAGGCGCGCGCCTCAAGCCCGGCCCGATCAAGAACCGTAATGTGGCCACGGTTGTAGCGAATCAGCCCGGCCGCCTGCAGCTTTCCGGCCGCCTCGGTAACCCCTTCACGCCGCACGCCAAGCATGCTCGCGATCAACTCCTGCGTCATCATCAGCTCATTGGAGGGCAGTCGGTCGATGCTCAACAGCAGCCAGCGGCACAGTTGCTGGGCCACCGAATGATGCCGGTTGCAAACGGCTATCTGTGCGGTCTGGGTCACCAGTGCCTGCGTATAGCGTAGAAGCAGGTGGTTGAGCGCCCCCTGGCGCCAGCCGTCAAAGCGCGTCAGCGCCCCTTGCAGCACCGAGCGGCGCAGTCGAAAAGCATGACCGGCGCTCATCACCACGGCACGATTCAGCATGGTTTCCCCGCCCATGAAGAGGGCAATGCCGATCATGCCATCGTTGCCGATCAGCGCCACCTCGGCAGACCCGCCATCCTTGATGAGGTACATCAGGGAAACAATCGCGGTGACGGGAAAATAAACGTGTTGCAAGCAGTCTCCGGACTCGTGGAGCACTTTGCCATGCGGCAACCAGATCAGTTCCAGATCGGGAAGCAGACGATCAAATTCCTCTGGCGAGAGGGCCGCAAGTAACTGGTTGTGACGCGGTTTCGTAGGGCCATGCATGAGTGAACTCCTGATCGTGGTGGCGCCGTAGCGCAGGAATCCGTAGTGTCGTCAGCGCAATTGGGGATGCTGTGTGTCGCGGTTGAGCCTATTGGACTATGCGCGCTGGCGCACGGTGCTGGCTGGCCCGTCGGCCTACACTGATACCCGGAACCCGGTTAAGGAGAACCCAGATGAGTCAATCGAACGTTTTTTCGAGCTTCCCCCAAAAGGCATCAAAGGTCATCGGCGCCAAAGTGACCAACCCAAACGGTGACAGTCTTGGCGATATCAAGGAAATCGTTATCGACCCCCGGACCGGCACGGTCGCGTATGCCGTCGTGGCGTTTGGCGAAGTTCACAGCAGCGGAGAAAAGCTGTTCGCCATCCCGTTCGGCGCGTTTGATTTCGACGTGAGAAATAGCGAATACATCCTCAATGTTCCAAAGGAACGCATGGAAGCAGCGCCGGGATTCGACGCGGACAAATGGCCGTTGATGTCCGATGAGAAATGGAATCGCGACACCTACAACTATTTCGAGCGTTCGCCGTATTGGGAATAAACCACATGACGCCCCCCGTTGAAGCCATCGATCCAATCCCGACCATCAGCCCGGTTCAAGCCGTAGGCATGCCCGGCACTGAAGTGATCGCGGCAGCCGGATCAGCCCCCGACCCAACGGCTGCCCAAGCGCAATTGAATGTTGCGATTCTCCAGGCTTCGGTCGATGTCTCGATCAATTCTGGCAATGAATCGCTGGCGCTGTTGTTGCAGACGGCCATCGCCGGCATCAATGACATTCTGGAACCGACGTTTGGCCCGAATGCCATCGAGAACACCGCCAGTCAGGACAATACGCCGGAAGGTACCGCAGAACGGATCGTGTCGCTCTCCACCGGGTTTTACGAGGCCTTCAAGCAACAGCATCCCGGGGCGCCCGAGGCCGAAGTGCTGGCGCAGTTCATGGCCACCATTCGCAGCGGTTTCGAGCAAGGTTTCAAAGAAGCGCGCGACATCCTGCAAGGCATGAATGTACTCAGCGAAAACATCGCCACCAATATCGACAAGACCTACTCATTGGTCCTGCAGGGTTATGCGGATTTTGCGACCGCTCAGGGTAGCGACTCGTCCGCTGCATCAGGAAAGCCGTAGAAGTCCGGGTGGCCAGCAAAAAACCGCGTCATTACCCCCGCCGCCAGGTCGTCCCGCCAGGGCCATCTTCCAGCACGATGCCGGCTGCCTTGAGTTCGTCGCGGATGCGGTCGGCTTCGGCGAAATTTCGCGCTTGCTTTGCCGTATTGCGAGCGCCGACTTTTGCGTCGATGGCTGCGGGGCTCAGGCCATCTTTTGCATCCGGCGCGGCCTGAAGGAATTCGACAGGATCGCGCTGTAGCAGGCCGAGAATGCCGGCCAGCCCTTTCAGTTGAACGGCCAGCTTCGCATCCTTGCTGCGATTCACTTCATTGGCAAGATCGAACAGCACGGCGATGGCTTCCGGTGTGGCGAAATCATCGTCCATCGCCTCGCGGAAATGGCAGGCATAGCCTTCGTCCCAATCGATTTTCGCCTCACCATCAAACCCCTTCAAGGCGGTGTAAAGGCGCGACAGGGCGGCACGCGCGTCGTCGAGGTGGCCATCAGAGTAATTCAATGGGCTGCGATAGTGGGCGCGCAGGATAAAAAAGCGCACCACCTCGGGATCGTATTTCTTGAGGATGTCACGAAGGGTGAAGAAGTTGCCCAGCGACTTGGACATCTTCTCATCATCGACGCGCACGAAGCCGTTGTGCATCCAGTAATTGACGAAGGTTTTGCCGTGCGCACCCTCGCTCTGGGCGATCTCGTTTTCGTGATGGGGGAATTGCAAGTCCTGCCCGCCGCCGTGGATGTCGAAATGGTCGCCGAGTAACTGCCAACTCATCGCCGAACACTCGATGTGCCAGCCGGGGCGACCGGTGCCCCAGGCGGAGTCCCACTTCACTTCGGCCGACTCTTCGGTCTTGGCATGTTTCCATAGCACGAAGTCGAGCGGGTCCTGCTTGCCGGTATCGACATCGACGCGCTCGCCGGCGCGCAGGTCTTCGAGCGATTTACCAGAGAGCTTGCCGTAACCGGAAAAATTACGCACCGAATAGCAGACATCGCGGTTGGCTGCCTGATAGGCATACCCATTCTTTTCCAGCTTGCCGATCATGTCGAGCATCTGTGGCACAAATTCGGTGGCGCGCGGCTCGTGATCGGGCCGCAACACGCCCAGCGCGGCGGCATCCTCGCGCATGGCAGCAATGAAGCGATCGGTGAGCACGCGGATGGTTTCACCGTTTTCAGCGGCACGTTTGATAATTGTGTCGTCAATATCGGTGAGATTGCGTACATAAGTAACCTGATAGCCGCTCGCTCGCAGCCAGCGGGTGACCATGTCGAAAACGACCATGACCCGACCATGGCCAAGGTGACAGAGGTCGTAGACGGTCATGCCGCAGACGTAGAGCCGAACCTTGCCGGGTTCGATGGAGACGAAATCCTGGGGCGCGCGGGCGAGGGAATTATAGATTTTCAGCATGGGCAGGAAGGTGGCCAACCACCCCGAAAAAGGGATGAAAAACCATTGTGATAAGGCTTTACAAGCCGCTCGGGCACAAGGTCTGGCGGCGCTTCTTTGTTAGAATAACACGTCGTTTCCATCAGTCTGGATCAACAATGCCCACTTTCTTTGCACGACCGGCCGTCCTCCGTTTTTCGCGCGATATTCGATCGTTGGTCATGGCTATTGGCCTGACTTTGGGATTTAGCCTGTTTCTGGCCGCGCCTGCCTCGGCCAATACAGTCGAAGAAGCCAGTCAATCACTCAAGTCGGGCGATCATGCCAAGGCGCTTGAGCAGATCAACCGTTTTCTGGCCAACAAACCCAAGGATACCCAAGGGCGCTTTATCAAGGGACTGATCCTGACCGGGCTGAACAAGCCGACCGACGCCATAGCGGTCTTCAAAAAGCTGACCGAGGACCACCCAGAACTGCCCGAGCCCTATAACAACCTGGCCGTGATCTACGCCCAACAAAAGCAATACGATAAAGCCAAAGAGGCGCTGGAACAGGCGATTCGCACCCATCCGGCCTACGCCAC
>SXGT01024353.1_pt1 | contig 23549 bp, 35 predicted proteins | sample 3176221 | NCBI WGS metagenome assembly SXGT01 (sample SAMN11356862, study PRJNA531348) | freshwater metagenome | isolation source: freshwater sample F1-120 | place: China: Fuxian Lake, Yuxi | collected 2017-12-25
GGGCTCCTGCGTTCGGTTCCCGATCCGTCCCTGGACCAGGGGACGCTGTACCAGATTCCAGGCCTTCCCCCCGACCTGGCACACCTCCCACGGGGTTGCCCGTTTTCACCACGCTGCGACCGGGTGCAACCGGTCTGCCGCGAGGAGTTCACTCCCTGGGTTCAACTCGCGCCGGACCACCACTCCCTCTGCCACTTTGCCGGGGAAGTGTACCGGAAGAGCGGCGCGCCTTCGGTCGCAGGCCCCCGCGCCGCTTCAGCGGAAGCGGGACAGGCGAGGTCGACGCGGCCCGCGATCGACCGGACCACGCTGATCTCGGCGCGAAACCTGAAAGTGTATTTTCCACTCGGCCGAAGATCCTTGTTGCCCTTCGGCCGCGGCAGGGCTCCCCGCTCGGTCAAGGCGGTCGACGGGGTGACGCTGGAGATCCAAAAGGGAGAGACCCTTGGGCTCGTGGGCGAGTCCGGATGCGGCAAGACCACGTTCGGCCGGGCTCTGCTGAGGCTGATCGAGCCGACCGGCGGAGAGGTGCTATACGCCGGAAACGATCTTCTCCGGCTCCGTCCCGGGGAGATGCGCCGCCAGCGGCGGCATCTGCAGATGATCTGCCAGGATCCCTACGCCTCTCTGAATCCCCGTATGACTGTCGGCAGTATCATTGGCGAGCCACTCGAAATTCATAAAATCGCCAAAGGGGCGGACAAGGAAGAGCGTGTAGCTTTGCTCCTCCAGAAAGTCGGTTTGCGTGCGGAAGATATGCGGAAGTATCCCCACGAGTTCAGTGGTGGTCAGCGGCAACGGATTGGCATTGCGCGGGCTCTCGCCTTGAATCCTAAACTGATCGTCTGTGATGAGCCGGTCTCCGCCTTGGATGTCTCGATCCAGGCACAGGTGATCAATTTACTCGAGGATTTACAAGCCGAATTTGGTCTTTCCTATCTGTTTATTGCGCATAACCTGAACGTCGTTGAGCATATTAGCAATCGTGTTGCCGTGATGTACCTTGGGCAAATTGTCGAGCTGGCCTCAGACGAAGAATTGTACCGGAATCCGCAGCATCCTTATACCGAGGCGTTACTCTCAGCGGTTCCCATCCCTGACCCTACTGTCAAGAAAAAACGCATCATCCTTGAAGGCGATGTCCCAAGTCCTATGAACCCACCCAAGGGTTGTCATTTTCATACGCGCTGCATGTACAAAGAGAGTATTTGTGCAGAGGTGGAACCCGAGTTCAAGGATATAGGAGGCGGGCATTGGGTGGCATGCCACTTTCGGCCGACTCGTTGAGCGTCGCGCTAGGAGGCGTACCGACTCCTCTGGGTCTGGAACGAGACTCAAGTCGATGCCGGGCCTGGCGTTCCTCAGTCCAGGCCTGCATTGCCCTCTTGATGCTATTTTTGTGCAAGGTTGCTATACTTCTTGGAGTCCTCTCATTCTGACAGGCAAGCCATACTATGGGCGATGGTGTGAAGCCCTGAACCCAATCTGGGGACCTATGACGAGGTGAGCCCAGTGCGCGCAGAGGTGTAGTGCACCTCCCTATACTGTCGTTGTGCCATGTCCAGAAGACGGCAAGGTCTGCGGCTCTGTGGGACACTCTGCTTCTCTCATTGTCTCGGAGAGCTGCTAAGGAGAACGGCCATGAGGAAAATCGTGCGCGAAAAACGAGTCATACTGGCATTACTCGCTGCCATCGTGGTGAGTATGGGCGCTGGTGCGGTGATGGCCAAACGTCTACCATCGCAGGGCGGGGTGTATGAACAACTGAAAGTGTTTACAGAAGCACTGTCCTATGTTGAGTCAAATTATGTTGATGAGGTAGAATCAGAGAAAGTCATTCACGGTGCTATTCGTGGAATGTTGCGGACTCTGGACCCACATTCGTCCTTTATGCCACCGGATGTGTATCGCGAAATGCAGGTAGAAACCGAAGGACGTTTCGGGGGCCTGGGTATCGAGATTTCTATGCGGGACGATGTCCTGACTGTTGTGTCGCCGATTGAGGGAACGCCGGCATTTCGGGTCGGTATTCAGCCAGGCGACCAGATTCTCAAAGTCAATGGAGAATCGACCAAGGAAATGTCGTTAGTCGATGCGGTGAAGAGACTGCGTGGTCCCGAGGGTAGCTCGGTGACGATTGCCATTTTCCGTCAAGGTTTTACAGAGCCCAAAGACTTTACCATGAGCCGAGCTGTGATCCAGATTAAGAGCGTCCGTTGGACGAAAATCCAGGATGACGTGGGCTATATTAAGCTTCGTAGTTTCCATAAGACGACTGAAGAGGAACTAGCAGAAGCGTTACGCGATCTTGGTGAGCAGCACATCACGTCTTTGGTGCTCGATCTCCGTAACAACCCAGGCGGTCTGTTAGAGCAAGCCATTGCGGTCGCCAACGTATTTCTCGATGCTGGGCAATTAATCGTCTACACCAAAGGCCGCCTACCGAATCAAAACGTGAAAGGTTTTGCCAAAAGCGACGGCTTACACGTCTCCTATCCGGTGGCCATCGTGATTAACGGTGGGAGTGCTAGTGCGTCAGAGATCGTGGCTGGTGCCTTGCAGGATCTGCATCGTGCCACAGTGATCGGAACCCAGAGTTTTGGTAAAGGATCTGTGCAGACCATCATTCCCTTGAGCGATGGCTCGGGCTTGCGTCTCACCACCGCCAAATATTACACACCAAACGGTGTGGAGATTCACGGGAAAGGGATTACGCCCGATATTATCATAGAGAAACCGCAAGAAGTGGAGCAGTCGGAGAGTGAGGGGAAAAGCCCGCGCAGCCGTCGTCATATTGAATTGCCTGGGGATGACCTCTCAGAAGATCCGCAATTGCAAAAAGCGGTAGATTTTCTCAAAACGCAGGGTTCTAAAGATAGTAAAGCTGTGAAAGCTGGCTAACGGATACAGCGCTTCCTCAAATGGGAATGATACCGTGTTGATTTTAGGCATTGAAACATCATGCGATGAAACAGCTGCCGCTGTTGTCGCTGATGGTGTGGAGATACGCTCAAATATCATCTCCTCGCAACAGGCGGTTCATGCGGCATATGGCGGTGTGGTTCCAGAATTGGCCTGTCGTAGTCATATCGAGAACCTTCAGGCGGTGATTGAGGCCGCCTTGGCACAAGCGCATGTCACGCTGCATGATATTGATCTCGTGGCTGTTACCCAGGGACCGGGGTTAGTTGGTGCGTTGCTGGTCGGTGTGTCACTCGCCAAATCCTTAGCCTATGGCTTGGGCAAACCCTTAGTCCCTGTGCATCATCTCGAAGGGCACGTCAACGCTATTTATCTAGAGCACCCTGTGGTGCCGACCCCCTACATAGCCTTAGTGGTCTCAGGAGGCCACTCGGATGTGTATTATTGTCCAGTCCGAGGCCAGTATCTTGTCCTCGGGCGGACGCGTGATGATGCCGCGGGCGAGTGTTTCGACAAGGTAGCGAAAATGCTGCACTTGGGTTACCCTGGCGGGCCGCTCGTCGATCGTTGTGCCCAAGAGGGTGATCCCTCGGCCATCCATTTCCCCCGGGCTATGGTAGACAAAGAGACGTTTGATTTTAGTTTTAGTGGTGTGAAAACCGCTGTGCGGAGTCACCTCTTGCAGATGACCGACGATGCGGGCGTTCGCTGGTTTGATGATGATACCTTTTGGCCTCTTCCGACCTCTGAGATGTGGCTCCAGCAGCGTAATACACTGCTGGCAAGTTTCCAACAAGCTGTGGCTGACGTCTTGGTGACCAAAACGCTGCGTGCAGCGCGACAAACTGCGGCACGTGCCATTGTCGTGGCTGGCGGGGTGGCGTGTAATTCGGCCTTGCGGCACGCGATGCGGAGGGCTGGAGAGAGTAAGGGTGTGCCGGTGCTCTTCCCTTCCCCCATTTTATGTACAGACAACGCCGCCATGATTGCCTGTGCGGCGGCGCATCGCTATCAAACCGCTCCAGCAGTATATCATGAGAAGTTTTTGACCCTGGATGCTCAACCGAATCTTGCCTTGCCTGCTGTGCATCCTGCTGACAATATATGCGGAGATGAATGATGCGCTATCTGCTCAAGGCCGTAGCGACCTGCGGTTTTTTAGGTATAATGCTTCTCGTAAGTGATCGCCACGTTGCTGTCGGGGCAGGAACTGTGGAACTAGGTAACAAACTGTATCAGGCCCGTTGCGCTGCATGTCACGGCTCGGATGGAAAAGCGGCAACGCCTACAGCACAAGCGTTGACTCCGAAACCTCGTGACCATACTGACGGTGCTTATATGAATCAGTTAACCCCAGAGTATCTCGTGAAAGTGATTAAAAATGGTGGTACCGCTGTTGGGAAATCGCCAATCATGCCTGCGAACTCTGATCTCAATGATCAGCAGCTTGAGGATATTGCAGCCTTTGTCCGTAGCCTCGCAGTTCCTCTCTATAGTGTTAAATAAAGTTCAGTACGAAAATTGCCACAGGACACCCACCGTGTCTCCCTTCAAGGCTCTGCAGGTGCGCTTGTTGACGATGACCTTTCTTCTGGGACTGAGTTCTCCAGCATGGAGTGCCATCTGGCAAGAGATTGCGGGAGAACTCATGAGTCCAGCGTGCCCAGGACGGACTTTGCTTAACTGCACGAGTGGCCAGGCAGAGCAATGGCGAGAACTTATTCGTAACAAACTCGCACAGGGGGAATCCAAGCAAGCTATTGTACAACATTTTGTTGACATGGGTGGTGACGGCATCCTCGCCGCTCCGCCTAAAAAAGGCTTTGCGCTGGCCGCGTGGTTGTTACCACTCTTTTTTATTCTCAACGGTGCGGGCCTGATCATTATTCTCACGCGTCGATGGGCTCAGAAATCTCCACAACCCTCCCTCGCTCCCACATCTATCACTGCGCCTGAGCTGTCGTCTGCCGATCCGTATGTCGAGCGTCTCAATCAAGAGCTTAGAGAATTGCCGTAGGTCAAGGCTTGCATCCGGCCTCTCCTTTCTCCTGCGACACCTGCCTCACCGTCTCTGTAGCCTCTACACAGGTGTGCTGCAATCCCCAGGCACAATCCCTCTTGGGGAATATCACTCCATACGAGCGCGTTCCCTACAAGAGTGTGTGAGACATCGCCAGACTGCGAGGTTTGTTTGCCACAAGGATGAGGGTCATGCTTCTTCTGCAATCCTTTCTGGTCTTCTATCTTATGGGGGTCTTGCCTCTTGCTTCGCAGGCGATGGCGCAGCGCTCTCTCCCTGGGTCTTCCACTACTTTCCCACAAGTGACTGTTTGGCTCATTGCCCAAGAGCGTCAACCGAACACTCTGGAGGAAGAATATCGCTTGCGCCTAGGGGTGGTTATTCCTCCAGACCATCATGGTTACTTGGACACTGGCGACGACGGCTTTTTTTTACCGCTGCTCTTTACTTTCCCGCTTCTCGAAAAGCAAGGCGTGCAGCTTGAGATGGTCGCACATCCCGTAGGAGAGCGTGATGATATCGCCCGTGCGACAGTCTTACGCAACACAGGAGAGTTTATCTTTCGCGCCAGTTCCAGGATTCCCATCTTGTCATCGCAGGAAACGGTCGCAGTTATCTTCAATTATCAGATCTGTAATGACGTGACCAAGCTGTGCTACCCTCCCCAAGTCTCTCACGTCTCTCTGCCAACGGGCTCCGGGCCGGACACTGTGCGAACGCTTACAGAGCCCAACACGTTACAACCACCGACGCCATGGAGTCTTCAGGAACAGATCACGGCACTCTTTGGACGTTACTTCGATTCGCTCTTCCTGACCTTCCTCCTCGTCTTCGCCGCTGGGCTCTTGGCGGTCGTGACACCGTGTGTGTATCCGATGCTCCCGATGACCGCCGCGATCTTTACGGCTCGCGGAGAGAGTTTTGCCCAACGGAAGCAAGGGCATGCCCTGCTCTATTTTCTCGGGATCATATGCTTTTATACGTGCCTAGGCTGGATAGCGGCTCTCACGGGCACAGCGCTCTCTGCCATCATGACGAACGCGTGGGTCCATCTGGGTTTTGCCGCGCTTTTTGCCTCATTAGGATTAAGCATGCTTGGTGTGTATGAATTCCATTTTTTCGCCCGATTCATGACGAAAGTGGATACGGTGGCGAGTCATGTCGGCGGTTACTGCGGCACCTTTCTCATGGGAGTCACCACAGGCCTTATTGTCTCTCCATGTGTGGGACCTATCACGAGTGCGATTCTGCTGGATATTACGGGGCAGGCGGCCCGTACGCAGGCTCTCATCGAGACGGCATTTCATGGTGTGGTCCTCCGCGGCACTCTCTTAATGACAGGATTTGGCCTTGGGCTTGGGTTTCCCTTTTTGCTTATTGGTATGCTCAGTAGTCGTCTCCCTTCTGCTGGCACGTGGTTGACCAAAACTCAATACGTGCTTGCCATCCCTACGCTCTATTTTGCATACACCTACTATATGAAAGGTATGGAGATCGCAGCGATTGCTGCTCCTACTGCCCACATATTCTTGTTTAGTCTTGGAGCACTTGGCGCCGCCAGTCTGCTGCTCTACGCTCGTCCCTGGCCACCTCGGCCCCTGCGTTATGCGAGTAGTGGACTTTTGCTGGCCATCGGGCTCTTCTGCGTCTATAAAGCTGTGATGCGACCAGAGTTCGGGGAAAGTGCAGGCTTCCTACCACGTACGCCGAAAGATACGCCGGGCCTCACATCCATGGTGGAAGTTCATGCGAATTTATCATGGCAGCGCGATTTTATTCTCGCCAAAGAACAGGCTCTTGCAGAGCATAAACCACTTTTTGTTGATTTCTACGCGCACTGGTGTGCCAACTGCAAGGCTTTCCAACAACTAGTGGCAAGCGATACACAGCTCCATATCGCCTTGCGAGGAGCAATTTTAGTCAAAATTTATGATACTGATCCAAGTTTTCGCACCTTCCAAAACGATCCAAGTTATCCCGAGTTGAAAGGTGTGGGTGGGCAGCCGTTGTTACCATTATTTGCTATCTATTCTTCTCAAGGCATCTTAGTATGGAAAGGGCAAGATTATCAAGCAGTCCGTACGATGATTGCCCAACTCGACCAAGCGAAACGTCTCGCAAGCAACATCATGACTCCGTGAGTACATGTCGCCACTATGACTGTCTATCTCGCATCCGTAAGCGTAACGTTGTGTATACATGTCTGCGTGCTCTGCTCTGTAACGTCTGTCCTCGCTCAGCCTCGCCAAGTATCGAGCGCATTGAGGGTCGAGCAAACGACTTCTGACGTGTCTGCAGACCAGCTTTTGAGGTTCGCTGACTCTTTGTTCCATACCGGAGAATATTTCCGGGCTATTACAGAATATCGTCGTTTTCTGTTTCATCATTCCGACGATGGACGGTGCGCTATGGCACATTTCTCCATCGGCTTAGCGTGGTATAGAGGCGGAAGTTTCGCCGAGGCCCTAGCAACGTTCCAGGAGGTCGCGGCACGCTATCCCAACACTCCCTATGGAGAGCAAGCGTGGTTGTGGCAGGGAGAGAGTTTAGCGCGGCAAGGGCACTATGTGGTCGCAGGCCAGTTCTATCATGAGCTGATGGAGCGCTTTCGCGGTGCGATGTTAGAGGAGCAAGCGCGCTATCAGTATGCCTGGACACTGCTCTACCAACGTCATTGGCACGAAGCGGCGACGCAGTTTAGACGCATTCCCCCTGATAGCACACTATACCATAATGCTCAGGTGCTGGCGGATGGAAGCCTGGAAGGGGAGTATCTTCCAGCGAAATCGCCTCTCTTGGCTGGTGTGTTATCAGCAGTCTTGCCAGGGAGTGGACAGCTCTATACTACACGCCTGGGAGACGCGTTGCTGGCTTTTTGTCTCAATGGTCTTTTCATTGCGGGAGCTATCGAGGCGGTCCACCATAAAGTCCCGATAGTTGCTGGGATTCTCAGTGTGTTTGAAGCCGGTTGGTATGTCGGGAACATCTATGGTGCAGTAAATAGTGCACAAAAGCATAATCGTCATGTGGAGGAAGTATTGCTCCACAATCTCGATAACAGTTTACGTCTCCCCTTACCCACACCGCCGTCGCGCCAGACAGGCATCATTGGGATACAGTTTAGCCTAGATTTTTAAAGAAGGTCTAGCCTATGAGCAGATGGCTCATAGGCACACCACGAGCGTGTCTGTCCCGCCCTATGACGTCGGTTGATCGACAAGCTCCATGAGCACCACTGGCGCATTGTCGCCATGGCGAAAGCCCAATCTCATAATACGTGTATACCCCCCAGGACGATCGCGGTAGCGAGGGGCGAGCTCGTCGAAGACCTTCTTGACGATAGTCCGACTACCGACTTGCCTCGCAGTCAAACGACGTGCATGCAGATCGCCACGTTTTCCCCAGGTAATAATGCGATCTATTAAGCCCCGTACTTCCTTCGCCTTCGCTTCGGTGGTCTTGATCCGTCCATGGAGAATAACGGACACCGCGAGATTCGAGAGCAAGGCTTTCCGATGACTACTTTTACGACTTAAATGGCGTCCTGATCTGAGATGCCGCATACTAGCTCTCCATTGTTCGCTACAAGACACTAATCTTTGCGGGCCCCTTGCCAATCAAGCCCATCAAGATTCATGCCCAGGCTAAGCCCCATATTCGTAAGGATCTCTTTAATCTCATTGAGCGACTTGCGCCCGAAATTACGCGTTTTGAGCATCTCTGGTTCATTTTTCTGGACGAGCTCGCCTATAGTCTTGATATTCGCATTTCTGAGACAGTTATAGGAGCGTACAGACAACTCCAGTTCGTCGACACTACGGTTGAGATTCTCCACCAATTTCTGCCGCTCTTCATCGACTTCAGGAACCTCCTGCATGACATCTTCGTGAAAGCTGACAAAAATCTGTAAATGATCACGTAAGATCATCGCTGCCTGAGACACAGCATCTTCTGGATGAATGCTCCCATTGGTTTGCACCTCCAGAATTAAACGATCGTAATCGGTGGAGCGTCCTACTCGCGTATTTTCGACGTGGAATACGACCTTCCGAATGGGCGAAAACGCTGCGTCCAAAGGGATAACTTGGGGATCAACGATGGTGTGAGCTTGACGCTCAGCCGTCAAATAGCCTCGCCCTAGTTCCACATCCATCACCATACTCAGGACAGCATCCTTGCTCAGGGTCGCAATGTGGAGTTCTGGGTTCAGAATTTCAATATCAGCGTCCGTCGTGATATGCTTCGCCAATATTTCGCCAGGCCCTACAGCCTCGAGGACAAGCTGTTTAGGCCTTTCTACATGCAGCTTTAAGAGTAACTCTTTCACATTGAGAATGATCTCCGTCGTGTCTTCTAGCACTCCCGCAATTGTCGAAAACTCGTGGTAAACCCCCTGAATTTTGACCGTCGTCACCGCGGCTCCCGTCAACGAAGAGAGGAGAATACGACGCAAGGCATTGCCGATAGTCACACCAAATCCGCGTTCAAAAGGCTCTGCGATAAAACGTCCATAGGTGTCGCTAAGGGACTCGCGCTCGCTCTCAATACGCTTTGGTTTTTGAAAGTTCGCCCACATGGTTTTCATCACCCGACAATCCTCCGCAAGAAATACACACCACCTGCCTTCTCGACAATTATAAATAGGGTCAATACAAGAGGGTAGCAGGAGGATAAGACATCCACTGTTTACTTTGAGTAGAGTTCAACAATCAGTTGCTCATGAAAGGGGATAGCGAGATCCTGCCGCTGTGGTAAGGCTTGTATCGTGCCGCGCATGTTTTCTGAGTCGACATGAATCCAGGCAGGAATTTGTTTTTGCCCTAGCCTTCCTATAGAGTTACGCACCATTTCGAGCTCGCAACTTTTTGGACTGGGTTCTATAACATCGCCTCGCTTAATGAGAAAGGAGGGGATATCGACGCGTCGGCTATTGACCCGGACATGTCCATGCTGCACTAATTGCCGCGCCTGCGCACGTGACTCAGCAAAACCCATTATATAGACCACATTATCAAGGCGACGCTCGAGAAAGACGAGTAATTCAGAGCCAGTCACCTCCTTAGAGCGTGCCGCTTTTTGGAAATAGCGTCGGAACTGGGATTCCAAGACGCCATAGGTGCGCTTAACTTTTTGTTTCTCACGTAACTGCAGGCCATATTCCGATAGTTTCGTGCGCCGTTGTCCATGTTGGCCAGGAGCGTAATTACGCTTATTAATAGCGCACTTATCGCTTAAACAGCGCTCACCTTTCAAAAAAAGCTTCATATTTTCCCGACGACATAGACGGCAAACTGCATCGGTATATCGTGCCACGTTATAGTAATCCTCTCCAACAAAGATGTAGCATAAGATATCAGTCCGCTAGACACGACGTCTCTTTGGGGGGCGTGGACCATTGTGAGGAATAGGAGTCACATCCCTGATAAGACTGATTTCTAATCCAGCAGACTGCAGAGCCCGGATCGCAGCTTCACGACCTGAACCTGGACCTTTCACGAGCACGTCCACTTTACGCATACCTTGATCCATAACTTTACGCGCCACTATTTCTGCCGCTGTCTGCGCAGCAAATGGCGTCCCCTTCCGCGACCCGCGGAAACCTTGCCCTCCAGAACTGGCCCAAGCAAGGGCATTCCCCCCCGTGTCCGTGATCGTTATCACTGTATTGTTAAACGTCGACTGAATGTGGGCAATGCCTTCTGCCACTGTGCGACGCTCGCGCCGCCGTTTGCTGTCCTTACGCCTAGAGTCCGCCATGTTGAGCCTCTATTTTTTACTTTTTCTTCCTATAGTACGCCGTGGTCCTTTGCGAGTCCGTGAGTTGGTACGCGTGCGTTGTCCTCGCACAGGCAAACCACGCCTGTGACGCAAGCCACGGTAAGAACCAATATCCATGAGACGCTTGATATTCATGGCCAGTTCACGGCGCAAATCACCTTCGACAGTATATTGCTGCTCAATTGTCTCACGTAACCGAGTAATTTCAGGCTCAGTTAAATCCTTGACACGTGTATCAGGGTCAATAGCTGTGGCCTGCAAGATATGCTTGGACGAAGATAAACCAACGCCGTAAATGTAAGTCAAAGCGATTTCAACTCGCTTATCATTGGGAATATCAGCCCCCGCAACACGTGCCATGATGCCCCTTTCCTTCGGACTACCCCTGACGCTGCTTGTGACGTGGGTTTTCGCAGATCACCCGGACAACACCACGCCTACGCAAAATTCTACATTTATCACAAATCGTTTTGACAGACGCCCGCACCTTCATCCTGCTACCCTTGTCTGTGTGAAACTCCTAAAGATGGGCAATATGCTTGCTATTTAAAACGATACACAATACGACCACGTGTGAGATCGTAGGGTGACAATTCAAGCTTCACCTTGTCCCCAGGTAGGATCCGAATAAAATGCATCCGCATTTTCCCAGAAATATGGGCGAGAACCGTATGCCCGTTCTCGAGCTCAACTTTAAACATGGCATTTGGCAGTGGCTCAACCACTGTCCCCTCGACTGCGATAATTTCTTCTTTTTCCATACATTCCTAATCGTGATGACTCAAAGTTGGCTGAGGATAATCCCCCCATGCTCAGCGACAATAATCGTATGTTCAAAATGTGCTGAGAGCCTACCATCTGCAGTCACAACTGTCCAGTTATCTTGCAAGATCTGTACATCCGGCAGACCAACATTGAGCATGGGCTCAAGTGCTAACACCATCCCCGCCCGCAAACGCGGCCCGCGCTTGGGAGGGCCGAAATTGGGTACTTGGGGCTCCTCATGTAATGCAGTCCCAATCCCATGACCGACAAACGCTTGAACAACCGAATACATACGCTGCTCAGCATACACTTGAACGGCATGCGAGATATCTGAGAGGTGATGCCCAATCTTCGCTTGGTCGATACCGACTGTGAGAGCCTCGCGGGTCGTATCTATCAGCTGTTGGGCCTCTTCGGCAATGATGCCAACAGGAAAGGTCACGGCATGGTCGCCATAATAACCGTCGACGATAGCTCCACAGTCAATACCGATAATATCGCCTTCTAGAAGTTTCTTCCTTTTTGAAGGAATCCCGTGCACTACCTCAGCATTAACCGATGTACATAATGTTGCGGGGAAGCCCCGATATCCCTTGAAAGCTGGCAACCCTCCATGCTGGCGAATATACAGCTCCGCAGAGTGATCGAGATCTGCTGTGGTAACTCCAGCTTGGATCATAGGAGTAATGTGAGCCAACGCCGCTGCCGCGAGCCGTGCACTCACGCGAATTTTAGCAATCTCCTGAGGGGAGCGACAAATAATCATAAGTGTGTCACAATATTACGGTGATACGCTGAAAGATCTCATCCACAGTACCAACGCCGTCGATACAACGCAATAAGCCTTGCTCGCGGTAATATTCGATTAAAGGTGCTGTCGAGCGTTGATACACTTCCAGCCTGATGCGTACGGCCTCCTCAGCATCATCCCCTCGTCCTTCAAGATGACGGCGCCCAGCAAGACGCTGTAACAGCTCTTCATAAGGGACTTCAATACTAAGAACATGCCCGATAGCTAGTTGTTGTTCCTGAGCAAGTATTTTTAGAGCTTCTGCTTGCTCTACCGTGCGCGGGAAACCGTCGAGAATAAAGCCTTTTTTTGCATCATCCTGGTCTAGGCGTTCTCGAACAATGCCAATAATAACCTCATCAGGCACTAACACCCCACGCTCCATGTAGCTTTTTGCTGCGAGTCCTAAGGAGGTTCCTTGCTGTAAGGCCATTCGTAACATCTCTCCTGTCGAAATCTCTGGTATACCATACTGCTCACTGAGCCGGTGGCCTTGTGTGCCCTTCCCTGCTCCCGGTGGCCCTAAAAGGATTAAATTCATATCCTATCTTCCTGTGCGATTCCTTATGGCTAGCGCCGTCCCTTCACGCGCCCTTTTTTGATAAAGCTTTCGTAATGGCGCATAACGAGATGCGACTCAACCTGTTGCATGGTATCCATCGCAACTCCGACGACGATTAGCAAACCAGTCCCCCCAAAAAAGAAAGGAATATGGAAGAACTCGACTAGATAGGTTGGCAAAATAACAATAAATGATAGATAGAGTGCACCTGCTAAAGTCAGGCGAGACAAGGTACGGTCGATATATTCAGCGGTCTTCTTCCCTGGGCGGATCCCTGGAATGAAACCACCATATTTCCGCATGTTATCAGCGACATCGGAAGGGTTAAAAATGATAGCAGTATAAAAATAAGCAAAGAAAATGATCATAAAAATACTGAGGACAGAATAGAGCAGTGTCCCTGGCGAAAGCTGCTGGACAAGAGTTTCCAGGATGCCTCCAGGATGCTTTCCCCCGACAAACTGAGCAATGGTAGCTGGGAAAACCATGATAGATGACGCAAAAATGGGAGGAATAACACCTGATGTATTAATTTTGAGAGGTAAATGAGTACTTTGCCCCCCATACATCCGACGTCCCACCACTCGCTTCGCATATTGAATTGGTATTCTCCGGTGCCCTGCTTCCATGAACACAATGGCAGCCACAACACCGATCATAAGAAGAAGTAAACCAAGGAAAAGAAACGGGCTGAGTTCCCCCAAACGCAACTGTGTCCATGTAAGGCCTATGGCCCCTGGGATTCCTGCTACTATTCCAGAAAAGATAATTAATGATATGCCATTTCCAATACCTCGCTCTGTAATCTGTTCACCAAGCCACATAATAAAGGTGGTACCCGCGGTTAAGGTCAACACCGTCAATAAGCGGAATGACCAACCCGGATTCGGAACAATAAGACCTCCACCTATCTCCATATGTTCCAAGCCAATGGCAATGCCCAAGCCTTGCACAATACTTAGGACTACTGTGCTATAGCGGGTATATTGATTGATTTTCTTACGTCCTTGCTCACCTTCCTTTTTGAGTTTTTCCAAATAAGGTACTACTACCGTAAGCAATTCTAAAATAATTGAGGCACTAATATAAGGCATAATACCAAGAGCAAAAACAGCCATTTGCTCGAGTGCCCCACCAGAGAACATGTTAAAGAATCCAAGGATTGTTCCCCTAACACTCTCGAAATAACGAGCCAAAGCATGACTATCAATACCTGGCGTTGGAATAAAGGCACCAATGCGATACACAGCTAATAAGCCAAAGGTATATAAGAGCCGTTTTTTTAACTCAGGGATTTTAAAAATATTTTGGAGCCCGTCGATCACGCAGATTGCTCCTCTACGATACCGCCAGCCGCTAGAATCTTTTGTCTAGCAGTAGTACTGAATTTATCCACCCGTACCGTTAACGGCACCCCAAGGTCACCATCCCCTAGCATTTTCACAGGCTTCACAAGGGATCGCACCTTCCCTATGCTTTTGAGAAGCTCAGGTGTAACGACAGTATGGGCTGCGAAGCCCTGTAAATCTTGAATGCTTACGACTTGATATACCACCTTAAATATATTTGTAAAACCGCGTTTTGGTAAACGCCGCTGTAATGGCATCTGGCCTCCTTCAAAGCCAGGTGCAGGCTTACCCCCCGAACGGGATTTCAAGCCTTTATGACCTCGAGAGGCAGTCTTCCCATGCCCAGAGCCAGGACCACGGCCTACACGCTTACGCCGCTTTGCTGACCCTACTGCCGGTCGCAAGGTGTTTAATGCAGTCATACAATCCCCTTCCTTGGAAAGCTTCTATGCTTCAACACGTATGAGGTGTTTCACTTTTGCAAGCATACCACGCACTTGTGGAGTATCTGGCAGTTGAACACACCTTTGCAACTTCATCAATCCCATGCCATATAAGACTAAGCGCTGCTTTTCTGGACATCCAATCATGCTACGCACTAAGCGGACAGTAATCTTGTCAACCGCGGCCATATCCCTCCCTCACACTGGTATGGTTTCTTGTTGTTTCCCACGTTCCCGCGCAATCTCGCGCTTACTGCGCAACTGCACTAAGCCGTCCACAGTTGCTTTGACAACATTATGTGGGTTATTGGTGCCGAGGGACTTGGTCAACACGTCAGCGACACCGACCGCTTCCATGACTGCACGGACTGGCCCTCCAGCCGTAATTCCTGTGCCTCGGGCTGCCGGCTTGAGCATCACTCGACCAGCACCATAATGCCCCATTACGCCGTGAGGAATCGTTGTCCCAGAGAGTGCAATCGTCTGCAGATTTTTCTTGGCTTTGTCAATAGCTTTGCGAATAGCCTCAGGAACTTCATTGGCCTTACCCAGGCCGATGCCAACACGACCAGCACGGTTACCAACCACCACGAGGGCGCTAAAACTAAAACGTCTTCCCCCCTTGACAACTTTCGCAACACGATTTACATGGACAATCTTATCAATATATTCTGTCTGTTCGGCAAATTCCTCAGCCACCCTTGCTCCCTTAGCTTATCGCGCGCCGCTGCTTTGTCTCAAAATTGCAGCCCTTTTTCACGTGCACCCGATGCCACTGCCTTTATACGGCCATGATATAAAAAGCCATTGCGATCGAACACCACCTGATGCACTCCGTGCTGCAAAGCTTTTTCGGCAACAAGGTGCCCAATGAGTGTAGCCCCAATCACGTTACCACCACTTTGACCAATAGCACGAAAATCTTTGCTGAGACTCGACACTGCGACGACCACACGGTTAACAGTGTCGTCGATAATTTGAGCATAAACATGTTTTGCACTACGAAAAACCGATAGGCGCGGGCGCTCTGATGTGCCTTGCACTTTCTTCCGGACACGACGTTGTCGTATCTTACGTGCCCGACTTCTCTCTTCTGAAGTTCCCATAAGCCTATGACTTACCCTCCTTGCGGCGAATAGTTTCCGTTATATACTTGATACCTTTCCCTTTATAAGGCTCAGGTTTCCGTACAGAACGAATATTCGCAGCAACTTGTCCAACCAATTCCTTGTCGATGCCTCGCACGGTGATAAGCGTACGATTCAACTCAAATTCAAGACCATCCGGAGCTTCATAGGTGATAGGATGTGAATGGCCTAGCTGTAGAGTAAGCGTTTTTTGTTGTACTTGAGCCCGAAATCCACTCCAGATAATTTCGAGTTGCTTTTCGAAACCCGTCGTAACACCAATAATCATATTATAAAGTAAGGTTCTGCTCAAGCCGTGCAGTGATTTGTCGAATTTAGCATCACTCTGACGCGAAACCTCAAGTCTTGCATCATGACGCTGTACGACAACACGTGGATGCAACTGGCGCCGCAATACACCTTTCGGGCCTGTTATTTCTACGTAATTATCGTCCCGAATGTGAACTTCTACCCCTAGTGGGACATCTATCGGTACTCGGCCAATACGCGACATCGTTTTACCTTCCCCCATAGCCTACCACACAAAACATAGCACTTCTCCCCCTACATGTTCCGCTATGCATTGTTGGTCGGTTAAAATTCCTCTAGAGGTAGAAAGGACAGCAATCCCTGCCCCATCTAACACTCTCGGCATGGCACTACAAGACACATATTTACGCTTACCTGGTGTACTGACTTTTTTTATGCCCTGAATAATGCCTCGGTTCATTACATTATATTTCAATGCAAGACTGAGTACGCCCTGTGGTTGTTCTGTTCTCTCCACGCGAAAGTCACGGATGTATCCCTCCGCTTGTAAAACACGAGCAATTTCCTGTTTTATGCGAGATGTCGGCATCTCGACTCGTTCGTGGCGAGCCGTCAAAGCATTTCGCATACGTGTCAACATGTCAGCAATAGGGTCAGTCATCATACGTATCGTCACTCCACACTACACATCTTTGACGTGCCATACAGTTACCAGCTAGATTTGACCACGCCTGGAATCTCACCACGCAAAGCCAAGTTGCGGAAACAGATACGGCACATAGCAAATTTTCGTAAATACCCCCGAGCTCTTCCACATACACGGCAGCGGTGATATTGACGTACTGCAAATTTTGGGATACTTTGCGATTTATGAATTAACGATTTTTTTGCCATACTCCTCATCCGTTCCACTCTTAACTTCGGAAAGGCATCCCGAGCAGTCGCAGCAATTCTCGTCCTTCCGCATCGGTCTTGGCCGAAGTGACGACGGTAATAGCGAGACCTTTGATACGTTCAACTTTATCATAATCCACTTCGGGAAATATGACTTGCTCTTCAACACCTAAGGTATAATTCCCACGCCCATCAAATGCATTACTCGTTACCCCACGAAAATCACGCACACGAGGCAGAGCTATATTCACTAGGCGATCAAAAAAATCGTACATACGATCTTTACGTAGGGTTACTTTTGCCCCAATCGACATTCCCGTACGGAGCTTATAGACTGCAATAGATTTGCGCGCCTTGGTAATCACTGGTTTTTGTCCAGAGATAGCCGCCAGTTGTTCCACAGCCGCATCTAAGAGCTTAGGATTCTGAATCGCTTCTCCCAAGCCCATATTTAATACAATCTTTTCCAAGCGCGGTACTTGCATTACGTTACGATAACCAAAACGTTGTTGCAAGCCTAGCACGACCTCTTGGGTGTAATATTCATACATACGCGCAACATAGGGCATGAGATCGCGAACCCCCTTCTCTTCTGCTTATTTATCGAGAATTTCGCCACATCGACGACATATACGTACTTTTTTTGTATCCTCCAAGAGGCGATGCCCAACGCGTACCCCACGATCACACTTACTACACATGAGCATCACATTGGAAATATGTAATTTTCCTTCTCTTTCAATAATACCACCTTGCTGCATTTGTCGTGTGGGGCGGGTATGCCGTTTGACCAAATTGATGCGTTCGACAGTTAGGCGCCCTTCTTTCGGAAAAACCTGCAAAATCTTCCCTTGTTTGCCACGGTCTTTGCCGACGATAACAGTGACGAAATCATCTTTTTTGATATGACCCAGAGTTTGTGGAATACTTTTGGTACGTGCCATGGCGTTTTCCTTACTGTCTTCCACCGCGGATAGCTCTTAGAGCACTTCTGGCGCCAGAGAAATAATTTTCATAAAGCCTTTGGCACGTAATTCTCGTGGTATCGGGCCAAAAATACGTGTCCCAACAGGCTCTCCAGCGTCATTGATGATCACAGCAGCGTTATCATCAAAACGAATATATGTGCCATCTGTTCGGCGGATTTCCTTCCGTGTCCGTACCACCACTGCCCGCCGGACATCTCCCTTCTTGACGGAACCGTTGGGGAGCGCCTCTTTGACGGATACCACCACGACATCACCGACACTCGCATAGCGACGCCGCGTCCCACCGAGAATATGAAAACATTGCACACGTCGCGCACCAGAATTATCAGCGACAATAAGTACTGTCTCCGTCTGAATCATTGCCTAGCTTCCTCGGATCCCGCAGGTGAGACGACCTCTGCTCCCGCATGACGTCGTACAATTTCGAGCAAACGCCAGCATTTTGTTTTGCTCAGAGGACGTGTTTCAACGATACGCACGAGATCACCGATTGTACATTGATTTTTTTCATCGTGCGCATGAAACTTTTTACTAAGCTTGACCACCCGTTCGTAAACCGGGTGCCGCAAACGACGCTCCACTTTCACTGTGATGGTCTTATCCATGCGATCGCTGACCACCTCCCCTTGTAATACTTTCCTTCGACCTTCATCCATGGTCCATCGCCTTCTGCATCCTAAGGAGCGGCGCGCAGTTGACGCTCGCGTTGTATCGTTTTCACACGCGCTATATCTCGCCGGACAGCCACAATACGCCCCACATTTTCAATCTGGCCAGTCGCCAACTGAAAGCGGAGATTGAAAAATTCTTCCATTAACTCTTTATACTTATGATCGAGCTCGTCGTGATCGATATCACGCAATTCCTGTGCCTTCATGGCTTGGCCTCTCGTCTTCTCTCATATCTTCGCTAAAAATCTGGTCGCAATGGGCAGTTTATGAGAGGCCAAACGCATGGCTTCACGTGCGACACTTTCGTCTACCCCATCCATCTCATAGAGAATAAGGCCTGGCTTCACAACGGCGACCCAGAATTCTGGGCCTCCTTTGCCCTTTCCCATCCGTGTTTCTGCCGGTTTTTTGGAAACGGGTTTGTCTGGAAAAACACGGATCCACACCTTTCCACCACGCCTAACATGACGAGTCATAGCAATACGACCAGCTTCAATCTGCCGACTCGTAATCCATGCAGGCTCAAGTGCTTGCAACCCGTACTGCCCAAAACTAATTTCATGGCCTCGAGTAGCTGGTCCACTCATTCGACCACGGTGTTGCTTGCGAAATTTTGTTTTCTTTGGCATTAACATCGATCAGTACCTCTATGAACGGCGTCCGCGCATACGCGGTTCAGGCACGACAGCAACTTCTGCGTCTGGAGCGACGAATTCACCCTTGTAGATCCACACTTTCACGCCAACTTGGCCATAGGTTGTTTTTGCTTCAGAAAAACCATAATCTATGTCGGCACGTAATGTATGTAAGGGGACACTGCCTTCGCGATACCATTCACGACGAGCCATCTCAGCTCCAGCAAGCCGCCCAGAAGATTGAATGCGGACACCCTTTGCCCCAAATCGCAAGGCTGAAGTAATGGCTTTTTTCATGGCACGTCGAAACGCCACACGCCGTTCTAGTTGTAAAGCGATATTCTCTGCCACAAGTTGCGCATCAATTTCCGCTTTGCGGATTTCCTTAATGTTGATCGCTACTTGTTTCTGGGTCATTTCCTGTAATTCATTTTTTAACTTATCGACTTCCGCCCCACGTTTCCCAATAATGATACCAGGGCGAGCAGTATATATATTAATTTTAGCCCGGTTGGCTGCACGCTCTATTTCCACCTTGGAAATACCCGCATGATACAAGCGTGTTTTAATATGGCGACGAACCATTAAGTCTTCGTGCAACAAATCTGCATAATTACGCTTTGCGTACCAGTTGGACTGCCACGTCTTGTTAATTCCAAGTCTAAATCCTATTGGATGTACTTTCTGTCCCACAATATTTCCCTTGCTTTACATGAGGAATTAACATGTCGCGATGCGTGGTCTCTACAAAAAAAGCTAGTGCATATCTCGCTCACGCAGAATAACTTTTATATGACTGGTTCTCTTTCTTATTGGAGTTGCGCGACCTCGTGCACGAGGCATATAGCGTTTCAATGTTGGCCCTTCATCAACCGTGATGCGGTCAATCACTAGCACATCAGCATCACTAACCCCATCATTCTCTACGGCATTAGCGACCGCCGATTTCAAAAGCTTTTGAACAGGTAAGGCCGCTTTTTTGCGCGTGAACTCTAGGATACTCAACGCTTGACTGACACTTTTTCCACGCACCGTATCAACAACCATTCGTACCTTGCGCGGAGAGATGCGAATATGGGTTGCACGAGCTTTCATAGAACTGTCCCTTAAACTCTGTCTCTCAGCGTTACTTAAGGATTTATTTTAATCCTGTAGTTCTTTTGGACATTCCACTATGGGCGCGAAATGTTCTTGTCGGAGAAAACTCTCCTAATTTGTGGCCAACCATATTATCGGTTACATATACAGGGACAAACCGTTTCCCATTGTGTACAGCAATCGTATGGCCTACCATCTCAGGGAGAATAGTCGAACGCCGCGACCAAGTCCTAATCGCCCTTTTTTCGGCACTATTCTCCATCACTAAAATCTTTTCCAGCAAATGCCCATCGACAAACGGGCCTTTCTTGACAGAACGTCCCATGCTTATCTACTCCTACCCTATACCAGAACTCACACTACTTAGTACGCCGACGCACAATAAATTTGCTGGTGCGCTTATTTCGTCGCGTTTTGTATCCTTTTGTTGGAACTCCCCATGGTGTGACCGGATGACGCCCGCCAGATGTCTTCCCCTCTCCACCTCCATGAGGATGATCGACAGGATTCATCGCGACTCCACGTACGTGGGGTCGCCTGCCTAACCATCGTGACCGTCCGGCCTTCCCTATCGAGATGCGCTCATGGTCTGTATTGCCCACCTGGCCTATCGTAGCACGGCAAGTAGTAAGAATTAAACGCATCTCCCCTGATGCAAGGCGAACTTGGGCATATTTCCCCTCACGTGCCATCAGTTGAGCCGCACCTCCAGCGCTACGAACGAGCTTACCCCCCTGGCCAGGTGCCAGTTCTATATTATGGATGGTAAGCCCTAATGGCATATCCTGCAGAGCCATCGCATTTCCTGGACGAATATCAGCTTGTGTCCCTGACATCACTGTATCGCCAGGCTGCAGACCGACTGGAGCGAGGATATAACTTTTCTCGCCATCGACATAATGTAACAAAGCAATTCTCGCAGAACGATTGGGATCATATTCTATAGAGGCAACCTTTGCTGGGATCCCATCCTTCACACGCTTAAAATCGAGTATACGATAGCGCCGTTTATGGCCACCACCACGGTGACGACTTGTCACCCTACCGTTGTTGTTCCGTCCACCTGTCCTTTTGATTGTCGCAAGGAGATGCCGCTCAGGGGTGGTTGACGTAACCTCCTCGAACGTGCTTACTGTCTGAAAACGTCTCCCAGGAGACGTGGGCTTATAACTCCGAATGGCCATGCTCTCAATCCTCGCTAGACACCTTCAAAGAAAGTGATAGAATCGCCTTCCCTCAAGGTCACATAAGCCTTCTTCCAGTCTGGCTTCTTCCCTTCCCTCATACGAACTCGCTTCTTTTTACCACGAACATTCAAAGTATTTACCTCTAATACCTTGACCTGAAATAGGAATTCAACTGCTTGCCTTATCAGCACTTTGTTGGCATGCCGATCCACCTGAAAGACCACAATATTGTGGTCTTCTGTGCTCCGCATACCTTTTTCTGTAATCAGAGGTCGCTTGATGACATGATAAAAATCCACTAAGTCAATCTCCCAACGATTTTCTCAATGGCATCCTCGGCACAAATCACAGTTGTGTGGTGCAATAGATCATAGACATTGAGCCCGGCAATCGGCAACACTTTGACATCCGGAATATTACGCGCTGACAGCTGTAGTGTAGAATGTGGTTCAGCGACTAAGAGTAATACCTTGGATGACTTGGTAAAATATTGCAACAATTGCACAACTTCACGTGTCTTTGGCTGCAGGATATCAAAGCGCTCAATAATACGAAAGGCATTTTCTCGTACTTTTAAGCTGAGGACAGAGCAAAGTGCTAGCTTCCTCTTCTTTTTTGGCACCGTATAAGCATAGGTGCGTGGCATCGGCCCAAAGACCGTGCCCCCTCCTCGCCACAGTGGCGAACGCCGTGAGCCCGCACGAGCACGGCCTGTGCCCTTCTGACGCCAAGGCTTTGCCCCGCCACCTCGCACAGCCGAACGACTTTTTGTATGGGCTGTCCCTTGGCGACGTTTGGCCAATTGATAGCGCACTATCTCATGTAACAGAGCTTCTTTGATCTCGGCCGCAAAGATGGCTTCGGGAATCTCGATAGAGCGTAGTACCTGACCTTGCCCATCATGTACATCAATCTTCATTAACCTTTCCCCGCTAGCCTTTCTGGGCGGTATTTCCTACTGACTTGTATTAAGAGTGTCCCACCATTTGGACCAGGGACAGCTCCTTTTACAAGCAAAATATTACGTTCTTTTATAAACCTTACGACTTCTAAGTTTTGCACCGTCACACGAGTGTTACCATATTGCCCAGGCATACCTTTATTCTTCCACACCCGGGCCGGATCTGCGGAGGCGCCAATAGAGCCACCATGACGAAAATATTCATGGGTACCATGAGACATATTTTTCCCGGCAAAGTTATGACGTTTCATGACCCCGGTAAAACCGCGTCCTTTAGTGGTTCCGACAACATCCACATAACGACAATCATCAAAAATTTCTCCAGACACTTCCTGACCTTCTCGATATGTTTCCAGTGTCTGAGCATCAACGCGAAACTCACGTAAACACTGAGTCGGGATGACGCCACTCCGCTCGAAGTGCCCATGCAATGGTTTTGTCACACGCTTAGATTTTTTGAGACCGAATCCTAATTGCATAGCACTATAACCGTCACGCTCCAGAGTCTTCTTTTGGACAACCCAACATGGTCCAGTCTCAATGGCAGTGACAGGAATAATGTCTCCGTCATCGGAGAAAAGCTGTGTCATTCCGACTTTACGACCGATAAGTCCTCGTAGCATGAGCAATCCATCCTACAGTTTAATCTCAACATCGACACCAGCAGATAAGTCGAGCTTCATGAGAGCGTCCACAGTTTGCGGGGTAGGCTCCAAGATATCCAACAGGCGTTTATGGGTACGAATCTCAAACTGCTCGCGTGACTTTTTATCAACGTGAGGCGAGCGCAATACAGTAAATTTATTAAGAACTGTAGGCAATGGAATCGGCCCAGCCACTTGGGCACCTGTGCGCTTCGCCGTTTCAACAATCTCATTCACTGATTGGTCTAAGATCCTATGATCATAGGCTTTGAGACGTATACGAATTTTTTGTCCAGCCATGTATGTATCTACCCACCTTTATCCCAAGCCACTGCTAGGGGAGGACCTCACTGACCACGCCAGCCCCCACCGTCCGGCCCCCCTCCCGAATCGCAAACCGTAATTCTTTCTCTAACGCAATCGGCGTGATCAACTCCACCTGCA
>SXGT01189010.1_pt1 | contig 23543 bp, 24 predicted proteins | sample 3176221 | NCBI WGS metagenome assembly SXGT01 (sample SAMN11356862, study PRJNA531348) | freshwater metagenome | isolation source: freshwater sample F1-120 | place: China: Fuxian Lake, Yuxi | collected 2017-12-25
CGACGACCGACGCACCGGCGGTGGAACCACTACCAACCTCGTCTTCGGCTGCTCGGCCTTGCGGCCGTTCGGCCGCCGGGTGACACTCACCCGTCCGCCAGACTTTCCGGACAAAACCCGCCAGACTTTCCGGACTCTACAGCACCAGCCGCCGGGCAAGGACGCGGCGCCCGGGGACGCGGGTCGGCGTCTCTCGGGCGGGGGGCCAAACGCCTGACGAGGCGTTTGGCAGAACGAGGTCACCCCCGGGTCCTGCCGCCTCGCCGAGGTGACGCGCCATGGCGGCCCGCCCGCCACCGGTCCGCGGGCGGGCCGCCTCACCGACGATCGCTTGGGAAGGTCGGCCGGCGGGCCCCCGGCGCGCGAAGCGCGTCGGGGTGCTGGCCGACGTCACCCGCCGCGTCACCGAGCCGGCCACCGAGCGGCGGCGCTTGGCACAACGGCAGGACGCCGAACCGCTACGGGCTGGCTGCATCCGGCGCCGAACTTCGAGCGGGTTGGGTGGGCGTGCAACGGCGGCGAACCGCACCAGCCGCCGGGCAAGGACGCGGCGCCCGGGGACGCGGGTCGGCGTCTCTCGGCGCGATGCGCGAAGAGGTGAGCATCGACCGGCGCCGCGCGGGGGCCGCCGGACCCCCTTCGACCCGAGGCCGGTCGCGGGCCACCGCCCCCAGGCGCTACCTGCCGGCGGCGACGAGGCCCTGGCGGAGGCTCTCGCCCGCCGCAACTGCGCCATCCCACGCACCCGACGGCATCAGGCCCAGGCCGACCACGCCGACCAGCGCCAGCACGATCGCCAGCAGCGTGGCCCGCGGCACCACCACCGGCGATGCGTCGCGAGGGGGCTCGACGTACATCGCGCGTGCCACCTTCAGGTAGTAGAACAGGCTCACCACCGCCAAGAGGGCACCGTAGAACACGAGGGCCCCGTGGCCCGCGAGCCACGCGGTGCGGAACAGGAGCAGCTTGCCCCAGAAGCCCGCCACGAACGGGATGCCGCCGAGCGAAAGCAGGCACAGGAGCATCGCCAGGGCCAGCCCGGGTGACCGCCGCGCGAGGCCCGCGTAGTCGGCCACCGACTCTCCCGCCGCCGGCGCCACCGCCTCAGCGATCAGGAAGGCGCCCATGTTCCCGAAGACGTAGGTCGCCAGGTAGAACAACGCAGCGCCGACGCCGTCGAGGTCGCCCAGCGCCAACGCCAGGAGCAAGAGGCCCGCGTGGCCGACACCGGACCACGCGAGCAGGCGGCGGACGTTGGTCTGGGGCAACGCAAAGAGGTTGCCCACCGTGAGCGTGAGCACCGCGAGCACCAGCAGCTGCGGCGCCCACACCGCGAGCGCGGACGTGCCGTCGGCCCACGAGATCCGCACCAGGGCCGCCACCGCAGCGACCTTCGGCGCCACGGACAAGAACGCCACGAACGGCGTGGGCGCCGACTGGTAGGTGTCCGGGATCCACATGTGGAACGGCACCGCGCCGAGCTTGAACGCAACGCCAGCCAGCACCAGCAACGCCCCCACCGACGACGCGGCGGACGCTGGCGCCGACACGAGGTCGACCAGCAAGGTCGAGCCGGACGCCCCGACGAGGAAGCTCGCCCCGTAGATGGTGAGCCCCGCCGACAACGCCCCGGTGAGGTACAGCTTGGTGGCCCCCTCGACGCCCGCCTTGCGGTCCTTGTGCATCGCCGCCAAGACGTACTGGGGGACGCCCATCGTCTCGAACGCGACGAGCAGGAGCACGAGCTCCCGCGCGCCGGCGAGCAGCGTCATCCCGAAGATCGAAGCGAGGAGCAGCAGGTAGTACTCGCCCTGCCGGCGCGGGAAGTGTGCGTCGGCGTGGTCGATGCTCCCGATGCACGCGAGCGCACCCGCCGCGAGCACCAGGCGTTGCACGTAGGTCGTGAACGCGTCGGTGACCCAGGTGCCCATGAACGCCGCGCCCTGGGGGGCCACCCAGGTGAGCCCGAAGATGCCCAGGAGACCGAGCGCCGCGAGCGACCCCACCCCGCGCGAATCGCCCTTGGCCGGGGCGAGGTCGGCGAGGAGCACCACCACCGCGAGCACCACCACCGCAAGCGGGATCAAGAGCGTACCCATCAGGAGGCCCCCCCGAACGCGGCGAGGTGCTGGAGCGTGCCGACGTCGATGTAGTCGAGCAGGAGCCGCGGCCACAACCCGAAGACCAGCAGGCACGTGCCGAGCACGACCAGCGCGACCCACTCCACACCCTTGGCGTCACTGAGCTCGTGGAACCGCGCCGGCGGCCCCTCACCCCAGAAGATCGCCCGCGTCGCGCGGAGCACGTAGACCGCCGTGATCCACGCGCCGACGATGCCCGCCAGGGCCCACACCCAGTGACCCGCGGCCAGCGCCCCCATGAAGACCTGGAACTCCGCGATGAACCCGGCGAAGCCGGGCATGCCCAGCGAGGAGAGCCCCGCCAGCGTGAAGAAGACCGCCACGCCGGGCATCACCTTGGCGAAGCCCCCCATCCCGAAGATCTCGCGGTCGTGGGCGCGCCCGTAGATGAGCCCGACCAGCGCGAAGAGGAGCCCGGTCATCAGGCCGTGGGCGAACATCTGGTACACCGCGCCGTTCCACCCCTCGGGGGTGAGCGTCGCCGCACCGAGCATGACCACGCCCATGTGGCTCACGCTGGAGTAGGCCACGATGTACTTCAAGTCGCTCTGCGAGGCCGCGCCGAGCGCCCCGTACACGACGTTGATCACCGCGACCGCGCCCACCAACGGCGCCCAGGTGACCGTCGCCTCGGGGCACAAGACCATGCCGACCCGCATCACCCCGAACGCGCCGAGCTTCATGAGGACGCCCGCGTGGAGCATGGAGACCGCCGTCGGTGCGCTCGCGTGGCCGTCGGGCGACCACGTGTGGAACGGGAAGACGCCGGCGAGCGTGCCAAACCCGAGCCACAACGCGGGGAAAACCCAGAGCTGGACCGACTCGGGCACGCCGCGTTCGGCGATCTCGAGCATGTTGAAGCTGGAGGAGCCCGAGCCCTGCACCATCGCGAACATGCCGACGAGGATCGCCGCCGAGCCGATGAGCAGCATGAGCGTGAGCTTCATCGCCGCGTACTCGCGCCCGCCCACGTCGAGCCGATCCCACAGGAACGCGAACGGCCCGAGCCGCTTGACCTCCTTGCTCGACCCCCAGATGGCGATGAGCAGGTACATGGGCAAGACCGCGATCTCGTAGAACAGGAAGAACAAGAACAGGTCGAGGCTGACGAAGACCCCGAAGACCCCGGCCACGAGCACCAGGAGCAGGATGTAGAAATCCTTGTCGCGGTCTTCGAGCGTCCACGTCGCGCAGGCGCCCGCGAAGATGGTGATCGCCGTCAACAACAGGAGCGTGACCCCCCAGCCGTCGACGCCGAGCTCCCAGCCGATCCCGACACTGGGCAGGAGCGGGAGGCTCTCGCGGAGCTGCACGCCGCCGGCGGCGAGATCGTAGGCCAGCGCGACCTTGACCGAAGCGACCAACGAGACGAGCGTGCTGAAGACCGACACCACGCGCACCGTGCCGCGGCTCTGGGCCGGCACGGCCAGGAGCGCCACGCCCGCCACCAGGGGGGCCAGAACGGTGAGCGCGAGCCAGGGGAAGCCGTTCATGAGGAGATCCCCCCGATCGTGCCGGCAGCGGCCACGACCACCGCACCCAGCGCCACCGCGTACAGGTAGTCACGGGCGCGTCCCGTCTGGATCGTGCGGGCCCGCTCGGCCGCCACGATGGCCACCCACCCGGTGAGGTTGACCAGGGCGTCGACCACGTAGCGGTCGAACCAGCCGATCGCCTTGGCGAACGGCAAGAGCCCCCGGCTCCACGCCTGGGCCCAGAACGTGTCGACCGGCGCCGCGCGGACGACCGCCGCGAGCGCGGGCACCTCGAGCCCCTGCAGCTTGCCCAGGCCATACTTCGCGTAGCCCAGACCGAGCCCGCTCAGGCCGACCACCGTGGCGATGATGCCGACCGGGGTGAGGTGGAACGTGTACGGCTCACCCACCATCGCGCCGAAGGGGCCGCCCGCGTAGCCGAGACCGACCGCGAGCACCGCCAGCGCCGCCATCGGCGCGAGCATGACCGCCGGCGACTCGTGGGCGTGCGCGGCCTTCGGCGAAGGTTCGCCGAGGAACGCCAGGCACCACGCCCGCATCATGTAGAAGGGCGTGAGCCCGGCGACGAAGAGCAGGATCGCCAGTGGACCGTACTGCCCCGCGTGCGCCACCTGCTCGAGCAGGAGGTCCTTCGAGAAGAACCCCGAGAGGCCGGGCAGGCCGGCGAGCGCGAAGGTCCCGATGCCGAAGAGCACCATCGTCGTGCGCGTCTTGCGCCCGAGCCCGCCCATGTCGCCGAGCTCGTTGCTGTGCACCGCGTGGATGACGGAGCCAGCGCCGAGGAACAGGAGCGCCTTGAAGAACGCGTGGGTGGTGAGGTGGAAGTAGCCCCCCAACATCTCACCGGACCCAAGGCCCGCCACCATGTACCCGAGCTGGCTGCACGTGCTGTAGGCGAGGATCTTCTTGATGTCGGTCTGCACCGTGGCGGTGACCGCCGCGACCAGGGCGGTGATCGCCCCGATCCACGACATCGCCAGGAGCAGCGTGTCTGCGTGTTCGAAGAGCGGCCAGCACCGGACCACGAGGAACACCCCCGCCGCCACCATGGTCGCGGCGTGCAGGAGCGCCGACACGGGCGTCGGCCCCTCCATCGCATCGGGCAACCACACGTGCAGCGGCACCTGCGCGCTCTTGCCCATCACGCCGAGGAACAGGAACGCCGCCACCGCGGAGGTGGCCGCCTGCGCCTCCCAGGAGAAGCCCCCGGTCTGGACATACAGCAGCACCAGGCCGAGCATCAGCCCGATGTCGGCGAAGCGGGTGACCCAGACCGCCTTGACGGCCGCTTTTCCCGCCGAGGGTTTGCGCCAGTAGAAGCCGATGAGCAGGTAGCTGCACAGCCCCACCAGCTCCCAGCCGGCGACGAGCTGGAGCAGGTTGGGCGCGATGACGAGGCCGCCCATCGCGACGATGAACAGCGAATGCCACGTGTAGTAGCGCCCGAGCGCGGCGGGCGGCTCCTCGGCCATGTAGCCGAGCGAGTACACCTGCACGCACGCGGCCACGAACGTGACCACGACGAGCATCGGCGCGGACACGCCGTCGAGGCGGAAGCCGACGTCGGCGATGACCTCGCCGCCGCGGACCAACCAGGGCCACGTCAAGAGCTCGGGCGGTGCGCCCATGGCCGGCGCTTCTCCGAGCGCGAGCACCGCGCAGGCCAACGACACGAGCGCGGCAGCGGTGCTGAGCCACGCCGCCGGCCGACCGGTGTGACGCAGGGGCCAGACCAGCGCGAGCACCAGGAACGACGCTGCGGGCACGACGATGGCGAGGATGGCGTAGCTCATCGATCAGCCCTTCAGGCTCGACATCGCGTCGACATCGAGGCTCGTGTGACTCCGGGCCGCCAGCACCACCAGCGCCAGGCCGACGACGACCTCGGCGACCGTGAGCGCGAGCCCGAAAAGTGCCAGGGCCTGCCCCCACGGGTGGCCGCCGAAGCGCGAGAATGCGACCAGGTTCAAGTTCGCGGCGTTGGCCATGAGCTCGACCGACACGACGATGGCGACGAGGTTGCGACGGCTGAGCACACCGTAGAGCCCCACGCCGAACATCGCCGCCGCAACGAGGAGGTACGCCGACAATCCAGGCCCCATCATGCGTCCTTCCTCCGGGCGAGCACGATGGCGCCCACCATTGCGGCCAGGAGCAGGACCGAGAGCGCTTCGAAGGGCAGCGCGAGCGGCCCCAGCAGCACCTGGCCCAACGCCTTCGGCTCCAGACGGTACGCTTCGCCCTCGAGGAGGCCCCCGCGCACGATCGCGAACCCCGAGAGTGCGGCAGTCGCCAGCGCGACCACACCGGCACGCGCCGGCTCGGCCACGCCACCCGCGGGAATGTGCCCGCCCTCGCGCCGCACCAGCAACACCGCGAAGAGCATCAGCGTGATGACCCCGCCGGTGTAGAGCAAGACCTGGATCGCCGCCAGGAAGCCCGCGTCGAGCATCGCGTAGAAGCCGGCGGTCCCCAACAGCGTGACCGCGAGCCACAAGACGACGTGGACGAGGTCCTCCGCGCTCACCACCTTGAGCGCCCCGCCGAGCGTGACCAGCGCGAGCACCACGAAGAGCACCCAGTCGATCATGACCCCGCCTCCGGGGAAGGCGGCGCCGCCTCGGATGGTGCGGCCTTCGCCGCGGGCGCCGGCTTCGGCGCCGGCTTCGGCTGACCGGCCTCCTGCATGCCCACGAGCCGGGCGCCGGTGCCCCAGGACTTCTCGAGCGGCTCGTTCTTGTACAGCTTGTCCATCGTCAGGACGAGGTCCTCCCGCGTGTAGCCGGGGGTCTCCGGAACGCGGAGCATCAGGATCGCGTCCTCGGGGCAGACCTGCACACACAGCTCGCAGTGGATGCAGGCGTTCATGTCCAGGACGAAGTCCTTCGCGGTGCCACGCGGCTTCCCGGTGTTCGGGGACGGCGCGCGGCCCCCCGGCACGACCGTGATGATCTGCGACGGGCAGATCTTCTCGCACATCTTGCAGCCGATGCACGCCTCGTCGCCGTCTTCGTTGTGCACCAGCGCGAACGAGGTGCGGAAGCGCTCGGGCCGGGCGCGACCGCCGTGCCACGGGAGCGGCTCGGTGTTCATGGCGCGGAACAGGTTCAACCCGGTGACGCGCAGGGCCGCCCAGGCGGTCAACAAGGCGTTCATGCGTACACCTTCCAGACGGCGGCGGCCGACACGGTGCACAGGGCCACCGGCACGAGGATCTTCCAACACACGCTCATGAACTGGTCGGCGCGGTACCGCAGCAGCGACCAACGGATCCAGAAGATGAGCGCGAAGAGCCCGAGGCCCTTGGCGACGAGCCAGTGCACGCCGTCCGGCCCCGGGCCGTCCCACCCGCCCAGGAAAAGGGCCGCACCGAGGAAGCTCCCGATGAGGGTGTGCATGTACTCAGCCAGGTAGAACAGGCCGAACTTCATGCCGATGTACTCGGTGGTGATGCCCGCCACCAGCTCGCTCTCCGCCTCGGGGATGTCGAACGGAATGCGGTTGGCCTCGGCCAACGAACACAGCAGGAACAGCAAGAACGCCACCGCGCCCGGACCCGGCGGCCACAACGCGAACCACGCGCCGTCGGCCTGGGCCGCCACGATGTCCCCGAGCTTGAAGCTGCCGCCGAGGATGATCGGCACGAGCGCCGAGAGGAGAAGCGGCACCTCGAAGCTCACCGCCTGCGCAGCGGCGCGCATGCCGCCGATCAGCGCGTACTTGTTGTTGCTCGCCCAGCCCGCCATCCACACCGGGATGGTCATCAACGAGGCGATCGACAACGTGAACAGGATGCCGACGTCGAGGTCGGCCGGCACCCACGCGCCCGGGCCCCACGGGAAGACCGCCATGCCCCCGAGGACCGTCAACAGGCCGAGCGGCGGGGCGATGTTGAACAGCACCGCGTCGGCATTCTTGGGCGTGATGTCCTCCTTCTGGAGGAGCTTGAGCAGGTCGGCGACCGGTTGGAGCAGGCCGAACGGACCCACCTGCGTGGGGCCGGGGCGGTTCTGCATCCGGCCGGCGAACTTGCGCTCGAACCAGATCGACCACGCCGCCACACCCATGAAGACGTTGACCACCACGAGGCCCGACACCGCGCCCCATACCCACGGGTTCTCGATCATCGGTCGACCTCGCCGAGGATGGGGTCGAGCGACCCGAGCGTGACGATGATGTCCGACAGGTTGGACCCGGGCGCGAGGTAGGGGAGCAGCGACATCGCGTGGTAGGACGGTGGCCGGATCTTGCAGCGGTAGGGCTTGTCGGAGCCGTCGGCGATGACCCAGGTCCCGAGCTCGCCACGGGGGCTCTCGACCGCGACGTACGCCTGTCCTGCCTTGCCCTTGAAGGCGCCAGGCAGCTTCACGGGCTTGAGCGCGGCGATGGGCCCTTCGGGGATGCCGTCGACGAGGTCGAGCACGATGCGGATGCTCTCGAGGAGCTCGGCCATGCGCACCTCGTAGCGGGCCAGGCAGTCGCCGCCGGAGCGCACCGGCACGTTGAGCTGCACCTCGCCGTACGCGGCGTACGGCTGGTCCCGCCGCAGGTCCCAGTCGACGCCGGAGGCCCGCAGGATCGGGCCGCTGACGCCGAGCTCCATGGCGAGCTGCGCGTCGACCCGCCCCACGCCGACGGTGCGCGCGCGGAAGATGGCGTTGTCGACCAACATCGCGTCGTACTCGTGCGCGCGGTCGCGGATGGCCCGGTAGGTGCGCTTGACCAGCTCGGCGAACCCCGCCGGGACGTCGTGCCGGTTTCCGCCGACCGTGAGCGTGTTGTAGTGGAAGCGCGACCCGGTCCAAAGCTCGTAGCAGTCGAGGATGGTCTCGCGCTCGCGGAAACAGTGCATGAACACGCTGGCGCCCCCGCCGAGGGCGCCGCCCATGTCCATCCCGAAGGTGCCCAACCACAGAAGGTGACTTGCGACGCGCTGCATCTCGGCGCCGAGCGTGCGGAGGTACTGGCTGCGCCGCGGGGGCTCCACGGCGTTGAGCGCTTCGAACGCCATGCACACCGCGAGCTCGTTGATGAACGGCGAGACGTAGTCGTTCTTGTCGACGATCGGCGGGATCTGGACGTAGCTCAGCTTCTCACAGAGCTTTTCGACGCCGCGGTGCAGGTAGCCGGGGTACGGCACCGCCTTGATGCACACCTCGCCGTCCAACCACAACTTCACGCGGAAGACGCCGTGCGTGGACGGGTGCTGCGGCCCGAGGTTCATCACCATCAGGTCGCCCTCGGCCTCGTGGGTCTCGGGGTCGAGGTACGGGTCGGGCCAGGGGCGGACCACCGTCGGAACCGGGCCGACCGGCGCAACGGCGGCGCCTTCGTGATGGGCTACCGCCATGGGTGGTGCCTCGTGTCGATGGCATAGTCGCGGCGCAGGGGGTGACCCTCCCAGTCTTCGGGCAGCATGATGCGGCGAAGGTCGGGGTGGCCCGCGAAGACGGTGCCCACCAGGTCGTACTGTTCGCGCTCCTGCCAGTCCGCGCCGGCGTAGAGCGCACACAAGGACGGCGTGGACTCGCCCGTCGGCACCACCACCGCGAACGCGACCTCGTCGCGGGGAAGGCGGCGCACCCGGTACTCGACCACCGTGCGGTCGGGCTCGGACTCCGAGGCCGGCCGATGTGCGGCCGCGCAGTACGACAGGTAGGTGAACCCGAGCTCGTTCTTCAAGAGGGCCGCGAGGGCGAGGACACCCTGGCGATCGACCGCCACGGGGTCGGCGGGCGCCAGGCCCATCGCTTCGAGCTTGGCGGCGACGTCGTCGGGAACGGGCATCTCAGCCCTCCGACCGGCGGAGCATGCCGCCGGGGTCGAGGTTCATCACCGCGTCGAGCTGCGCCTCGTCGAGCGACGCATCGCGCGCGGGGTCGCCCACGCGGGGCAGGGAGGGAACCTTGAAGCCGGGCGTGTCGGGCCGGAGCTCGGGCTCGGTCCACTCGCCCGCCCGCTTCAGGCGGATCTTCTCCTGCAACCGGCGGATGCCCTCGAAGAGCTGGTCCGGGTTGGGCGGGCAACCGGGCACGTACACGTCGATCGGCATGAACGTGTCCACGCCCGGGACGACGCTGTAGATGTCCCGGTAGAAGTCGCCCGAAATGGCGCACGACCCCATGGCGATGGCCCACTTGGGCTCGGGCATCTGATCCCACAGCTTCTTCACGCGCGGGGCCATCTTCACGGTGATGGTGCCGGCGATCACCATCACGTCGCACTGGCGCGGGGTGCCGCGGGGGATGCTGCCGATCTGGTCGAGGTCGAAGCGTCCGCTGGACGCCGACATGAACTCGATGCCGCAGCAGCTCGTGGCCATGGGGAAGATGAAAAGCGAGTTGGCCGCACCCCAGGTGAGGAGCTGGTCGGCGGTGGTGAGGCCGAGCGAGATGCCCGGCAACTTCTCGAGGAACGCATACACCGGGTGGGTGAAGGCCTGCCCGCGCTCGTCTACTGCCATGTCAACGCCCCCTTGCGGACCGCGTACCCCCATCCGAGCAGCAGGATGCCGACGAAGATCGCCATCTCCACCAGGAGCGTGCCCCCGTCGACCGGGCCGAGGTTCAGCGCCCACGGCAGGATGAACGCCGTCTCGACGTCGAAGACCACGAACATCAGCGCCACGACGTAGTAGCGAGGGTGGAAGCGGACCCACGCCGACCCCTCCGGCTCCTCGCCGCACTCGTACGTCAGCTCGCGCGAGGGCGGCTTGTTGCGGGCCCGAACCGCGAAGATCCGCGAGGCGACCAGGGTGCCCACCGCGACGGCCGCGGCCACGAGCACGAACGCCAGGGCGGCGCTCCACTGCGGCGACATTGTTTGCTCCGGGAGGTTGTGAGCGGCCGTACAGCTAACCCGCACCGCCTCGGTTGCCAGCTTCCGAAGGGGGGCAGGACGAGGGCGGCCGCCGCCTGCGGCGGCGCCGGGTGCTCCGGTCGGCGGAGCCTCCCTTCGCCCCCTGCCGCGGTGTACTCTCGGCATCTGCGGCTGACTTCAGTCCACCGTCACCGAAACGACGTCCTGCACCGGCTCGCAGCCACCCTCGTCGCCCTCGGCACACCCTGCTCCCTCCGCCACGGTCACCGGGTCGCCGTCGGCGTACACCAACGTCGCGATCAGTTCATGTTCGCCCGCCGCGAGCGTGAGCGCGAGCGTCGTCGTTCCGAAGCGGCCCACCTCCACCCCGTCCACCGCGACGACGAGCACGCCCATCGCGACGCCGTCGTTGTGCTTGGCCAGGTCCACCAACGAGAAGTCCTCCACGTACACCGACGCGGCGACCTCGCCCGCATCGAGCTCGGCGCCATCTTCGGGCGCGAGCCACGCCACGACGGGAACCGGGGTGGGCAAGGACGTCGCGCTGCCCGCGCACGCCAGGAGCCAGGCGAGGGTCACGGGCTCGTCCGGCGGAGCACGTGGTACCAGTCCACGGCCGCGGTGACCACGGAGACATCGGCCCGGCCGAGGTGATCGACGGGGACCCCGCCCCGGACCGAGAACACGACCTGGTCGGCGTCGCCGGCCCACGCCAACGACGGGCCGACGAGCACCGAGTAGCCCGGGATACCGCCCCACGCAGTCTCCACGGTCACGCCGCCGCCCAACCGCAGCCGGCCCCCCAGCGACCGGTCGGTGTCGATGCCGGCGTCGAGCTCGGGCGGCGCGAGCCCCACCACCCGGTGCCGTGCGCCGAGCGCGCCGAAAACCCGCCACGCCCCAAGGTCGACCGCGACCCGTCCCGAGACCGCGAGCGCCACCGGGAGCTCCTCGTCATCGCTCCAGGCGGTCGCGCCGAGGTCGAGCCCGAGCGACATCGGCCCTTCCCAGGCCGACTCCACCCCCGCCCACACCAGCGCATCGCCGAGCCCCGGCTGCAGGTCCACCACGCCGTCCACGCGCTCGCCGACCAGCCCGAGCGGGAGGCGCCCGCCGACGGTCAACCACGGCGCGAGTCGCCCCAGGATCGACACGCCGACCTGCGCGCTCCCACCGCCGTCGTCGCCAGCGGGGAACCATCGACCGGACGACGCCCAGCCACCGGTCTCGATGCGACCGTGCGTTCCGACGTCGACCGCCAGCGCGTCGCACGACGCCAGCGAGGCCGGCCGCAGACCGGCCCCGCTGCAGCAGCTCGCGGCCGCCGCCGCGCCGACGACGGCGAGGATCACGGCAACGCCTCGATGACCAGCGTGAACGACTCGGCGGCGTCGCCGTCCTGGACGTACCCCACCAGCGACCAGACGCCCGGCATCGCGAGCTCGAGCTCCGCCGCGTAGCGCCCCTCGCCGACCCCCTCCAGGTAGGTGACGGGCTCGAGGTGCGACATGTCCGGCATCCCCGGGCGCAGGTACACCGCCAGCCCGTCGGCCGGCGTCCCCGCGTCGGCCTCGGTGACGGTCAGCTCGACCGGGTGTGTGCCCGCGTCCACCAGCTCGTCGGCGATCACCACGGCCCACCGCCCATGGTGGGTGACCGTCTGTCCCGACAAGACCGACTCCGCCGTGCAGGCCCCGGCGAACCACACCACGAGCATGGCCGCGACGCTATTGTGGCGACCCCGGACGCGCACGCCGGCGCCGCACGAAGTGGCAGGTGTAGCCCCCCGGGTTCCCCTCGAGGTACCGCTGGTGGTAATCCTCGGCGGGGGTGAACTCCCCCGCGGGAACGACCTCGGTCACCACCGGGGCGAGCCACTGCCCCGACTCCGCGACCCGCGCGATGACCGCGCGGGCCGAACGTGCCTGTGCATCGGAGGTCGTGAAGATGGCCGAGCGGTACTGGCTCCCGACGTCGTTTCCCTGGCGCCCCGGCGTCGTCGGGTCGTGCATCAGGAAGAACCAGTCCTCGAGCAGGCCCTCGTACGAGAGCACCTGCGGGTCGAAGACGAGCCGGATCGCCTCGGCGTGGCCCGTGCGCCCGGTGCGCACCGCCCGGTAGTCCGGGTGGGGCGTGGTGCCGCCGGTGTAGCCGACCTCGGTCTGCAGGACGCCCGGCACCTGGCGCAGGATCTCCTCCATTCCCCAGAAGCAACCGCCCGCCAGCACCGCCACCTCGACGGTCGCCTCACAGCCGGCCGCGGCGCCGGCACCGGGCACGGCGCACACGTTGTCGAGCGCAGCGGGGACCGCCTCGGCGAACGTCCCCACCAGCTCGGGGTAGCCCTCCAACACCAGCCGGGCCGCCGGCACGAAGCGGAGCGCCGCCGAGTTGATGCAGAACCGCATCCCCGTCGGGCGCGGGCCGTCGGGGAAGACGTGCCCCAGGTGCGTGTCGGCGATGGCGGACCGCACCTCGACGCGGAGCATGCCGTGGGCGCGGTCCTCGCGCACCTGCACCGCCGACGCGTGGATCGGGCGCACGAAGCTCGGCCACCCCGTGCCCGACTCGAACTTGTCGGCCGAGGAGAAAAGCGGCTCTCCGCTCACGACGCAGACGTAGACGCCCGCTTCGTGGTGGTCGAAGAACTCGTTGTGGAACGGCGGTTCGGTGGCGTCCCGCTGGGTGACCGCCCACTGCAACGGCGTGAGCCGGCGGCGGAGGGCCTCGGGGTCCGGGACGGGGAAGCGCGACATCACGATTTCCTAAAGTGCGTCATTCTGCCGCACGATGAAGAGATTGTCACGCCGTTTGGTTGTCCGGCGACACCCCCCGCCGCTTCGGGAGGAGCGGCGGGGGGTTCACCTTGTACGACCGCCGGAAGGCGGTCGTACACGGCGGGCGCACGGGTGCAGGGTGCGGACGTGGCCTACTTGTCCCACCGGTAGAACCCCTGCCCGGACTTCTGCCCGAGCCGGCCCTCCGCGACCATGCGCCGCATGAGCGCGGGCGGCTCGAACGCCGCGTTCCCGAGCTCGCGCGCGAGGTACTCGCCGATCGCGAGCCGAACGTCGAGGCCCACCATGTCGGTGAGGCGGAGCGGGCCCACGGGATGGCGGTACCCGAGGACCAACGCCTTGTCGATGTCTTCGGCGCTCGCGACGCCCTGCTCCACCATCCGGATCGCCTCCATGCCGAGGCACACGCCCAGTCGCGACGTCGCGAATCCGGGAAAGTCGCGGACGGTGATGCACTCTTTCCCCATCGCGCGCCCCCACGCCTGCGTACGCGTCAGCACGTCGTCGCGGGTGCCGTCGTGCACGACGATCTCGAGCAGCGCCATGATGTGCACGGGGTTGAAGAAGTGCGTTCCGATGACGCGCGACGGATCGGCCACGGCGCTCGCGATCTTCGCCACGCTCAGCGAGGAGGTGTTGGTCGCGAGCACGGCGGACGGGGCGAGGACGGTCTCCAGCTCGCGGAAGATCTCCTGCTTCAGCGACAGCTTCTCCGGTACGGCCTCGACCACCACGTCACACCCCCCCAGGTCGCGCAGCGCCGTGCTCCCGCCGATCCGCGCGACCGCGGCGTCGCGATCGTCGGCGGACAACTTGCCCTTCTCGACGCCCTTGTCCAGGTTGGCGGCGATCTTGCGCAGGCCGGCGGCGACCCTGGGCTCGTCGAGGTCGTAGAGGACGACGCTCTGGCCGGCGAGCGCGCACACGTGGGCGATGCCGTGGCCCATCGTGCCGGCGCCGATGACGCCGATGGTGGTGAAGGACATGGGGGTGCTCCGGGGCCCGGCCAAGGTATCGGCGCGGGCGGCGCGGCGCGACCGTCCTCGAGGGCAACACGGGTCCGGCCCGCGCCGCGCTCCGACCCCGGCGCGGGCTTCAGCCCGCGCGGACGACGCGGTTGCGGCCCTGCCGCTTGGCTTCGTACAGCGCGTCGTCCGCGCGCGCGACGAGGCGGCCCACGTCGCGCTCGCCCGGCGACGCCTCGGCGACGCCGATCGACACGCTCACCGCGAGCTCACGCCCCTGGTGTTCCCCGCGCCACGCCGACACGACGCGCCGCATCCGCTCCGCCACCGCGGCGGCGGCGGCCTCGTCGGTCTGCGGCAGGACCACGAGGAACTCCTCGCCGCCGAGCCGCACGGCGAGGTCCGTGCCACGGATGGTGCGGCGGATCAGGTCGGCGACGGCGGCGAGGACAACGTCGCCGCCCTGGTGGCCGTGGGCGTCGTTCACCCGCTTGAACAGGTCCACGTCGAGCACCATCACGCAGGTGGGCGCCGGGTGGCGCGACGCGAGGGCCAATACTTCCGCCAGCCGATGAAGCCCATAGGCCCGCGAACACAGGCCGGTCATCGCGTCGTGACTGGAGCGATGGAACAGGACGGTGTTGCTGAGCGCTTGCCCCACCAGCCCGGCGATCACGCCCCCCAACGTGCCGAAACCCGGCGGCAGCTCGGCGTCGGCCACATACAGCGCGCCGGAGACCCACCCGCCGCCCACCACGCCGACGACCACCCCCCCGTCGACCCACTCGACGGTGTCCACCCGCCCAAAAACGCGCGCCACCGCCTCGACGACGGTCACCGGGAGGTCGAGGTCGCTCCGAAGGCCGGCGTGCCGCCCGACCCCCGCGAAGCGCAGGGCGTCGTCAACGCCGAGCCGCACCACGATGGCGCCGGTGGGGACGGGACCGCCGATCACCGCCGCGAAACCGGCCACCGCCTGCGCGACCACGTCCTCCGGCGTGCGCAACGCCGCGAGCGTGGAGGCGAGGTCGAGCGTGTGCCGGAGGAGCTCCTCGTGCCGCCGAAGGCCGGCCTCCTCGCGCCGCCGCGAGGCCGCCGCCGCCACCGAGAGCCGCACCTGGTCGGGCGTGGCGCTGGCGGGGAGCCACGCGTGGACGCCGAGCCGCCCGACGGCCGCCGCGGGGAGGGTGTCGCCCCCGAGGAGCACCAGCGGCACGCCGAGGCCGGCCAGGCGCGGCAGGGCCTGACCGTCGGGCTCCACCACGACCACCGCGTCCGGCGACCACTCCTCCACGCAGGCGCGGACGCCCTCCGGGGTCAGGAGCACCCGCAGCTCACCATCCACCGCGGGCGGCGGGGCACCGCCAACCGGCACCAGCGCGACCACCCTGTTGGATTCCGGGCCTTCGACGTGCAGGGGAACGCGCATCGTCCCCCTCATCGGTCATGGCGCCACAGACTTTAGAAAAAACTTCTGTATTCTGCGCCGATGTCTCTGGACCCCCAACGCCAGCTCACCGTTCGCGCCGCCCTCGCCGGGGCCGTGCTGGGCGGCGCGATGTGCCTGTCGAACCTCTACACCGCGCTCACCATCGGCTGGAGCTTCGGGGTGGCCATCACCTCGGGCGTGCTCGCCTGGGCCATCTTCGCGCTCTTGTTGCGCGTGCGGATCGTCCGCACGGCGTTCGGCATCCTCGAGAACAACGCGATGCAGTCGGTGGCGAGCTGTGCCGGCTACATGGTCGGCGGTGGCACCACCGCGGCCATCCCGGCGCTGATGATGATCGACGCCGAGAACGGCGTCACCACGAGGCTGAGCGGCTGGCAGCTCTTCGCGTGGATCACCACCATCGCCCTGCTCGGCGTGGTGATGGCCATCCCGATGAAGCAGCAGATGATCAACGTCGAGCAGTTGCGGTTCCCCAGCGGCATCGCCGCCGCCGAGACGCTCAAGGCGCTGCACGCCGGCGAAGAGGGACGCCGGCAGTCCAGGCTCCTCGGGCGCGGCGCGATCGCCGGGGTCCTCGTGGGCTTCTTCCGCGAGGCCCACGCCGCCTGGATTCCCTGGAATCTCCCCCAGAAGCTCCATTTCAAGCTGGGGGCCCCACTCGAGCTCTTGCCCGAGTCCTGGCGGACGGGGCTCCTGGGTGGGCTCTCCGAGTCCACGCGCAGCCTGCTCGACGCCGAGCCGCTCCTGCGCTCGCGCCCGCTGCACAAGTACACCTTCTACCTCGATACCAGCATCATCCTGGCCGCGGCGGGCGCGATCATGGGCTGGCGGGCCGCCTGGGGCATGATGCTCGGCGCCGTCGTCAACTACCTGGTGCTCGGCCCCATCGTCTTTTCGCGGGGCATCGTGCTCTGGGACCTCGGGTACAAGAACCTCGCCACCTGGAGCGTCTGGTTCGGCTCCTCGTTGTTGCTGACGAGCAGCCTCACCGCATTCTTCTTCCAGTGGCGCAGCGTGGTGGCGGCCGTCAAGAGCGTCTTCGCCGCGTTTCATGCGAAGGCCTCGGAGCTCGCCGACCACGAGGTCCCGATGAGCTGGTTCGTCATCGGCGTGGCCATCTTCGGCCCGATGGTGGTGACCGTCGAGTACCTGATCTTCGACATCAAGCCCTGGCTCGGTGTGGTCTCCGTCGTGCTCGCCTTCTTCATCGCGATCGTCGCCAGCCGCGTGACCGGCGAGACCGACACCACTCCGTCCGGCGCGCTCGGCAAGGTCACCCAGATCACCTTCGGGATCCTCGACCCCGGAAACGCCACCACCAACCTGATGACGGCCAACGTGACCGGTGGGGTGGGCCTCCACGCCGCCGACCTCTTGACCGACCTGAAGAGCGGCTACGTCCTGAAGGCCGACCCCCGTCAGCAGTTCTGGGCGCAGTTCATCGGCGTGCTCGCCGGGGGCCTCTTCGTCGTGCCGGCGTGGGACCTGCTCATCACCGGGCCGGAGGTCTTCGGGACGAAGTACCCGGCCCCGGCAGCCATCGCGTGGAAGGGCGTCGCGCAGATGTTGTCGCAGGGCCTGGACCGACTCCACCCCAGCGCCCAGCTCTCCATCGCCATCGGCGCCAGCCTCGGCATCGTGCTCGCGCTCGCCGACCGGCAGTTCCCCCAATACAAAAAGTGGATCCCGTCCGCGGCCGGGGTGGGCCTCGGCTTCACCACGCCGGGCGCGAACACGATCTCGATGTTCCTCGGTGCGCTCGCTGCGTTGTGGATCGCGCGGAAGGACCCGAAGTCGGACGAGACCCTGGTGCCCGTGTCCAGCGGTGTCATCGCCGGCGAGAGCCTCACCGCCGTCGGCGTGCTGATGCTCGACAAGCTCGGCGTCTTCGACGGTAGCATCGTGGTCAAGATCGCCGGCGTGCTCACGCTCCTGGGCCTCGCGTCGGCGACCACCACCCCGTGAACGTCGCCGCGCTCAGCCCTCCCACTGCACGAGCGCACTCGCCATCGTGAAGCCGGCGGCGGCCGAGCCGATGAGCACCCGCATGCCGGGGCGCAGGCGGCCCTGGTCGTGCAACGTACGCAGCGCCAACGGGACCGAGGACGCCTCGGTGTTGGCGTGCAGGTGGTGCAGTTGCGGCACTCGCTCGGCCGGCACCCCGAGGGCCCGTGCCACCCCACGCAGGACGCGGTCGGACGGCTGGTGGAGCACGTACAGGTCGACATCTTCGGCGCGCAGCCCGTTGCGACCCAGGATCGTCGCCACGTGCGCAGGTACCATCGCCGCGAGCGCGACGATCGTCTCCCGCGCCGACTGGAAGTGGCCCCGCGTCGGGACCTTGCACAGGGCGTGGTGCTGCACCGCGCCCGACGCGTGCGTGGCGAGGATGCGCCCGCCGTGGCGGAACGGCTCCCGGCCCACCAGCATCGCGGTCGACGCGTTGCCGATCGTGAGCCCCGCGGCGAGCGTCTCGAGCTCGCTCAGCCGCGGAATGTCGTAGCGGAGGAACCCTTCCGACAACGACGCGCTGACGATCGCGCCGAGCTTCCAGGTGGGGTCGATCGCGGCTTTGGCCACGGTGGCCTCGATGGCGAGGATCGGACCGGCACACGCGGCCACCACGTCGTAGGCCAACGCGGACGTCGCCCCCGCCCGCGCGGCGACCTCACACGCCATCGCCGGCTCGAAGACCGTGCGCGCGATGGACCCGTAAATCACGGTGTCGAGGTCGGACGGCGCGCGGCCGTGGAGCGCCAACACCTCGACCAGTCGCCTCGATGCGTGCAGGCCCGGCTCGGCCGGCGCGTCGTCTTCCAGGTAGCGCACCTGGGTCCCGCAGCTCTGGAAGACCAGGCGGATGCCCCGCTCGACCGCCTTCCACTCGAGCGCGTTGCCGCGGAAGGTGGAGCGCACCCGCTCGATGAGGTGAGCATTGTCGAGGGCCACGCCCGGCAGCCTGGCCACGGGCAGGGAGAGGTACACCGGCACGGCCCCACGCATAGCACCGCTCCACCCACGCCGCGCCCTTTTCCTCGGGTGGTGACGAAGCCATGACCTCGACGTGCGAAGGTGGCCGGATGCTCCTGCTCACCAGCCTCGTGCGGCAGCTCCTGGGCCTGGCCGTCATGGCCGTCATGGCACCGCTCTTCGCGGTCGGCTGCCTGTTCCTCCCCCCTCGGGTGTGGCGGATCAAGTTCTGCAACTTCTTCGGGCACACGATGGGGCGGTTCGTGGTCTGGTTGTGCGGGACGCGCATCCAGGGCAATCCCGTACCGGCGATGAACGCCGCGATGCCCGCGATCTACGTATCCAACCACACCTCGCCGCTGGACATCTTCCTGGGCATCTGGTTGGCGCCCTACGGAACGTGCGGCGTCGCGAAGAAAGAGGTGGTGTGGTACCCGTTCTTCGGCCAGCTCTACCTGCTCAGCGGCCACCTGCGCGTCGATCGTGGCAACCACGGACGGGCGCTCGAGGCGATGCGCGAGGTCGCGGAGCTGGTCCGCGGCAAGGGCCTCGGGATCTGGCTTTGGCCCGAAGGCACCCGCAGCCGGGACGGCCGGCTCCTGCCGTTCAAGAAGGGGTTCGCGCACCTGGCGCTTGCGACCGGCCTGCCCGTCGTGCCGGTCGTGGTCAGCGGTGCACACCGCATCTGGCGCAAGAACAGCCTGTTCATCGACCCCGGCGTGGTCACCATCAAGGTCTTGCCGGCCATCGACACCTCCGCGTGGCGGTCCGAGACGCTCGACCAGCACATCGCCGACGTGCGCCAGGCGATCAACGCCGCGTTGCCGCCCGAGCAGCAGGACAGCGTCGCCGTCGCGGCGAAGTAGCCGCCGCCGCGTGCTTGGCGGTGGGAGCGCGACGCGCGCTGGACCCGGCCGCTCGCCCCCGCCCGGTCGCGGCGCGTCGCCCCCGCCCTACTCGGGCGGAGTGCCGGTGCCGAGGTCGGGGAGCTCGAGGGCGGCCAGGCTCTGGCGGTCGGCGTTGAGCCCGCCGAGCTCGACGGCGGTGTACGGCTCTGCGCTCGGCTGGACCACGCCGAGCATGAACGAGCGGATGGCCTTCTTGGCCGCAAACCCCGACTCGTTCTCCAGCCGGCTGTCCCAGTACAGGTAGATGAGCCGCCGACGCACCTCGGCCGGCTGGCTCGCGTCCCGCCACAGCTTGTCGAGGTCGGTCGGGATGTCCTTGTAGATGCGCTGGCCCAGGTGGTTGCGCACGATGGCGTCGTTGAGCTTGCGCACCTCCGGCCGCGTCGCCTCGAGGATGTCGCTCTTGATCGCGCCGTACTTGCGCGGACCGATGGTCCACCCCCCCACCGAGACGCACGCGGTCATCAACGTCGGCACGCACCACAGGTAGTTCAGCGGCGAACCCTGATCCGCGAAGGCGTGGCCCGGGGAGTGGATTCGCGGCGGCTGCCGGCGCAGCGATACCCAGCCGTCGTCGTGGAGCCACACCTGCGGATGGTACGGCGTGTCGGACTTGAAGACCGTGTAGTCGCCCTCCCGCTCGCTCCGCTTGTAGCCTTCGTCCCGCAGCCGCAGCACCACCGCCTCGCGCGCCTTCTGCACCTCGAGCTCGCCGGTCACCAGGATGGTCTCGTCGACCTCGTCGTCGCCGATGACCAGCGGGGCCTCGGTGGGCGCGGCTTCGGCCGGCGACGTGGGCGCCACCGCGGGGGCGGGGTCCTCGGCCAGGGCGAGCGCGACCAAGAGCATCATGGCGACCGCGTATCCGCCGCGACCCGCCGGCGGCGAGGTTCGAGACGGTCAGCGCTCGTCACGCTCCGAGCGCAGCGGCGACCGCGCCGCGCTGCGACCGCGCGCTCCGCGCGAGGTTGAGCTGCCCGGTGGCCCGGTGCAGGTTGTGCGCGACGCGGCTCGGGAAGCGGGCCCCGTTCCAGCCGAAGTAGCAGTCCTCGACGGCGTCGCGGCAGAAGCGGGCCGCCAGCTCCAGGGCGATCCGCTCCACCGCGAAACACAGGCCCTCGGCCTCTTCGGTGCTCAACGGGCGGCTGGACCGGTAGCCGGCGATCGCTGCCGACAAGAGCTCCAGGTCCAGGCGGGTGTCGGTGCCGTCCTCGCCGACCGGGTTGCACCACGACCGCCACGCATCCCCGAGCTCGACGTCGAGCGAGAGCCGGGAGAGCGTGTCCAGGTCCAAGAGGCACACGCCGGACCCCGCGGCGTCGAACCGGAGGTTGGACAACTTCAGGTCGCCGTGCGCATGGCGCGCGGGCAGGTCGAGGCGGCCGGGCCACGCCCGCCAGCCCTCCAAAATCCCCTCGGCGACGGGGAGCGCCGCGCCATCCGTCACCACCTCGGCCAGTCGTTGCATGTGCAGCGCGGTGTCGTGGGCCCCGGCCCGGACGTGCCGGTACTCCCACTCCAGGTCGTCGACCGCCCGATGGAAGCGGCCGACCAGCGCCCCTGCGGCGAACGCCCGCGCGGGGCCGTCCATCTTGTGGACGGTCAGTCCGGGGACGTAGGTGAGCAGCCGCCACGCCGCACCATCGGCCGCGGTCGCACACAACGCGCCCGACTCGGTGCGTACGAGGCGCGGCGTGGCCAGCCCCCGGGCCTGCACATGGGCGGTCACCGCCTCGATGTCGTCGTGCACCTCGGGGCGGAAGAGCGGATTCACCCGTTGCAGCACAAAACGCGGCGGCTCGCCCACCAACCACGTGTGGTTGATGAGGCCCGCGTCCGCACATTCGTCTACCCTCAGGTCGCGCAACGCCGCCCAGGTGTCCCCGAGCGGCAGGCCCACCTCGGGCACGACTACTCGACGGCTTCGTTGTTGCCGCGGGACATGCCCACCGCCAGCAGCACGATCGCGAGGAACCCGCTGAAGCAGCAGCAGCCACCGTTGATGTACTGCGCGTAGGCGGTGACCGGCGCGAGGTCGGCGGCGAGGCCAGGATCCGCCGCGGCGATCGCCGAGAGGATCGTGCCCGTGAGGAGGGTGAGCGCAAAGAACACGAGCGCGAGGCATCCGAAGCAGCCGGCGGCGATCTTCATGGGGGAGACTCCGAGTCCGCGCCGTAGCTATTCCACGCCGCGCCCGCCGCAAAGCCCCTCCCCGAAAAAGGCGGAGGACGGGCAGGCGCCCGATGAGGCCCGCCCGCCCCGATCACCCCGTCGCCATCGGTCACGTCGTCGCACGCACGGTCTCTGGCGGTCACCCACCGGAAGCCGCGTGATCCCGGGCGGGTTAGCGATTCCACCCCCTCTGGAGACCCCGCATGCTCCGCATCGCCGCTTCCGTCCTGCTCCCCTGCCTCCTCGTCGGCTGCCCCAAGCCCCAACCGCCCGAGGAGCCCCCGCCGATCACCGTCGACGCGCCGGCGGACAAGGCCCCCGAGAAGGCGCCCGTTCCCGAGCACGTCGCCGAGATGGCGCGTAACTTCAACAAGGTGTTCTTCGCCTTCGACAGCTCCGACCTCAGCGCCGAAGGCAAGGCCGCGCTCGACGCCAACGCGACGATCATGGGCCAGTACTCCGACCTGCGCCTCGAGATCCAGGGCCACGCCGACGAGCGAGGCACCACCGAGTACAACCTCGCGCTCGGCCAGAAGCGCGCCGACGCCGTGGTCCGATACCTGCTCGGTCGCGGCGTCGCGACCAGCCGGGTCAAGTCGGTGAGCTACGGTGAGGAGCGCCCGGTCGACGGGCGCTCGTTCGAGACCGCCTACGACCAGAACCGCCGCGCCGAGTTCAAGATCACCTACGGCGGCGACACCGGCGTCCAGGGCACGACGAACTGATCGACACCCACGCGCACCTCGACGACGCGGCGTTCGACGCCGATCGTGTCGAGGTGATGCGCCGCGCGTCGGCCGTGGGCGTGCGCGGGGTGCTCGTTCCCGGGGTGGAGTCCGGGGGCTGGACGCGGCTCCGTCGTCTCGCGCAGACGCACGGTTGGCGCTTTGCCCTCGGCACCCACCCCCACGCGCTGCCCCGAAGCCAGGCGGTCCCGGATCAATTGCACGGCGCCAGCGCCATCGGCGAGTGTGGCCTGGACGGCGCCGTCGGCGTGCCTTGGGAGGTGCAGGAGCGCGTGCTGATCGCGCACCTCGCGGTCGCGCACGAGGCGGGCCTGCCGGTGATCCTGCATTGTTGGCGCGCCCACGACCGCCTGCCGCCCCTTCTGCGCCGCTTCGGCCCCGTTCGCGGCGTGATGCACAGCTATTCGGGAGGCGCAGACCTCGTCGATGCCTACGTGGCGGCGGGCCTACACCTCTCGTTCGCCGGAGCGACGACCCGCCCCGGCGCCCGCCGCCCGTTGGCCGCGGTCCGCCGGGTGCCTCGCGAGCGGCTGCTCGTCGAGACCGACGCGCCGGACCAGCGCCCACACCCGCTCGGGGGCCGCTGCGAGCCCGCCGACCTCGTCGTGATCGTGCGCGCGGTCGAAGCGGCGCGCGGGGAAGCGCTGGAGGCGGTGCTGACCGCCAACGCCGAAGCGCTCTTCGGCGCATGGCCGGGCGAGCCCCCGCCACCGGGCTGACGCAGGCGCCACGGCCTGCGTACGAGGATACCGGCGGCAGGGAGGTGTCCCGGTGCAGGCAGCGTTGTGGGTGTCGCTCGGCGGCGCGCTCGGAACCCTGGGCCGCTACCTCACGGGCCTGGCGGTCGCGGGCGCCGGGGGGCCGGCGTGGGGAGCCACGCTCGCGGTCAACGTGCTCGGCGCGTTCGCCATGGGCGCGGTGGTGGGCAGCGGCGCCGCGGGGACCCCGCGCCTGTTCCTGGCCACCGGGGTGCTCGGCGGGTTCACCACGTTCAGCGCGCTCACGCTCGACGCCGCCACGCTCGGCGAAGCGGGCGGCGCCCTCCGTGCGGCGGTGTACGTCGGCGCCAGCGCCGGGC
>SXGT01329802.1_pt1 | contig 23539 bp, 21 predicted proteins | sample 3176221 | NCBI WGS metagenome assembly SXGT01 (sample SAMN11356862, study PRJNA531348) | freshwater metagenome | isolation source: freshwater sample F1-120 | place: China: Fuxian Lake, Yuxi | collected 2017-12-25
ATGGAGGGCACCTACCCGCTTCCCGAGGCTCAGCTCGATCGCTTCCTTTTCAAGCTGAACGTGCCCTTCCCCAACCGCGACGAGCTGCACGGCATCCTGGATCTCACCACCGGAGCGACGGCCGCTCGAGGTAACGCGATTCTCGACAGGTCACGGATCCTGGAGATGCAGAAGCTCGTGCGGCTGGTGCCCGTCGCGCGCCACGTCCAGGACTACGCGATCCGCGTCGTCCAGGCGACACACCCCGACGGCCCGGACGTCCCCGATCTGGGCAAGCGCTTCGTCCGCTTCGGAGCCTCGCCTCGCGGCGCCCAGTCGGTGCTCCTCGCCGCGAAGATCCGCGCCCTCTTCGAGGGCCGCTTTGCGGCGAGCATCGACGACGTGCGCGCCCAGGCCCACGCGGCCCTTCGCCACCGCATCCTCCTCAACTTCGAAGGCGAAGCGGAGGGCGTCAAGACCGACCAGGTCATCGACGCCATCCTGAAGGGCTTACCCGAGACGAAGACCGGCCTCCGCGAGAAGGGAGAGGCCCACGTTGGGGCTCATTGATCGTCTCCGCGGTGCTGTGGACTTTCGCCCAGGGCGCGCGGAGAAGGGGGCCCGCGGCGGATCGGACGAGCTCTTCGACGACGAGTTCCAGCGCAAGCTCGACTACCTTGCCCTGGTGAGCCGCAGGGTCTTCGCCGGGCGCATGCGCGCCGAGCGCCGGACCAAGAAGAGCGGCTCCGGCGTCGAGTTCGCCGATCACCGGGACTACCAGCCCGGCGACGACTTCCGCTACCTCGACTGGAACATCTACCAGCGCTTCGGCCGCCTGCTCGTCAGGCTCTACGAGGAGGAAGAGGATCTCGCCATCTACTTCATCGTCGATCAGAGCCGATCCATGGGCTTCGGGGAGGGCAAGAAGTTCCGCTACGCCAAGCGCGTCGCCGCCGCGCTCGCCTATGTCGGCCTGGCCAACCTCGATCGTGTCAGCATCGTCTCCACGGCCGACAAGGTCATGGAGCGCATGCCAGAGACAAGAGGAAAGGCTCGTATTTTCAAGGTTTTTCGGTTTCTCACCGAGCTGCAAGCCGAGGGTACCACCGACCTGGGCGACGCCATGAAGACCTTCGTCGCCCAGAACAAGCGCCGCGGCCTGGCGGTTCTCGTCAGCGATCTCTACGACCCGGAGGGCTTCGAGCGCGGTATCAACGTGCTCCGCTACAACAAGTTCGACCCCTTCGTGGTGCACGTGACCGACGAGAGCGAGGCCAGGCCCAAGCTCGCGGGCGACGTCCTGCTCTACGACTGCGAGACCGGCGATGAGCGCGAGGTGACCGTGACCGCCAAGGTGCTGGAGCGCTTCCAGAAGGCCTACACCGAGTACCACGCCGAGATCGACAGGTTCTGCGTGGGTCACACCGTGCCGTACATACGGGCCGACGTGTCGATGCCGTTCGAGGAGCTCGTCCTTCGCGTCTTCCGTCGTGGAGGGTTCCTCCGGTGATCTTCGCGGGTCTGCCTCTCGCCCAGCTCCTGGCCATCTTCGGAGGGGCCGCCGTCTTCATCACGGCGCTCTACATCCTGAAGCTGCGGCGGCGCAACGTTGCGGTGCCCTTCTCCAGGCTCTGGGCGCGCATCCTCAAGGACAAGGAGGCCACGAGCCTCTTCTCCAAGTTAAAGCGCCTCCTCTCACTGCTGCTCCAGCTGGCCCTCCTCGCTCTCCTGGCGCTGGCCCTCGGCGATCCCCGGGCCGCCGCCACCCTGGTCAAGGGCCGTAGCCTCGTCGTCCTGGTCGACGCGAGCGCGTCGATGCAGGCCACCGACGTCGGACCCAACCGGCTCGGCGCCGCCAAGGACGAGGTGAAGAAGCTGGTGCGCAGCCTGGGGGGAGCGGATCGCATGCTGGTGGCCCAGATGGATGCAGCGATCACCCCGCTCGGACCCATGAGCGGCGACACCTCCGAGCTGGAGCGCGCGCTCGATCAGCTGAAGCCGACGGACGCCCGCGCGGATTTCCCGAGGGCCCTTCGTTTCGCGACGGACGCGCTGCGCGGCGTGGAAAATGGCGAGATCGTCGTGGTGTCCGACGGAGCGCTGGGGCCTGCCGTGGACGCGTCGGGCCAGGTGCACCTTGGCGACGCCAAGCTCTCCTACGTCCCCATCGGTACGGGAAAGCGCAACGCCGCGATCACGGCCTTCTCCGTGCGGCGGTACCCGCTCGACAAGAGCCGCTACGAGGTGATGCTCGAGGTCATGAACACAGGCCCCGAGCCCGAGGACATCGAGATGAAGCTCCTCGGCGATGGGCAGCTCGTTGATCTCACCAAGCTCCGCCTCCGGCCCGGCGAGCGCCTCCCTCGCTTCTACCCCAACCTCTCGGGGGCGAGCCGCACGCTCGAGGCGCGTATCCAGCCCATCGCCTCCTCGAAGGACGAGCTCCCCGCCGACGATCGCGCCTACGCCCTGCTCCCCGAGCGGCGGAGGGCGAAGATCCTGGTGGTCACCGGGGGCAACACCTACCTCGAGGCTGCGCTCCTCCTGGACGAGTACCTCGAGGTCACGTTGATGTCGCCTCGCTCGTACATCGAGAAGGGCGCCCAGACCAAGGCCGACGTCGTGGTCTTCGACGGGGTCACGCCAGCGCAGTCTCCCCGCGCTCACGCGATCTACCTGGACCCTCGAGGGCCTGGCTCGCCGCTCAAGGTCACCGATGACCTCAAGAGTCCTGGCTTCGACAAGATCGAGCGGCGACACCCCATCGTGCGCTGGACCGCCCTGGACGACGTGAACATCGCGCGAGGTCACAAGCTGGTACCGGAGCTCGGCGACAAGGTCGTGGGCGCGAGCGATCGCGGCCCCATCCTCGTCGCGGGGACCCGCACGGGGTACAAGTTCGTCGCCCTTGGTTTCGACATCCGCGACAGCGATCTCCCGCTCCGGGTGGCGTGGCCCCTCCTCCTCTTGAACAGCATCAACTACTTCCTGGAGGAGGACGCCAACTACATCTCGAGCTTCCGTACGGGCGATGTCTGGCGCATCCCTTTGGTCACCGAGGCGCCCCGGGCGGAGCTCACCATGCCGGCAGGTCCAGCGGGCGCGGGCGGCAAGGATCTCGTGCCCGTCTTCGACGGCCGCGCGGTCTACCTGGGGCAGCGTGCGGGGTTCTACGAGCTCTCGGCGGTCGACGCCACGCCAGGGGCCGAGGGGAACGCCGCTGGAAAGGCCTCCTTTGCCGCCAACCTGCTGGACCGGGAGGAGAGCGCCATAGGCCCGCTCCCCGAGCTGGTCGTCGACGGCAAGAAGGCAGGGACAGTCCAGGGCTTCACCGTGGGCGTGCGCCGGGAGATCTGGATCTACCTGCTGGTCATCGCTGTCCTCCTCACCACTCTGGAGTGGGCGACCTACCACCGGAGGATGACCGTATGAGCGAGCGAACCCGCAAGGTTCTTTTCTTTGCGCTGGTGGGCGCGGTGGGCGCGGTTGGCCTCTGGGCTTACTTCCGGTACGTGTTCTACGCGGGCCCTTCCCTGACGTGGTCGCGCAAGGGCACCAGCTACGAGCTGCTCTCTCCGCGCATGCTGGGGATCGCCCTGCTCGCGCCCTATTTCCTGTGGATGATCGGCAAGAGCCTCGCCGATCTGCCCCTCGCACAGCGCGTCATCTCCGTCGTCCTGCGCGTGACCTTCGTGGCCTTGCTGGCGCTGGGCCTCTCTCGCCTGGCTCGTACCGCCACGACCCAGAAGGTCTGCACGGTCTACCTGGTCGATGTGTCCGAGTCCGTGCCGGACGCCTCCCTGGAGGACGCCCGCGCCGAGATCGGCAAGGGGCTCGCGGCCAAGGGCAAGGACGATCAGATGCGCGTCGTCACCTTTGCCCGGCGTCCGAGGGTGGTCCCGCTCGAGGACGCGGCCTCCTCAGCCCCGGCGCTCGAGCGCCACGAGCCGGTCCCCACCGGTGATCCCAAGAAGGACGCGGCGCGCCAGGGGCTCGGCGCTGCGTCGGATCTGGCGAGCGCTCTGCAGCTGGCCTACGGCCTCTATCCCTCGGGGTACCTGAGGCGGGCCGTGCTCCTCTCCGACGGTGTCCAGACGGACGGCGACGTCCTCGCCGAGGCCAACAGGGCCAGGGCCTTCGGCGTCAAGCTCTACACCGTGCCCTACACCCGACCGGTCCCTGGCGAGGTCGCTCTCCGCGAACTGCGGGTTCCTGGCAAGGTCAGGGTGGGCGAGCCGTTCAACCTCCACGCTCAGATCTTCTCGAGCCGCGCCCAGAAGGTGAAGGCCGTCCTCAAGCAGGGCGAGGCCATCAACGGCCTCGACGGCGTCCGCACCCTGGATCTGCTCGCGGGCGACAACGACATCCTGTTCAAGAGCGTCGTCCGGGTGGCGGGGGAGGTCACGTACCAGCTCGAGCTCTCGGAGATCCCCGAGGACAGGTTCAAGGAGAACAACCGCTTCGCTGTGTCCGTCGCGGTGCCTGGTCGTCCCACGGTGCTCTATGTCGAGGGGAACGTCTCCCGCGCCAGTTACCTCTCGAGCGCCCTCTCGGCCCAGGAGTTCGACGTGGACGTGCGCGCGCCACGGGAGCTCCCTCAGAGCATTCGAGAGCTGGAGCGCTACGATTTCGTCATCCTCTCGGACGCTCCCGCGGAGAGCGTGGGAATGACCCAGCAGGACGCCATCGAGAGCTACGTGCGAGATCTGGGGGGCGGGTTCCTCTTCGCCGGTGGAGAGAGCGGCTATGGGCTGGGCGGCTGGAACCACACGACCATCGAGCGGGTGCTCCCCGTCCGGATGGACGCCGAGAAGAAGCGGGACGAGCCCCAGGTGGCCATGTCACTGGTCATCGATCGCTCCGGCAGCATGAGCGGGCTCCCGCTGGAGATGGCGAAGGCCGCGGCCAAGGCCACCGCGGACACCCTCTCGGGCGACGACCTGCTCGAGGTCATCGCCTTCGACTCGTCCCCCAACCGCGTCGTCCGGATGACCGCGGCCAAGCACCGTGGTCGCATCCAGGGCGACATCGCGCGCATCCAGCCCGGGGGAGGGACCGAGATCTTCAGCGCCCTCGACGCCGCGTACCAGTCGCTCACGGTCACCCGGGCCCGGAAGAAGCACGCCATCCTTCTCACGGACGGGCAGGCTCCCCAGAGCGGCATCCGCGATCTTGTCCAGAACATGGCGACCGAGGGGATGACGGTGTCCGCGGTCGGGCTCGGAGGAGGTATCGACGAGGGGCTCCTGCGGATGATCGCCGATCTCGGAGGGGGGCGCTTCTACAAGGTAATGGACCCCCAGTCCTTGCCTCGCGTCTTCACGCGCGAGACCGAGATGGTGTCCCGCTCCGCGGCGGTCGAGGAGTATTTCCAGCCCAGGGTCGTCTCCACCGCGGACTTCATGAGGGGCATCGATCTCGGGTCGGCGCCGTTCCTCCACGGCTACGTCGCCACCAAGATGAAGCCCGCTCCGGCCCAGGAGCTGCTCCAGTCGGAGATCGGCGAGCCGATCCTCGCCCGGTGGCACGTGGGGCTGGGTTGGTCGCTCGCCTGGACGAGCGACGTGAAGAACCTGTGGGCGGTCGAGTGGTTGCGCTGGCCTGGCTACGGGCAATTCTGGGGGCAGCTGGTACGCGAGCACATGCGCCAGAAGCGGCGCCAGCAGCTGGACATGAAGGCCGAGATCGATCCTGCCACCGGCCATGTGCGCGCGCACATCGACGCCATCGGCGGCGACGATCGCTTCCAGAACGGGCTCGACGCCAAGCTCGTCGTCGTGGGGCCTCAGCCCTCCGGCGAGAAGAAGAACGTCCCGATGCGGCAGACCGCTCCTGGTCGCTACGAGGCGGATTTTCCCCTGGAGCGCTTTGGTTCGTTCCTGCTGCGAGCGTCGCTCGAGAAGGACGTGGAGGATGGCAAGGGGGGCTCGCGCTCGGTCCAGGTGGCCGAGAGCTTCGGGCACGTGACCAACCCGTACCCGCGCGAGTATCTGGCGCTGGCGCCCGACGCCGTGACCCTGCGTCGCGCCGCCGAGGTGACCGGCGGCACGCTCTCGCCCTTGGCCAAGGCGGTCTTCGACCCCGCCGGTGAGAACATCCGGTACCACGAGGATCTGTGGCCTCGCTTCATCCTGGCGGCCATCGTCGTCTACCTCCTCGATCTGCTCGTCCGTCGCGTCCGTATCTTCGATCGCAAGGTGACGGCGCGGGCCAGCGCCACCAGGGTGGTCTGAGTGCAGCGCGGCGGGGGAGGCGGAAATGAGGAGATTTGTGGCCTCCCTTTCGCTACATAGCTCCGCGTGGCCGAATCGACGAACGAACAACCGCTCACTCGCTATGACGAACTCATCGAGATCTTCGAGGCGGCATGCAAGCCCGAATCCGAGTTTCGCTGTGGCGCGGAGGCGGAGAAGTTCGGAGTGTTCCAGGACGGGAGACCCCTCCCCTACGCTGGAGCCGTGGCAGGGCAGCCTGGGGTCGTCGACGTGCTCCGCCACCTGGCGGCGCGCGGCTGGAAGGAGGATCGGGAGAGCGACGACGGGCCGCTCCTCGCCCTGCTCAGGGACGGCGCGTCCATCACCCTGGAGCCTGGTAGCCAGCTCGAGCTCTCCGGGGCTCCTCTCACCACCATCCACGAGACAGAGGCAGAGTTCCTCGCTCACCTCGCGGAGATCGCCCCCATCTCCCGGCAGCTGGGCGTGACCTGGCTCGGGGTCGGGTTTCATCCCTTTGCCAGGCGCTCCGACTACGTCTTCGTGCCCAAGCAGCGCTACGGCGTCATGCGGGAGTACCTGCCGACGCGGGGCGCGCTTGCCCTCGACATGATGCTCCGTACGGCGACGGTGCAGGCCAACTACGACTTTTGTTCGGAGGAGGACGCGATCCGCAAGATGCGCGTCGCGCTGGCGCTCGGGCCGGTGACCACGGCCATGTTTGCCAATAGCCCATTTTACGAGGGCGCAGCGTTTGGCGGCAAGAGCTTCCGCGCCAGGGTCTGGCTCGATGTGGATCCGGATCGGAGCGGGTTGGTGCCAGCGCTCTGGAGGGAGGGCTCCGGCTTCCGTGACTACATCGAGTGGGCGCTGGACGTCCCGATGTTCATGTTCAAGCGGGGCGGCAAGCGCGTGGAGAACACGGGGCAGACCTTCCGCGCCTTCTGGACGGACGGGTACGAGGGCCATCGCCCCACCGTCGGGGACTTCACCACCCACCTCAATACGCTCTTTCCGGAAGTGCGCCTCAAGAAGACCATCGAGGTCCGCGGGGCCGACGCTCAGGGGCTCTTGCTCACTCCGGCGCTCGCCGCGCTCTACACCGGGATCTTCTACGATGCCAAGGCGCTCTCGGAGGTCGAGGCGCTCGTCCAGGACTTCACGCTCGAGGAGACGCTCGCTGTCCGTCGCCACGTTCCAGAGAGCGCGCTCTCCTCGCCTTTCAGGGGAGGCACCTTGAGAGGCCTGGCCGAGGCGGTCATCCTCGCGGCGGAGGGGGGCCTCTCACGTCGAGCGCGCCTCTCTCCGGAGCTCCGCGACGAGCGAGTGTATCTCGCGCCCTTGAAGGCCCTTGTCGACAAGGGCGAGTGTCCCGCCGACGCCCTGCTTCGCGATCTCCCCACCGCTCCCGACGCCTTTCGCTCCGAGGTGATGCGCCGCGCCGCGTTCTAGGCGCCCCGAGCGGGCGGCAGCTGACCGGTCACCCCGCCCTTCGCGCCGCGCTCATGAAGGCCGCGACGAGGGAGGGATCCTTGACTCCCGGAGCTCGCTCCACACCGCTCGCCACGTCGACGCAGAACGGCCTCACCCGGCGGATGGCCTCGGTGACGTTCTCGGGATTCAGTCCGCCCGCCAGCGTGAGTTTGCGCGTCCTGGCGAGCCCGTCGATGAGCGTCCAGTCCAGGCAGACCCCTGTACCTCCCAGCGCGCTGCCGACCTTCGCGTCGACGAGCAGGTGCTCTCCCGGGAAGAGGGAGGCCCTCGAGACGTCCTCCTCCGAGCCCACGCGCAGCGCCTTGTAGGCGTGAGGGAGGAGGCGGCCCAGCACCTCCGGCGTCTCGTCGCCGTGGAGCTGGAGGCACCCCAGGCCCACCTCGGCCTTGAGCGCGAGCATACCCTCGAGCGTCATGTCGCGCACCACACCGACCAGGAGGGCTCTGCCTCCCACAGCGTCCGCGATGGTACGTGCATGCTGCACGGAGATGCAGCGGGGGCTCTCCGGGACGAAGTTGAGGCCGATGGTCGCGCCCTCGCGGACGCAGAGGAGGGCGTCACGGATCGTGGTGACGCCGCAGATCTTGACGTGCACGGCCATGGAGGGCTCGAGAGCCAGGGCGGGTAGCTCAGGCGGGAGGGAGGTTGAGCAGGGCCCGCACCGTGGCGATCACCTGAAGGGCCTGGATAGGCTTGACGATGTACGCGGTCGCGCCGAGGGCGAGGGCGCGCTGGCGATCTTCCTCGGCGCTCTCGGTCGTGATGATCACGATGGGGATGTTCTTGTGGGCGGGATTGTTGCGGATCCGGTGGACGAGCTTGAGGCCGTCCATGATGGGCATGTTGATGTCGGTGAGGATGATGTCGAAGGTCTCGTGAGCGAGCTTGCGGAGCGCGTCGACGCCGTCCTTCGCCTCGACCACGCGGAGCTCACCGATGCGTCCGAGCGCGAGCACGAGGAGCTGACGCATGATGGGCGAGTCTTCGACGACCAGGCAGCGGTATTCGGCGCTCATCGGATGGGACCCGGACTTTCGTCCAGGTTGCGCCCCAATACCATACCGGAGCGTTCGAGCGCACGTTATGTGGGTGCTCGCTCCGGTGGGTCAGCGAGAGGTCTCGCTCGGGGCGAGCCAGCGCTCGAGCTCACCCACCACGATCTTGGGCGCGCGGACGAGCGCGTGGGGCGTACGGCAGCCCGTGAGCAGCATGACGGCGCGAAGCTCGGCGCAGACGCCGTCGAGGAAGCGGAGCGCGCCCTCGCGCCCGCCCGAGGTGAGCGCCTTGAGCACCGGGCGCGCGAGGCCCGCGCACGAGGCGCCGAGGGCGAGCGCCTTGGCCACGTCGAGGCCGCTGGCGATACCTCCGGTCGCTATCAGGGTCTCGAAGCCGAGGGGCGCGAGCTGCCCGACGCTGGCCGCGGTTGGGATGCCCCAGTCCCAGAAGGCCTCGCCCAGGAGCCTGGCGTCCTCCTTCCCTTCGGCGGCCGCGCGCTTGGTCTCGACGCCGACCCAGGACGTGCCTCCTGATCCCGAGACGTCGGCGTGCCGGATCCCGGCGGCCCTGAGCCTCATCCCCACCGCCGCCGAGAGCCCGCACCCCGTCTCCTTGGCGACGACCGGTACGGGCAGCTCACGGGCGAGGCGGGCGAGGGTCTCGAGGCCGCCTCGAAAATCGCGGTCTCCACCGGGCTGCACCAGCTCCATGGCGGGGTTCAGGTGCAGGCACAGAGCGTCCGCGCGCACCTCGTCGATGAGCTCGAGGATCGCCTTTGTGGACATGTCCCTGGCCTGGACCAAGCCCAGGTTGCCCAGCAAGAGCGCGCTCTTGGCGACGTCGCGCACCCGGTAGCTTTCGCCTGCTTCGGGTCGGCGGTGCATCGCTCGCTGGCTGCCCAGCCCGAAGCCGAAGCCTCGCTCCTCGGCGATGGAGGCCAGCTCGCGGTTGACGCGGCCCGCCTCGTCCGTCCCTCCGGTCATCGCTGCGATGACGATCGGTGCGGACAGGGTCTTGCCGAGGACGGTGATCTGGGTCGTCACGTCGTCCGTGTGGAGCTCGGGCAAAGCGTCGTGGACCAGGCGCACGCACTCGAGCAGGGTGGTCTTGCCTCGAAAGCCCACGTCCTCCCTGGCGCAGAGGTCGAGATGATCGATTTTTCGCTGTCCGATGGAGGTCATCGCTTGCTCGCTTGGCCGGGGGCGTCGCGCCTCCGGCGCTTCGATGGATGGGTGACGGGAGGCTCGAGCCGGTGTAGCACGCCGCTGGCCAGGGGACGCTCGTGCCAGGGCTCGCCGGAAATCGTGCACGCTCGCTCGTGGCGAGCTACAATACTTTCAGAATAAATTGAAAATATATGGAATCATTGATTTATCAAGGCGAAACGTTGGTTGACACCTCGGCCGCTCGAGCCTAGCTTCCGGCCGGCCGCTGCGGCCTACGGACCAATCGACCGAGGCGTAGTTGGCAACGACGTAGAGAGCATGCATGGATGCGAGTAGACCGACAGCGGGTTCGAGCATCGAAGGAGCTCGCGCTCGCGCTCCGCGCTCCGACGGCGCGTTCCGGTCGGAGGGTATCGGGGCCGCGATGTCGTCAATAGAAGCCTACGCCAACTTCGCGGCTTCCTGCCGCACCTCGGTCGACGAGGCGCTATCGTCGTGGCTGGCCCCCCGGGTGGCCGCTGCTGTCGCCCTGGGCGAGCACACCGGCTCGGTGGCCAAGGCGATGGAAGCGCTCGCTCTACGCGGAGGAAAGCGAGTGCGCGCGGTGCTGCTCTCCGCAGCCTACGAGGGGATCGGGGGTGAAGGGGGATACTCTCGGGTGATGCTTGCCAGCGTGGCCCTGGAGCTGCTCCAGGTCTACCTGCTCATCCACGATGACTGGATGGATGGCGACGACATGAGGCGGGGAGGCCCCAGCGTCCACAGGATGCTGGCCGAGCGTTTTGGCTCGGTGCGCTCGGGCGAGGTCACCGCCATCCTGGCGGGTGATCTGGCCTGCAGCATGGCCCAAGAGGCCTTGCTCGGCGTCCCTGTCGAAGCCTCGAGGCTGCTGGCCGCCACCCGCCGCTTTGCCCGGATCCAGGAGCAGGTGGTGCTCGGGCAGCTGATGGACATGTCCGGGGCCGAGCCCTTGGAGGGGACGCTGATGGGGGCGATCGAGACCATGTACGCCCACAAGACAGGCAGCTACACGGCGCAGGGTCCCCTGGCGATGGGGGCGCTGCTGGCGGGGGGCCCGCCGTCGGTGGTGGGGGCGCTGGAGGACTTCGGGGTGCCGCTGGGCGTGGCGTTCCAGCTGCGCGACGATCTTCTGGGTACCTTCGGGGATCCGAGGGAGACGGGTAAACCTCGCTTCGGCGATCTCCGTCAGGGAAAGCGCACGGCGCTGGTGGCCGAGCTCCTCTCGGACGGCGCCAGGAGGGAGGCGGCGCGCGGCGTCTTCGGTAACCCCGCGGCCGGAGAGGACGAGCTGGGCAGGTTGGCATCGCTCCTGGTGGAGAGCGGAGCCAGAGCTCGCGTGGAGGCCAGGCTGGAGGAGCTCCTGTCGCAAGCAAGGGCGAGGCTGGGGTCCATCGAGCTTACGCCGGAGGGGCGCCGCGTGCTCGAGGGGGCGCTCCAGGCCCTCGGGGAGCGCACGTCATGAGGCCGAGCGTGGACGACACGGACCTCTCTCCGCTGGGGATGGCCTCGGGCAAGGTGATCCTCCTCGGTGAGCACGCGGTGGTCTACGGAGTGCCTGCGCTGGCCGTGGGCATCGACCGGGGCGCACACGCCCGCGCCTACCCACACGCCTGCGGACCGTCGGAGCTCTTCGTGCGCGACTGGGGCATCACCGTACGAGAGACCGATCCGGAGCCCATGCTGGCGTGTGCCTTTGCCGAGCTGGTCAAGGCGACGCGGGCTTCGCTCGACCAGGCCGGGCGCACTCTCGGGCCGGTCCGCGTCGAGGCGGGCTCCGAGCTCCCCCCAGGGGGAGGACTGGGCTGCTCCGCCGCCACGGGCGTGGCCGTGGCCAGGGCCCTCGATCCCCTGGCCAGCCCCGGCGAGATCTGCGACAGGGTCATGGTCTGGGAGCGCGTCTTTCATGGCAATCCTTCGGGGGTGGACGCCGCCGTGGCCACCCGAGGGGGCTGCCTCTACTTCGAGAAGGGAAGACCCGTCACCCCGGTCCGAGCCCGCCACGATCTGCTTCTGTGCCTCGGCAGCACGGGGCTGGCCTCCAGCACCAAGTCCATGGTCCTGGCGGTGGCCCGACAGCGCCAGCGCCGCCCTGCCGAGGTCGACGCCATCTTCGAGCAGATCGGGTGCCTCGTTCGCCAGGCCCGCGCCACCCTCGAGGCCAGCGACACGAGCACGCTGGGCTCCCTGCTGGACCAGAACCAGGCGTTGCTGGCCAGGCTCTCGCTGTCCTCGCCCGAGATCGACGCCCTTTGCGGGGCGGCGCACCAGGCCGGAGCGCTGGGGGCCAAGCTCACGGGAGCCGGCGGTGGGGGTAGCGTGGTGGCGCTGGTCTCCACGCTCGAGGAGGGAGAGCGGGTGCTTGCCTCGTGGAAGAAGGCGGGGTTCGGGGGCTTTGCAGCCAGGGTACGAGGAGCATCGGCCTCCTCGCAGCCCCGGCTCCATGGAGATCTGGGACCATGAGCTCGAAGGTCACAGTCGTCGCCCACCCCAACATCGCCCTGTCCAAGTACTGGGGAAAGGCTCCGAGAGAAGGCAACTTCCCTGCGGTCCCCAGCCTCTCGGTCACCCTTTCGGGGATGACCACCACCACCACCGTGGTCTTCCTGGAGGGGCAAGAGGGGGACGACGAGCTGACGCTCGGGGGCTCGCCCATGGCGTGGCCTGGACGATACAAGGCCCAGAGCCTCCTGGACTCGGTGCGCCAGGCCGCCGGCGTTCGCGCTCGAGCGGTCGTCACCAGCACCAACGATTTTCCCACGGGCTCGGGGTTGGCCTCCAGCGCCTCGGGCTTTGCTGCCCTGGCCCTGGCCGCGGTGCGAGCGGCCGGGCTTGACTGGAACCTGGGCGAGATCAGCGCTCTGGCCCGGCGAGCTTCGGCCAGCGCTGCGCGGAGCCTCTTCGGAGGCTTTGTGGAGCTGCCCCTGGGGAGCGAGCGGGCGGTGTCGGTGGCTCCGTGCGAGGCGCTGGACCTGAGCGTTCTGGTGTGCGTGACCACCGACCTGCCCAAGGCCGTGGGGTCCAGTGAGGGGATGACCCGAACGGCCCAGGAGAGCCCCTTTTACGAGGCTTGGTTGGAGAAGGCTCCCCGGATTCATGCCCAGCTCAGGGGGGCGCTGGAGGCTCGGGACCTGGGCTTGGTGGGCGCTCTGGCCGAGCGCAGCGCTCTGGCGATGCACGCCTCGGCGCTGGCGGCGGGGGTGGTCTATCTCAAGGGCGTGTCGCTGGAGCTTCTCCAGCAGGTGCAGTCGTTGCGCCGCGAGGGTCTCTTGGCCTTTGCCACGATGGACGCCGGTCCTCATGTCAAGGTGCTGGTGTCCCGTGAGTCGGCCCCCCTGGTGAGGGCTCGTCTGGCCTCGGTGCCTGGGGTGCTGCGGGTTCTGGAGACCCGGCCCGGCGAGGGAGCACGCGTGCTGGAGGAGCCCCGGTCATGAGGGTGTTTGCTCCAGGCAAGATGTTGATCACTGGGGCTTATGCGGTGCTGGAGGGGGCCCCCGCGCTGGTGGCCTCGGTGAGCCGCGGGGCGGTGGCTTTCGACGGGGAGACGGGGCCCTCGACGCCAGAGGTACTTGCGGCGCTCGGGGAGGCTCCTGCGCCCAGGGTCGACGCGGGGGCGCTGTTCGAGCAGGGGCGCAAGCTGGGTCTTGGTGCCAGCGGCGCAATCCTGGTGGCGACGTTGGGTCTGGTGCGTCGTCGACGAGGCCAGGACCTGGCCAGCCCCTCGGTGCGCGAGGAGATCTTTGCCGAGGCTCGCCGAGCCCACGCCGAGGCGCAGCAGGGAGGCAGCGGGGTGGACGTGGCGGCCAGCGTGCACGGGGGAGTGCTTCGCTACACGCTCCGCGGAGGGAGCGGAGGGAGCGCGGACATCGCCCCGGCGAGGCTTCCTTCGGGGGTCTCGTTTACGGTGTACTCGTCCAGGACCAGCGCCAGGACCCCCGTGCTTCGCGCCGCCGTCGACGCGCTCCGCCAGCGGGAACCTCGCCTCCACACCCGTCTCTTCTCGACGCTCACCCGGGCCTCGGTGGAGGCTGTGCGCGGCGCGGAGAGCGACGATCCCGAGTCCTTCCTCGCCGCGGTCCAGGCTTTTGGTCGGGCTCTTTTCGAGCTGGGGCGTGCCGCCGACGCTCCCATCGTCCCGGGCGAGCTGCGACCCCTCGCCGCCGAGGCGGAGCGCTCGGGGGCCGCGTTCCTTCCCTCGGGAGCCGGCGGAGGAGACGTGGCTCTTCTCCTTGGCACGCCGCCCCATGACTTCGACGCCCGAGCCCGCTCGGTCGGCTGGGCGCCTCTCCCTCTCACAGTCGACACCGAAGGCGTACGCATGCTCTCGGCTTCTCCTGGCTGACGCTCCAGAAAAGGTTGTTCCCGATGACGCGCACCTCGCAATTCTCCGGTTTTTACAAGATCAGCGTCGGCGAGCGGCGCTCGCTTGTCTGCGACGCCACGGGCATCGAGCCCCAGGACATCGAGCGCACCCTCGAGGGTGGGGGGCTCGACGCCGACACGGCCGACAAGTTCGTCGAGAACGTCCTCGGGACCTATGCCCTCCCCTACGGCGTCGCCCTCAATGTCCGCGTCAACGGCGTCGATCGCGTCGTCCCCATGGTCGTCGAGGAGCCCAGCGTCGTCGCCGCAGCCTCCAACGCCTCAAAGATGGTCCGCTCCGGTGGGGGCTTCCTCGCCGAGGTCGACGATCCCCTCATGATCAGCCAGATCCAGATCTTCAACGTCCTCGACCGGGACTCGGCCAGGGACGCCATCCTGGCCCACAAGAACGAGCTGCTCCTGGCCGCCGACCGGGCCGTGCCAGGCCTGGTCGTACGGGGAGGAGGGGCGCGCGATCTCGAGGTGCGCCTCCTGGGAACGCCGGAGGATCGGATGCTGGTGGTCCATGTCCTGGTCGATTGCCGGGACGCCATGGGGGCCAACCTGATCAACAGCGTGGCCGAGGCCCTGGCCGATCGCGTCGCGCTCCTGGCCCGGGGCAAGGTGGGGCTGCGCATCCTGTCCAACCTGTGCGACCGTCGGCGGGTCAGGGTGCGCTGCCGGGTTCCGGCCCAGGTGCTGGCGACCGAGACCATGTCGGGCGAGGAGGTGATCGACGGCATCGTGAACGCCTCCCGCTTTGCGGAGCTGGACCCTTACCGCGCCACCACCCACAATAAAGGGTTGATGAACGGGGTGGACGCGGTGGTGCTCGCGACGGGCAACGACTGGAGGGCGGTGGAGGCGGGGGCTCACGCCTACGCGGCTCGAAATGGCCAGTACGGTCCCCTCTCGATCTGGCGCCGTGACGGTTCTTTTCTGTTGGGGACGCTGGAGATGCCGCTGTCTCTGGGGACGGTGGGGGGCACGCTGCGAGTGCATCCAGGGGCCCGGCTATCTCTTCGGATGGCGGCCATCGAGTCGGCGCAGGAGCTGGCCATGGCGGCGGCGGCGGTGGGTCTGGCCTCCAACCTCGCGGCGCTGCGGGCGCTGGCGAGCGACGGCATCCAGCGGGGTCACATGGCGTTGCACGCTCGCTCGGTGGCCGTGGCGGCGGGGGCCACGAAGGATCTGGTCGAGAGGGTCGCCCAGTTGATCGTCGAGGCCCGTGACATCACCCTGGAGGCCGCCAGGCGGGCCCTCGACGTCCTGGAGAGCCGGGCCGACAGCGCCGCGTCGCTCGAGGACTGAAAAAATCAAAACAAATCCAAAATATTGAATTGTAATCTCGTCCCGTGTCCTCAAGCGGCCCCCTTCACCGTCAGGACGCCGTCGATCCTCACCGCGATCTCGCCGGCGCTCTCCACGACGTGTCGAACGCGCTCACGGTCCTCCTGGGCTGGGTGGCGGAGGCGCGAGGTGAGGGAGCGTCTCCCGAGGTGGTTTCGCAGGCTCTCAGGGTCGTCGAGCAGCAGGCCCGCCATGCCCGGGATCTCGCTCGGCGCGCCGTAGGAGCAGGAACGGCCACGGGAACGGAGGGAATCGCCGGGCCGGCCGCCGCGCCTCCCGTGCCTCTCGAGGAGGTGATGGAGGAGGTGCTCGGCGGGCTGGCGCTGGAGCTTCGCTCTCACGGCGTGAGCGTCGAGCGCGGGGGTGGCGGCGCCAAGGTGAGCGCTCGCTCGACCGAGGATCTCCGTCATATCTTGACCAACCTGGTCCTCAACGCGCTGGCCCACGGCCCTCGAGGCAGCCGTCTCTTCGTGCGCGTCGAGGAGGGGGAGGAGGGCCTCAGGATCGAGGTCGAGGACGAGGGCCCCGGCGTCCCCGAGGGCCAGGCCGACCTCGTCTTCGAGGGGTACTCCACGCGTCCTGGTGGGGCGGGGGTGGGCCTGCGCCACGCCCGCTCGCTCGCTCGGCGCGCTGGCGGAGATCTCGTCCTTGGGCCTGGCGAGCGCGGCGCGCGGTTCCAGCTTTCGTGGCCTCGAGAAGAGCGTCCCCCTCGCCCCAGCGCAAAGAGCGTGCGCGGGGGGCTCGAGCTCCTCGGCAAGCGCCTGCTCGTCGTCGAGGATGACGACGCCGTCACCGATCTCCTCGAGGCGGCCCTGGAGGCCAGGGGCGCCATGATCGTCAGGGTGAGGACCCGCTCGGAGCTCGAGCTCGCCGTCGCCGATCCCCATGACGGAGCCCTGGTCGATCTGTCTCCGATCGCGGACGACGTGGCTGGCGCCTTTGCCGCGCTCCGTCGTGCCGCCAGGCCAGGCGCCCCTGTCGTGGTCACCACGGGAAGTGTAGACGCGCTCGCCCCCGGGCTCGCCACGGCCATCCGGGTCGTCCGCACGCCCTTCGAGCTGGGCGAGGTGGTGGCGGCCCTGGTGGCTTCTCCAGACGAGACGTGAGCCCTCCGTCCCCTGCCGGGGGGGGGCGGACGCTTTTTCTCACAGACCGCTTGACCGAAAAAGTGCGCCTGTGCGAAAAGCCTCGCCGCACCCGGCGAAGGTGGCGGAATTGGCAGACGCACTAGCTTGAGGTGCTAGCGGGTAACACCGTAGGGGTTCAAGTCCCCTCCTTCGCACAAATAACCGGTTTCAAAGCTACCATGGGTACTGATCGACGGTCCTTGTCGCGGATCGGCCGAGGCGTGCCCGATCTCACGACCACGGTGGAGGTCATCGAGGAGCTCGAGTGCCTGGACGCGACCACTGACGAGAGCCTCCCCCTGCTCGACGTGGCGAAGGCCGCGGGAACCCCTGCCCGGATGATCGACTCGTACGGCGTCGAGACGGTGAAGCAGGCGCTCACAGAGCTGCTGGATCAGACGGCAAGGACACCCGCGATCAGGTGAAGAATCCCGATCAGAACGACGGCGACAGCCAGGAAGGTCGCCTTGGTTGAGAACACGAAGATCGCAGGATCCGTCGAGAGCGCCGAGAGCGAGGGGCGCGCGCACCTCGCTCGGCGCTTTGGACGCTGGGTCCTGGCCGGAGACGCTCTCTTCCGCGAGGGAGATCCGTCCGATCATGCCTTCCTCGTCCAGTCAGGGCGTATCCATCTTGTCAAGCGAGTATTGAACGAGGAGCGAAGGCTCGGTATCGCCTCGGCCGGGGACCTCATCGGTGAGGGCGCCCTCGTGGACGCCTCGCCCCGGACGCAGTCGGCCCTTGCGTTCTCGGACAGCGCCGTCCTGGCGCTCGATCGCGCCTCCTTTCGCGAGGTCCTCCAGGAATTTCCGGTCCTGGGGGCCAGGCTCTGCGAGCAGCTGGTCGGCCGCCTCCGCGAGGCCGAGGACCTGCTGGACGTCCTGAGGCTGGAGGACCCCCGGTCGAGGGTGGTGGGCGCCCTGCTCCAGCTCTCCCGGGGCAGGGAAGGCAAGGTCGTCCTCGAGCTCTCTCCGCTGGGGCTCTCGTCGCGTGTCGGGCTCGACGTCGGCACGGTCAAACGCGCCGTTCAAGAGCTTCGCGACCGGAAGTACCTCCGGATCGTCGACGAGAAGGTCGAGCTCCCCGACCTGGAGGCCCTCCGGGGCCTCTACGGTCTGCTGGGCTCCAAGGACGAGCTAAAGCGCTGAGGGTAGGCCAGCGCGAGGGTCCCACGAGGGTCGTCCAGGAACGGGGAGCGGAAGCCGCTCAGGAACGGGGGGAGCGGAATTTTGTCCACAGGACCGAAAAAACCATGAAGGTTCTGGGGGTTGCATGAGAAGCTGAGCGGACCGGCACCAAAGTCGAGGGTTGACGTTCGGACCCTACCCGGATACTCCATCGACCGGTGAACGCCCGTGGGGGCGTCAACTATTCTGCGCTCTTTCTCTTGGCTTGGTTGGCATGCCTGTCTTTGGTCGACGTCACTCGCGTCCCTACATCCAGCCGCCATTGGTCGCTCCTGGTCGCAAGCCCTCATGGTCCCCCCGAACCTCCAACGCCCGAGCTCTCGCGGTGCCCGTCCTCAGGCACAGGTGGGGCGTGGTGCGCTCGCTTCTCTTGCGTCGCTCGCGCTCGCGCTTCCTGCGTGCAGCGGGCGTGCCGCCTCCCAGCCCGGGGCTGCCAGCGAGGAACGGCAGAGCGAGGCCGAATACGACGTCGCGCGCGAGTTCTTCGGCAAGCGCCAGTACCGCGCAGCGCTCGATCACTCGCGGCGCGCGGTGGGGCTGAACGAGGACAACGCCAAGGCGGCGTACTTGACCAGCGCAATCTACCTCGCATTTTGCGCGGGCGACGCCGGATCTCCCGACTGCAACCTGGCCAGTGCCGAGCAGTTCGCCAAGAAGGCCGTCAAGGCCGACGACCGCTTCCGGGACGCCAGGAACCTCCTGGGTAACATCCTGATCCTCGAGAAGAAGTACAAGGAAGCGATAGGTGTGCTGGAGCCCCTCACCCGGGATCCTGCCTACATCGAGAGCCACCTGGCCTGGGGCAACCTTGGCTGGGCGCAGACGGAGGCGGGGCAGCTCGACGCGGCCATCGCCTCCTTGAAGAACTCCATCACCCAGCCCCGCTTCTGCGTGGGCCACTACCGCTTGGGCATTGCTTACGAGAAGAAGTCCGACCTGGCTCAGGCCGAGTCGAGCTTCACCAACGCACTCTCGGTCGATAGTCCCGATTGCCAGGCTCTCCAGGACGCCTGGGACGCGCGGGGGAGGATCCGCCTCAAGCTGGGCCGTGTGGCCGACGCCAAGGCGGATTTCGAGCGCTGTCGGGACATCGCCCCGAAGACCACCACCGGAACGCTCTGCGCCAAGGCGGCTGTCAGCCTCGGCGACGGAGGGGGAAAGTGAGGCGGGAAGTGAGCCGCGAGGAGAGCCCCTTGAACGAGTCCATCGGCACCTTTCTGAAGCGTCACAGGCAACAGAGGCTCATGAGCCTGGCCGAGGTGTCGCGCGTGACGCGGATCCCGGCCCCCACGCTCGAATCCATCGAGCGAGATCGTTTCGATGACCTGCCGGGCGAGGTCTTTGTCCGCGGGTTCCTCAAGTCCTACGCCAAGGTGGTCGGTGTTCTTCCCCAGGAGGCGGTCGCTCGCTACACGTCGAGCCGCCGCGTCGCCATCGTCACCCCGCTCCCGGTCGCCTCTCCGGTCCAGTCCACGAGCGAGGGGCAGGGCCGCCGCTTCGGGGTCGCCATCGCCTTCGTGCTCCTGCTCATCCTGTTCACCCTGGCCATCTCCATCGTTCTCAAGCCTCGAGGCAGGGACATGCCGCCCGAGCTCTCCAGCGTGCCCGCGAGCGGCGCGATCCACGGCTGAGCAGGCCAGGAGGCAACGGTTTCCCCGTCCCTCGTCCCTCGTCCCTCGTCCCTCGTCGGGTCCTGGCCTTGGGTCGTCAGGTCCTGGCCTTGGGTCGTCCCCCGTCGGGGACTTTCAAGGATCGTCGCAGACGCACAGCGGGATGATCCTGCGGTTCCGGGCCCTGGTCTGTTGCTGTCCGTGACCTTCCGTGGACATGCGGGGGCAAGGAGGGCAGCATGGTGCGGCAGGCCACGATGGACCTCAAGGAGCTCAAGCAGCGCGAGGGCAAGACGCTCTGCGGGAGGTACAATCTCGAGGAGCTGATCGGCGTCGGCGGGATGGCGGCCGTCTACCGGGGCACCCACCGCAACGGCAACAAGGTCGCGATCAAGATCCTCCACACCGAGCTCTCGGTCTCCAAGGAGATCCATGCGCGGTTTCTCAGGGAGGGATATGCGGCCAACAAGGTCGATCACCGGGGCGTGGTCCGGGTCACGGACGACGACGTGTCCGAGGACGGGGCCGCGTTCCTTGTCATGGAGCTGCTGGAGGGGGAGACGCTCAAGGAGTACATCGCGCGCCAGGGCGGGACCCTGACCGACGAGGAGATCGCTCCCATGATGTGCCAGCTTTTGGAGGTGCTGGCGGCGGCGCACAAGAACGGGATCGTGCACCGCGACATCAAGCCCGACAACCTCTTTCTGGAGAGCGCGACGGGCGCCGTGAAGGTCCTGGATTTCGGTATTGCCCGGATGGAGGGCGAGCACACGGCGACGCGCACGGGGAGGATGATAGGGACGCCCGGGTACATGTCGCCCGAGCAGGCCCGAGGGCAGACCAAGCTCATCGACGGCCAGAGCGATCTTTGGGCCGTGGGTGCCGTCTTCTTCCGCAGCCTCGCCGGACAGCTCGTCTTCCGCGGGGAGACCCCGGAGATGACCATGATCCAGGCGGCGACCGAGCCTCCCCCCAGGCTCGCCGACCTCGCGCCCTCCATCGATCCCGAGCTCTGCGCGATCGTCGATCGGGCGCTGGCTCCTGCCAAGGAGGAGCGCTGGCCCACCGCCGAGTCGATGCTGGAGGCCCTGGAGAAGCTTGGATACGGGCGTGTTTCCCAGGTGCTCTCGACGCCCGCCTCGAGGGCCGAAGGCGGAGGGGCCAGGGACTCCAGGAGGAGCATCAAGGGCCTCGCGATCGTCTCCACGTCGACCCCGGCCTCGGTGACGACCCTCAACCTCCCTACCAGGCAGCCTCAGCCTCCGGGCGAGCCGGAGGAGCCGGGACTGCCCCCCGAGACATCGGAGCCGCCCAGCGTCCCTTCCACGATGATCGGGGTCGCGGAGGGGACGGTCCCTGGGGTCCCCACGGCGGGCTCCACCCGGTGGGTGCTGGTCGCCTTCGGGCTCCTGGTGTTTGGGCTGGTCGGGGCCGCCTTGTTCTTTGCCACCGTGTTGATGGGGAGCCCATCGTCGTCCGCCTCGAGCGGCGCCTCCTCCGGCCAGGAGAGCGAGGACGGGGCTCCCTCGGCGGGCGACGCGAGACCTGGCCCCGTCCCATCCTCCACGGCGCGCAAGCCGGGGTCGGCCCCCAGGGTCTCTCCGGCCTCTCCGGCGAAGACCGGCTCTCCTGTGGATGCCTCGAAGGCCGTGGTGCCCAGGCCTCCTGCGTCCGCGCCCCCTGCGGCCGCAGAAAAGAGAGCGTCGGAGCGCGAGTGAGCGATCTCACGACGCCCGATAGGTTGCCCGTCGAGGAAAGAGGAGGCAGCCCAGGCGCTTCACGAAGAGCCGAGTCAGCGCCTCGCGGTGACCCTCCTTCCGGCCCTCTTTCTGCCTCTTGGCGAGCGCCTCCTCGATGACACGATTTTTCCCTGTCAGCAGCGCCCTGGCCACGGTGTCGTCGGCCAGCACACGGTCCACCAGCGCTCCCACGGGGATAGGAACGCGAAAGCACACGTCGCGTATCTCGGAGGCCGGGTCGAGCGCCTGCCAGTCGTGGTGCTCATGCGACCACTCGTAGACCCCACGGCTGGCCACGCAGATGCAGAACAGACGACGAACTCCTCTGGCCGCCAGCTTCTTGACCTTGGTGGTCGCATGGCTCATCCGCTCGCTGTCCAGGACCTCGAACGCGATCTCCTCCCGGTCCGTGGGTCGAGGGCGCCGAAGGGGTCGAAGGCGCCGAAGCCTCTGCGGAAGGGGGACGAGCGTCAGAAGTAAGGGGTATCGGGAGACCTGGCCACGCGGCCATCCTAACTCGCCCAGTGGAGAGAACTCAGGGGGTGAGCTGTCTCACCTTCATTGGCACGGAGGGGCGTTGCATCGTGGCCTCCCCGTGAATCGAACCATGTCACCCGTGAGAGGACGGTGAGGGGGGGGTGGGGGTGCTAGGCTGAGGGCGCCGTGCGAGCCTCCTCCATCGCCAAGACCATCGTCAGCAAGGCGCTCCTGGTGCGCACGGTGCCCTACGGGGAGGCGGATCTGGTGGTGCAGCTCTTCACGGAGGGCGAGGGGAGGCTCTCGGCCATCGTGAGAGGGGGGCGCAGGCCCTCTCGCCGGGTGGGCGGGGCGCTCGAGCCTTTCCATACCCTCGTGGCCACCCTGGAGGACCGGGGGACGGAGATGTGCACCCTCAAGGAGGCTCGCGTGGTGGGGGTGAGGGCCAGGCTGGTGGGCAGCCTGGACGCGCTCGAGGCCGGGGGCAGGGCGCTGCGCTGGGTGCGCCATGTCTGTCCTCCAAGGACGCCCGAGCCCGCGGCGTGGGCGACGCTCAACTCCCTGCTCGACGGGCTGGACGCGGCCATGAACGCCGAGGAGTGCGCCAGGATCTTGGCGTGGGCCGGGCTGAGGCTCCTGGTCGATCTGGGCTATGGCCTGGAGCTCGAGCGGTGCGTCCGCTGCACGAAGCCCTGCCCCGAGGGGCGGTTGGCGCTGCTGGACATGGCGGCGGGAGGGCTGGTGTGCGTCTCCTGCGGAGGAGGCCCGCTCCGCGTCGAGGCGGCGGTCAGAGAGGCCGCGCTGGCCGTGCTCAGGGCCGGGACCTTGCCCGAGCTGGAGATGGCACGCGCCATCGGCCCCCTCGTCGACGCGGCCATGGCCGCGCACGCGGACTACGATGCTTCGCTGGAGAGGCCTCGCGTATAGAGCGACGAACAAGACGGAGCGAGCGGGCTACACGACAGGGCGGGCCTGCTTGATCCAGAGCTCGCCGTTCTTGAGGATCTCGAGCTCGACGTCCATGCCGAAGGCCGCGTCGTCAGGCTCCTTCTTGTGGAGCCTCGCGAAGTGCTCGTGGACCTTGGCCAGAGCGTCCACGAGGCCCTTGATCTGGGCATCGGTGAGCGCCGGCTTGCCGCCGCTCAGGTTCGACGCGCGGATGCGCCTCGTCATGTACTCGAGGTTCTGGCCAGTGGCGCTGACGAGCATCTCCTCGGGCACGGCGCCGCCCGTGGGGTTGGTGACGAGGTTCTCTCCCGCCTGCGCGTTGATGTAATAGCCTCGCCACCCGCGTCTGTCCGGGTCAGCGCGACGCCGTTCGATATCTCGTCGTCGGTGTTCGGGTGCACCGTGACGCCCACGGCGGCCTTCATGTGGTCGATCGTCCAGAAGGTGCGCTCCTCGAAGGCGCGGAGGTTCCACAGGCTCGCCCACGTCTGCTTCACGGTCCTGGTGAGCTTCCCCTCGTCGGCGCGGTGGGTGTAGCTGTCGTAGAGGCCAGCGCCGTTGAAGCCGGTGAGGTCCTCGTTGTTGGTGGAGGAGCGGCAGCGGATAGGGGTCCCTGGAGGGAATTGGCTCTGCAGATCGTTTATCTGCTTCTCGAGGGCCGCGGGGAGGTCGGCCTTCTTCAGGAGCCTCCGGAACTCCTCGAGCCTCTCCTCGCGCGCCGCGGGGCATGTTGGTGTGTCGGCCCAGCCCGCGAGCGGTGGCAGACAGGGCACCGCGGTAGCCAGCGCGCTATCGCTCGGGCTATCGCCAGACGCAGGGTGATGAACGAGTCGGCGGACGGCACGCGTGATGAGGTCGAGCGCCAGTTCGGGCG
>SXGT01080668.1_pt1 | contig 23533 bp, 16 predicted proteins | sample 3176221 | NCBI WGS metagenome assembly SXGT01 (sample SAMN11356862, study PRJNA531348) | freshwater metagenome | isolation source: freshwater sample F1-120 | place: China: Fuxian Lake, Yuxi | collected 2017-12-25
AATGGGGAACCATCCGCGAATTGCACGGTTTTTCGAAAGGGCGAACAAGACGCCGTGGATATGGCGCAATTCACCCGCGGATATGTCGCCGGGCGCACAAGCGAACCACTGAATCCAACGTTTTTGGAGCGCTTTTTTGGTTCAAAGAGAATGGATGGATGGATGCTTGGTGCGAAACGCGGTCCATTGCAGGTTTCGATTCAGAAACACAATGATTTGGCAAAGTTGATCGAAGATCGACTTGACTTGCTTACGCGCAATGCTTTGCAAGGTGGTTTGCTTGTGTTTGTGACTCTCCTGCTTGGCGTTCACTGGCGCGCGGCATGTTTCGTGACGCTGGGAATTATCGTGTCGATTTTTGGAACACTTTTGGTGATGGATATCACAGGCATCTCTTTGAACTTGCTGACGATGTTCGCATTATTGATGACGCTTGGAATGCTTGCCGATGACGCGATCGTGTTGTCGGAAAGTATCGAGATTGAAGCGGCGGGTGGAGGCGATGTCGAAGAGACGGTGTTGGTTGGTGTAGAGAGAGTTCAATGGCCAGTCGTGGCCAGTTCTGTAACAACCATCGTTGCATTTATTCCTCTTGTACTTGTTCAAGGAAGAATCGGTGACATCTTGGGCGAACTTCCCATTGTCGTATCGCTTGCGCTGATTATCAGTTTGTTGGAAGCAATCTTCCTGCTGCCAGGCCATATGGCGGTAGGTATTCGTCGCGAGAGAAGTGGACAGACTGGAATGATCGATCGCTTGATGCGACCGATCGATCGCTGGCGCGAACATTCTCTGTGGCCTTCGATCGAAAGGTGGTATCGCCGCGCAGCTTTGTGGTGTATCGACCGGCGATATATGACAGTTTCTGCTGGGGTTGCGACATTCATCGTTTCTGCGGCATTGATCGTTGGTGGTCGATTGCCGTTCACATTCCTGCCCAACAACGACGCTGAAACTGCGATCGTTGAGATTCGTTTGCCGCTTGGATCAAGCCTCGAGCTGACGAAGTCGGTTGGAGCGAATGTTGAAAAAGCGGCGCGTGCGCAGCCGGATGTCCGCGCGATCACTTCGATCTATGGTCTTCGTGTCAATTATGAGACAGCAGTCGCCGACGGTTCTTCCAGCAACTTGGCGCAGATTTTCATAGAGCTTTCGCCTGTGGAAGAACGCTCGCGTCGTTCCGCGGAAATCTTGGATGCGATTCTCAAAGCCTCCGGTCCTCTGGATGACGCAGAGTCGGTCTCCGTGCAAGAAATTTCTGGCGGTCCTGCTGGAGCTGACATTACTTATCAGTTTTCGGGTGATGACATCGACGAGGTTCGTTTGGTGAGCGTGGAAGTCAAGGAACTCATTTCGCGAGTAAACGGCGTGTTGAGCGTTGCGGATGACGATTTCAACGCACAGCCAGAAGTGCAGATCATTCCTCGCCCTGGTGCGGCAGCACTTGGATTTACTCCCGCGGATATTGCGCGCCAAGTGCGTGGCGCACTCTATGGACTTGACGCGCATGTTTTCAGTGAGAACCGAGAAGATGTCGATGTGCGAGTGCGATTGGATGATCGGCTCCGTTCACGGGGCGATTTCGCAGATCATCTCTGGGTTGTTCCTCCCTCTGGGATTGCCGTTCCTCTGCGAGAAATCGCGGAGATCCGTGAAAGAACAAGTGCAAGCACGATCACTCGACTTGATCGAAAGCGAACGATCACTGTCACGGGAGATACGCAAGTGGATACATATCCCGAATCGGTGGTCGAACAAATCAGTGGAGATGTCGCAAAGGTGATGGCGGCGCATCCTTCGGTTCAGTTGCGCGAAGGTGGTCGTCAGAAGGATCTCACCGAAGCATTTGCAACGCTTCCGTATGCGATCGCCGCCGCGCTCATTATGATCTACGCAATTCTTGCGTGGCTCTTTGGCAATTACACGCAACCTTTGGCAGTGATGATTTCGATTCCATTTGGAGTCATCGGGATGGTCGGAGGACATTTGCTTTTGGGTTCGGATTTGACCTTCCTCAGTGTGATTGGTTTAGTCGCTCTGGCGGGAGTGGTTGTGAACAACGCACTTGTCTTGGTGGAGTTCATCAATATCGAAGTTGCGGCGGGCAGGCCGCTGCGTGAGGGCTTGGTGCTTGCGGGCGAGAAACGTATTCGAGCAATCTTGTTGACCAGCGTCACGACCATTCTCGGTCTTTCGCCGCTCGTTTTTGAGCCATCTTTTCAGGCGAAATTTCTGGCGCCGATGGCGATCACAATCAGCGGTGGTCTTTTGAGTGCGACTGCGCTGACATTGATTCTTCTTCCTTCGTTCATTTACATCATCGACGACGCGAAGAAACTTGCGGGGAGAATTTGGAATGGACCGCAGCCGATGGACAGTACCGATCCTGTATCGCCGAGATAACCTGACTAGCTATGGCAAAGAAACGAAAGCGAAGTGGGTTAGTGGTTGGAGTCGATCTTGGTGGAACGAATATGATGGTCGGGATTGTCGACCAACATCACAAGATCATCGCCTCGGTCAAACGAAAAACAAAGGCATCCATGGGGCGTGATGCGGTCATTGATCGAATTGTCGGATCGATTGAACGCGCCTGCGAAGAAGCTGGAGTGAAGGTGGATTCGGTGGACGGTATCGGCATCGGTGCGCCGAGCGCAATCGACTTCGAAGAGGGAATGGTGATCAACGCCGGAAATCTTGGATGGAAGCAAGTGCCGCTTCGCGCGATTCTCGAGAAACGACTTGGAATACCAGTCGTCGTCGAGAACGATGTCAACGCCGCAATCTGGGGAGAAGCGAAACTTGGCGCGGCGAAGTCTTGGACGGATGTCTTGGCGGTTTGGGTCGGCACAGGAATCGGCGGTGGACTGGTGCTTGGTGGCGAAATTCACCGCGGGTCATTTCATACCGCTGGCGAAATTGGGCAGATGATTCTTTTTCCGCGCGGTGGAGTTGGGCGCAGAACATTGGAGGAACATTGCAGTCGTCTTTCAATGGTGCGTGCGATGGAGACAATTGTTGGCTTCTATCCGCAGAGCAAGATTCGCACGGCTTTCGCGGCGCGCGGTGAAGATGGAATGGTTGGGAGTTCGGCGATCGCAGAGTGCTATGCAAGCGGCGATGAATTGACCGTGCGAGTCATTGATGATGCGGCAGAACTTCTTGGAATGGCGATCGCAAATGCGGTCACACTTTTGTCCGTGCGCGCAGTTGTGCTTGGTGGCGGAGTGACCGAAGCGCTGGGCAAGCGATATGTAGATCGTGTGCGCGAGTCCTTTGAGTGGAATGTTTTCCCAAGCACGCTGAAGAAATGCCATCTTGTGGTTGGGCAACTTGGCGATACCGCGGGGGTGCTCGGTGCGGCACTGCTTGCGCGGGCTGAGCCTAAAAGATAAATCGACTTCTTTGGTTGGAGAGTTTTTGATTTCAGTTTGGTCGCGTCCCTGAAATGGTCGTCCACTGTCGAAAAACGGAAGTGTGTGCCTATATCAATTTAGAAATCAACCAACGGATGTCGATCGCGCTTTGAAAGCGTGAATGCCATACCCGGAACAAGCGGCGCGATTCGCTCGGCAAGCCTTGGCAAATATCCGCGTTCGCTGTTGGTGTGTCCTGCAAGCAACAATGTGTGCCCTGCGCGAACAACTGCGAGTTGGTCGTGATGCTTTGCTTCGCCTGTAAAGAAGAGCGTCGCGCCAGCTTCGGTCGCCGCAGCAAAGAGCGACATACCAGAGCCCGCGCAAATGCCGATCATTTCGTGATGCGAAGTGTTTGGCGTGGAAGATTCCGCGCACTCGATGCGCTTGATGCCAAGATGTTTCTTAAGTCGGCGCGCAATCTCTTGAGTGGTTGCGGGTTCTGAAAGCCTCAACAACCGACCTTGCCCTTCGCGAACACTTGGTTGCGCGGCGAGCGCGTGCACTTCAATCGCTGGCGCTTCGTATGGATGCGCGGCTCGCAGTGCGGCGAGCGCGGCCGAGAGCGCCTTGGGCCCGCAGACCATTTCGATGCGCTGCTCCATCACGCGTTCCAGTTTTCCCTTGCGTCCAGTGCGCGGTGCGGTTGTGGGGCCGCCATAAAAAGTTCCCTGCACAGGAAAAGAATGTGAACACTGCGAATAGTCACCGATGCGACCTGCGCCAGCGATCGACATCGCCGCGCAAATGCGGTCGACAACATCGGATGGAGCCAGAGTGACGATCTTGAATGTCTCGCGTGCGGCAAGCGACGATGCGGAGTCGAGTGGTCGGCATTCACCGTCGCCAATCCCTTCGGCAAGCCAATCGTTGATGCCGCCCGCGACGGCATCGAGCGCTGTGTGCGGAGAAAGCAGGGCAATTCCAGCACGCGCCGCTCGAGCGAGAACCGCCGTAGATGGATCGTGTGAAACGAGTTTGCGAATCGGATCAAAGAGCGGCGGGTGATAGGCAATGATCGCCTGAACGTGAAGTTCACACGCTTCGGTCATCACCTCTTCAGTCAGGTCGATTGTCAACAGGACGCGTTCGCAAAAAGATTGCGCATCGCCCAGCAAGAGCCCGACATTGTCCCACTCCGCAGCAAGCGCTGGTGGAGCAACCCGTGTAAGCGCTTTCACCAAATCGCCGACCTTTCTTGATCGCCCTGATGATCGACTTGCTGATGAATTGGTCGGTCGCTTTGTCGCTCGCTTTGTCATTGGGGATCACGCTACCCGCTGAGACAAATTCAGGAAATACACCGCACGCACACAATTCAAATCGTACAATATCCATATCCATGATGAGCCGACCAAACTCGGGAACGGGCTCCCACAAGTCAGAGGCGAAAGCGCCAACGAGTGCGGAGCAGGTACGAAAGCACTTTGTCCTCGATACAAATGTGCTTCTTCACAACCCCCAATCGATCTTCAAGTTCGAAGAGCACGAGGTGGTCATTCCGTTGACTGTGCTGGAAGAACTTGACACCTTCAAGAAGAACAACGACGAGAAGGGGCGTAATGCACGACAAGTGATTCGCTCACTTGATCGACTGCGTGGCGTCGGCCACCTCTTTGAAGGCGTTGTCTGGAACGAACAAGGTGGATCCGTGCGGGTGATGCGATTCAAGCCATCTGCGAACTATGACTTGGATCTCAGTATCACAGACAATCGAATCATCGGAGTTGCGCACGCATTGCAAGATGCTGGGTTGCGCGCGATCTTTGTTTCCAAGGACATCAATGCGCGCGTGAAGTGTGACGCGATTGGCATCACCGCCGAAGATTTCGAGGCAGATCGTGTGGATGCGGATTGGTTGAACACTGGATTTATCACCAGCCGCGTGCCACGCGAATTGATCGATGATCTTTATTCAGAGCGTCAGTTGCCGATCGCTCGAATCGAAGCAGTGCCTGGCGCGATTCCTCAGCGCAGCGATGATGGCGACGAGGAGAAAGTCACGCTCCTTCCCAATCATTTTATTTCGCTTGTGGATGAAAACGATCCTTCGCATACGGGCCTTGCGCGACGACTTGCGGATACTGCGCACATCATTCCAATCACGGGACCGCGCAAACCGATCTATGGCGTGATCGCGCGCAATGTCCAGCAAACGATGGCGCTTGATTTGTTGCTCGATGACGAAATCAAACTCGTCACGCTGATCGGTCCCGCTGGTACGGGCAAGACACTCTTGGCAATCGCCGCTGGAATGCACAAGGTTTTCAAAGAAGAACGCTTTGATAAGTTGCTCGTCGCTCGACCGATCATGCCGCTTGGTCGTGATATTGGATATTTGCCTGGAGATAAGGATGAGAAGTTGGCGATGTGGATGCAGCCGATCTTCGACAATGTCGCATATCTTTTGTCGACGCGCGGTGGTCACGGCGGATCCGAGCCCGACAGCAAGACAACCGAACAGCGCATCGATCAATTGATTGCCTCGCGCAAATTGGTCTTGGAGCCGATCACATATATCCGCGGGCGAAGCATTCCCCACCAATTCATCATTGTCGATGAAGCACAGAATCTTTCGCCGCACGAAGTCAAGACAATTGTTTCGCGCGTTGGTGATGGAACCAAGATCGTGCTTTGTGGCGATGTTGGGCAGATCGACAATCCATATCTCGATGCGGCAAGCAACGGTCTTTCGCATTTGATCGAGCGCATGAAGGGACACCGACTTGCGGGTCACGTCACGCTGTCGAAGACGGAGCGAAGCGAACTGGCGAGCCTTGCGGCAGAGATGCTCTAAAGTCGTTCTTTTCAGCAATGCGGTCGAGTACTTCCGAGAGGCTGCGAAGTCTCATCGCTGTGACTCTATACATCCCAATTTGTCCAATGATGAATTGCACAGGCTTCGCCTTGAGCATGCGAACATCCGGTCGCAGTCGAATCTCTGGAATCAAATCCTCGAGTTCTTGCGCTTGCTTATCAAGTCTTTTGGTGGCATCTGAAAAACTTTTATAGTCTCGAGTTTTCATTGCCGCGGCACCAACGTCGCATGCTTGCTTGATGGAATGAGCACAGGCATAGAGTTCTTCCAAATCGTTGGTAATGATCTGCGGGTGGATTCCGCTGGAGATGCGATTGAGCGCAAGCGCATTCGCGCTGTAAAGAGTCAAGGTCATGTTTTCCGTGATCTGCAGAACATCCTCTCGAGTGATTGAGGGCTCGGATGCGTGAATCTCTGTATGGAGATTTTCGCAAAGATCTCGACTGCGCAAGATGAGCGAGATGACTTTGTATCGCAATGCGGCGATATCGTTGAAGGATCCTGGACTTGAATTGAATCCAGTGATTGCCAACGATCCAATGCGATCAAGCGTGAGCGAGAAGAGTCGCATCAATTCGTTGCGCGCATAATCGGGAGAGAAAAAATTGAAGATCGCAAGTGTCACCATCGTGCCGAGCGCAACCCCAAGAATGCGTCCCGAAGGAGGAGTCAGGTCGATGCTGGGATGAAATGTCGATCCAATCGCAATTGCGAGACAGAAGACGGCTTGAACTCCCACATACGAGACTTTAGGTCCGCCAGTCAAGATCCAAATGAGCGGCGCACAGCTTCCAATCCACACAAGTAGAAGCCCTGGAAAACTATCGACGGTTGGAATCAGAAACAGTATGGCGAATATGGAAACAAGTGCTCCAATAATGGTCCCCCAGAGTCGAAGCATCGCACGTGCACGGGTTGCATCGCTCGATCCGCCAGTTGCGCCAACGACCATCAGCGGAGTGACCATCATTGTGCTGAGGCTTTCAAACTTGGTGACGCTGACAAAAATATACCCAATCACACATGCGGATGCCAATTTCACAGCGAACCAGAAACTGCGCGATGCATCATCGCTGAGTCCAGGCGAGAGCAGTGGCGTTGTGATCGATCGCAAGACATCGATCTGCGCGCGCTCCGAACTCGCTTGGAAGTGTTGAGTTGAATATGTTGTATGCATCGCTCGAGTCATGGCAATTGTTGCCATCAACGCTTGATTTCCTTTTGAGGAGTGGCCAAAACCTTCACGGATTCCAACTCGTTGGATTGCGGATTCATGCAATTCATCAAAGGAATGGACCGATTCGAGTATGGGTTGAAAATCGATGGGATGCATTTGAAGCGATATGGCAATAGCGTGATCGCTTTCTCCCCACGCTTTCATTTGTCGAAGGATGCCCTCGATTCGATCGAAGAGAACAAGTGATGCAGACATCAAGTTGGGATCCGCACCTTGTTGATTCGACTCTTTGATCAGCGTGATTGCATTGCTAGTGATCGAGGAGATCGCATTGACGAGAGTGATTCGATCGGTCAGCGATCCGATAAGGAGACCCATGTCACGATTTCCATATGCAGCGCTTCCAATCAGAACAAACATTTTCTTTTCGATCATCGGATCGACGCGCTTCGGAGGAAGCGCGTCGATCGGAGCTTTGAGTTGATGATCTTCAATATCGTGCAAGTTTCGTTTGACCCACTGCACGCGCTCGATTTCCTGCTGAGTAGTCTGGACATACAGGGTTCGAAAAACCCGTATGGGTCTTGGGGGATAGATCAACAAGAGAGCAATCCAAGACGAGAACACGCCAAGCGCAACAACCCAGAAGCGTTCGAAACTGATTCCAGCAATTTCTGTAAATGTTGAATTGATCTGCATTGAAATCACAAGTATTGAAAGGGCGAACACCCAGCCAACATAGGGTTGATCACTTCGCGCGATGACCAATCCAGCGACTATCAATAGCGCATAGAGTGATGCAATAAAGAACCAATTCTGCTGAAAGAAGACGGTCATGATGATGTAAGCAACCGCAACTCCAGCGAATGTTCCAAACATGCGCTGCATCATCTTGCGCAATGACGAGTCGACATTTGGTGCGCAGATGATCATGATGGTGATCATGGCCCAGTATCCCTGCGAGAGATGAAGGAATTGGGTGAGGGTCAATGAAAAAACCGAGGCGGCCAAGATTCGAATCGTCGAATGCCACCGTTCGGTTGAAGGTGCTAATTCTCTTTTAAGAAAATTTATAAAGGAAATTTCATTTGCCACCAACCAGTTCATACGCGTCCAGCAATCGTCAGAGGTTCGCGTTCGTGAGTCGCTAGAGCCACACGAAGTATTTTTGTTTTCGTCATGCACTCTTGAGATTCGGAGGCAGGATCGCTGTCGGCAACAATTCCGCATCCGGCGTGATATTCAACCGTCCATTGGTGTGGAGTCCGAGATCGAGTCAATTGCGCCGTACGAATCGCCACACTGAAGAGTGCCGAACCGCAACTGCTAGCGAGTCCAATTGCTCCGCAGTATGGTCCGCGCGCAGTGGATTCCAGTTCGTCAATGATCTGCATCGCGCGAACCTTCGGCGCACCAGTGACCGATCCTGGCGGAAAACATGCGGCGAGAAGATCCGCAAGATCACGGGGCAAAGAAAGTTTGCCAGAGATTTCAGACACGGCTTGCAAAACTGTCGGGTGATGCTCGAGCATTCGCGCCTCATCGACATGGATTGATCCGATATCGCAGACTCGACCAAGATCGTTGCGCATCAGATCGACAATCATGTGCAGTTCAGCTGCATCCTTCGAACTTGCCAATAATTCCGCAGCATCGTTTGGACTTGCGCGCGTTCCCTTCATCGGTCGAGTAATGACGCGTCGACTTTCACCATCGAGCGAGAGGAAAAGTTCTGGACTGAATGAAAGAAGCGCTCGATCATCGTCGAGTTCGAGATATGCGCCGTACCTTGGCGAAGTCTTGGCAAGCGCATCAAGTGCGAACGCCCGAACGCTGCCAGCGATTCGCGCGCGAAACGGTTGCGTCATATTCGCCTGAAAAATATCTCCTGCGCGCACATATTCGACTGTCCGAGCAACCATGTTCTGAAAATTGTCGGGGTTGGAGTGCGGCTTGACCTGTCCGTTATCTAGCGCAGTCCACGAGTTGTGTTCACTTTCTGGCGAGAGATTTTGCGAGAGATGTGCCGATTCATAATTCAACATTTCGCAAACATTTCGCGCGCTTGGATCGCCAACATCAAACCATCGAGCAAGCGCGTGCGAATAGACGAGTGCGCGTGGCACTCTGCAGAGCATCGCGTCAGGCCACGCGGCATCGCAATCATGTCGATTATGAGCGCCACCTTTGGTTTGTGCAAAGGGTTCGAAAAGTGGAGCGCAACCATAACCAACAAAGCCGATCCACCCGCCAATAAATGGAAGGCGCAGTTTGTTCGAACCGACGAACGCTGCCGCGTGCGGCGGTGCCAATGTGCGCACAAGGCGCATCAAATCGGCCGCGCTGCTGTTCTGGGCATTCACAGATGCAACTTCGGAGCGCGGCGCAAGAATGGTCCACTGATCGAACGAGGGTGATTGACCTCCAGAAACCAGAGCAAGCAGCGGAATATCATCTTGCCAGGATGCCATCGCCTGCTGTGGATTGATTGTCCAGTCAAGTTCTCGAACCAAATCACTTTGGGACATTCGATCATCCTAGTCTGTGAAATCGTCGGGCAAATAGGCGTGAGTCGAGTACGATGAGATTCTTTCAACTGGAGACCACGATGCCAAGCGCAACCGCCAAACGACCTTCCTCTTCACGCAATAAAACCAAGTCCAAATTGGCGAAGGCGGTGGGCAATCGCAAGGCATCTTCGAAGTCGCGGACACAAGGCAAGCGAACCAAGATGGTCTATTTCTTTGGGCAGACTTTGACCGAAGGAAAAGCCGAACAGAAATTGCTCCTCGGTGGAAAGGGGGCGAATCTTGCCGATATGACCTCGATTGGTTTGCCTGTTCCTCCGGGCTTCACCATCACCACCGAAACATGTGCGATGTATAGCGAAGGGCGCAATCGACTTCCTGCGGGAATGATGGATGAGGTTGCCAAAAACATTCGAATGCTCGAGCGAGAACTCGGCAAGAAGTTTGGCAGCGCGCGCAATCCACTTCTGGTTTCAGTGCGATCTGGCGCCGCGGTTTCCATGCCAGGTATGATGGACACCATTTTGAATCTTGGACTGACCGACGAAGTTGTCGCTGGATTGGCGGCGGCGACGGGCAATCCGCGCTTTGCATATGACGCATATCGCAGACTGATCAATATGTTTGGAGATGTTGTGATGGGAGTTGATCATCATCGCTTCGAACACGCATTCAATGAGATCAAGGCGAAGTACGGCACCACCGAAGACACCGCCGTTCCTGTTGAAGGTTTGAAAGAACTTTGCGCCGCTTATCAAGCCGTATACAGAGAGCATGTTGGCAAGCCGTTTCCGCAGGATCCGATGAAGCAACTCGAAGCCGCCGTTGGCGCAGTCTTTGAGAGTTGGAATGGCGCGCGCGCAATCGCATATCGCCAGATCAATGGAATCAAGGGACTTGCTGGGACCGCAGTCAATGTGCAGGCGATGGCATACGGAAATATGGGCGACGATTCCGGCACGGGCGTCGCATTCACTCGCGATCCTTCGACTGGCGAGAATGTTTTTTATGGCGAATTCCTGATCAATGCGCAAGGCGAAGATGTTGTCGCTGGCATTCGCACGCCGCTGCCGATCAGCCATATGGAAAAGTGGAACGCAAAAGTGTGGAAGCAGTTGCTGCAAGTTCGCAAGAAGTTGGAACGACATTATCGCGATATGCAGGACATCGAGTTCACCATCGAGCGTGGTCGGCTATTTATGTTGCAGACTCGAAATGGAAAACGAAACGGTGTCGCAGCAGTTCGCGCGGCCGTCGAAATGGTGCGTGAAGGGTTGATCAATGAAAAAACCGCGCTGAAGAGAATTCCTGCTGGAGATCTTGTGCAGTTGCTGTTGCCTTACTACCGAACCGAGGACAAGCGCGGCGTTGAAATCTTGACCAAGGGAATTGCGGCAAGCCCCGGCGCAGCATCTGGAAAACTTGCATTCACAGCCGCTGAAGCTGTCGCACGCGCGGCGGCGGGCGAGGATGTTCTGCTGATTCGCAAGGAAACTTCTCCTGAAGATGTCGCAGGAATGCACAAGGCTGTCGGAATCTTGACTTCGACAGGTGGCAAGACAAGTCACGCCGCTGTTGTTGCGGTGGGTTGGGGCAAGTGCTGCGTTGTCGGTGCTGGAGAACTTTCCATCGACACCGAAGCGGGAACGCTGACGGTGAAGGGCCGAACTTTTGGCAGAGGCGACACTCTATCAATCGATGGCTCTACTGGCGAAGTGATGCCAGGCGTTGTCTCGCGCACAATTCCTGAAGCGATTTCAGGTGATTTCGCGCAGTTGATGAAGTGGTCGACAAAGCATGCGACCATGGGAGTCCGCGCGAATGCGGATACGCCAGCGGATGCGAAGCGCGCGCGAGAATATGGCGCGATTGGTATCGGTCTTTGTCGCACCGAACATATGTTCTTTGAATCGGATCGAATCAAGGCGGTTCGCCAAATGATTCTCTCCACCGAAGTCTCGCAGCGCGAGGCAGCGTTGGCGCGATTGCTTCCATATCAGCGCGGCGATTTCATTGGCATTTTCACCGCGATGGATGGTCTGCCTGTGACAGTTCGATTGCTCGATCCACCGCTGCACGAATTTGTTCCGCATGATGAAGCGGCGCAGCAGATTCTCGCCGATGAAGCGGGAGTTCCGCTCATTGATGTTCAGCGACGCGTCTCGCAATTGCATGAAGCGAATCCGATGCTTGGGCATCGAGGCTGTCGCTTGGCTGTGACATATCCCGAGATTCTTGTGATGCAAGTGCGTGCGATTGTCGAAGCCGCAATCGAATGCCGGCAGAATCGCATCGATGCTCGCCCAGAGATCATGATTCCGTTGGTCGGAACACGCAAGGAACTTGCAATTCTGCGCACGCTGACTGAACAAACACGCGATCTTGTTTTCAAGGAGCGCGGCTTTAAGAAGTTCGAAATTCTCATTGGAACGATGATCGAAATTCCTCGAGCTGCTGTGACTGCCGACGAAATCGCAGAAGTCGCGGAGTTTTTCTCTTTTGGAACGAACGACTTGACCCAGATGACATTTGGATTCAGTCGCGATGACATCGCATCATTTATGCCGGCGTATTTGGAGAAAGCGATCGTCGACAGCGATCCATTCCAGTCGATTGATGTGAGCGGCGTTGGCGCGCTTGTTTCGATGGCATGCCAGAAGGGTCGATCTGTCAAGCCGAACTTGAAACTCGGCGTGTGTGGTGAGCATGGCGGCGATCCTTCATCGATCCGCTTCTTCCAAACGTGTGGACTTGATTATGTTTCATGTTCGCCGTTCCGTGTGCCTGTTGCGCGACTCGCGGCGGCTCAGGCGGCGATGAAATGAATCGCGCATGTCTCCTATGTAAGTGCGCACTTCTTGGCGCAGCATCGATGACATACTTGATGATTGCAGGCTGCCAACAACCTGGGGTGGTTGACAATGCAGAACGAACAAGCGTCGATACATATCGTCGGCCCGAGCCCGTTCCTGTTTTCGCTCCCACTCTTTCGCCGCGGCGATATTCGGCAGCTTTTTGCGATGTTTCTATCCAAGTCAATGGGATGATCGATGAGCCCGCATGGATTGCCGCGAAATGGAGCGATGATTTCGCGGACATAGAAGGTGCGACTCGCGAAACGCCTTCGCAGCGGACGCGGGTCAAGATGCTTTGGGATGAAAAGTATTTGTATATCGCGGCGGACTTGGCGGAGAGCGATTTGTGGGCAACATTGACAAAGCACGACGAAATTGTTTTCCAAGACAATGACTTCGAGGTCTTCATCGATCCCGATGGGGACACTCGGGAGTATTACGAAATCGAAGTGAACGCAATCGGAACTATTTTCGATCTCTATCTGCCAGTGCCATATCGAGCCGGTGCAAAGGCGAATCACAATTGGACAGCGGAGGGAATGCGGGTGGCGATTCATCTCGATGGAACGCTGAATGACTCGCGCGATACGGACAAGGGCTGGCAAGTTGAAATGGCGATTCCATGGACGACATTCGCGCCAGTTGCTCCAGCGAATGGCGGAGCAACTTTTCAGCGAGCATCTCGACCGCCTGGCATTGGAGATTCTTGGCGCATCAATTTTTCGCGTGTGCAGTGGACGCTCGAAAAACGCGGCGATTCCTATGCAAAAGTTATGGGGAAGCCAGAGGATAATTGGACATGGACACCTCAGTGGACGATCGATATGCATATTCCGCAGTGGTGGGGATTCGTGACGTTTGTCGGCCCCATAGAGCAGAAAAAGGAGAATTCAAAATGAAGCGAGCAGGTCCCGAAGATCCAGTCCGACATCAAAGTTCGATTATGGAGATGCTCGATATTTCGCCTTCGGGCGCGGGTCTCTATCCACAGATTGTCCAGCGCATGTTGAGCGCGGCTGATGTGATCGGAATGCCAAACGACATCCAGATGATTCTCGCACGACCGAAGAACGAGATCATCGTTCACTTTCCCGTGCTGATGGATGATGGCGAACATCGGATGTACACCGGCTATCGCATTCAACACAACGACGCGCTTGGGCCTTTCAAGGGTGGAATGCGCTTTGCGCCGCTGATGTCACAGAGTGACCTGGGTGGTTTGGCGATGTTGATGATGCTCAAGTGCGCGCTGTTGCGGTTGCCATTCGGAGGCGCTGCTGGAGGAGTCGTGTGCGATCCGCGCGTTCTCTCTCGTGATGAATTGATGGGTGTTGTGCGCAGATACGCATCATCGATTGCGCATCACATCGGACCTGATTATGACATTCCTGGTCCAGATGTTGGCGCGGACAGTCAAGTGATGGCGTGGTTTGCGGACACGGCCGCGCAGATCACCCCCGACCGAAATCGTCAGGGGATGAGGGGGATTGTCACTGGAAAACCAATCGAAATTGGCGGTGCAAATGGGCGTGACATTGCGACTGGAACCGGTTTTATTCACATGCTTCGCGACATCCTGCCGGATTTCAATAAGAAAATCCATGGTCTGCGATTTTCAGTCTGCGGCTTTGGAAAAATGGGAAGTCAAGTCGCGCGCATCTTGACCGCGGAGGGCGCGGTGATGGTTGGCGTGCTGGATAATCAAGGTGGAATCCTTACTGATGCAGGTATCGAACCTGAAGCAGTTGCAGAGAGAATGCGATCGAATGGAAACTTGAGCGGCCTCGCGGGAACGAAAGCGGTGAATGAGGAAATGTTCTTCCGCGAGCCTGTTGATCTTCTCTTGCTTGCGGCGGGCGAACAGATTATGAGTCATCAACGCGCTGAATGGGTTGGCGCATCAATCGTCGCAGAGATCGCTCACGCTCCTTGGACAGCAGATAGCGATGACATTCTCTTTCAACGTGGGATCGAAGTCTTGCCGTCTGTTCTTTGCAATGCAGGCGCAGTGGTTGGATCGTTTCTCGAATGGACTCAGAATCGCACATTCATTCCATGGACAACAGCTCAGTTCGATAAAGAAATCGAGCAAGCGATGGTGTTGGCAACGCGCCGGATGAAATTGGCGCGAATGCGATTCGAGTGCGACTGGCGCACTGCGGCATACGCGGCGGCGCTCGAGCATCTCGGTCGCGTCTACGAATTGCGCGGCGTCTTTCCATAACGAGCCACCATGCCTTCTATTTTTACGCGGATCATTCTTCGAGAAATTCCTTGTCACGAGGTCTATCGCGACTCTCAGGTCATTGCATTTCTTGATATCTCGCCTCTTTCTTTGGGGCATGTGCTTGTTGTGCCAGTGGAAGAGCGTGAATTCCTGCATGAATTGAGCGAAGAAAGTGCCGCGGCAATCGGCCGCGCATTGCCACGCATCACTCGCGCCGTGATCGCTGCGACAGGAGCGAAGTCATACAACATTCTGCAGAACAACGGCGCAGCGGCTCATCAAGCTGTGCCGCACGTTCATTTTCACATCATCCCGAAGTATGGCGAAGGATCTGGAGCGGGTTGTGGCTTGGGTGTTGATTGGAAAGCGGGACAACTCGCGCCAGCCGATGCGAAGATGTTGGTTGCAAAGATTCGGGAGCACATCAAAGTATGAGCGATCATGCATCGCCCTCTGGTCGGCCGCTCGATCAATGGCCCGATGCGCTCGAGGTGACTATTGCACGCTGCACAAGTTGGCGATCGGTGACGGTTGTGCGCGAGACCGCGTCGACGCAAGATCACGCACGAAATTTGCAAGTGGGGGATGTGGTGATCGCAGGGCGTCAGACCGCTGGGCGTGGGCGACTTGGAAGAGTATGGATTGATACCGCAGAAGATGGACTTGCCCTCAGTGCAAATGCCGCCGCGAATTCTCCGCAGTGGGTTTCTCTCGCGGCAGCAATCGCCGCGGCGCAAGCGATCGAAGATCTTTGCCGTCGTGCAACTGGTGGCGCGCCGAATGTTGGGCTGAAGTGGCCGAACGATCTCTTGATCGCGCAGAAGAAGGTTGGCGGAATTTTGGTCGAGCGCAATGATCGATCGACGACGATCGGCATCGGAATCAATTGCACTCAGCGCGCATTTCCTGCCGAGCTTTCTCCACGCGCGACCAGTCTTTCCCTACAAGGCTTCACAATCGATCGACTTGATCTTGCCCAACTCTTGTTGGAGCGTTTGGATTTTTGGATCACCGCAAGCGAAGATAAAATCACCAGCGAATATGCGGCTCGCGATTGTCTTGTTGGAAATCGGACATCTTTTCGCACCCCAAATGGCATTGTTGATGGACAAGTCTTGCGCGTTGATCCTTCGCAGGGAATCGTCGTGAGGACAAGTCGTGGGGATCAGCATCTTCCTGCCGCGACAACTAGCGTTTTTGTTCCTGAAGATCGTTTGTAAATGCCGAAGAAAGCCTCTGTCGTTTTCCGATGTTCTGGTTTTGGTTCTTGTTCAATTCAGCGTATTCTGTTTCCTTCAATGATCGCTCGCCGTTTGATAATCACCACTTGCACCACTCTCTGCGTGATCACTGTAAATGGATCGGCGCAGACTCAAGTGCCTGGTCAGCAGGATCACTCGACGAGAGATGTCGATACTTCAATGAATCATCCAGTCGATCCCAAGGTTGCCGATCGTGGCGTGCTGACAATGCCCGGTCGACAAATGCCATACGAGCTCGCGATGCCGCAAGGATTCGATCGTGTGTACAGCGTTCCTGGTCAAGCAGGAATGTTTTATCGCGCCAACGGCGGTTTGTATTTGGTTTTCGATCAAGGCGAATACAAGCAGGACAAAAAGGGAAAAGAGTATGCGATGGTTCCTGCCGGAGCGGTGTTTTATATCGGCAAGCCTGACTGGTCGCGAATTATTCGCAAGAGTAAAGTCGCCGCGAGTGCGATCAGTTCTCAGCAGGAAATTCGCGCGAAAGCTCAACTGAATTCGAGCGGCGATGCAAAGTCAGCGACGGCTTCAAATACAGGGAAGCGTATGGACGAGGTCGCTCAAACTTCTCTTGCGGTGCAGACCGAAAGCGATCTGGCTGTACGCGCGCGGATCGGCACGGAATTGCCGCAAGTAATTGGAAGTGAAGTTGGATATGGAAGTGGCCTTGCGCGAGTAACTCCGCAAATGGATTCGACTGGAGCGAATGCGGCTGAGAACCCCAATCCCACTGAGTTTCAATCAAAAGCACCCGATGCTGCGGCATGGGCTGGAACTTTGCCAGATGGAGTTGATCGTTCGTTTCTTGTTGGCACGGGCGCAGATGTTCAGCCAAAAATCTCGGTGGACTTTATCTATCGACAAGAACGTTTATCCAAACTCTTTCTTCTTGCGGCAAGTTCATCACAACAGAAGTGAGCATGGTGCTCGTCAAGTCCATCGCAGCACTGTTGGTCTCGTACGCAGCACTCACGCCGCTTACAAAAGTTTTCGCTCAGAGTCAGTCAGCATCGCAGGCGCCGCCAATGGAGTCGCCATCCACCATTGCGTTCAAAGGCCTACCCGCGACACAAGAAATTGCTGCCACCATTGAGAGGCCTATTGCAGTTCGTGGTTCTGTATTGATTCTGCCGATCGCGCGCAGAAACCCGCAAGTGCCATGGCCCGCCTCGATCGCTCTTCGGCTTGGTGATGGACGACGAATCAATGGGCGTACAGCGCGCATTGAGTTGCGCGAGCTTGGGAGATCGGAGTGGGCATCTCCGAAGCAAGTCACCGCAACCACAGAGGCGAAAGGGGATGAGGACATTATTCTCTTGGCGCAACTGCCGATGGATGGCGCTGACGAAATCTATCTCGGCGATCAGAAAATCGATCCAGTTTGGATGGATGGATTGTCGAAGCCCCTCGAAGCGAGTCGAGATGATCTTTTTCTCAGCGAAGCAGATCAGCCAGATCCAGCAGCGCCAAGCGAGTATTTTCGAGCCGTTTTGCAGTCATATCGCATGGGTATGGGACCACCACCATCTGTCGGTGGAGAAATCGATGTGCTTTATGCGCGAGCGATAGCTGGTCTTTGGTCAGCCGCAATTGCGCGACTGGAAATGAACGATGCGGTGGTTTCCAACAAATTGCTTGGCAACATTGTCGGGCGTGCGAATGGATTGATCAATGAAAAGCAAGTCTCGATTGCTGCATGGAAAACTGACGAAGACGAACTGAATTCCCTGCTTGAAATCTTGCTTGCCCCCAATACGGATGGGATCGTGATCGTCGAAGGCGCACGACTTTGGATAGAGAGTCGTTCGGCTCTTCTTTGTTGGGTCGAACATGATGAAGGCGAGTCTGTCTTGGTTGGTGTTGCAAATCCATCTCCAGAAGCGCATGCGATTTCTTTCAGGTGGCCAAATGAAAAGGAGCCAAGCCTGACTGGCGAAATTGGCCCAGAGACTTTCCAAACCTATTCTGTGCCTAGATCAGTCGCTCCCGTCGCTGAAGCGGTCGTGATCGATGAATCACTTTCAAATGCGCTTCGTGAACATGGACTCGCTTCTTTGTTACCACCTGCAAATCTGACGAGTCCAAGTCAAGGTCGCAGTGCGATCGAAACGCAGGCGAGAGCTCAGCCAATTCTTTTCTTGGAACATGGGAATAATCAAGTTGCCATACAAGTTGGATTTGGACGGGCGGCGGTGCGGCCACCAGGGCTTGGATTTGGAACGTTTCGGCCAGCTGCAAGCCTGAAGGAAATTCGCGCGGGAATTTTGCAGTCGCCGCCGACTGATTGGTCAACGAGCGCGGGAATTCGGCGTCGACCCTTTGGGTGGGAGTTGTTGGTTGAATGTCGTTGTCCGCCGGAAGCAAACCCAACGAAAGACGAGATCATCGTGATTCTTGGCGCAGGATCGTCGCACACAATTTCCATTCGATCCGATGGCAGTGTGGAATCGGACGATTCTGGAGTTCGGCAAACTTTGGCAGTTCACCGTTCGAAAGATCGTTGGCGTGCGCGCCTGCCACTGCCAGATCGCTGGGTGACTCCAAGCGACGGGCGACCAGGGCGCATGGAGATTTCAATCGAGCGACTCATCGAAGGTACAGGTTCTGATGCGCCGCCAATTTTTGCACGGCGACAGTTTGCGGGGCTTGCGCCGCTTGGAATCCATCAAGTTGCCAAGGGAATTCCGCTTGATCTATCGAGTTGGGGACTCTCGAGCGTTACACTCGCACCATGAAAGGCGCTCATCAATCGAAGAAGTCTGGTGCTTCGGAAACATCCGTCGGACCCAAATCTGAAGGCGCAAGTGGAGCATCGAACAACGCGTCGAGCGAAGTTGCGAACCCACGCGTGATTGCGTTGCTCAATCAAAAGGGTGGAGTTGGAAAAACTACTTCAACCGCGAATCTCGGCGCGGCATTCGCAATCGCTGGATTGCGCACGCTTGTTGTTGATCTTGATCCGCAGTCGAATCTTTCACTGCACTTTGGACACGAACCCGCGCCCGATCAGCCAACTGTGCGTGATCTCTTTATGAATCCAGATATTGCAGCAAGCGAATTGATTCGCTCCGCGCGTGCGAATCTTTGGTTCATTCCAAGCGACACCGAACTCGCGTTGGTTGAGGGCGAATTGGCGCTTCAACCAAATATGCAGCACATTCTCGCGGAGCGATTGGCGCAAGTGATGCCATCCTTCGATGTGGTGCTGCTTGATTGTCCTCCAAGTCTTGGAGTTTTGACCGTGAATGCATTGACGATTGCCGACGAAGTTGTCGTGCCAACTCAGGCGCAATATCTGGCGCTTCGAGGTCTAGAAAAATTGCTGGAAACTGTTTTGCTGGTGCAACGCGCGCTCAATGCGCGTTTGAAAGTTGCTGGCGTCTTGCTTTGTATGCACGAGTCACAGTCCAGCCATGGCAAGGCAGTCGTTGAAGAAATGGACAGTTACTTCGCAAAGTTTCGTGGCAGCGGATTGCCATGGGAAGACGCTGTTGTGTTGCGACCTGCGGTTCGGCGAAACATCAAATTGGCAGAAGCACCAAGTTTCGGCCAGACAATTTTTGATTACGCACCAACTTGCGCCGGCGCAGCGGATTATCGCGCGCTTGCTGAAGCACTGCGTCAACGGTGGAAACCAGCGGAATCTCCCGCAGAACTTGCCACTTCTGCGGGAATCGCCGCGTCGTGACGGATTTGGCTCCTCGATCAATTCCACAACTCGGCGCTTCAGGCCTTCGCATTTGGCGAATCAACGCGGTGTTTGTATTTGTCATTGCATTGATCGCGACGCATTGGCCAAACTTGGTGTTATCCCCTAGTGCGCCAAGCGATAAATTTCTTCACGCAGTCACATTTGGCGTGATGACATTTTTGTTGTGGCGCACGCGGTGGATCGGAAGTGTTTTGGTTCTCCTCGTGACAATGACTGTGTATGCCACAATTGATGAGAGCACGCAGTCACTGCCGTGGATTCAACGGCACACATCTCTTGAAGATTGGTACGCGGATGTGGTTGGAATTTTGGTCGCCTGCTTTTTAATTTCGCAGCAGTCGAGCGCAAAGGGAAAGGCAAGACTTTCGCTGATGCGCGCCGCGCTTACTGATGCCGCGGAGCGCGAAATGTTCTGTCGGCCATTCACATGGATCGCAATGGCGACATCGGCGGCGCTTGGAGTCCTTGTGGGAGTGTCGACGACAATGGCCGTCGGCAAACTACTCTTGCATGACAACCATCCTTGGCAGAGTGCATTTCTGGGCGGTGTTTTCTTTGCTGCAGTTGCAATCTATCTGACATGGCGTTCTGCTTTGCGCGCTGCTGTCTTACGCATGAGTCGTGCGCGAATGTGTTTTCGCTGCGGGCAAAATATTCCCAATGAAGGCACCGCGCTTGCTGGAAACTGCGGCCGATGTGGTGAAAAGTGGCGGTATGCGCAGTGGGTGCCTATCGCACAAGTGCGACGAGGCGCTGAATTTTCCTCCCGGCGAAGTCGAGCTGTTCTTACGCTGCGTGGAGCAATTGGAATCATCTCCGTTCTCTTTTTCTCGGCGGTTCTGACATATGTTGGCAATCAATGGCTCACGACTGACATTTCAGATTTGTGCTCGTACGCAATTATTATTGTGGGGATTGCGTTGATTGCACGAATTATGACCGTGCCATACCGTCAATTTTTGGCGAAAGAGGGGTCGAAGTGCATTGCGTGTGGTCATGATTTACAGGGCACATCCACTTCGAGAGAAGTTGGGATTTGTCCAGAGTGCGCTACGGAATTTGTTCGAATCACAGAATAGGATCGATCTATGGCGCCCAACAAAGTTGTAATCATTGGAGGAGGAGTCGCTGGCCTCTGCGCGGCAATCCACTGCCAGCGACGAGGTCTCGACTGGACATTGATCGAAGGATCCGATCGGCTTGGTGGTCGAGTCGCAACTCGAGTGATCGATGGATGCAGAATTGATCGTGGCTTCGCGGTATTGTTGACGGCATATCCAGAATTGCGCGGCATGATCGACCTTGAACAGCTCGATTTGCGCACTTTTCAGTCCGGAGCGCATATACAGCGCGGCGGAGCATTCGTTCGAGTTGCGAATCCTCTGCGCCATCCAATTCGTGGCGTGATTTCTGCGCTGACTGGCGCAATCGGCGCGACCGACGCTTTTCGCATTCTCCCTGTTGCAATGCGTGCCGCGTTTGGTCGTTCGGTGATCGATCCAGATGCGTCATATGGATTTTCAGCGCGAGATTTGTTGCGTCGGATGAAAGTCTCTGAACAACTTATTGATCAATTCTTTCGTCCATTTTTCGGTGGAGTTTTTCTCGATGGAACGCTTGGCAGTGATGCCGCCGCATTCGAGTTTCGCTTGGCAATGTTTGCGCGTGGTGCAGCAGCACTTCCACGCGAAGGAATGGGCGCAATTGCCCAACAACTGATTGCTCAGATTCCAAATGAGCGGATACGCATGCGGACGGCTGCGCGCGAAATCAATCGCGTCGGAGATGGCGCGACTTCAGCTCGATGGCGTGTCACGACGAATGTTGGTCAGGCACACGACGCAAATGCCATCATCATCGCACTTGATGCTGATGGTGCGCGGTCGCTGCTCCCATCGCTCCCTTTGCGTGCATGGTGTTCGACAGCGGCGATCACTTGGCGAGTCGAATCCGCACAACTTCCGTTTCCACTTCGCGAACCGATCTTGCTTCTCGATGGAGATGGCGATGGTCCGGTGAATCATCTGTGCTCTCCGACATCAGTCGTCGCTGGATATGCGCCAGAGGGGACGAGCCTGATCAGCGGTAATGTGATCGATCCAGTTTCTCTCGAACTCAACGACGAAGATCTTGAGCGTTCTGCACGCTCGCAAATGTCGAAATGGTTTTCAGCAGAATCAACCCGCGGATGGAATCTCTTTTGCATCGATCGAATTCGACACGCTCTCCCTCGACAATATCCACAGGATTTCGCGGCGCGTCCGAAAATGGATCAAGGCGACGGACTTTTTCTTGCGGGCGATCATGTCGCCGATGGATCGATCAATGGCGCAATGCGCTCGGGTCGCATCGCCGCAGAAGCAGTTGGCGCATTGGGTCGATGAGATCGCGGGCTATTTGTTGGGAGGCGGAGCGAAACCTTCAAGCAAATCAGATTGCGAAGTTGTCGGCAGAGCGAGAGGAATGCTAGTTGATGGTGCGGTAGAAAAAGTTGCATCGCTTGCTGGACGAACCTGCAGTACTGCGGCGCTCATCATCGGCTCAATTTGGTTGAGCGCGATTTCGACTCTCGCTGTGCGCGTATCCTTCGCAAAGTTCAGCACAGTTGTGTTTCCTCTGGCTTGCTGAGAAATAAAGCTCCAACCAGCATCATCAAAGCGATCTCGGGTCGCTTGAACATTTTTCTGCGTCGCGGTGATATCGCCGCGGTATAGCACTTCGACCGTATCGACTTGTTGGCCACTGCGCTGAATATCGCGGGTGATGATCGGTTCGAGTCCCTGAACATTTGGGATATCACTTTCCAGAACCATTTCCGGCGGGCTGCTGCAGCCGAGTTGAAAAAGTGGCAATGCCACAATCAGAACAAGCGTGGCGATGATTGGTGGAAATGGTCTCATTGAGCCGATGGGTAAATCTACCTTCTCCCATGGCCAGAAGCTTTGAGTTTCATGCACGAACCGTCTCCGCGTTGACGTTCCTCAGCCGAATCACTGGATTGGCTCGCGACGCAGCGATGAGTCGTGTCTTTGGCGTTGGAGTGGTCACCGATGCATTTTCATTCGCATTTATGGTGCCAAACCTCTTTCGCCGCCTTTTCGGCGAAGGTGCGTTGACTTCAAGTTTCTTGCCTGTGTATGCCCAAGTTCAGGATCGAGATCCCGCGGTGGGCAGGGCGCTTGCTCGGATGGTCCTTTCGCGTGTGGCAGTCTTTCTCGCCGCAGTCTGCATCTTGGGCGAAGTCATATTGTGGATTTTCTGGCCAACCGGCGGACAGGAGTCTGCGATCTTGTCGGCGCGCATGGTCGGGATTCTTCTTCCATATATGCCATTGATTTGTCTGGTCGCATTGATGGGGGCGGTGCTTCAGGTGCATCACCGATTTGGTCCGACTGCGGCTGCGCCGATCATTCTCAATTTGATGATCGTGTTGACGAGCGTGGGCTTGGCACCATCCGTGATGCGACGAATCGGTTTCGATCAAATCGACCAGAACACGCACATCACAATTGTCGCGATGAGTGTGTTGGTGGCAGGC
>SXGT01897070.1_pt1 | contig 23532 bp, 17 predicted proteins | sample 3176221 | NCBI WGS metagenome assembly SXGT01 (sample SAMN11356862, study PRJNA531348) | freshwater metagenome | isolation source: freshwater sample F1-120 | place: China: Fuxian Lake, Yuxi | collected 2017-12-25
ATTAAATCAATTATATGGCTTTTCGCTAATAAAATTGGCTGGGTTAAGATTTTCACGATTCATGGGTAATTGAGTACCCATAACTTCGGTAACCGGCCCGCATCGGTTGGCGGAATACTTCCCCCGGCCGCGGCTTAAACATCCGACAATCCAAGGCTCGGATTGGGGATGTGGGCATGGCGGATTTCTTCCTTACAAAAAGAGTGTTGCAATTCGCCGGCGGTTTGGCTTTAATTCGGGGCCAGCTAATTTGGAAACCGTGGCGAGAACTAACCAGAAAATCCGGCGAGACAAATTATTCCGCGCGCATCCGCTAACCGGCGAGCAATGCGGTAGGTACTCCGAGTGGAGGCGATCTCGGCCTAATTTCCGGAAAATATTGTCTGGTGTTTTGCCATGTAGCGTTTCGATCGGGGCTACAATGGGAAATACGTATTTATACCCATGGAATTAGGAGATTTCCAGGACGATATCCCTGAACATATCTGGGTTTAAATAAAAAAATATCCATTAAAAACAGCATTATAAGCCTTAATTTCGCATCTGGGGCCAAGGATACCTAGGAGTTCTGGATATTTCCGGCTCCATCGCCTGATATACTCTGAGCCCATGCCTATCTCCAGGATAGCGCATCCCCTCCGCGCTCGGTTACGCAAGAGTATCCTGTTTCCGCCGGAGTGCATGCTTGAATCGGTCTGGCCTCGAGGTATTGCCCCGACGCCGGGTAATAGCGTCCAATAAAGGCTCGGCCATTCCAATGCGCCGGGAAACGGCTTTTTTCGGTCAGTTCTGGTGAGGATACCGGATGGCGGATTATAGGGCGGTAGTCGCGGTGGGCGAGGCGATCGTTCAGTTGTTGCGGCAACATTATCGGGTCGCTGATTTCAACAACGAGCTGGATTTCCGCATATACCTGGCCAAGGATTTCGCCGAACCCATGAACGCGGGGGTTTCGGTGTTCTTGTACCGGATATTTCCCAATGGCCTGGGGCAAAACCATGCCTGGCGCGCCAACGGCGGGCCGGCGACGCAAAACCAGTTGCCGGTCGATCTGCATTTTCTGCTGAGCGCCTGGGCCCAGGACGCCTCCCTGCAACATACGATCGCCGGCTGGATGATGCGCACCCTCCAAGACACGCCCATACTCCCCACCGGCTTGCTTAACCAGAAATTCCCAGGGCTGTTCCGGCCGGACGAAGTCATTACGTTGGCGCCCGCCGAACTGACCACCGAGGAACTGTTCCGCATGTGGGAAGTCATCGTGAACCACAGCTACCAGCTTTCGATTCCCTATGTCGCCCGAACCGTACGCATCGATTCGATCAAGGGCGGCGTCGAGGGCGGCGAAGTGGGCCGGGAGCGCGTCCTTGATGTCGGGGAACCCGACGGAGGCGCCGCGTGAGCACCGGCGCGCCTAAGGCCCGGGAGCGGGTTCGAGTGGTGGCTCCCCTAGGAATCCGATTCTGGGATCCGGCCTTGGACACGCAGGTGGTGGACGGGCTGAATGTCACCGCCTTTCCGGAACGGCGGCCGGAGCAACGCTTGGCCGCCTACCTCACCCATGCCGGCATCCACGCCTTCCGGGGATTGCCGGGGCTGCGCTCGATGGAATATCCCGCCGGCGACGGAACCGTATCCAGCCCGCCGCCGAGCCGCCGCTTTCTCATCGAGGTGGCGGATCGGCGGTACCGCTTTCTGCCCACGCTGTTCAGCGTGGACGCGCCCTTCGCCGGAGTGTTTCCCAGCGAGGCGGTGACGGCTTCGCCGGCGTCGCGGCCGCCGGGTTTCTACCTGTTTTCGACGGCGAGCCGCGCGGTGCCGTCCACGCTGGCGACGATCCGGGCGCAGTTGGCGGACGCCGCCGACGGCGGCCCGGCGCGCCACGCGGTACTGGAAGTCCACCACGGCGGGAGCCTGCTGCAAGTGGGCATCTCCGACGAGCGGGGTTCGGTGGCGGTGTTCATGCCCTATCCGGCTTTCGCCGATCCGTCCCTGGCCGCCGTCCGCGGCTCGCCGGCGGCGGAGGTGTTCCACCAGTCATGGGAACTGAGTTTCCGGGTGCGCTACCAGCCCGCCGCCCTGGCGTGGCCGGCGGGGCCCACGCCCGAATTGCGCAGTGTTTTCGGCCAGTCCGCCGCGTCCTTTCTGGTTCCCGCCGGCGGCTCGTCAGCCTTGCCGGTTCCGGAACTGGACGGGGAACTGGTCTTCGGCAGGGAACTCATCCTGCGGACGGGCGCCGATCCCCGCCTGTTTCTCGGTTCGCCGTCCACTTCGCCTTGAATCCCGCGTTTTCGATCAGGAGGTAAATGGTCATGCCCGAATATCTCGCCCCAGGTGTCTACGTCGAGGAAGTCAGTTTTCGCCCGAAATCGATAGAAGGATTGAGTACCAGCGTGGCTGGATTCATCGGGCCGACCCGCTACGGGCCGGTCGGCGGAACCCCGGAACTCCTCACCAGTTTCTCCGATTACGAACAGATCTATGGAGGACTGGAGCCTCTGCGCTACGGCACCCTGGATCAGGACAACTTCGTCGCCCACGCGGTTCGGGCGTTCTTCGACAACGGCGGCAGCAAACTGTACGTGACCCGGATCTTCGAGCCCACCAGCGTGGACGATCCGGACAGCGGCAAGGCCTCGCGCGCGCTACCGGGCTCCCCGGCGGCCGCGGCCTTGCGCGCCCGCTTTCCGGGCCGCGGCGGCGAGCAACGCATCACGTTCGTGCTCAAGGGCTCGCCCAATCCCCTGTTCACCACCGAGAACGGCACGGTCCAGAGGGTGAGCGGGCTGCGGCAAGGCGACGCGGTCTACATCGACCGCGACCCAACCTCGCCCAGCGCCACGGTCGAGCCGGGCGTCTACGACGTGTCGTTTAACGACGACGATGTAGTGGTGTTTTCGCCCGCCGTCGGTAGCCCCGTGACCGTGGACGACCTAGACCTGCACGCCAACCACGTCTACCGCCTGACCGTCTCGGTTCGGGTGAAACGCCCCGGCCGTTTCGAGAACGAAATGGTCTGGCCGGACCTGTCGCCCAGCCCCGGCAGCCGCGACGGCCTGCTCGCGGTGTTCACCGCCGAACCGGCCGGGCGCCAGGAGTATCTGACCATCCCCTTCGCCCTCGATATTCCCCCCACCCAGCCCATTACCTCCGCCCAGGAACTGCTCGACGCCCTGTTCGGCGCCGTCGCCGAACCCTGGCGTAGCGAGCAGTTGGCGGCCTACACCCTCGCGGGAGGCAGCGACGGCAATCAGCCGACGGCCGATGCCTACAAGGGCGACGACGGCGGCCAGGTCAAAACCGGGCTCACCACCTTCGAGGACGTGGACGAAATCTCCATCGTCGCCGCGCCCGGCGCCACCGCGGACTACACCGGCGATAACCAGACCCGCGTCCGCGCCATCGTGCAGAACCTCATCATCCATTGCGAAATCCTGATGCGCTACCGGGTGGCGGTAATCGACGCGCCGAACCACCAGATTCTTTCGGAGGTCAGGAACTTCCGCGGCCGCTTCGATTCCACCCACGCGGCCCTCTACTATCCCTGGATCAAGGTGGCCGATCCCCTAGACCCGGCCGGCCGGCGGGAACTCAACCTGCCGCCCAGCGGCTTCGTGGCGGGCATCTACGCCCGTACCGACGTGTTGCACGGGGTGTGCAAGGCGCCGGCCAACGAAGTGGTGCTGAGCGCCGTGAGCCTCGAAACCATCATCAACAAGGCCCAGCAGGACGTGCTCAATCCCATCGGCGTCAACTGCTTCCGGTTCTTCGAAAACCGCGGTTTCCGGCTGTGGGGCGCGCGCACCATCAGTTCCGACCCCGAGTGGAAATACATCAGCGTCCGGCGTTATTTCGCCTACCTGGAGCATTCCATCGACAAGGGCACCCAATGGGCGGTGTTCGAGAACAACAACGAGGCGCTGTGGAAAAAGGTCCGGGATACCGTGAGCAACTTCCTCATCAACGAATGGCGCAACGGCGCTCTGATGGGAACCAGCATCGACGAAGCCTTCTTCGTGCGTTGCGACCGCTCCACCATGACCCAACTCGACCTCGATCTAGGGCGCCTGATCTGCAAGATCGGCGTGGCGGTGGTCAAGCCGGCGGAATTCGTGATCTTCCGCATCGGCCAGTTCACCGCCGACAAAAATAGCTAACGCGGATTCCCTACGGAAGGTAATGAACCATGGCTGTAACACGCGATAATCCCTACGGGGCGTTTAATTTCCAGGTGACCGTGGACCGCTTCGGCGGCGACGCGGCGGCGGTGCGGGCTGGTTTCCAGGAAATCAGCGGGCTCGGTTTGGAAGTGACCGAGGCCGAGTACCGCAACGGCAACGAAAAGGAAAACCACGTCCGCAAGATGAACGGCATCTACAAGGCCACCGACGTGACCTTGAAGCGGGGCATCATCGGCTGGACCGACTTTTTCGACTGGCTCAAGGATGTGCGCGACGGCAAGCAGAACGTTCGCAGCCAGGTCACCATCGAACTGATGGACGAGGCCCACGCCGGCACCGTGATGACCTGGACGCTGACCAACGCCAAGCCCAAGAGCTACAAGGGCGCCACCCTCAACGCCAAGGGTGGGACCGACGTAGCCATCGAGGAACTGGTGCTGTCCTGCGAAAAAATGGACGTGACCTAGGACTGAAACGCCATGCCCGCCGCGACCGCCTTGCCGGGGGTTTACTTCGCCCCGCCCGAACCGCGCGTCGAATCCGGCCTGCCTCCCCTGGACGTGGCCGCCTTCGTCGGTTTCGCCGAGCGCGGCCCGCTGCATTGGCCGGTGGCCTTGGAAGACCTCGCCACCTATCGGGAAATCTTCGGCGGCGATCTCGCCGTGGCGCGAGACGCCCGCGGCCGCGCGTTGCGCGCCCATCTGCCCCGTTGCGTGGAAGCTTTCTTCGCCAACGGCGGGCGCCGCTGTTATGTGGCGCGGGTGGCGGGCCCTTCGGCCCGGCGGGCGGAGTTCTCCTTGCCGGGGCTGGCCGCCCTGGAGGCAGGCCGGGCGGCGCGGCCCACCCGGCTGGCGGCGGCCTGGCCCGGAAGCTGGGCCAATACCCTGGGCCTGGCCTGCCGGCTCCTCGCCATGCCGCTGCCGGCGAAACAGTTTTCCGTGGAAAACTCGGACACCGGGATTCCGGCGCTGGCCTGGGACAGCGGCGGAGCGCCCAAGGCACTGGAAGCGGGCGATTTGCTGCGCGTCACCCTCGCCGGCACCCGCTATCTCTTCCCCATCGCCGCCCTAGTTCCGGACCCGGCCAATCCATCCCATTGGGTGTTGGAAGGGCCGGGGTTCCGGCGCTTGGCCGAGACCGCCGAGGAGTTGCCCACGACGGTGGCGGTAAGCCACGCCGGCGGCGCCGAAGGCTGGAAGGGAACGCTAGCTTCGGAAATCCCCGGCGGCCTCGGGCGGCTCATGCTGAGTCTCGACACGCCCGACGCCGCCACGCTTAGGCAAGGCGATATTCTCGAACTTCGGTCGCTAGCGTCGCCACCCGAATCCTGGCTGTTGCCGGTGGAAGAACTACGGCCGGCGGCCGCGGATTCCGCTTGGCGGGTGCTGGCGGAAGCGGCCTTGAGCCCGCTTCCCGCCGACCCGGCGCTGACGTCCCCGCCGCGCTGCGACAGGGTTGAGCGTTTGCGGTTCGATCTGTCGATCCAGTTGGGCGGGGAGCGGCGGGTGCTGGCCGATCTTGCCTTCAACGCGGGGCATCCGCGGTTTTTCGGGGACGCCGTCCCGCGGCTATCCTCCCGAACCGGCGGCCGCGCCCAGCAACCGAGCCCAGCCGAGGGAGAGGCCGCCGCCGACGCCCGCTTGTACTTCAAGCTGCAACCCGATTCCGGCGCCGAGTATCCACGCATCGATCCGGTGCGCGATGGCGTCCCCGGTACGGCCCTTTTGGCCGGGAGTCTGGCGCCCCTGGCGGCGGTCCCCGGCGTCAGCTTCCTGCCCCTGGGCATGGCCGCCGAACCCGAGGATTTCCGCGCGCCGGACACCCCGGGCGAGGACGGCCTGGAACGGTTCGACGCGGCGGCCGCGAGTTGGTTCGTGGAGCCGGACCTGGTCCCGGACCTGGCCGCCCTGGCCTCGGCCGGCCCGGAACACACGCCGGCCTATCCCGGCACGGACTCCCTGCTAGCCGAAGCTTTCGAGCGCGTGTACGGCCGCGATCTACGCTTGCGCGGCATGCATGGCCTGTTGTTCGTGGACGAAGTGGCCCTGGTCTGCGCGCCGGACGCCGTGCATGGCTACTGGCCGGTTCCCGCCGGCGGGGCGGCGGAAGGTTCTATGCCACCGGCCAACACCGACCCGCGGCCCCCGCCCGCCGAGGGTTTCCGGGAGTGTTCCCCGCCTCTCCGAATCGCGAGCATGGCTCCCGGTTTCGGGCCGATGGCGGGCGGCACCCCGGTCCAATTCCAAGGCAGTGGCTTCGTGGCCGGGGCAACCCTCGTCCGGTTCGGGGATATCCCCGCGACGTCGGTGGAAGCCACGGACCCGAACAGCCTGCGCTGCCTAACGCCGGCCGCGGCTCGGGCGGGCACGGTCGCCGTGGCGGTGGAGATTCCCGGCGAGACGGTCGCCGTGGCCACGGGTTTCCGCTACGAGTCCGAGATCGCGGCAAGCCTGCCCCTGGCGGTGGACCCGGCCGATTTCGACCTGGCGAATAGCCCCTTGCTGGCCGCGCAGCGGGAGTTGGTCCGGCTGTGCCTGGCGCGGGCGGACGCGGTGGCGATCCTCGGCTTGCCGGCCCATTTCGAGAAACGCCAATGCCTGGCTTGGCTGGAACGGCTACGGCCCTTGCTGGGCTGGCCCGGCCAGGGGGATTCCAGGGACGAACTCGGGGGCGCCGCCGACTTGAGTTACGCCGCCGTCTACCATCCCTGGCCGTTGCAGCGGGACGGCTCGGCGCCGGGCGGTTTCGCGGCGATCCCGCCGGATGGCGCCGTGCTGGGCATGATCGCGAGTTCGGAGCGCCGCCGCATGGCCTGGGCGGCGCCCGCGAACATCCCGCTGAGGGAACCCATCGGGCTAGCGCCCGAATTCAGCGCCCGGGACACCGGGGATTTGCTGGCCGCGTGCTTCAACCTGGTCCGTTCCGAGCCCCGCGGTTTCCTGGTGGCCAGCGCCCGCACTCTGAACGGCGAGCGGGATCTGGCCCAGCTTTCGGTGCGGCGGTTCATGATCCTGCTGCGGAAGACCCTGGCGGCCTTGGGGGCGGACTTGGTCTTCCAGGGCAATTCGGAGCGTCTGCGGGGCCGGTTGCGCTACGAAGTGGAGAATCTGCTGCGGGGATTCTTCGATCGCGGCGCGCTGGCCGGGAGATCCTACGGGGAAGCTTTTCGGGTGACGGTTTCCGGCGAGGGGGCGGAAGCGGGCCAATTGCTGGCGGAAATCCGGGTCGCGCCCTCCCGGCCGGTCGAATTCATCACCGTGCGCCTGATCCGTACCGGCGAAGGCGTGTTGCGGATCGGCGAGGGCTGAAGGCATGGAAAACCAGGAATATCCATTTTCCTCGTTCAATTTCCTGGTCTCCCTGACCATCAAGGACGCTCCGCCCGGCTTGGGTCTGGCCAACCCCCTTTGCAACGCCGAATTCGCCGAATGCGACGGGTTGGAAATGACCATGGAGCCGAAAGTGGTCAAGGAGGGAGGCAACAATACCCAGGTGATCCATCTGGTGGGGCCGGTGAATTACGGCAACCTCACGCTCAAGCGGGGCATGACCTCCAACCTGGATTTGTGGAAGTGGTTCAACGCGGCCGCCGGCAACTGGCGGGCCAACCACCCGGTACAGCGCGGCCTCCTGGCGGGCGCGGAAATCATCCTGCGGGACGCCGCCGGCTTCGACCGGCTGCGCTATGCCCTCTACGACTGCCTGCCGATCAAGCTCAAGGCGGCGCCCATGAACGCCAAGGACGGCATCATCGCCGTGGAGGAATTCCAGTTGGCGTACAGCTATTTCACCGTTGAATTCGTCAAGGCGGGGTGATGGGAATGTTGCGCAAGGCCAAGCTCGCCGAGATGAAATGGAACGGGAAGAACGCCGCGCCCACCCCGGTCAACGGCGGCAACGACTTGGAAGTCCAGTTCAACCCGCAAACCCTGAAAATCACCTATTCGACCGAGAACAAGGGCGGCGGCCAGCCGGGCGGTTCCTCCAAGCAGTTCGTGGGGCAAGGCAGTTCCAAGCTCAGCGTCGAACTGTTGTTCGACACCACCCAGAGCGGCACCGACGTGCGCTGGTGGACCGGCAAGGTGGCGTATTTCCTGGGCGCCCGCAAGCAGTCCGATCCCAACAACAAGCGTACCCCGCCCGGCGCGCGCTTCGCCTGGGGAACCTTCGAGTTTTCCGGCGTCGTGGATTCGCTACAGGAAACCCTGGATTTCTTCTCCGAGGAAGGCACGCCGCTCAGGGCCACGGTGCAGCTGGGCATGACCCGCTTGGACATCGTCTTTCCGGACAGCGAGAAGCCGGCCACCGCCAAGGACGGCCAGCCGGGAGCCCGGCCGCTGACGCCGCCGCCGGCGGACGGCAACCTGCCCAAGGCGGCGGGCAGGAACGGTAACAGCTCCGACTGGAAATCGGTGGCCGCCGTCAACGATGTGGAGGATCCGCTGCGAGTGCCCTCGGGCAAGTTGCTCGACATGAACGCGGGCACCTCGGGCGGCATCGGCTTCGGCGCCTCGGCCGGCGCGAGCGCGCAATTGGGCATCGGCGGCGGCATCGGCGCGAGCGCGAGCGCGGGCATCGGCGCCGAAGCCTCGGCCTCGGTGGGTTTCAGCGCGGGGCTGGGCGCCGGTGTCGGCTTCGGCGCGGACGGCGGTTTGAGCGTCGGCGGGGGAATCGGCCTGGGCGGCGGACTTAGCGGCGGCATCTGCGGCGGCGCCGGCTTGGGCGCGGGCGGCGGCATCGGAGCCGGAATCGGCGGCGGGCTAAGCGCCGGGGGCGGCATCGGCGGCGGTTTTGGGGCCGGAATCGGCGGCAGCGCCGGATTCGGCGTCGGCGGCGGAGCCAGCGTCAGCGCCGGAGCGGGATTCCAGGCGGGCGCCGCCGCGGGCCTAGGGGCCGGCGGCGGATTCCAGGCGGAGGCGGATTTCACCGCCGGCTTCACGGGCGGCTGACCATGCCCATCATCATCAACGAATTCGAAATCGTGCCGGCGCCGCCGTCGCCACCGCCGGATACTCCGGCTCAAGGCGCCCGCGCGGAACAAAACGAGCCAGCGCCGCCGCGTCCGGAAGACATCGAGCGTGTCGAGGAACGCCAAAGGCGGCGCCGCGAGCGGGTTTGGGCAGACTGATGGCCGGGAATCCGCAACCCGGCTACCAACCCGCCCGGCCCCTGATCCGGCTGGACGGCGTACTCCAGCAAGCCCTGGGGGAAAGCGAATTGCAGTCCCTGCTGGTGGAGGAAACCACCCTGGGCCTGTTCCGCTGCGAGGCCAATTTTCTCAACTGGGGGCCGAAGAACGGCCAGGTGGGTTTCTTGTATTTCGACCGGCAAAGCTTCGATTTCGGCAAGACCCTGGCGGTGGAATTCGGCCCGCCGGGTTCCAGCGGCCCCGTGTTCGCCGGCCGCGTGACCGGCATCGAGGCCCATTACCCGCCGGATCGGCCACCGGAAATCCAGGTGCTGGCGGAAGACCGCTTCCAGGATTTGCGCATGGCGCGGCGCACCCGCACCTTCGAGAACAGCACCGACGCCGACGTGATCCGCCGCATCGCCGCCAAGCATGGCCTCACCGCCCAGGTGGACCTGGACGGGCCGACCTATCCCGTGCTGGTCCAGTTCAACCAGAGCGATCTGGCTTTTCTGCGGGAACGGGTGGCCGCCGCCGACGGCGAACTGTGGATGGACAACCGCACCCTCTACGCCCAGTCCCGAGCCACCCGCAAGGCCGGCGAGGCGGAATTGTCCTGGGGCAAGGAATTGCTGGAATTCTCGGTGCTGGCCGACCTGGCCCACCAACGGACGGCGGTGCGGGTGACCGGCTGGAGCCCCGCCGACAAGGATATCATCAGCGAGGAGGCGGGCGAGAGCGCCATCTCCGCCGAATTGCGGGGCGGGCGCGGCGGCGGCGGCGTGCTGGGCCAGGCCCTGGCGGCGCGCACCGAACCGGCCGCCCGCGCCACGCCCTTGGACCGGCGGGAAGCCCGCGCGCTCGCCGAGGCCCGCTACCGGGCCAGGGCGCGGAGTTTCCTCAGGGGCTATGGCGTGGCCGAGGGCAATCCCCGCGTGCGGGTGGGCACCCAACTCACGCTCAAGGGCCTGGGGCCGCTGTTCGACGGGCCGTATTACGTCACCCTGGCCCGCCACACTTTCAGCCTCCGGGACGGCTACCGCACCGCCTTCGAGGTGGAGCGGCCGGGATTGGGAGGCTGAATGGAACCCTGGGACGCCGGCTCGGCGGCGATGGAACGGCAGCGGCTGTTCGGGGTGTACCCGGCCCTGGTGACCGATATCAAGGATCCCAAGGGGCAGGGCCGGATCAAGGTGAAGCTGCCCTGGATGCCCGACGAGGACGGCGGCTACGAGGTCTGGGCGAGGCAGGCGGTGCCGATGGCCGGCAACAACCGCGGCAGTTGGTTCATGCCCGATCCCAGGGACGAGGTGCTGGTGGCTTTCGAGGGCGGCGATCCGCGCTTGCCCATCGTCATCGGCGCCCTCTGGAACGGCCGCGACGCGCCGCCGGAGAGCATGGACGGCGCGGGCAACAACTACAAGAAGACGATCCGTTCCCGCAACGGCGTCAAAATCACCCTGGACGACACCGACGGCCAGGAAAAACTGACCCTGGAAACTCCGGGAGGACAAAAACTGACCTTGAAGGATGGGCCGGGCACCGTGGAGATTCAGGACAGCAACGGCAATTCGGTGAAGCTGGAAAGCGCCGGGGTCACGATCACCGCCGCCGCCAAGCTCACCATCCGCGCCGGCACCATGGAAATCAACGCGGGGCTGGTGACGGTCAACGCCGGCATGTCCAAGTTCAGTGGCGTGGTGAAGTCCGACACCAACATCACCAACGCCACGGTCAGCGCCAGCTACACGCCCGGCGCGGGCAACATTTGGTAGCGATAACGGGGAAGCGAGCAATGCACACCGCGATTTATTGGCTGAAACCCTCTCTCCTGCGAGGCCCGCTCACCGCCGCCGGACTGGAAGCGGATTTCTTCGCCCCGCGGCTCTTGGAATTGCGAACCGACGATTTCATGGATGCCTTCCTGGCCGCCGCCGCCTCCGGACCCGAAGCCATGGCCGCCCTAGCGCCGGCGATGCCCGACGGCGGCCAGCCGCTGAAACTGTTCCAGCCCGCCCACGGCCGGTTCTACCTGGTGTGCGCCTCGCTGGCCTGCCGGCTGCCGGATTTCCCCGACCATACCCTCAAGCCCGAGGAAGAGGAAACCGTCTTCTTCGTGCTCCGGAAGTCGATCAAGGGCAGCGAATACGGCTGGGTGCCCGGCGAGAAGCACGGCGACTGGAAGCCGGTGGACGGCCTGGAAGTGCTGGCCGACGAGGAACGGCTGCCCCTGATCCGCGCCAACGCCGCCGGCGGGCGCGATCTCTGGTTCGGCTATCTGCCCTTGTCCGGGCGGGAAACCTACGCGGTTTCGCCGTCGGCGCTGGCGCCGGCGGCCTCGGTCTCGGCCTCGGTGGATATCCGCGTCGAGGAATTGCGGGCACGCTTCATCAAGCCACTGGCGAACGATCCCGCCACCCACAATATCAACGTCGCGCAACTGGCGGGTACCCGCGTCGCGCCGGAAACCCAGGACGAGGCCACGCGCCGGGCCATCACCCTGTCGGTGTTCATGCTGCTGGACCTCTACGACTATTTCGCGGATTTTCTCAAGGACGTGGCGGACGCGCTGGTGGCGGCCGCTCCGGCGCCCTTCGCCGGCGACCAGGCCGCCGCCAAGACGCAATTGCTGAGCTTTCTCCAGGGGCAGCCGATGGGAGCCGGCCTCAACCTAGGCGCGGCGCTCAAGAACGTGGCGGAAAAACGCGGCGCCCTGGACCAGTTGGGGGATGGCGATATAGGCGGACTGGGTTTCGACGGCCGCTACAACCTGGCGGCGTTTCCCCAAGCCGCCCTGGCGGCGCTGGAAGCCAAGGTGCGCGACGCCCTGCCCGCGAGCGCGGCTCCGGACTTGAACCTGCCGAAATTCGTGCCCGCCGCCAAGGACGACGCCGAGCGGGCCGACACCGGCTTCCTGATCCGCTGCGTTTACCAGCGGCCCCGCTGCGACATCGAATACCGGGTCAGCCGGCCCTGCTCGCGCTTCACCGTGGCCCAGTTCTTCGACGGCGACGCCCCGGCGCGGCCGGTGCGGATTCCCTTGCCAACCGACGTGAGCATCGGCGGGCTCAGGAAATTCCAGAAGGGCGTGACCTTCCTATTGTCGGAATCGCTGCAACGCAAGGCCAACCGCATCGTCGGCAAGGAGAAGTCCTTGCTCAAGGACGAAGGAGTCGATCCGGAAAGCGGCGACTTCGCCTTCATTTGCTCGTTCTCGATCCAGATCATCTTCATCGTCGCCTTCTTCCTACTGCTGCTGTTCGTGATTATTTTGAACTTGTTGTTCTGGTGGCTGCCGTTCTTCCGGATCTGCCTGCCGGTCCCCAAGAAACTGTTTTCGAGTTGAGCCATGGGTAAGAGCCAACCTCATTTCCTGGGCCAAGGCCCGTCGTTTCCACCCCGGATCGGCGCGGATGGGCGCTTCGCTTGGTCGGCCGGCGAGGACAACATCCGCGAATCCATCCGCCTGATCCTGCTCACCGAGCCGGGCGAGCGGCTGATGCGGGAAGAATTCGGCTGCGGCCTGCGGCAATTCCTGTTCGAGCCGAACACCGTGGTGACCCGCCAGCACATCCGCGACACCATCCTCCGGGGGTTGGCCCGCTGGGAACCTAGGATCACCCTAGACGACGTGATCGTGGACACGGAATCCGAAACCTCCACCGAGGTTCGGGTGAGCATCCTGTTCCGCCTGGTGGCCACCCAGGAGCCCGGCCGTTTCGGCCTGAGCCTGCAACTGGAGAGTTAACGCCATGCCCCTGTTGTTGCCCGGTCTGGACGATCTGAACTTCGAAAGGCTGCTGGACGAGGCCAAGCGGCGGATTCCGGCCTTCACCCCGGAATGGACCAATTTCGGCGTGGAAAGCGACCCCGGCATCGCTCTGGTGCAGTTGTTCGCCTTCCTGACCGACGCCATCGCCTACCGCGCCAACCGCATCCCCGAGCGCAACCGCCTGAAGTTCCTGCAATTGCTCGGCATTCCCTTGCAGCCCGCCGCCGCCGCCACCGGCATCGTCCGTATCCGCAACGACCGCGCGGCGCGGGAACCCTTGCCCCTGGAGCCCGGCATCGTGGTCTCCGCCGGCAAGGTGGATTTCCTCACCGCCGACGGCGTGACGGTGCTGCCCCTGGAATCCCGCGTCTATTACAAGCGCGAGGTGCGGCCGGAAGATCCCCGCTATCCCGATTTCCTGGCCCGCCACGAGGCGATCCGGCTGGCGGAGGAAGCGGCTTCCGGAACGGCGGCGATCCGGGTCGAACTGCGCTTCCACGAATCCATCGCCATGGCCGAGCCCAACCCGGCGGCGCCCGATCCGGCCCTGGACCTCGCGGAAACCCTGGACGGCTGCCTCTACGTCGCCCTGCTGGCGCCAGCCGGCGCGACGGCGCCGGAACAACTGGACGCCTTGCGCCGGAGCATCGCCGGGCAAACCCTGTCGCTAGGGCTGGCGCCTTCCCTGTCCGGTTCCGTGGAGCCGCTGTTGCCCAAGCACGCCGACACCGCGCCGATTCCGGCCTCCAATCTGGTGTTCGAACTGCCGGGGAATCCGGGCGACGATCCGGCGGACGCCCTTTACCGCCCGCTCCAGCCCCTCGCCGGCGCCGGCGTCGCCGACCAGCCGGCGGTGGTGATGTTGCCGCTGCCCGGCGCCGCTGCCCTCAAGACCTGGATTTTCAACGATCCCCTGAACGAGGGCGCCAAGGATTTCCCGCCCCGGATCGACGACGAGGCGGCGCGCGCGCGCCTGCTGACCTGGCTGCGGATCCGCCTGAAGCCGGTGGCGGCCGGCGGCGCCTTGCCCCATCTCAACCTATCCTGGGTGGGGATCAACGCGGCGCGCATCTACCAGGCCGTGCCGGTGGCCAACGAATTCATCGGCGCCGGCACCGGCGAACCCGACCAGTCCTTCAAGCTCGCCAATACTCCGGTGCTGCCCAACACGGTGGCGATCGCCATGCGTGATCCGATTACCGGAGCCCTCTCGGTCTGGCGCCGCGCCGACGATCTCCTGGCCGCCCGGCCCGGCGACGCGGTATTCGACCTGGACGCCGAAGCCGGCCTGGTCCGCTTCGGCGACGGCATCCGGGGCGCCCGTCCCCTGGCGGGAGCCCGGCTGTTCGCCAGCTATCAGTACGGCGGCGGCCGCCAGGGCAACCTAGGGATAAGCGCGGTCAAGGCCAGCCGCGATCCCCGCCTGCAAGGCGGCTTCGTGATCGAGAATCCCTTGCCCACCTCCGGCGGCGACCTGGGGGAGAGCGCCCGGGATGGCGAGCAACGCCTGCCCTTGGTGCTGCGCCACCGGGACCGCCTGGTGACGGCCCAGGATTTCCGCGACATCGCCTTCCGGGTGCCGGGAGTGGATATCGGCCGGGTGGAAGTGCTGCCGCTGTTCCGGCCCGGCTCGCCGCCGGAACTCACCGCCGCCGGCGTCGTCACCCTCCTGGCGCTGCCGCGCTTCGACGCCGCCCACCCACTTTGGCCCGAATCGGATCGGCTGTTCCTGCGCCGCATTTGCGATTACCTGGACGAACGCCGCCTCATCACCACGGAAATCTATTTGCGCGGCCCGGCCTACACGGACGTTTACGCCAGCGTCGGCATCCAAGCGCGGGGCGACAGCTTCCCGGACGCAGTGAAGCAAGCGGTGCGCGACCGGCTCAATGTTTACCTCTCGTCCCTGCCGCCGGGCGGAACCGACGGGCGCGGCTGGCCGCTGAACAAGCGGCTGCTGCAAAAAGACCTGGAAGCGGTGGTGAGCCGCGTGCCGGGCGTGGATTATGTCAACGGCCTGCGGCTCGGGCTGGCCGACGCGGTGGAACGGGAGTTCATCGAATTCACCGGCCTGGCGCTGCCGCGCCTGGCGGCCCTGACGGTCGATCTGGGCGACGCCGCCGGCCTGGACAGCCTATTCGCCAACCCGGCGCCCACCACCTCCGATCCCGCCAAGGTGGTGCAGGTGCCGGTGTTGAAGGCGAAGTGTTGAGTCATCGGTAACCAACGGCCAAACCATGGACCCCAACGGCACCCGCTTCCATTTGCTTAGCACCCGCCGGGACTGGCTGGACTCCTGCCGCGAGGAGTATCCGGACGGCCGCCCCGCCGCGCCGGGACAGTGGACGCGCCTGGAGTGGAACGAGCAGGATTCGTCCCTGCGGCTGCGCGCCGACCTGCCGCTGTTCCGCCGCCGCCAGGGCGGCCAGCCCTTGGGCCTGGACGGACGGCGCGGCGCGGCGGCCGACCGCTACGGCAACCGCTATTGGATCGCGGCGGATCGGAGCGGCATTTACTGGCAGCCGAGCGGCGGACGGCTGCCCGCGCCCTGGTGGTCGCCGGAAATGGCGCCCTCGGTGGCGACCGAGGGCTTCTCCCCCATCTCCCAACCGGCCGAACCGCCTAGGCTGGCGGGTTTGGCGATTACCGCCCACCAATACCTGGCGGCCGGGGTCGCGGGTGGCTTGCTGCTGTTCGATCTGCCCAAGGGCGGATCGCCGCGGTTCCTGCCGTTTCCGGCGGATTTGGCCTTGAATCCCTGGGATTTGGCCGCCGCCGCCGACGGCGGGCTGTGGGTGCTGGACCGCGATCGGCGGCGGGCCTACGCCCTGGACCGCCGCTTCCGTTTCCGGGCGGTGGGCGAGACGCTGACGGAAACCCCGGCCTTCGAGGCTCCGGCGTTCCGGCCGGCCGAGGGCGCCGCCGACGGATCGCCCTTGCCCTACGTCCGCCATCTCGGGCTGGACCTCGCGCCGGTGGCGGCGGACCCCATCGCCATCGAGACCTTGCCGGACGGCGGCGCCCTGATCCTGGACCACGCCCCCGCCGCGGACAGTTCGCGGCTGCTGGCCTACCGCGCCGGCGGTTTCTCGGAACCCTTGCCGCTCGCGGAACCGCAATCCGACGGCGGCGACCCGATCAAGGTACGGGCCCTGGATTTCGCCTACGATCCCGATCTTGCCCGCGTGTACGCGGTGGATAGCTGGGGCCTACAGGCCATCGCCTTCGACTTCGGGGGGGATTCGCCCAGCCTTCTCGAACTACGCCAGGATTTTCTGCCGCTCCACAATCACGGCGGGCGGGGCTTGATGGTGGCGCGGGAAGCGGGCGCGGCCCGCGTGCTCTACGATCTTTCCGCCCCCGGCAACGCCGATGCTTCCGTCCGCTGGGCCGGGCTGGTGGCCCTGGACGACGAAAACCGCTACGAGCGCGAGGGCGTGCTGCTGAGCCCGGTGTTCGACGGCAAGGCCCGCGATTGCGTGTGGGACAGCCTGTTCCTGGACGCCTGCGTCGCGCCGGAAACGGCGGTGATGGTGCAAAGCCGGGTCCACAACGATCGGGACTTGGTGGAGACGGTGCCGTTCCGCGCCGAGCCGGGACTCTACCTCCGCTCCCTGGGCGCCGAATTGCCCTTCCACGATCCCTACGCCGACCGGGATCCTCGCCCGGACCATGCCGGCACCCACGAACTGCTGTTGCAGCGGGCCGAGGGGCGCTATCTGCAACTCCGCCTCCAATTGCTGGGCAACGGCGCCGCCTCGCCGGAGATTCGGGCGCTGCGGGTCTACTACCCGCGTTATTCGTACAGCGAGCAGTACCTGCCGGCGGTCTACCGGGAAGACGCCGAATCGGCTTCGTTCCTGGAGCGGTTCCTGGCCAATTTCCGGGGTTTCCACAACCACATCGAGGCCCATATCGGCGAGGTGGGCTCCTTGTTCGATCCCGCCAGCGCGCCGCCGGAAGCCCTGGATTGGCTGGCGGGCTGGCTGGGCCTGACCCTCGATCCCCTGTGGGGCGAGTTGCACCGCCAGGACGCCAACCCGCCCCACGCCGACCGGCGGCGGCTGTTGATCCGCTTCGCGCCCCGGCTGTTCGAGCGGCGCGGCACGCCGGAGGGCATCCGTTTCGCCTTGCATCTGCTACTGGACCCCTGCCTGGAAGAATTCATCGACCGCCTGCAAGCCGCGGCAACGGCGGAGGATACCGCCTTGCGCCTGGCCCTGGCGCGCTACGGCGTCCCCTATCCGACGCCCTACGACGGCCCGGACGCCATCGAGAGCCTGTTCTACCGCTATCTGCTGGCGGCGGAACGCCCCACCCAAATCCGCCTAGTGGAGCGCTACACGACCCGCGGCGGGCGGGGCCGGGTGGCGGGCGATCCCACCGCCGCCGACCGGCCGGACGAGGGCGCCCATCGGTTTTCCGTGCTGGTGCCGGACGATCTGGCGCCGGAACAGCAAGCCATGGCCGAGCGCATCGTCCGGCTGGAGAAGCCGGCCCATGCCGACTTCGACCTGCGCGCCTATACCGAGGGCTTCCGGGTGGGCACGGCGCGGCTGGGGCTGGATACCCTGTTGGGAGATTCCGGGGCATTCCGCCCCATAGCGCTTGGGCGGCACGTGCTGTCCGACGGCTACCTGGTTCCGGCGCCGCCCATGGACGAGCCGGAGCGCATTCTTTTGAACCGCGACCAATTGGGCGGCCTGCCGCCCTTGTAAGGGGAATTGGAGATGAAAGACTGCATCAAGACCGAAATCGAGGAATCGCCCCTGGATCCCCGGAAACGGGTGCGCTACGCCTTCGGCATGGTTCTCGGGGTGGACGATTTTCGCCAGGAGCAGGTCCATTTCGCGGAGCGGCATAGCCTGGCCAACCGCTTGCTCCATGGCGCCGGCACGGTATCCGGCCTTAGGGTCGGGGTAGCCGCGGCGGCGGACGGCAGCGACGCGGTGGTGTCCGTGTCCGAGGGTTATGCCCTGAGTCCCAGGGGACACTGGATTCGCGTGGATACCCCCCAGTGCGGGCGCCTGGACCACTGGCTGCAAGCCAATAAGGCCGGCGCGAACCCGCCCTTGGCCGCCGGCCCCCGCCGTATCTACGTGGTGCTCGGCTACGACGAATGCCCCACCGACCTGGTGCCGATCGCCGCCCGCGCCTGCGCCTCGGTCGAGGATGCCCAGGCGCCTTCGCGGGTGGCCGAGAGCTTCAAGCTGGGATTCGCCTGGCAGCCGCCGGGCCAGGCGGCCGAGGAGGCGATCCGGGCTTTCGGGGAATTGCTGCGCGCGGTGGAAATCACCCCGGCCAGTTCCCCATCCTCCCCGGCGGCGGACGACGGCGAAATTTTCCTGGACGCGGTTCGCGCCCTGGGCGAGCCGAGTTCGCCGTCCCTGGCGGCGTCCCCGCCGGACGGCATTTATCAATTGCCCGAAACGAAAGCGGCGGAACTGCTGCATCGCGCCCAGGTGATCTGGGCCACGGAAGTGTCGCCCCGGCTGGAAGCGGCGGCCGGCGACGACCTGCCGCTGGCGGCCCTGGACTTCACCCTGGACGGACTCGGCCGGCTGCTGGTGACGGTCGACGCCGGGGGCGCGCTGACGGCGCCCGGCATCGTCACCATTGATGAATCCGCCCGGCCGGTTCTGCTGTCCTCGCGGGTCCAGCAGGAATGGCTGACGGCCCTCGGCCGCTGGCCCAGCCTTTAGGAGGGCGCACCGTGGACGCATCCATTCTCCGGCGATTTCTCGACGAGACCATTCTCGACCAAGGCATCTCCAATCCCAATTTCTTCAACGGCCGCATCCTGACGGCGCAGGATCTCAAGGACGAGCAGGCCGCGAACCGCGGGCAGCGCCAACAACTGGGAAAGGCCCTCGGTGACGGGATCGCCTTCGGGCTGGAAGCCGAACTCGTGGCGGGCGCGGACGGTTCGGACGGCAACCCGCCGGTGGTCCACATCAACCCCGGCCTGGCCGTGAACCGCCGCGGACAGGCCATCGCCCTGCCGGTGGGGATCGATCTCGCCCTGGCCCGGAAACCTCCCCCGTTGCCGGCCGACGCGGGCTTGTTCTCGGATTGCCTCCCGCCCGGCGGCTCGTCGGCGCCGCTGGACCGTAGCGTCTACCTCCTGGTGGCCTCGCCCGATTCCGGCTACCGCGAGCAGGCGCCATTACGGGGTTTCAAGGACGGCAAGGTGGCCGGATGCGGGGATCGCTACGCCGTGGAGGGCCTCAGGTTCCGCGTCGAGGAGTTGCAGCTGAGCGCCCTCGACAAACTCAGCCAGGCAACCCGCGACGCCCTGGCGGAACTCATGGCGAAGGACGACGCCGCCAGCCTTTCCAAGCTGCGGAACGGGCTGGCCCATGCCTGCTTCGGCACCGAGGAATTGAATGGATTGGCGCGCGATCCATTTCGGCTCAAGGCAAACCAGCCGCCCTCCCATGGGGCGGCGGACGCCTTGCGAGCCGGAGGCCAACTGACCGACTGCGATGTACCGTTGGCGCTGTTGTACTGGACGCCGAACGGCATTCGATTCCTGGATATGTGGGCGGTGCGGCGGCGGCTAACCCAACCCGCGACCCTCTCCCGATGGCCGGCCATGCCGGACGACCGGCGTTTGAGCGAGGGCGAGGCGATGGTTCAGCAGTTCCTCGATCAGCTCGAAGCGATCCGCAACGATCCGCGAGAGAATCCCGGAGCGATCCAGGCCGTCGATCGCTTCACTTATCTACCCCCGGTGGGGATGGTCGCCCTTTACGCCAACGGCTTTCCGGCGGGCTTCCATCCGGACCTGTTTTTCGAGGGGATCGTCCATCGCCCCAGCGCGTATATCGAGGGCGCGCGGCTGGCAACGCTCATGCGTACCGCCCTGAATTATCCCCCCATCGACCTCGGCAGCGGCGTGATGGTGTGGGTCTATCGAGTCCGCGAGAACGCCGATCCCAAGGCCGCGGCGGCGGGACAACCCGCCGCCCAGCCCTATCTGCTCTTCGGCAGCGGACACATGCCCTACATGGGTGACCCGCATTACGATGTGAATCGGTGGGACTTCAGCAATTGGGCCTAAATGGAGGAGACGAGTTATGAGCTTGCGAACAGTCAACCCCGGCGACTTGATCGCCTCGACCGATTGGAACGATCTGGTTTTAACATTGATGGCCCTCGAAGCAAGGGTGTCCGACCTGGAAAAAGGTGGAGGCTCCAATATCCCGCCCCGGATAACCCAGGTGCTACCCACGGGCACCCGCACAGCCGGCGATTGGATCAATATCTTCGGCGGCAATTTCGATTTTTCGAAAGGAGGCCACTCGGTCGTATTCGGCAATACCCGCGCGCCCACTTACGATGCCACCCACTCATCCGATAACTTGCTGATCGTTAAAATTCCCGATCGGGTCGACGGGATAACGGAGGCGGGCACGCCGATCACCATGACGGTGGCCAATTCGTCCGCTTCCACGACTTGGCCATTGACGATCAAATCCCAGCCCGCGCAGGTCGGCGGCGGCTTCGAATTCGGATACCTCAACTCGGTTCCAGATGCTCCGGCGCCGTCCCAGCCCATCGAATACAACTTCCGGCTGGCCTCGCTAGCGAACGCGGATCTGGTGGTGCCGATTCAGGCCGATATCCAAGTTTCTGGAATCTCGGGGTCACAGGCTTTCGAGGTACGCGACTCGGATGGGACCAATCGGCCGGATAAAACAATCTCGCTGGCACAAGGGGCCGTCAAGACCATCGCCGTCAGGTTCACTGTTCCGAGCGTGGCCAACCAGACCCCGTTTTCGCTGACGGTCACGGCGAGCGCGGCGGGATTCCAACCCACGACGGAAATCGTACCGCCGCAAACGGTGGGACAGACCGGGGAAGTGCCCGATCCGACCATCACCACGCTGATCTGGAACCGGGTAATGGCCGGGATCGCGACTTTCACGGCCGTCTCTAGTAGTAACGTCGCCGGGATACTCACGATCCCCGGCTCCGCCGCGGCCACCGTGACCATCGCCCTGGACACGACTTTCGCCAACATCCCCGGGGGACAGACTTACCATTATGATTTGTCGGCCACCGTCGTTTCCGGACCCAACTGGACGGCCGGCCCGAACTCCAGATCCCCGAGTTCTTACAACATCCCTGGCCCTGGCGCTCAGAGATTTCCGAACTTCGACATCAGCGCGCCGGATGTCAGCAACATTCCGCCGGCCAGCCGGAATCCCGCCTTCATCCGGTTTACCCTCACCCACACCGGACTCGGGGCCACGGCCAACAACAAACGTTCCGTGACTTTTCGCGTGGAACGAGCCTAGCGATTAAAGACCGCGAAGCCCAACGCCGTGGGCAAAAAGGAGGGTTACAAAAAAATTACCCGATCCGAGCGAGGACCAAGATTCATTAACCCTGCGAGATTGAGGAGAAGTTTATGGCTGTCTACTGCATCCCCCAAGTCAGTTCCGCGCCCGGGAGCGATTCGACTCCACTCGATTGGTGGACGACCGGCGCCCATGGGCCGCTGGAAACTTATCCCGAAGATCCCAATTGGCTGGGTAGCTTCAGCCTGAGCGAAGGCGGCGGAACCCAAAACCAGGTTCAGTTCCGCGCCGTGACCGGTACTGTCGGCAACAACCATTATCTCTACCTGTCATGGGTCGTCATGGCCCAGCCGAACCCGCCGAAACCCAATTTCGATGGCCTGAACCTCTTGATTGGCAACGGCACCCAATACATCGCGCTCAAGGTGCGCCTGGCGACCAATGCGTCAACCATCAACGGCAACCAGGCGACCGCTTATTCCATCGAATACTCTGATTACACGGTTGCCGGTGGGCTGTCGGCGCAAGATGGCGTGCCCGCTTGGGCAACGGACACAGGGCGCGCGTGGATCCAATATCCGTCACCGATCGCTACGATAGCCCCGACACCCGTCATACCCTGGGCTTTCCAACTCAGGATTCCGCTGGGCGTGAATCTGGCGCTGGCGGGATCTCCAGCGATGATCCTGCCGTCCAATGCCGGCTTCAAACTCTGGTTCCAGCTCAACGTGTATATCGGAACCGCGGCGGCGGGAGCGGTCGTTCCTTACCCCTGGCCAGGCACGCCTTTCGCCACCTCCGACATTGATTTCATCCCGCCCGGGTTAGCCGGCGTCGACGTGGCGCCGACGGGCGCCCCCGGCGGCTGCTTGCCGGGAATCTCTCTCTACATGAGTGGAATCGCAATCGAGGATGTGGACACCGGGGCGATCCGAACAGAAATTCAGCTCGACCTCGTGAATAATCCGCCGGACTTTTCGGACCATAAGCATCAGAACAGGTTCTTCGCGCGGCCTTCCGGCGTCGCTGGCTTGAACGCGGGCCAGCGGGCCAGTCTTAGAGCCCGGTTCCGTCTCGCCAACTGGGGCACCCAATACAACGTTCCCACGCCCAATTCCTGGAAAATCGTGCCGGGAGGCGAAGAAGTCTCTTATCTGGCGGCCGTCCCGCCATTCGGCGAGGAATTCGGTTTCATCTGGCCCAAGCCGGGGATGGATCCCAGTGGGGTCGCCTTTACCACGACTTTTATCAATAACGTCAAATTGTTCAACTCGACCAATGGCGCGTCCGGGCAGGATCCGCATCAGTGCATGCTCGTCGAGATGTGGAGCGCGGACGGAAGCGTCATCTTTACCACGAGCAGCGCGTTCAACAACCTGCGCGCGGTCAACGCCTCCGTCGTTCGCGAGCTGGCGGAAGTCAGCGTGGCCGGCAATCCGCCCATCGGGCCGCAACCCCGGGATGTCTACCTGTATCTGCAAACGAAAGGTCTGCCACGGGTGGTTGAAGACACGAATCCCGAACCATCCAACCCGGGATTCCGGGCAAATTCGACGACGGCCGGCGCGGTGGCGACAAGCAGGAAGGGCGGAGATTTGTTCGATTACCGGCCGACCTATCAGGTGCACGCCTACTATGACACCGGCAAGAGAATGACGCTGAAGGACGGGTCGAGCCTGGCGATTCTTCGTCCGCAAACCTCGTTCGGTTATGTCGTGTCCCACGAAGGCTCCCTCGTGGGCTGGGAAACCCGCATCTATGGCGCGGAGAAGCTCACCGACAATCTCTACGTGGTCCGGGTGCCGAACGAGGGCGCGGTCAAGGTGACCACCGCCATCCAAGCCAGGGAATCGGCCAACGAGCCGCCCTTGCCGGCCGATGGAATCCCGTCGAATTCCTGCGTCGCCTTCGCCGCCTGGCTCGCCTCCTCGCTGGGGCCCATCGGCAAATTGTTGGCGTGGCTCGTCCGGCCCATCTGCGACTTCTTCGGAGACCTTTGGTGGATCGCGATCGTCGTGGTTCTCGCGCTGATTTATTTGTTTATTTGACACTCGGAAGCCCTACCTTCCTAGCCGAATAGCATGAAAACGGCGGCTGACCTGACAATCGGCAAGCTGCGGATCAGTAACGCGGCGGGGGATGCCA
>SXGT01045366.1_pt1 | contig 23524 bp, 21 predicted proteins | sample 3176221 | NCBI WGS metagenome assembly SXGT01 (sample SAMN11356862, study PRJNA531348) | freshwater metagenome | isolation source: freshwater sample F1-120 | place: China: Fuxian Lake, Yuxi | collected 2017-12-25
CCCTGTATGGCGAATCCGATGATCTCGGCTTGTCTTGCCGGCGCGGGCGAGTGCGGCGTTGATGGCCCGGCTGGGCTGCTGGAGCAGCGAGGCGCTGTCGGGGCCGGCCACCATGCCGTAGCTGACGAACTGACCGAGCGGCGTGACGCCGCGAGCGTTGACCGCCTTCTCGCTCATCAGCACCACGGCCGAACCGCCGTCGCTGATCTGCGACGCGTTGGCGGCCGTGATGGTGCCCTCCTTGTCGAACGCGGGCTTCAGACCGCCGAGGCTGTCCATCGTGGTGTCGGCGCGCACGCCCTCGTCGGTGTCGACGATCTTCGGGTCGCCCTTGCGCTGCGGGATGACCACCGGCACGATCTCGTCGGCCAGACGGCCGGCGGCGATGGCCGCCGCGGCGCGCACGTTGCTCTTCATCGCGAGGTCGTCCTGCTGCTCGCGGGTGATGCCGCCGGCCGCGTAGCGCTCGGTGCCGAGGCCCATGAGGCATGCGTCGAACGCGCACCACAAGCCGTCCTTCACGATGGCATCGGCCAGTTCGGTGTTGCCGTAGCGGAAGCCGCCACGGGCGCCCTGGGCGAGGTACGGGGCGTTGGTCATGCTCTCCATGCCGCCCGCCACCACGATGTCGGCCTCCCCGGCCATGATCATCTGGTTGCCGAGGTAGATGGAGTTCAGACCGCTGAGGCACACCTTGTTGATGTTCACGCTCGGCACGTTCATCGGGATGCCACCCTTCGAGGCGGCCTGACGCGACGGCACCTGGCCCTGACCGGCCATCAGCACCTGGCCCATGATCACGTGCTCCACCTCGTCGGGCGACACGCCAGCGCGCTCGAGCGCGGCCTTGATGGCGAAGCCACCGAGATCGGCGGCGGAGACCGACGCGAGCGCGCCGCTCATCTTGCCGATGGGCGTACGGGCTCCGGCGACGATGTACGAACCAGACATGAGGGACCTCCCGGGTGGGGTTGCGACGGCGCGTGCCCGACGGGCTGCGGCTCCGGACCGCAGCGTATTCAGATCGGGTTACCGGACGGTAATGCGGAAGAATGCTCGTGATGGCAGCGAGCGACGACCCCCGTGTGGTGCGTCGCGCGCAGGTGGTCGATCTCGCCCGCGCGGTGCCGCTCGGCGTGCTGATGCCGCTGGAGGCCTCGCTGCTGGTGACCATCGCGTTGAAGCACTTCGACGCACCCGGACTGGTGAAGGGCTGCATCGCCGCGGCCAACGGCGTGGGCCTGCTGCTGACGCCGCTCATCACGTCGGTGGCGCGCCGGTGGGGGCGCCCGGTGATGGTGCCCGTGGCCGTGCTGTCGGTGGTGGGCACGCTCGGTTTCCTGGCTGCGATGACCGACGCACTCCCGCTGTACGCGATCGGCAGCATCGTGGGCATCGCGATGCTCAACGGCATGTATCCGTTGGTGACGGTGTGCTACGAGCGCAACTTCCCGGCGCGTGAACTCGGTCGGCGTGTCGGGTGGGGCATGTCGCTGAAGGTGTTGGTGTCGGCGGTGGTGGGCCTGGGCATGGGTGCATACCTGAGCGCGCATCCCGACCACTGGTGGGCGGTCATCGGTGCGGGTGCGCTCGCCAGCGCGTTGCTGGGCGTGCTGCATCTGCAGGTGCCGAGCGATCCGTTGCCGAAGGTGGACGGCGGCACGCGAGCGTGGCTGCCGCACTTCCATCTGTTGTCCGAGGATCGTCGTCTGCGGCTCACGCTCACGGCATGGATGCTCATGGGCTTCGGCAACCTGATGCTGTTGCCGCTGCGCGTCGAGTACCTCGCGAACCCCGAGTACGGCATCGTCGCCAGCACGGCGAAGATCGCCGTCATCACCGTCGTGGTGCCCTCCATCGTGCGGCTGCTGACGATGCCGCTGTTCGGCTGGATCTTCGACCGTCTCAGCTTCTTCGCGTCGCGCATCATGGTGAACGTGCTGTTCGCGGTGTACGTCGCTGCGTTCTTCGCCGGCACCAGCACGGTCGGCCTGATGTTCGGCGCCGTGGTGCTGGGCGTCGCCAGCGCCGGCGGCGACCTGATGTGGAGCCTGTGGGTCACCAAGTTCGCGCCGGCCGGTCGCACCGCCGACTACATGGGGCTGCACACCTTCTTCACCGGCATCCGTGCCGTGTCGGCGCCCATCGTCGGCTTCATCGTGCTCGGCCGTGTGTCGCTGACGGCGGTCGCGTTCATCGCTGCCGCGTTGATGGTGGCGGCCTCGCTGGTGCTGGTGCCCGAGGCGCGCGCCGAGCGCAGCGCCCGCATGGCCGCAGTCTGACCGCTACGGCGCGACCGTGGTGGAGGGTGGCGTCACCGTGACGGATCGGCACCCGAGCGATGGCCCGAGCGCGCCGCCCCACAGCACGATGGTGGCGCACAGGTCGAACGTGCCGGCCGGCAGGGTGAACGAGGTGTCGATGCCGTGGAACGGCCCGATGCCGGCCGCGGGCACGGCGCGGTTCGCGTTGGCCACGACGGTGCGCGTCTCTCGCAGGGCACCACCCTGCGGTGTGACGGTGATGCGCACCGATACCGGCAGGTCCCACTCGGGGTGGTAGGCGGTGCCGGTGAGGCGCACGGTCCCGGTCGACGGTGCGGGCGTGTCGAGCGTGCCGGTGGGGGTGCCGACGGCACGCTGCTGGGCCACCCCGGCGAGCGAGGTGTACACGTCGGCGGTCTCGTAGCCCATTGCCCAGAGGATGACACCGCTCCACCCGGCAGCAAGCGCCCGATCGGCGCCGGCGCGCACCGTGGCCGCGTCGGGCACGTACACGGTGTGCCGCACGGTGCAGGTGACGATGCGCATCGTGCCCAGTCGCACCGCGGGCTGCGAGGCACCGGCCGCGCCGCCGATGGTGGGCACGGTGGGCGTGACGGGCACGTACGGCGGCGGTGCCTTCGTGGGGCCCGTGACCACTTCGTCCCACCCGAACGTCACCTCACCCGACGAGTGTCGTACCGGCGTGACGCGGTGCGCCGACGCCAGCCCCGCCGTCTCTCGCATCGTGATGCTGTCGGTGGCCTTCAGCGCGCCGTCGGGGCAGGTCTGCGTGGCCACCTTCTTCGTGGTCCAGTGACGGCCGTACGCCGGCAGACCGATCTGCAACTTCTTCGGCGGCACCACCCTGCTGCTGTACGCGATGACCGAGCTCTGCCAGTAGTTCGGCGAGATGGGGCCGGGCGACGAGATGCTCCAGTCGTAGACCATCAGCCGGAGCCGGTCGACGTACGGTGCGATCTTCGCCTGTTCGTACACCGTGTAGCCCTGGATGCGGCCCAGGGAGTCGGTCCACACCGGTGGCACGGTGACCGAGAGCAGCTTGCCGCGACGGTGCAGCTCGTACGACAGCGACTGCAGGAACAGCACCCAGTTCGGTGCGATCTCGGCCCACGCGGTGCGGCCGTCGCCGAACGCGAACACCTCGTAGTCGAGGTCGATGCCGTCGTAGTTGTTGGCGACCACCAGGTTGACGATCTGGGTGACGTGCTGGGCGCGGCGGGCGGGGTCCTTCAGCACGGCGCGCATGGTGCCCTTGGGCGAGGTGTCGAACACCGTGGGGATGACCGGCAGGCCGGCGGCGCGCACGACGCCGATGGTGGTGTCGAGGCTGGTCTTCGACGCCAGGAGGGGCAGCGTGCCGTTGGCTGCCGTGCCGTACCACATCAGCGAGACCTCGCTGTAGAGGCTGGCCGCATCGGCGTTCTGCACGGTGGCGCGTCCGCTCGACGCTTGCCAGTAGGGGATCCACCCACTGACGAAGCGGTTGGGCTGGCAGGCCGTCAGCACCAGTGCTGCGGCAACCAGGACTGCCCACCGTGTTCGCGTGACCACAAGGTCAGGCTACTGGTGCCTCGGACACCGAGGGCCGCGGGCCCGGCCGGTAGCGTCGCCGCCGGTGCACCGATGACCGCCACGACCCAAGCGTCCGCTGCCGAGACTGCCGCCGCCGAGAAGGCGATCGGCATCGCTGCCGTCCTCGGCGCCACGGTGTTCTGGTCGTTCGGCAGTGTGCTGGGGAAGGCCGCCGGCGTGTCGGGCGTGGTGCTCGGCTTCTGGCGGATGTGGATCGCCACGCTCCTGATGACGGTGGTGGTGCTGGTCACCCGTCGCTTCCCGACGCGCGACGACGTGCGCCGCACGTGGGTGCTCGGTGTGCTGTTCGGCGTCAACATCGTGGCGTTCTTCATCACGCTCGAGTACGTCACCATCGCGGTCGCGCTCATCATCGGGTCGCTCACGCCGGTGGTGGCGCTGCCCATCGCCGTGCTGTTCATGGGCGAGCGGCTCACGTGGATCAAGGTGCTGTGTGCGCTCGCCGCCACCGGTGGCGTGGTGGCCGCCGTGCTCACCGTCCCGCCCACCGAGGACGGCACCAACACGGCCGTCGGGTACGTGTGGGCCGTGGCGTCACTGCTGATCTGGGTGGTGTACCTGCTGGTCAACAAGCGCGTGCGCGCCAACGTCGAGACCGTGCGGTTGATGTGGGTGTTGTCGTTCTTCGGGGCCCTCACCGTGACGGGCATCGTGCTCGTGGTGCGGCCCGACCTGGGCGAGATGCAGGGCACCGACTGGCTGTGGGTCACCCTGCTCGCCATCGGCCCGGGCATCATGGGGCACGGGCTGCTCACCTGGGCGCAGCCGCGCGTCGACTCGTCGGTCAGCTCGGTGCTCATCCAGGCCGAGCCCGTGGGGGCCACCATCGCCGCGTGGGTGTTCCTCGGCGAGACGGTGTCGCTCGCGCAGGCGGTGTCGATGGGCGTGGTGGTGGTGGCGTTGGCCGTACTGGCCTACAGCGAGTCGCGCGAGATCCCCCTCGACGACGCGCTGATCTAGCCCTCGGTGCCTAGCCCTCGGAGATCGTGATGCTGGTGATGTCGATCGGCTCGAGCGGCGGGCCGTCGTTCGGGTTCGCGATGGCGTCGAGGGCCTGCACCACGCCCATGTCGTCGGCGAACACCTGACCGAACAGCGTGTACTGCGGCGGCAGTGCCGCACCGTTGGGGCCGGTGATGATGAAGAACTGGCTGCCGCCGGTGTTCGGCTGGCCGGTGTTGGCCATCGCGATCGACCCGATCTGGTACGGCTCGATCTGGTCGAACTCGTCGGGGATGTCGTAGCCGGGACCGCCGGTGCCGGTGGCGGTGGGGTCGCCGCACTGCACCACGAACCCCTGGATGGCGCGGTGGCAGGTGGTGCCGTCGAAGTAGTGGAACCGGGCGAGGTTCACGAAGCTGTTCACCGTGATCGGTGCGATGTCGTTGCGCAGCGTCACCCGCAACGTGCCCTTCGTCGTCTCGATGGTGGCCGTGTAGGCCGTGCCGTCCTCGATGCAGGTGGGAGGGATGGCGTCGAAGGTCTGGGTCTTGGGCGAGCTGCCGTCGGGGTTGGCACAGCCCTCGGGGAGGGTGGCCGACTGGCCGGCCGGGGCCGTGGTGTCGCTGGAGCCGGCGGTGCTGTCGTCGCCGCATGCCGAGAGGGCGAGTGCAGCCGCGCCGAGGAGGATGAGCAGACGGGGGGTTCGGTTCACGGCGCACATGCTGCCACGCCACCCGGGGCCGGTGGGGGTCGGTTCGACCCACCGTGCTACCCGTCAGTAACCTCGTCGGATGCAACACGTGCTCGACGCCATCCAGTCCGACGCCAGCAGCGACGATTTCGCCAACCTGGCCATCCCCGAGAGCTACCGCGCCGTCCATGTGCTGAAGTCCGAGCAGGAGATGTGGCACGGCACCGCCACGAAGGACAAGGACCCGCGCCAGAGCCTGCACGTCGGCGAGGTGCCCACGCCCGAGCTGGCACCCGACGAGGTGTACATCGCCGTCATGGCGAGCAGCATCAACTTCAACACGGTGTGGTCCAGCATCTTCGAGCCGGTCAGCACCTTCGGCCCGATGGCCCGCCTCGCTCGTGAGAGCAGCTGGGCGAAGCGCCACGACCAGCCGTACCAGGTGGTGGGCAGCGACGCCTCTGGCGTGGTGCTGAAGGTGGGCACGGCCGTGCGCAACTGGAAGCCCGGCGACCGCATCACGGTGCACTGCAACCACGTCGACGACCAGGACCAGAGCGCGCACGACGACTCGATGATGGCGTCGAACCAGCGCATCTGGGGCTACGAGACGAACTTCGGCGGTCTCGCCGATCTGGCCGTCGTGAAGGCCAACCAGTTGATGCCGAAGCCCGCCCACCTCACGTGGGAGGAAGCGGCCGTCAACGCGCTGTGCAACAGCACCAGCTATCGCATGCTCGTGTCGCGCAACGGTGCACAGATGAAGCAGGGCGACGTGGTGCTCATCTGGGGTGCCACCGGCGGCATCGGCGCCTACGCCACGCAGTACGTGCTCAACGGCGGCGGCATCCCCGTGTGCGTGGTGAGCAACGCCGAGAAGGCGCAGATCCTGCGCAACATGGGCGTCGAGCACATCATCGACCGTGCGTCGGCCGGCTACCAGTTCTGGAAGGACGAGCACACGCACGACGAGAGCGAGTGGCGCCGGCTGGGCAAGGACATCCGCGACCTGTGCGGCGAGGACCCCGACATCGTGTTCGAGCACCCCGGCCGCAGCACGTTCGCCGCGTCGATGTACGTGGCCAAGCGCGGCGGCACCGTGGTCACCTGCGCGGCCACCAGCGGCTTCATGATGGAGTTCGACAACCGCCACTTCTGGATGCGTCTGAAGCGGCTCGTCGGCTCGCACTTCGCCAACTACAAGGAGGCGTGGGAGGCCAACCGGCTCATCAGCAAGGGCATGATCCACCCGGTGATGAGCCAGGTGTTCAGCCTCGAGCAGACCGGTGAGGCGGCGTTCCAGGTGCACCACAACATGCACGAGGGCAAGATCGGTGTGCTCGCGTTGGCCCCCGAGGCCGGCCTCGGCGTGACCGACCACGAGCTGCGCGCCAAGGTCGGCGACCGGCTCCACGCCTTCCGCCGCGCGTAACCGGCTTGGGATCTGGGCGTCGATCGTCCCAGTTCGACTTCTGGGCGTGATGCGTCCCGGAATCCGGGACGCATCAGCGCCAGATCAGTCGGCGGGCTGGAACGCGATGCGCACCATCACGTCGTCGCCGAGGGTGGCGAGAGCCGCCCGCAGCTCGGGTGTGTCGAACATCGCGTACACCTGCACACCGCAGTGGCCGTCCCACACGTAGTCGCTGCTCTCGATGAGGCCGAGCGCCTGTTGGTCGAGCGCGTCCAGTGCCGCTCGCGCGGGCGCAGTGTCGGCCTCGGTGCAGCCCGCAGTGAGCGTGCCGTAGGTGAGCACGTCGTCGGTGAACGTGAACGGTCCGGCGATCGGTTCGGTGAGCGTGAACGTGGTGCCGTCGAACGTGCCGGTGAGACCCAGCGGCTCGTCGATCCACGTGACGCCGTTCAGCGTCTGCTCGCCTTCGACCATGTCCCAGTCGAACCCGGCGAGCGGCAGGCTGCCGCCCTGCGGCGGCAGTGAGTCGAGCCAGAAGAACGTGAGCATCGGCCCACGACCGTCGCCCGAGTCGATGATGCCGCCGACGTTGCCGCGGTACTCGGTGGACGGGAGCACGGTGGTGGGCGTGGCCACCGTGACGGTGGTCGGGGTGAACTCACCCGGCCACGGCGCAGTGCGGAGCGCGGCGACGATCTCGTCCACTCGGTCGGCCAAGCCCTGGCTGATGATCAGCTCGGCCCAGTCGCCGCTGGCCGGTTGCCACAGCACCACCGGGCCTGCAGGGGTGTCGACCACGTAGCCCGGCAGACCGGCCACGGTGACGGGGCGGTGCTCGGCGTCGATCAGGTGGTCGTACTGGCCGGTGTAGTCGCCGATACGCAGCTCGATGGTGCCGTCCGCACTCGTGTAGCGCTGCGCGGTGAGCTCACCCATGCCCGCGAAGCCGATGCCCACGAGTTCCATCGTCAGGTCGTCCAACACGTACGGCAGGCCCGCCCCCGGCACCACCTTCGCCTGCAGCTCTTGGGCTCGCTCGTCGGTCATGTCGGTCCAGGCGTACACGAGCGTGGGTGGGCCGCCGCCGAGCACCGGGGTGGCCAGGAGGGTGAGCAGCCCGCCGTCGGGCGCCTCCAGCGAGCGCCAGGCCATCACGGTGGCGGGACCCGGCGCCACCGTGGGCGGGCAGCACGGGGTGTAGACGGCCTCCTCAGCGGTGAAGCCGGGCAGATCGAGTTCGTACCAGCTGCCCACGCCGACGAGGGCGGGCATGGTGGTGGTGGTGTTGATCTGCTCGCCCTGCACCGCCACGAACGTGTGCGTCACGGTCACGTCGTGCCCTTGCGCGCGAAGGCCGTCGATGGCCGCGCGCAGCTCGGCCGAGTCGAACCAGGCCACCACCTCGGTGCCGCACCGCCCGTCGGTGGTGTCGATGCGCCAGCCGGAGATGAGCAGCGCCGGCGCGTCGAGCGTGGCAACGGCGTCGGATGCGGCCGTCGCCGTCGCCTCGTCGCACCCGGGTGTCGGTATGCCGGCGGCGCGGTCGATGATCGGCGGCTCGACGGGCCGCCTCGTGACGGTGAACACCTCGCCGTCCCACGTGCCGTTGATGGTGAGGAAGTCGGTCCACGTGGTGCCGTCGACCGACTGCTCGCCCTCCACCATCGACCAGTCGAACCCGGAGAGCGGGATCACCCCACCGGAGGGCGGCAGCGAGGCGAGGATCTCCACGGCCAACTTCGGGCCGTCACCCTCGTCGATGATGGCCGCCGTGCCCACCAGCTCCACCTCGGGCCCGGGCACGGGCGCGGTGACGGAGGTCGCGTCGTCGGCGCCGCGGTTGAGGGCGATCGCCGCCACACCGCCGGCCACCAGCGCCACTGCTGCGGCGACCGCCATCCATCGGCCGCGGGCCGACGGCGCGGTGGTCACCAGGGGCATCTCGTCCGAGGGCACCGGCGTGGCGGCCGCCTCGTCGAGCGCGGCACGCATGCGCTCGATCATCTCGTCGTCGTTCATCGTTCGATCTCCTTGCGCAGTTCGGCGATGCCCCGGTGCAACAGCACCCGCACCGTCGCGGGCGCGCAGCCGAGGGCGTCGGCGATCTGGTCGTCGGTCCAGTCGGCCCAGTACCGCAACGTGATGGCCGCCCGCTGCTGGTACGACAGGCGTGCCAACGCGTCGAGCATCTCGTCGGTGGACTGGGTGTACACGGTGGGCACACCGGCGTTCGCCCGTGCCTCACGACGACGTGCGCGTGCGTTCGACCGGTGCCACGAGGCGCACCGGTTCACGACCGTTCGCCGCAGGTACGCCGCCGGGTCGTCGATGCCGGCCAGCTTCCGGCCGACCGCGTCGAGGGCATCCTGCGCCAGGTCCTCCGCCACATCGCGCCGACCCACCAACGCCACGGCCCAGCGGACGGCGTCCGCGCGATGGGTGCGGTAGAAGGTGTCGAAGTCGATCGCCATGTGAGGTGCCTGTGGCACCAGTGTCGTCGTTGCCACGTACGGCTTGACGCCACCGGTCACCGATCTGTTTCACTGGCCGCATGCTGCTCACCGAGATCGACCACATCGCCATCGCCGTCAAGGACCTCGAGGCCGCCATCGCCTACTACGCCGAGGCGTTCGGCGCCGAGGTGCACCACCGCGAGATCGTCGAGAGCGACGGGGTGGAGGAAGCGCTCGTGAAGGTGGCCGACAGCTACATCCAGCTCACGGCCGCCACCCGCCCCGACAGCCCGATCGCGAAGAGCATCGAGAAGCGCGGCGAGGGCCTGCATCACGTGGGCTACCGCGTCGACAACTGCCAGGAGGCCCTCGACGCGATGATCGCGGCCGGCGCCACCCCCATCGACAAGGCCCCTCGCCCCGGTAGCCGCGGCACCACGGTGGCCTTCATCCACCCGAAGGGCAGCTTCGGCACGCTCATCGAGCTGGTGCAGGAGAACCCCGGCTCAGGCCACTGACGTCACGCACGTTCCACCGGAAAGGTGGAATGGGCGCGACCTCAGTCGGCGTGGAGGTTGAGGCCCTTCAGATACTCGGCCTCGGGGAATGCCAGCGGCACCGGGTGATCGCTCGGCTGGTGCAGGCGACCGACGATGCGCACGGTGCGCTTCGCATCGAGCGCCGCGCCGGCCACCACCTTCTGGAACAGGTCCATGGTCATCGCACCGCTGCAGCTCCAGGTGAGCAGCATGCCGCCGGGGGCCAACAGCTTCACGGCCAACAGGTTCAGGTCCTTGTACGCGCGGGTTGCCTTGTCGAGTTGCTTCTCGCTGTTGGCCAGCTTCGGTGGATCGAGGCAGATGAGGTCGTACTGCTTGGCCCGATCGCGCAATCCGCGCAGCGCGGTGAACGCGTCGGCCTCCATCAGTTCGCCGATGTCGACCGCGTTGAGTTCGGCGTTGCGGGCAGCCGTGGCGAGCGCCGGCCCGGACGAGTCGATCGACGTGACTGCCGACGCGCCGCGGCCCGCGGCGATGACGCTGAACGCGCCGGTGTACGAGAACACGTTCAACACGCGACGGTCCCGCGCCAGTGACGCGACCGCGGCGCGTGCGTCGCGCTGATCGAGATAGAAGCCGGTCTTGTGCCCGTCGGCCACGTCGACCGCGAACCGGAAGCCCGACTCGTGGGCCACCAGATCGGGCGAGGGATCGGCCCCGCGCAGCAAGCCGGTGCGGGCCTCGAGGCCCTCGCGCTCGCGCACGTCGGCGTCGCTGCGTTCGTACACGCAGGCCACCCCTGGCAGTGCGGCCAACGCGTCGGCCAGGACATCACGCCACGCGTCGGCTCCCGCGGTGGTGAACTGGCACACCACGGTGTCGCCGTACCGGTCGGCCACCAGGCCCGGCACGCCGTCGGCCTCGCTGAACACCAGCCGCGCCGAGTCGGTGTCGCCGGCCAGCAGCGTGGCGCGTCGTGCGGCTGCGGCGTGCACCTGCGCCGTCACGAACTCGGCGTCCACTCGCTGCGACTCGTCGAAGGTCCACATGCGAGCGCGGATCTGCGATGCCGGGCTGTACGCAGCCCAGCCCAATGCGGCGCCGTCGGATGCCTGCACGAGCACGGTGTCGCCGGGCCCGGGCGAGCCGTCGACGCCGGCGATGGCGCCGCTGAACACCCAGGGGTGGCGGCGCGCCAACGACCGTTCGCGATTCGGTTGCAGACGGATGCGAGCGGTACGGGCGTTCACGCCCGCCACGGTACCGACCGTGCGGGGTGGCGAAGGGGAGCGGTCAGCGCAGCGAGAGCTCGGAGGCGCTGCCGCTGCTGACGAGCCAGCCGTCCTGCTGCATCTGCCGCTGGAGGAGCTCGTCGACCTGCTGACGCAGGAGGATGTTGTCGCGCACGCAGGACTCGAGCGCGCTCACCATCGCGTTCATCCGGTCCTCCATCGCGGCGAGGCGCGAGGCGGCGTCGAGCGCCAGCGACGTGCTCGGCAGCGACGGACGACCCTCGATGCCATCGATGCGGTTGCCGAGTTCGGTGCGCAACCGATCGAGCAGACCGATGATGGTGGCCTGCGTGCGATCCAGGTCGGCGCGGGCCTCGGCGCGGGCCGTCTCCACGCCCTGCTGTGCGAGCGTCGCGTACGCAGCTGTGGCGGTGTACTGGGCGAGCACCTGCTGCTCCACCTTGGTCACTCGCTCACGGAGCTCGGTGGCTGCCTGGGCCGCCGTGTTGTCGGGGCTCTCGTCGAGGAACCCCTTCGGGGCCTCGTCCTCGTGCTCCATCCAGTTCTTCTCGCTACGCCGCAACATGAGCCCGCTTCCACTTCATCCGACGGCCTTGTGCAGGCCGTACTGAGTCCTGCAGGTTCATCGGTCGCGGCACCCCCCTTCTTGAGGCGCCGAAAAATCTTCGAACTTTCCTCTCAAGTCGGCATCGACACGTACCGAAACCTTGGATGCGTTCGTACGACCAAGACGGTCAAGGCGGCGTTCACACAAGTCACACAAGCGGGAGGAACCCCACCATGGACACCAACACCGAAATGGTCGCACAGAAGAAGGATCGAGGCTTCACCCTCGTCGAACTGCTGATCGTGATCGTCATCCTCGGCATCCTCGCCACCGTCACCGTGTTCGCCGTCCGCGGCATCACCGACAAGGGCCAGGAGAACAGCTGCAAGGTCGAGCGCCGCGCCATCGAGACGGCGTTCGAGAGCTACTTCGCCGACACCGGCAACGACGCCGCCAACCTCGGCGCCCTCGTCCCCGGCTACCTGAAGACCGATCCGTCGGCTCGCTGGACCTTCACGGCCGGCTCGCCCCCCACGATCGCGGGTCTCGGCGACTGCGCCACCTTCTGATCCTTCGATCAGTCTGAACAACTTCACGAAGGGGTCGGGGCATCAGCCCCGGCCCCTTCGGAGTTTTCCCACGCAACGTCGGCGAACAGCCGAAATTCTGACTGCAGTTCCGGCACCGACGTGCCGATGTAACCCCGGACGAAGAAAGCGGGAGCGGGTATGAGCGAGCAGCTCGAACCAATGGGAGCGACCGAACAGCTCGATGAGCTGCGGGTCGAAGCGCGTCGCGACGCGGGCTACAGCCTCACCGAGGTGCTGGTGGCCGTCGTGTTGATGTCGATCGCCATCATCCCCATCCTGTTGGCCGCCGGCCTCAGCGTGCGCACCTCGTCGCAGTCGCGCAATCTGGCCCGCATGGAGACGGTGCTGGCCAATGCGGCCGACCGTGTGAACCGCGCCACCGAAGGCTGCGACTACAAGATCTACGTCGAGGCGGCGGCCCTGGCGGAGCAGTGGAGCCCGAGCCAGGCCTCGGTGTCCTACCAGTACTACGTGCCCGCGGCGTCGGCGGCGAACCCTGGCACGTGGCAGGCCGGTGCATGCCCCGATGGCGTGCGCACCCCGGGTCTGGTGCAGATGGTCACCATCAGCATCACCAGTCCGGACGGCAGCAACACCCGATCGATCCAGGTGGTGAAGAGCGATGTCTGAGCAACTGCGCCGTCGTCCGTTCCGTGCACGTCGTGCCGAACGCCGCGAGATGCGAGCCGAACGTCGGGCAGTCCGCCGCGACGACGGCATGACCCTGCCCGAACTGCTGATCGGCATCATGGTCACGGGCACGCTCACGGCCGCGATGGCCATGGCCACGACGGTCATCCTTCGCCAGTCCGACAACAGCGAGGGCCGTCTCAACAACTCGCGTTCGGAGCAGAACGTGGGCCTGTGGATGCCGGCCGACCTGGCGTCGGCCGAGGACGTCGACACCACCCCCGGCGCGTCGCCCTGTGGCGCGTCGTGCCCTGCCGGGGTGAACGTGGGCGGCTCCAACGCGCTGATGCTCAGCTGGACCGGCTACATCGCCGGTGACACGGTGCCCATCCCCGTGCGCACCACGGTGTCGTACCGCTATGTCGAGAACGAGCGTGGCGAGTTCGAGGTCGTGCGCATTGCGTGCGTGTCGGTGAACAGCGCGGCGCCGACGTGTGACCAGATGACCATCCTCCACAACGTGGAACCGCCGCCGCCCGGTGTGGCGTGGGTGCCCGGCGTGACCGAGCCGACGTGGGTGATGCTCGTCGCCTTGGCGCTCGACCCCGCATCGCCCGACGAGGGCTCCGGCGTCGCTGCCAGCAACGACCCGACCTACCACATCAAGAACGGCCGCCGAGTGACGGTCACCATCAACGGTGGCGGCGACATCGCCGGTGCCGGTGGTGGTCAGGACAAGATCACGCTCAGCGCCGGTGGTGTGGACCGCGAGACCAACCTCAGCACCACGAACATCAACGTCGCCCCCACCTTCTCGGCCACCCGTTCGCGCTGCGGTGGCAACTTCGGCATGCTGGTCGACACGTCCGGATCCATCGGCTCCACCAACATGTCCAGCGTCCGCGCCGGTCTCACCCAGTTCGTGAACTCGTTCGCCGGGACGCCCATCAAGCTGCAGGTGGTGCGGTTCAGCAGCACCGCTACCACGCTCGGCGCCGGCGCCGGCTGGAGCCGCTACTACGACATGCTCGTCGATGCCGACGTGGCCGACCTGAAGACGCAGATCGCCACGCTCACCTCCAGCGGCAGCACGAACTACGAGGACGCCTTGGTGCGGATGTTCATGAACGCCGACGGCAGCACCCAGCAGGTGTTGCCCGACACGCTCATCTTCTTCACCGACGGCATGCCCACCTACAGCCGCCTCAACGCGACCACGGCCACGGGTCTCCCCGCCACGATGCACGAGGACGACATCGGCCTGCCCACGGCGAGCGGTTCGTCGTACAACCAGATGTCGTGGAACCGTGCCAACCGCATCGCCCGTGCCTTCGACGTCGACGTCGACCGCTTCATCGGCGTCTACGTGGGCAGCGACGTGAACGGCACCTCGAACTGGCAGACCCAGGGTGCCGGCTACCACCTCGAGACGTTCGAGCGCGGCTACCACTGGAGCTACGAGAAGGGCTACCACCTCGAGAACTTCCTGCGTGGCTACAAGACCACCTACCAGCGTGCGGCGAGCGGCCTCATCTACGAGCGCAAGTCGGGCAGCACCTGGGGTTCGGTCAGCCGCACCACCTACGAGGGCAGCAACTCGTCGCCTGGTGAGGCCGACGGTTGGCGCGCCCGGGTGACGGGCTCGCTGGGCAGCTGGACCAGCACCACGAAGACGATGTACGACCGCAGCAACCTGACCACCGATCAGAGCGACGGCTTCCGCACGGTCATCTCCTACAGCTCCCCGTACGACGGTTGGGAAGTCACCACCGAGGCCGCGTACAACGCGGGCAACACCGTCGCCGGCAACAGCGACGGCTGGGACGCCACCACCGTGTACACCGCACCGTTCAACCGGTGGGAGGCCAGCACCGAGGGCACGTACAACTCGAACAACACCACCGAGGACGAGACCGACGGCTGGCGCAAGAACAAGCTGAACACCTCCCCGTTCGACTTCTGGGAGGCCGCCACCGAGGCCGAGTACACCGCCGGCAACAGCAGCTGGGGCAGCACCGACGGCTGGCGTGCCACGAAGGTGTACGAACTGCCGTACACGTTCCACGAGAACCCGACGTCTGCCTCGGTGGCCAACACCGAGATCCTCAGCCGCATCGTCACCGTGGGCGACCCGGTGCCGGCCGTGCCGACCGGTGGTCCGTACACGAACGCCGCGGTGGCCGACCTGTACGTGCTGCCCGACTGGGCGCAGTTCGCCGGCGCCATCAACTCGGTGGCACTCGCCGAGTGCGGCGGCACCGTGACCCTGCAGACCCGCGTCGGCGGCAGTGCGGCAGCCGACCCGTTCTCGTACCAGAACTCGCAGGACCTCACCATTGCCACCACCAGCCAGCAGTACCGCAGTGGCACGTTCGACTTCGACCTTCCCGGCGGTACCCCGGTCACGGTGGACATCACCCCGTGGAACCTGTCGGCGATCTCGAAGTACGAACCGGTGAGCTGGTCGTGCAAGTCGGCCGGCGCCGACTACCCGTTCACGGTCTCGCCCATCGATGGCACTCCGTGGAACAAGATCACCCTCACGGTGTCGCCGAACCAGGCGATCTCGTGCATCCAGACGGTGGAACTCGGATGAACACGCAGCGGCGTTCCTTCTTCGGTCGTCGTGACGATCGACGCGCCCGTCGAGCCCGGCGCGGCGATGACGGCATGGCCATGGTCATGTGCATGATCTTCGTGATCCTCGGGATGATGGTCATCACGCCGCTGCTGGGGTATGCCGCGTCGGTGCTGCGCACCAGCCGCATCCAGACGGAGAAGACCGACCGTGCCGAAGCGGTGCGTGGTGCGCTCCGCATCGCCATGGCCGATCCGAAGGCCTTGTACGACACCTGCTCGGCCAGTGGTCTGCACAGCGAGGTCACGCTCGCCAACCCGGGTCTCGACGTGGGTGTGCACACCGTGTGCACCACGGTGAACAGCTCGGCCGAACTCGACGACACCGAGCTGCGCACCGCCATCATCACCACCCAGGTGGGTTCGGCCGCACCGGTCGGCGCGATCGGGTCGACGTTCGCCGGCAACGGTGGCGCCGACATCCAGGCCTGGTACGCCGGTGCCACGGCGGAGAGCGCAGGTGGCACGGTGTGGTTGCCGCAGTTGCCGTCGCACGCCCTGAACCACCCGGCCAACAGCGGTTACATGATGCCCGCATGGGCGGGCACCTGCCGTGTGTACTTCCCCGGCACCTACTCGGCGGCGGTCACGGTGAACGACACGGTGCCCACCTACTTCACCTCCGGCGTCTACTACTTCGAGAGCACCGTCACGTTCAGCGGCGCCGCGAACGTGGTGATCGGTGAGGGCGCTGCCGAGGGTTGCACCGACGACCAGGACGCGGCGTACAACGCCATCAACGCACCGTCGAACCACAACATCTCCGGTCTTGGTGCCACGTTCGTGTTCGGTGGCGCAGGTCGGCTGATCATCAACGACACCGGCGCCACGGGTCAGGGCCCGCGGGTGTCGTTCAACGCTCGCCTGGTCGACCCCACCGACGTGGGCGCCGCACCGTCGAAGGGCGTGTCGATCGCCTCGGTGAACGGCGTGCTGAGTGGCGGGTCGAGCACCGAGCTGAATCTGCCGAACCAGCTGCGGGTGCCGCGCTCCACGTTGGGCAACCCGGCCGGCGCCGATGCCGTGTCGGGCGACTACCTGCCCTCCACGCTGGTGCCGAGCCTGGACCCGATGGTGACGGTGAACCCCATCGTCGACATCTCGTACACCACGGGTGCCGCCTCGACGGTGTTCATCCCCGGCTACATCGCCGTGCCGCAGGGCCGCATCAACATCTCGGTCGCACCCGCGATGAGCGCCGGCAAGGACGTGCAGCTCGTCGGTGGCGTGCTGGCCGCGCTGTTCACGCAGACCCCCGATCAGCCGGCGAACACGCAGATCGGTCTCATCAACCGCATCGTGCAGAAGACGTTCAAGCTGGTCGGCACCACCACCGAGGGCAATCCTCAGGTGAGCTCGGTCGCCATCGTGCAGATCAACGACTACGGCGAGTTCGCGGTGAACTCGTGGGTCACGGCCTCGGCCGGCAGCGCCCCGTCCTGATCCCCTGATCGAGTCCGATCGAGTCCGACCGCCACCGCGGTCGCGGATCTGGCGCTGATCCGTCCCGGTTTCCGGGACGGATCAGCGCCAGATCGCGTACTGGAACGGATCACGCCCAGATGCCCGACGGTGTGTGGCGGGCGCGGTGTGCGGGTCAGCGGACGAGTTCCATGCGCATGCCCGTCGAGTCCCAGTTGGGATCGAGGGGCAGACGCTGCATCGCCCGGCCGGCGGCGCGGCGAGCGGTCCACAGCAGGCCCGTGGCCTCCACCATGTGCACCATCGCGGCGCCCGGGGGCGGCGTGCGGGTGACGATCTCCTCGACACCCGGCATCTTGTCGCGGATCAACGCCATGCGCTCGAGCACGCCGTCCTCGTGGTACGGGGACGTGGTGAGCGGGATGTCGTTGTTCAACTGCGAGAACGTGAGATCGGGATGTGCCGCGAAGTACGAGCGCTGGTGGAACGGCTGGAACTCGCGCTCGGCCTCACGCAGCCACTTGAAGCGGCGGAAGTCGTCACGGGTGAGCCACGGCTCGATCTCGAGCGCCTCTTCACGAGTGGCGGCATGCAGGGCTGCACGCGACGGCACCGGACGAATGGCGATGCGGCGCGGCCAGCCCACGTACTCGCGGGCCTCGGCGTCGCACGGACGGTACGGGCCTTGCGGCTCGTCGTAGAACCCGATCGGCGCCCAGATGGCGGCCGCCTCGAACTTCGGCTTGAACTCGAGCACGTCGAGCAGGGTGGGCACCACCCATGCGTCCTCGGCCACCACGGTCACGCCCGCCAGGCGGGCCGGCACGATGAGCCAGCCGCCCGGGCAGGGCACGACACCACCGAGCATCTTGTAGGGCAGCTTGGCGGTCATGACATGAACTCCTGATCAGGCGCTGACGAACTCGCCGGCACCGGTGCTGGCGGCCTGGCCGGCCTGCACCGTCGCGCTGGCCTGCATCTGCGACCGCATCGTGGCCGCCTGGGCCAGGATCTCCTTCGGGTACTGGCTCGCCTCGGCGGCCGTGTCGAAGCTGATGATGCCGCTCGACATCAGGCGGGCGAGGTCCATCTCGATGGTCTGCATGCCTTCCTGCTGACCCGAGATCATCGCGTTGCGGAGCTGACGGCTCTTGCCCTCACGCACCAGGTTGCGCACGGCGTCGTTCGCCATCAGCACCTCGTACGCGGCCACACGACCGCCGCCCTCGGCGGGCAGCAGACGCTGGCTGATCACGCCCTGGAGCGTGCCGGCGAGCTGGATCTGGATCTGGTCGCGGCGCTCGGCGGGGAACACGTCGACGATACGGTCGAGGGCCTGCGCGGCGTCGTTGGTGTGCAGGGTGGCGAACACGAGGTGACCCGTCTCGGCCAGCGTCAGGGTGATGCTGATCGAGTCGAGGTCGCGCATTTCGCCGAGGAGGATGACATCGGGGTCCTCACGCAGTGCACTGCGCAGACCGTCGAGGAAGTGGTTCACGTCCTGGCCCACTTCGCGCTGGTTCACCATGGCCACCTTGTGGTGGTGCAGGTATTCGATCGGGTCCTCGATGGTGAGGATGTGCAACGGCTTGGTCTCGTTGATCCGGTCGATCATCGCGGCCAGCGTGGTCGACTTACCGGAACCGGTGGGGCCCACCACGAGCACCAGACCGTACGGACGGTTGAGCAACTCGTTCGCGGCCCACGGGGCGCCGAGTTCCTCGAGCGATCGCACACGGAACGGAATGACACGGAGGGCGAGCGCCAGCGTGTTGCGCTGCTTGTAGGCGTTCGCACGGAAACGACCGACGCCTTCGAGACCGAACGAGAAGTCGATCTGCGAGTGGTGTTCGAGTTCGTGCTGCTGTTCGAGGGTGAGCAGCGATCGCACGATGCGCTCGGTCTCCTCGGGCGTGAGCAGGGCGACACCCTCGAACGGCACCAGCACGCCGTCGCGGCGAGCGGTGGCCGGACGGCCGACGGTGAGGTGGAGGTCGGAGGCGCCGGCGGCCACGGTGGCCTGGAGGAGCGTGACCAACATCGGGTCTGGATTGAACATGGGGCTAGCCTCCCGTGTGCCCGCCGCTCAGTCGGTGGGAACTCTTGCGATGATTGTCATTACCGCCCTGTACGGGCTTCTGATCGGTTCGTTCCTCACCGTGGTGGTCGACCGAGTGCCCCGTGGCGCTTCGGTGGTCCATCCCGGTTCGGCGTGTGGGAACTGCGGCTTGCGCCTTGGTTTCCGCGATCTCGTGCCGGTCTTCAGTTGGCTGGCGCTCCGGGGTCGGTGCCGACAGTGCCATACGAGTATCGGCACCGAGCCGCTCGTGCTTGAGTTGTCAACGGCGTTTCTTTTCGGCCTCACAGCGTGGGAATTCGGGTTCAGCTGGATGACCCCCGCCTACTGCGTGCTGATGGCCGGTCTGGTGGCGCTGAGCTGGATCGATCTGAAGACGCAGCGGCTGCCGCGGCCCATCACCTACTGGACCGCGGGCCTGGGCGCGCCGCTGCTCTGCGTGGCGGCCCTCGTCGACGGCGAACCGCAGCGGATCTGGATGGCGGCCCTCGGTGCCGCCATCGCGTACGCGTTCATCGGCGGGCTGTACCTCATCACCCGCGGCCGCGGCATGGGCTTCGGCGATGTCGTGCTCGCCCCACTGCTCGGCATGTACCTCGGGTTCCTGAACCCGGGCATCGTGCCCGTCGGGCTGTTCTTCGGCTTCTTCATCGGCGCGATCGTCAGCGTGGCGATGATGGCGTTCGGCAAGGCCGGCATGAAGACCGCCGTGCCCTTCGGGCCGTTCCTGGCGCTCGGCACGGTGGTGGCCGTGTTCGTCGGCCAGGACTACATCGACCTCATCTTCACGCGTTAGCGGTGGTGAGGCGCTTGTGCCGCGCCTGCAGCCAACGTGCCAACGCGGCGAACAGCACCACACCGGCCACGCCGGACGCGATGATCAGGAACAGCACGTTGCCGCGATCGGTGCCGGCCTGGATGCCGTGCACGGTGGCGATGGCGAACAACAGGTACGACGTCATGTGCACGCTGCGCCACAGGCGCTTCGGCAGCTTCTTCATGAACAGCGACGTGCCCTGGATGACCACGAGCAGGTAGAACGCGATGACGCCCCAGGTGACCGCGCCGGTCTTCCACTCGCTGGCGTTCGGCACCAGCAGTTCCTTCCAGCCGAAGTACACGAAGCTGTCGGCCACGAGGGCCAGCATGTGCACGAGCGTGGTGACCACCGCGAGTCCGCCCAGCCAGCGGTGCAGGTCGAGCAGCCAGGCAGGCCGGTCGGCGGGCTTGAGCATGCGGGTGATGAGCAGGATGCCCCACAGGCACGTGGCCGCGAGGACCACCCATGCCACGATGCCGCTCGCGCGGGAGATGTACCACCAGGTCTGGGGGTTCATGGTTCGAAGTCCTTCATGGTCGCGGTGCGGTGCACCGTGCCGTCGGTGCCCACGACCAGACCGGCCAGGCCCAGGCGGTCGAGCATGGCGACGGCCTGCCCGGCGGGCAGCATCATCGCCGCGGTGGCGAACGCCTCGGCGGTGGCGGCGTCGGCCGCGAGCACGGTGGCGGTGAGCAACTGGTGCTCGGCGGGTCGACCCGAGCGCGGGTCGATGAGATGGTGGGTGGTGTGCCCGTCGGGTGTGGTGAACGTGCGCACCGTGGTGCCCGAGGTGGCCACGCCGCCCTCGTGGAGACGGATCGACGTGAGGTGCGTCGGTGGCTTGGTGGGGGCGACGGTGGGGTCCTCGATGCCGAGGTACCACGACTCGTCGTTCGACGGGGTGCCGTTGGCGCGCAGATCGCCGCCGATGTTCACCACCGCACCGGTGGCGCCCATCTCGACGAGTTCCTCGGCCACGATGTCGGCGGCGAACCCCTTGCCGATGCCACCGAGGTCGATGGCGGACGCGGCCGGCACCGTGAGCGTGGAGGCGTTGTAGTCGACCTTCACCCAGGCGCTCATGCCCACTCGGGTGCCGGGCACGATGGGTGCGGCGACGTGGTCGACGGCGCTGTGGGTGTAGCCCACGTCGAGCAGTGCGGGCAGCACCGTGATGTCGAAGCGGCCCTCGGTCTGGCGCCATGCGTCGAGCGCACGGCTCACCACCGCGAGGGTGTCGGGATGGACGACGACGGGCGTGCCGGCCGCGCGGTTCGCGAGGGTGATGTCGCTGTCGTCGCGGAACCGACTCCACCACGACTCGAGCTCGCGCAGGCGGGCCTCGGCGACGTCGAGCAGATCCTCGTCGCCGCCGTGGATCACCACGTGCGAGCCGCAGCCCATCACTCGGAAGGCGCGTTCGACCGACCCGTCCATCGTCGTCCTCATCCTGTTCGTCCTACTTGCTGGGTGCCGTGGTGGTCACCGGCGCCGGGGGCTGGGTGACGACCGGGGCGGCCGTGGTGACCGGCGCGGGTGCCGGTGCAGGGGTCGGCGCGGGTGCCGGAGCCGGTGCCGGTGTGGCCGGCTTCGGTGCCGGCGTCGGGCTCTGCGTCTGGTTCTGGGAGGGCGCGGCGGCCGGTGCCGGTGCGGGTGCCGGTGCTGCGGCGGGCACGACGGCCTGCGGCAGTGTGAGCACCACGGTGGTGGGTCCGGCGGGCAACGTGGTGGCCGGCAGCGTGCTGGCCGTCGGGTCGACGGCGGGCACCGCACCCGGCGCCACGGTGGGCACCGAGGTGGTCTGCGTGGTGAGGTCGGCCGACGGCGTGACCGGACGGTTCGCCGAGGCGATCACCGTGGTGAGCCCGAACACCGCCGAGGCGGTGAGGCCGGTGGCGAGGATGCGGGCGCCGGCGGCGACGTGCGGGTGCTTGGGTCGCGGCTGCGGCGCTGCCGCCGGGCGCTGCTGCTGCACCTGACGCTGCAGCTGCTGCACCTGGGCCTGGAGCTGCGCGATGGCGTCGGGCGAGGCCGCCGATGCAGCGACGGCGGACGTGGAGGCGACCGCCGTCGCTGCCGACGGTGCGGCCCATGTGTGAGCGGCGGGCGGGACGGGAACACCCGGCGCCTGAGCAGCAGCACTGGTGGAGGTGGAGAGGTCGACCGGGGCCTGGCCACGTCGGGCGCGCATGGCCGCGATGCGAGCTGCCTGTTGCGGATCAGTCATCGTCGCCCTCCTCCTCGTACTCGTCGTCGTGATCCTCTTCCTCGTGCTCGTCCTCGTCGTCCTCGTGCTCACCGCTGCCCGAGGGCGCGGAGGTGTGCGACGGCGCGGGCGACTGGCTCGACGGGGCCAGCGTGACCGGGGCGGTGGCCGGTGCGGGCGGCGGGGTGGTGGCGGCCGTGGTGGGGATGGTGGGGATGGTGGGTGCCGGTGCGGCCGACAGCGAGGCGACGACCTCGCCGCTGCTGAGGTCGGCGATGAACGTCACGATCTGGAGGCCGTCGGTGAACGACACCTCGAGGTGGCTGGCGGGGGCGCTGTACGACACGACCGACCAGCCGGTGGTGGGCAGTGCGCTGTCCACCTTCATGGCGCCGTCGTCGACGGTGAGGTTCACCGTGCCGGCCGGGCCGGCCTGGTAGCTGTAGGCCCGAGCAGCCATCGTGGTCTCGACGGCGGAGACCATCGGCTGGGGTGCGGCGTCGGCGGTGTTGTCGTGCGTCGTGGCCTGCATGCTGGCGAATGCGGCGCCACCGGTGCCGGCGACGGCTGCCACGGTGATCCCGGTGATCCAGGTCTTCTTCATTGCGAATGCTCCTCTGCGGGTGGCGGGTGCCCGATGAGGACAGTCAACTCGGGTGGTCTCCAACGGACAGCCAGCCGAAATCCAAGCGACGTCGAAAACTGTGGCAGAGGTTGTACGACCCCACCGCGCAGCGTGGTTTTCGACCGATTTTGGACACGGAACGCGCAATTTGGTGGTGTCGCCTAGGACTTTGCCGCGAAGAGATGTAAGCCTTTGGTCGTACTAGTCGTATTCCTGTTCGGGTCCCTGGTCGCACAGTAGTTTCGGCATCCGACGATGCCTGCCGCACCCACCTCCCCCCGCGCGTCGGCGCGTCGTTCGGCCTTCGTGCTGCTGGCTGCGTCCATCGCCATCGGCAGCGTGTCGTTCACCCTGGTGCAGCTGGCCCTCGAGGAACTGTCGCCGCTCACGCTCGCCACGGGCCGCGTGGTGGTGTCGGCACTGATGTTCACGCTGGTCATCGCGCGGTCGCCGTGGCGGCGCACACCCGTGCTGCCGGGCGATCGGCTGCGGCTGTTCCTGTGCGGCTTCGCCGGGTCGGCCGTGTTCCACCTGCTGTTCAACTGGGGCCAGAACCAGGTGTCGGTGGCGGTCGCGGCCGTGCTGATGTCGACGTATCCCATCCTCACCGCGATGGGGGAGGTGGTGTTCCTGCACCATCGTCTGCACCGTGTGCAAGTGGTGGGCTTGCTGCTCAGCACCGCCGGCTGCGTGCTCATCGGTGTGGTCGGCGGGGGCGACGGTGGCGACATGGCGGTGCTCGGCGCCGTCGTGGTGCTGCTGGCCGCCATCACCTGGGCCGGTGTGACGGTCGCAACGCGCAGTATCGGCCACCGCTACGACTCGTGGTGGCTCAACAC
>SXGT01684233.1_pt1 | contig 23521 bp, 22 predicted proteins | sample 3176221 | NCBI WGS metagenome assembly SXGT01 (sample SAMN11356862, study PRJNA531348) | freshwater metagenome | isolation source: freshwater sample F1-120 | place: China: Fuxian Lake, Yuxi | collected 2017-12-25
CGGAGGGTACACGACCTTCTCGACCTTCAGCCTCGAAGTCGCTGAACTCCTCCGAATCCAGGCCTACGGCAGGGCTCTGGGGTACGCCGGTTTGTCGGCCGGCCTCTCGATCGGTGCGGTCATCGTGGGGTTCAGCGTGGCCGACTGGCTCCGAGGGCCGGTTCAGGGGTCCTGAGCCACTCGAAAACGTCGCTAGCGGGCCACACTCGGTGTAGCGGGGCCTGGCGTGAGGCCCGTCGGGGTGGGGCGGCGATTCCAGTCAACGCCCCGGCAAGTTGTTGCGGATGATCACGTTGCTTCGTGTCGAAATGGGCTGCACGCAGTCGGCATGTCACTTGCCGAAACCCCTATTGGCAACGGGCCGTTGGTCCGGTGCCTCCCCCAGACGAAACGTCGGATCCCCCCGGTCCGGCGTTTCGTCGCGTCACGGAACCAGCACGATCTTCCCGTAGGCCCGACCGCCCATGACCGCTTCATGGGCCCGGGAAGCCTCGGCCAAGGGCAGCTCTTGCCCAATCACGGGGACCAGCGCCCGTTGCTCGAGGCCCGCGCTGATGTCGGCATACACCCCTGCGAGCTGCTCCGGACCAACGCCCCACAGGAACACTCCGGTCACGGTCAGATCCTTCGCCATGATCTTCCGGGGATCGATCTCGATCCGCCCGCGGTTCCCGATCACGACGATCCTCCCTCGGGGCGCCACCACGTCGAAATCGTGATCCAGGTTTTCGTTGGCCAACATTTCGAGAATCACGTCGGGACCCCGGCCGTTATTGGCGGCCGCCTTGATTTGGTCGAGATACAGAGCCTCCCGATGGCCAACGGCGAAGTGGGCTCCATTGGCCCGCACCAGTTCGAGACCGTCCGGGCTCCCCGCCGTACCGATCACCTTGAGGTCCTTCCACCGGGCCAGTTGCAAGGCAGCGGTGCCAACACCACCGCTCGCGCCGTGCACCAGAACGATCTCGCCGGGCTTGGCCGCCGCTTTCACGAACAGGCCGACGTAGGCGGTCGCATACGGAACACCTAGCGCCGCCCCTTCGGAGAACCCGACGTGCGCCGGCAACCGGTAGACCTGATTGGCCGCGCAGACCGTCAGTTCCGCGTAGGACCCGCCGGTTTGGCCGGCTGCGGTGCCGTGAAAGAAGACCCGGTCGCCGACCTTCCACGGATTGGGTCCTTCGCCCACTCCGACGATCACACCCGCGCCGTCCGATCCCGGCGTATAGGGCAAACTGGGCAAGACTCCATACCGGCCGCTCCGGATATAGGTCTCGACCGGGTTGACTCCCGCGGCGTGGACTTTGACTTGGACCTGCCCGGGTCCGGCGACGGGAACGGGAACCTCTTCCACCACCATGACCGATGGATCGCCGAACTGGTGGACTCTGATCGCGCGCATGGTGAGACGGCTCCTATCGGTGACCCTGCCGTAAATAGTGATCGCTTCCGTTGGCCCAATCGTCCCGCCGGGGGCCAAAGAGATCCGTGGCCTCGGTCTCCTCGATTGCCTCCGCCATGTGCGGAGCTTGGGATGGAATCCGAATCAAAGACCCAGCCGGGACCTCGAACGGCTGGCCGGCGACCGTCAACCGGAGGTGACCCCGGCGCACCCACGTCAGTTGCTCGCTCTCGTGCTGGTGGGTCGGTACGATGGCGCCCTGGCGAAGCACGAAATTGCAAACCGTGGCCCGCTCGCCGGACACGAACGACCGGTCGATCAGGGGCGTCAGGGGTTCCTTGGGGACATCCGCCCATTGCACCAGTCGCGCCGGGTTGTCCTCGGTCGCCGGGTTCTGAAACCCGGCCGGCTGGGTCGGGGGGTTCGTGAAATAGGAGTCCGACCGGTTGAGCCAGTCGTGCCGGATCGGGCTGAAGACGTCCATCTCATAGGTGTCCTCCAACGCCACCGCCTCATGAGCGACCCACGACGGGATGACCAACATCTGGCCGGGACCAACGACGATCGACTGGCCATTGATGATGAACTTGAGGGCACCGGAGAACACCAGCGAATGCTGCTCGGCCTCGTGTTTGTGGTAAGGCACGACGCAGCCCTGCTTGAGCCAAATGTGGCCCGCCATCACCTTTTCGCCGGTAATGACCTTGCGGGAAATCATATCGGTAACGGATTCGGTCGGAACATCGGTCCAGCGGAACAACCTGGTAGTGCCGAGATCCATGGTCGGGGCTCACGGGTCGAGGTGTCGGGAAGTTAGGACGTCTGGGATAGTAGGCCCCGCACACCCTGGGGGCAAATTCGAACCGGGCGCGGCTGGCCCGGTCCGGCTCCGGCCGCTATCATCTGACCCATGTTGACGCTGACACTCGACGATTTTCGGCAGGCCCGGGCGCGGATCGCCCCCCATATCCACCACACCCCGCTGCTCCGAAGCCGTCAGTTGTCGGAGCTGACTGGATTCGACATCCGGCTCAAGGCCGAGATGTTCCAGCGGGTCGGCTCCTACAAGTTCAGGGGGCCCTTGAACCGGTTCACCTTCTTGACCGAGGAGGAGAAACGCCGCGGCGTGGTGTGTTCCTCGGCCGGCAATCACGCCCAAGGTGTTGCCCTGGCCGCCCGAATTCACGGAATCCGGGCCGTCGTCTGCATGGCCGAGAACGCCACGCCCGCGAAGATCGCCGCCACCCGCGGATACGGCGCCGAGGTCGTCCTCCATGGCCGGATTTGGGACGAGGCCAACGAGCGCGCCAAGGAGTTGGTGCGGAGCGAGGGCTTGGTGTACATCAGCCCGTTCGATGATCCGAACTTGATCGCCGGCCAGGGCACCTTGGGGCTGGAAATCGTCGAGGATTGGCCCGAGGTCGACGCGGTCATCGTCCCCATTGGGGGCGGCGGGCTGATTTCCGGGGTGTCCATGGCCGTCAAGAGCCACAATCCGGCCGCCCGGGTCATCGGGGTTGAGTCGTCGGACGGACCGGCGATGAAGGAAAGCATCGCGGCGGGCCGGGTCACCACTATCGATTGCCGGACCATCATCGACGGTCTCCGCGTCAAGACCGTCGGTGATCTCACCTTCTCGGTCTGTCAGCGATTCGTCGATGAGATCGTGGCCCTGCCGGACCGCGAGATCTTCGAAGCCGTGATCTGGATCATGGAACGTTGCAAACTCGTGCCGGAGGCCGCGGCCGCCGCTCCGGTGGCCGCCCTCCTCAAGAATCTCGTTCACCTCGCCCCCGGCTCAAAAGTCGTCTGCGTCCTGAGCGGCGGGAACCTCAACCTCGATCAACTCCGGGGATTGTCATGGACCTGAAACGTGCGACCGCGCTCCTCGCCCTTGTCGTAATCGCCGCGCCCGCAAAGGCGCAAACCTACGATGTCGTCATTCACGGCGGGCGAATCGTCGACGGCACCGGGGCTCCCTGGTACGCCGGCGACGTCGGCATCAAAGACGGCAAGATCGTTGCGATCGGCCGGCTCAACCCGGTCTCCGCCCGCCGGGCCATCGACGCCTCCGGTAAAGTGGTGACCCCCGGCTTCATCGACATGATGGGACAGACCGCCGCGCCCTTCATTCGCGACCCGGCGACGGCGTTCAATCTCCTGACCCAAGGTATTACCACCCTCAACGCCGGTGAGGGCGCCAGTGACGCCCCGCTGGCCGGCAAGGAGGCCGCCGACCGGGGCTGGAGCACGACCCGCGAGTTCTTCACGAAACTCGAACAAGCGGGTATGCCGATGAACATGGTCCAGACCGTCGGCCATACTCAAATCCGGGAAATCGTCATCGGAGACAAAGACCGCCAGGCCACTCCTGCGGAACTCGATCGGATGCGGGGCTATGTTCGCGAGGCCATGGAAGCCGGGGCCATCGGCGTCTCGACCTCGCTGATCTACCCGCCTGCGATCTACGCCTCCGAGGAGGAAATCGCGGAGTTGACCAAGGTGGCCGGCACCTACGGCGGCCGCTATTTCACCCACATGCGGAACGAAGGCGACCGGCTTCTCGAGGCCATCGACGAAGCCCTCCGGATCGGGAAGGCCGCGGGGACCCCGGTTCACATCTATCATCTGAAGACCGCCGGCCAGAGTAACTGGGGTAAGATGGACCAAGCGCTCGCCCGGATCAAAGCCGCCCGGTCCGCCGGCCAGCAAGTGGCCGTCGATGTCTACCCCTACATCAACAACGGACTCGGCATTCGCGCATTGCTCCACCCCCGGCACGCCACCGACGGGCAGGAGGCGCTGCTCGCGAAACTCGCCAACCCGGCCACCCGGGCCGAAATGCGGCGCGAGATGGAGTCGTTGGGTGGCTGGGAAAACTGGTTTGCCCACGCCGGCAAGGATTGGGACCGGATCGTGGTGGCCGGGCTCGCCAAGACCGCATACGCCCAGTACAACGGCCAAACCCTGGGGGCCGTTGCCAAGGCCACCTCCAAGGACCCGTGGGATCTCTTCTTCGAGATCGCCAAGTTCGACGTCTTCGCGATGCCGCAAACCATGTCCGAAGCCAACAAGATCAAGGCTATGCGCGAGGAGTTCACCACGTTCGACACCGATGCCGGACCGGCCGCCACCGGGTACGCGGTTCACCCTCGGGGGTTCGGGGCCTTTCCGCGGGTCTTTGCGCGGTATGTCCGGGAACTCGGCGTCCTGTCACTCGAGGCGGCCGTGCAACGAGCCACCGTTGGAGCAGCCAACGAGATCATGGCGTACGATCGCGGGCGCCTCGCCGTCGGACTGGCCGCCGACGTCGTGGTGTTCGATCCCGCAACCATCCGAGACCGGGCCACCTTCGCCGAACCGATGGTGGCCTCCGAGGGCATCAGTCATGTGCTGGTGAACGGGCAGGTGGTGCTGGAGAATGGGAAGTACACCGGCGCCAAACCGGGCCGGGTGCTTCGAGGTCCGGGCTACCGGCCCTGATCGACCCCGTACGACACGACCCATTTGGCCTTGAGGACTCGATGTGGACCTCCCGCCGAAGCCTGCTTGCCGCCGCGGCTGCCGCCGCCGGCCTCCCCGCCGATCTCTGGGCCGGGGCTTTCAACCGGCGGCGGGTAGCGCGGCCGTATCTCGACCTGGCGCTCCGCGCCGCTCGCTGGATCGAAGCGAGCCGCCAGGAGACGGAACATGGGGTCCGCTACCCCGCTGACCCCCTCAAGCCGGAATCGGTCGGGCTCGACTTCTACAACGGGATGCCGGGCGTCGTCGCGTTCTACGCCGCGCTTCACCGCGCGTCGGAAGACCCGACCTGGTTTGCCGCTGCCGAAGCCGGGGGCAGGTACCTCCTGCACGCGGTGGCCACCGAAGGCGACAAGCTCGATGGCGGACTCTACACCGGCCTCGCCGGCATCAGCTACAGCCTGAACTGTCTCAATCGCGGCAAGCCGAACACCAAGTGGGGCGACGAGGCCCGCCGCCTGATCGATCCCGTAGGAGTCCGGGCTCTGACCACTGATTCCTGGGACATCATCAGCGGCTTGGCCGGAACCGGGCTCTTCCTCCTCTCGGCCGGATCGCTGGACCTGGCCACCAAGGCCGGCCACCGTCTGATCGCCGCCGGCGAACCGGCCGAGGGCGGTACGATGTGGTTCCCCGCCGGTTCGGTTCGACGGAACTATCCGAACTTCTCGCATGGCACGGCGGGTGTCGCGTATTTCCTCGCGTCGCTCTACCGGGCAACCAAGGAACCAGCGTTCCTCGACGCCGCCCTGAAGGGCGCCGCTTACCTCGAGGCTGTTGCCACCACGCGCGACGGCACGACCAGGATCTTCCACCAGAGCGGCGGCGGGGAAGATCGATACTATCTCAGTTGGTGCCATGGACCGGTCGGGACCGCTCGGCTGTTCTATCGGCTCTCTCAAATCACCGGCGAGCCGCGATGGTCGGCTTGGATCGACTCACTGACCCGCGGGGTGTTTGACAGCGGAGTGCCGGAGCAACGAACCACCGGATATTGGAACAACGTCGGCCAATGCTGTGGCAACGTCGGCATCGGACAGTACGGCATCGACCTGGCCCGCTACCGGCAACCGAACGCCAATCCGGCATTCCAACGGCGAATCGTCGACGACACCCTTCGCCGGGCCACCAGTGAGGGGGCGGGGATTCGGTGGGCGCAGGCCGAGAATCGGACTCAACCGGAGAACGTCGTGGCCCAAACCGGATTCATGCAGGGTGCCGCCGGGATCGGGACCTTCTTGCTCCAACTCGACGCCCTCGAACAAGGAACCCGGTGGGCTCTTCCGTTCCCCGACACGCCGTTCGTCGGCTGACCCCAGAGGATGTCGGACCAGGATCCTATATGAGCTAGCGGCGAAAACCTCAGGATACCGGGGAGGTATCCTGAGGCATCGCAACAAAGAACTTCGCTCGAGAGGTACTGCGGCTTATGGGAGGAGGACGGCGTCGATCACGTGGATCACGCCGTTGGAGGCCTGGATATCGGTCGTGATCACGTGGGCATTGCCAACCATCACTTTGCCGTTCATCACCATGATCGAGACGTCCTTGCCGTTTACCGTCTTCGCCGACTTGAGCTTGACGACTTGATCCGACCCAACCGCACCGCTCACCACGTGGTAGGTCAAGACCGCGGCCAGCTTCGCCTTGTCTTTGAGAAGCGCCTCGACGGTTCCCGGGGGCAACTTCGCAAACGCTTCGTCCGTCGGGGCAAACACGGTGAACGGACCGGCACCCTTCAGGGTTTCGACCAAGCCAGCCGCCTGCACCGCGGCAACCAGCGTCTTGAACTTTCCCGCCCCAATCGCCACGTCGACGATCGTGTTGGATGGGGTGTGGGCCGCCCCTTGAGCCACTGCCACCGACGCCGGAAGAACCGCCAAGCTGAACCCAACCATCAATCGACCGATCACGTTGACCCCCTTTGAGTTTGTACGTCTATTGTCCCGTATCATTCCTATACAATATGGTATGTGCTGGGTTTTGTCAAGGTATCTAGATTTCATAGATTGACAGAAGTCGTACAGAGACTATCCTTAGGTATGACAATCAGCGTCGACAACCCCGTATATCCGGTCCGGATTGTCCTCCGGCGGACCGGCCTGACAGCTGAATTGCTCCGGGCCTGGGAGCGACGGTATGAGGTGGTCCACCCCGGCCGGACCCAAGGCGGCCAACGGCTCTACTCCGAAGCGGACGTCGAGCGCCTCCTGCTCCTCAAGCGGGCAACCGGTTACGGCCACTCGATCGGACGGGTCGCCCAACTCACCAACGAGGAGGTCGCCGGGTTACTGGAGACCGCCCCCCAGGTCATGACCACCGCACCGGCTGATGGGTCCATTGAATACGGTTCGTCGATCCGGCACCGCGCCATGGAGGCCCTTGGTTGGATGGACGGGGGAACTCTGGACGCGTTGCTGCGCCAGGCGGCGGTCCGGCTGGGACCGGTCGGGTTTGCGGAACAGGTCGTCGTCCCCCTGGTTCGGGAAATCGGTGACCTGTGGCATCAGGGGAAACTTCGGATCGTTCAGGAACACCTGGCCACCACCACCATTCGGCAGGTGATGAGTAACCTGCTCGCTTTCACAACGACCCCGCCCACGGCTCCGGTGTTCATCGCCGCCACCACCTCCGGGCAGCACCATGAAATCGGGGCGTTGCTGGCGGCGGCTATTGCCGCGGGCGAGGGATGGCGGGCCGTCTACCTCGGACCCGACCTTCCGGGCGAGGAAATCGCCGTGGCCGCTGAAGGGCTCCGGGCCCGCGCGATCGGCATCAGTATCGTGTACCCGATTGAGGATCCCGCGATCGAGCCCGACCTCCGCACGCTGAGCCAGGCCTTGGGAACTCGAATTCCGGTGTACGTCGGAGGCGAAGGCTCCCGGCACCACCGAACCCTCCTCGACCAATTGCAGCTCCGGCCGATCGAGAGCCTCGACGGGCTGCGCGCTGAGCTCAATCGGGTAGTCGGAGGCTGACCACTCCAGCTCTCAGGGAATGACGTTGTCGCCCCCCTGCTTGGTACCCGTCCATGTCACCTTGTAACCGCACACCGGACCACTCATGGGCGTTGCTTGCACGGTGATGTCGGCCGTCAACCCCCGAGTGGTAAATCGCCCCGTCATCGAGATGACGTAAGTCACGGCGCCGATGACCAAGGTCTTCGGGCCGGCCGAGAAATGTCCGGTGGTCTGGACCACGCCATCGTACTGCGTCCCGGCATGGCCCAAGGCAATCGTACTGCTGCCCGCGGTGTGAGCGACGTTGGTGGGATTGTCCTGAACGGTGACCCCGGTACAGGTATTCTGACCGGGCACCAGCGCCACCACGGTCGGATAGGTCCCCCCAACCGACAGGAGGTCTCCAGGTCCGCTCCCGCTGGAGCACCCCATCACGGCGGCAACCAGCGCCATAGCTCCGATGGTAGGAAGAATCGTTGTCATTCGAAATCCTTTGAGAGTCACGGGACATCATTGTGAGTCCCCGAATCTCGCCGGACCCGGTCGAGGAGATGTCCGAAGGCTGTCAGAAGGTGCCACCGGCTGGTTCGTGTATTGCGCGAGGCGCCCCCTCCGGATTGTATTGACCGAACTTCATCTCCTTGAGCAAAGGCGAACCGCGCATGGGTCGATGGCCGCGTCACCGGGATCGATGGGAGTGGGCCATCCTCGGCGGCACCACATTCGCCGTCGGCGCCACGTTGCTCGTGGCCGTCAGTGCCATTCGAGGCCGCCAACAGGCCCACCAAGCCGCCATAGCCAGCCTCACGAATTATTTGGCGGTCGCGTTGGATCGGTACGCGAATGGGATCGAGACGCTGGTTCGAGGAAACGTCTTTCCGATCTTGCCACCGCCGGACTACCTGAGCACCCCGGACCAGCGCGACCCCCTGCCGATATCGGATATGGTGGAGATGGTTGCCCGGCTGCAACGCGACCCCTGTCGATGCCAAGTCGCCCCCGGCCAGAGCAGCTTCTTTCGGTTGGACCTGACCACCGGAGAGGACGCGGCCGCCGATAGCCTCGGTCATCCACTCGGCTCCGTTGATCCGTTGGTCGCAACGGCCATTCGAGCCCAGGCCGACAGCCTCCGAGCCATCGGATACCGCTACGGCTACATCGCGGCCACCACGGGCCAGGGTGAGCAGTTTCTGTTCTTTTCAGAACGGATCGATTCGCTGTCCGGGCACCGCTTCGCCTATGGCTTGGCCGTGCCCGTGGACCGAATCGGCCAGTGGGTCTTTGCCGAGACGTTCGCCACGACCCGGCTGGTTCCCCGCTACCTCCTCGACTCGGTGCGGACCAACCCCGACTTCCTGTCGCTCGAGGCCGTCACCCGATCCGGACGACTCCTCTATAGAAGCGGTCCGCCGTTCGACGACGGACCGAGCGACGCCCTGGTCATGCCCAGCCTGCGCGGTGGTGTCGAAATTCGAGCCCGCCTGAACCCCCGGCTCAAGAAACTACTGGTGCCAGGCGGAGTCCCCTCAAAGCTCCCGGTTCGCGAACTCGGCCTGATGACGCTCTCGCTGACCTTGTGGGGGATGATCGCCGTCCTCGCGCTGCGGGCGGCCGATCTGGCCAGGCTCCGGACCGATTTTGCCTCCAGCGTCACGCACGAACTTCGGACTCCCCTCACTCAGATTCGCCTGGCCGCCGAGACGATCTTGCTCGGTCGAACCCGGGACCGGGAGAGCGAGCGACGAGCCCTTACGAGCGTGGTCGATGAGACCGGACGGCTTCAGCAGTTGATTGACAACGTCCTGCATTTCAGCCGTGCCGAGCGCCGACTGACGAAAGTGGTCACCCAACGTCTCGAACTCCGGCCCCTAGTGGCAGGAATCGCCGAGACGTTCGCGCCCCTGGTTACCGATCACCGGATGACCATCCGATCCACCGTTCCGGACGGGCTTTTCATCCCCGCTGATCCAGATCTGATTCGGCAGATCTTGCTCAACCTGCTCGACAACGCCGCTCGCTATGGCCCCGATGACCAGACGATTACCATCACCGCCCAAGCAGTCGGCCCGGACGTCGAAATCGCCGTCGAGGATGAGGGCCCCGGGATCGCCCCCGCCGACCGGCAGCGCGTCTGGCGACCCTTCGTCCGCCTCGACCACCAAGGCGGCCCGGTGACCGGAACCGGACTGGGGCTCGCGGTGGCCCGCGAGCTGATCGAAGCCCATAACGGCCGCTGTCGAATTGAGGGCCGGGTCGGGCCCGGCGCGAGGGTGATCGCGTCATTCCCGGCCGGAGCCGCCGCGTGACCCGGGTGCTGCTCGTGGAGGACCACCACGCGATTGCGGCCGGTCTGAAGGACAACCTCGAGATCGAGGGCTACGAGGTCCGGATTGCGAGCGATGGCGTCGCCGGAATCCAGTTGGCCGAGGGATGGAACCCCCACTTGGTCGTGCTCGATCTGATGCTGCCGAAACGGGACGGGTTTGAAGTGCTGGCCGCCATCCGGGCCCGCGGGGCCGGAATGCCAGTGATGGTGCTTTCAGCCCGGGGAAGCGAGGCCGAAAAAGTCAGGGCCCTCAATGCCGGGGCAGATGACTATGTGGTGAAGCCATTCGGCTTGCTCGAAGTCCTGGCCCGCGTTCAGGCTTTGCTCCGCCGGCCGGCCGGCAGCGTTCCGGGCGACGGCCGCCCGGAGCAATACCGGTTCGGCGGCTTGATGGTCGATGTCGCCAGTCGAAGTGTCTTTCGAGCCGGCACCCTGGTTCCGCTTCGTCCCAAAGAAATCGATCTGCTGATCGCCCTCTGCCGGGCCCGCGGAGCGGTGGTGTCCCGGGGCGACCTGCTCAACCGGGTCTGGGGATACGACCCGGCGGTGGTCACCCGCACGGTCGACACCCACGTCGCCGCCCTTCGGCAGCGATTGGAACCTGATCCAGAGAACCCGACGCTGATCCTGACGGTCTGGAAGGCCGGCTATCGGGTCCCGATCCAGCCACCCGCGTGAGAGGATTCGTCATGTCGATCGGCGCGCGACTTGGCCTGGCCGCGGCGGTGGCCTGCGGCCAGTTCGAGACGATTCGGCCGAACTCAGAACCGGTTCGGTTCCAGATCCAGTCGTGGCTGGATCTGATCCTCAAGTAGGTGGCGATTCGCCGGCCACGAACGGCGTCACAGAGTAGACAGCGCTCACCCCGCGAGCGGGGTCGATACGCCGAGTTTGAACCCGTCCGGGTCCTTGAACTGGAACATCCGGGCTCCCCAGGGCCGATCTTCCGGCTCATTCAGAAGCGTCCCTCCGGCCGCTTTGATCCGTGCCGCGGCTGCGTCGACATCAGCGGGCCTGGCCACGTTGATCTGCAGATAGAATCCCTGCCCCTTGATCCGGTCCCAGCCCAGCTTGCCATCGTCCTGATTGAGGACTAACCGGCAATCGCCGGCGGCGATGACGGCGGCGACGACTTTTCCCTCGTGCTCGTACTGCTGATCGACGGCAAAGCCGAGGACCTGGGTGTACCAGCGGACCGACGCCCCGAGATCCGCGCAGGTGAGGGAGCCGCCGAGGGTGATCGCGTTGATCGTGGCAGACGATGCGGTCATGTTGACTCCGGCTGAAATGAATTGGCGTGCACGACGAAGCAATCGATCGTGGCGGCGGATTGTACCGTCAAAGTGGGGGCGACGCTAGGCGGCGGCGACCGCTTGCTCGACCACCAACCCAGGAGGAGCCACGGCGTTGACCAAGCCCGCCGCGAGCGCTTCGGGGGCCGGAATCTTCCGAGCCGTGAGCAGCCATTCCGCCGCTCGGCCCAACCCCACGATCCGGGGCAGGAAATGGAAGGTGCCGTTGGTTTCGAGCATGCCGCGCCGGGCCTCCGGAAAGAAGAAATACGCCTCCGGCGCCGCAATTCTCTGGTGGCAAACCAACGGAAGTTCGGCACCAAGGCCAACCGCCGGCCCGTTGATCGCCGCCACCACCGGCTTCGGGAAGCCCAGGATCTTCCGGGTCAAGTTCTGCAACCGGCTCAAGTCGGCGCGGGCGGCTCGCACGGTAAACCCCCGGTCGGCGGCACCGTCCATTTCCTCGAGATCCTCGCCGGCGCAGAACCCACGGCCCCGGCCCGTCAGCACCACGGCCCGAACACCGGCGTCGTCCGCCAGCAGATCGAGGGCCTCGTGCAACATCGCGAACGTGGCGAGCCGGAACGCATTCAAGCGCTCCGGCCGCTCAAACCACACGATCGAAACGTCACCGCGACGCTCGACCGTCAGGTCCTCCCAAGTGACGCCCATCGCTCGGATCGCGCCGGCCGCTACGGCACCAGCGGCTTGACGTATTTTTCCCACCAACCCAAATACCGGTTCATGATCTCGATCCGCTGACTCGGCGCACTCGGCCCGTGGAACATGCCGGGAAACACCACCAGCTTGGTGTCGATCCCGTTGGTCTTCAAGGCCTGATACATCTGCTCCGATCCGATGATCGGGACATTAAAGTCTTTCTCGCCCCCCATGAACAAGGTCGGCGTCTTGATCCGGTCGGCCTTGAAGAACGGATAGGACACCTTCATCCACGCCTCCGGATTCTTCCACGGCGCGCCAAGCTCCTGCTCGTACTGGTAGATGTACTGATCACTGCCATACATCGAGAGTTGGAGGGCGCTCCCGGCTCCGCTCACACCGGCTTTGAAGCGGGCATCCGTGGCAATCGTGTAGTCGGTCAGGATGCCGCCATAGCTCCAACCACCAAGGACCAGCCGCTCGGGGTCGGCAATGCCCCGGGCAATGACATCGTCAACCGCGCCCAGGAGATCGATGACCTCCTTGTTACCCCAATCGGCAAAGATGGCCCGGCTGAAGGCCTCACCCCGGCCGGAACTGCCCCGGTAGTTGGGAGCGAGGACCGCATAGCCTTTGGCGGCGAACACCCGGCGCATCAAATCGAAGTCGTAGCCGTCTTGGCCGAAGGGACCGCCGTGAATATGCAGCGCCAGCGGGAGCTTCTGCCCGGGGCGATAATCGGGCGGGAGGTACAGCATGCTGCCGACCACGGTGCCATCCTTGCTCTTGGATTCGATCCCTCGAGCCTCGCCCAGATCGATCGTGGCCATCAAGGAATCGTTGTGCCGGGACAGCCGGCGGAAGGTGCCGTTCTCAAACGACGAGACTTCGGCTGGCTCCGTGGGGGACGTGAAGGAGACCGCGACTTTCGTCCCAGCCACCGAAGGGAAACCCACCGCACTCGGGCCCTTGCTCAGTCGTTCGATTGCCCCAGTCGCGAGATTGATCCGCGCCAGCGGTCCGGTGCGGTCGTCATCGTACGTGAAATAGATGAACCGCCCGTCGGCCGACCAGACCGGATCTCCGGCATTTCGATCGAGTGCTTCGGTCAGAACCCGGGATTCACCGCCACCAGCCGGAACGACCGCCACCCGGGGATTTCCATAAGCCCAGTACTTCGGGTCGCCGCCCCGGAGATAGACGATCCACTTGCCGTCCGGGCTGTAGCTCCCCCCGCCCCGGCTGCCGTCGTTGCCGATGTAGGTCGTCAACTGCTTCGGTTCGGCACCGATCCGCGCCTCGATGGCGTAGAGGTCCGAATTGTCGTTCCGGTCGCTGCCGGGCGCCCGCTTGCTGGCAAAGACGATCTCCCGGCCATCCGGCGACCAGCCCGGTTGGCCGTCGTCGAAGTCACCCCGGGTGAGTTGCTCGGTCTTTCGGGAGGCTAAGTCGAACAAGTGCAGGTGGTTGCGCCGGGGCCCGACATACCCGACATAGTCCCGCTTGAAATCCCAGCGGTCGATTTCGATCGGCTTCGGCACCTTCTTTTCCGCGGATTTCGCCGTATCGGGATCGGGGTCCTGAATCACGAAGACGAGGCGCTTCCCGTCCGGCGACCATTCGTAGTCATCGATGCCGCTCTTCTGATCCGTGACCTTCACCGCTTCGCCGCCGAGGCGGTCGAGGAGCCAGAGTTGGGCACCCTTGTCGCTGTCGCCCCGGCTGCTCAAAAAGCTCAGGTATCGATTGTCGGGACTCCACTTCGGGCTCGACTCGCCATCGGGCGACGAGGTCAGTTGGACCGTGCGCGCCCCGTCCCAACTGACCATGTACACATCGGCGTTGCGCTTGTCTTTGGCCGAGTCCGCGGTCGAAACCGTATAGGCCACCCACTGCCCGTCGGGGGACACCACCGGGGCGCCGACCTCCTTGATCCGGTAGAGATCCCCCTGCACCAGCCGTCGCTTGGCCGGAGCCTGGGCCATCACGATGGCCGGCACGAACACCACCAGGGAAACGAGTCTCATATGCGATTGGCCTTGAGTTCGCGAAGGGAGTAGAACGTCCCTCGCCATTGAATGCCGCCGGTCGCCAGGTTGACGACCATGGTCCGCCACAAAATGTACACGAAGAGAAGCACCACGACGGGATAGAGCAGGGCAACACTGGCCCGGGTGTCGATCGAGCGGGCCAGCTTGACAAAGATGACCAGACTCAACGCCACTTGTACCCCGAGCAACAGTTGGGTCGTTCCGCTCGTAAAGAAAAACGCCACCACCGGGACAACCCCCGCCGCCAACTGGACCACGCCGCCGATCACCGACAACAGGACGCTGTATTCGACCCCGGCAAACATGTTCTTCTCGAAGGCCGGAATCATCTCGCGAAGCGAGTGGTACCATTCGACGCGGACCAACCCTTGCCCGCTCAACGCGTCTTGCCGGAACCCGGCCCGCTTGAGAATCTTGCCCAACTTGAGGTCATCGTCGGGACGGAGCCGGATCGGTCGATGACCATCGACCGCCTGGTAGGCGGATCGACGGACCAGGTTGAACGCGCCGACCCCGACATGGAACCAACTCTTCGGATCCCGCGCCTTCCACGGTTTGGCAAACAACAGGAACGACCAGAGGAAGAAGACGCCGAATCCCTCGAGCAACAGACCCGGAAGAATCAAGTTCGGCGCGATGGCAAGATGATCGACCCCCCGGTCGGCGGCAAACCGGATGGCCCGGCCCAGCGCCGTCGGCTCCAAGTGAATGTCGGCATCGGTAAACAGAATCCACTCGCCCGACGACGCATCCGCCCCGACTTGAAGGGCGTGGTTCTTCCCGAGCCAGCCAGGAGGGAGATCGCTGACGTGGACGACCCGGAGCCGCGAGTCCTCAGCGGCCAAACGGTCGAGAATGGGGCCGGTCCGGTCTGAGGACCGGTCGTCCACCGCCACGATCTCGTAATCCGGATAGTCCAGCGTCAACATCGAACGCATGGCGGTTTCGATATTCCGCTCTTCGTCCCGCGCCGCCACCACGATCGAGACCATGGGTGCCGGCCCAGCCTCCCGGCACGGCAAGTCACGCAGCCGCCCGATCCGCGAATTGCCGATGACGGCCTCGAGCCCGATCAACGCGCTCAAAAGCAGGATGACGACCGCAAACCAGAACATCAGTCCGCGAAGACCTTTCCGGGGTTCATCAGCCCATCGGGGTCCAGCGCCTCTTTGATCTGCCGCATCACAGCTACACCCGCGCCATGCTCCTTCACGAGCGACCCCCGTTTGCCCATCCCGATCCCGTGCTCGCCGGTGCACGTGCCACCCATGGCAATGGCCCGGGCAACCATCCGGTCGTTGAGCCGATGAGCCTCGGCGGCCTCGGCCGGGTTGGCCGGATCGATCAAATACCCCACATGGAAATTGCCGTCACCGACATGGCCAAGGATCGCCCCCAGCAGCGGTGATCCCTCAACGTCTTTCTTGGTCTCGAGGATGCACTCGGCCAGTCGGGAAATCGGCACGCACACGTCGGTAATCAATGGCCGGGTCCCGGGACGCATGGCCAAGCCGGCGAAGTAGGCCTCATGACGGGCCTTCCAGAGTTTGGCGCGGGACGCCTCGTCCGTGGCCCACTGGAAGTCCGAGCCCCCGTTCTGGGCCACAATCTCCCGCACAGTTTCGGCATCCTCCGCCACGTTCTGGTCCGACCCGCCGTGAAACTCGAAAAACAGCGTCGGCACCGCTTGGTATGACAGGCCGGAGTACTTGCTGACCGCGGCCATGTACGCTTCATCGAGCAGTTCGACCCTGGCCACGGGAATACCAAGCTGAATGATCGAGATCACGCTGTTGACAGCCCCCGCCAGATCGGCGAACGGACAGACCGCAGCGGCTATTGCCGCTGGAATCCCGTGCAACCGGAGCGTCACTTCGGTGATGATACCCAAGGTCCCTTCGGCGCCCACGAAGAGCCGGGTCAGATCATATCCGGCCGATGACTTCCGCGCCCGTCCACCGGTCCGGATGATGCGCCCGTCCGCCATCACCACCGTCAGACCGAGAACATTCTCCCGCATCGTCCCGTACCGGACGGCCGTGGTGCCCGAGGCCCGGGTCGACGCCATCCCTCCGATCGTGGCGTCGGCGCCCGGATCGATGAAGAAGGCCAGGCCGGTTCCTTTGAGTTCTTCGTTGAGCTGCTTCCGGGTCACGCCGGCCTCCACAGTCACGTCGAGATCCTCAACCGACAGCCGGACCAACTTGTTCATCTGAGAAAGGTCGACCGTAATCCCGCCCCGCACGGCCGAAACGTGGCCCTCGAGCGAGGTCCCCGCTCCCCAGGGTACCATCGGAACGCGGTGGCGGCTGCATGCCGCCGCGATCTGACTCACCTCGTGTGTGGTCTCTGGAAACACGACTCCGTCGGGCGGATAGACCCCGGGGTAGGCTTCACCCTGTCCGTGGTGCTCCCGAATCGCCGGCGCCACCGTGGATCGATCTTGGAGCAACTCGGTTAACTCGGTCAGCAATTCGGCCGGGAGGTGCATTCAGGGCTCCACCACCGACACTTCGATATGGGACGGATACCGCGCCGACCGGAAGATCCGCTGAGTGGCCGATTGATAGTCGCGATCCTTCGCTTCGAAGATGTTGGGCACGAAACGTTGGGGATTCCGGTCGATCAGCGGGAACCAGGTGCTTTGCACCTGAATCATGATGCGGTGGCCCGCCAAGAACGTATAGTCGGCCGCATGGAGATCGATCGGATACTGATTGACCTGGTTCGGCACGAGCGGAGCCGGTTTCTCGAAACTCTTGATGAACCGACCCCGCACCACATCGCCGACGACCATCAACTGGTATCCGCCCATCTTGGGGTTGGCGGGGTACTCCTCCGGATAGACATCGATCAATTTGACGATCCAGTCCGCATCGGTTCCGGTGGTCGACGCAAAGAGCTTCGCTGCGATCTTTCCGGAAATCGTGAGATCTCGGTCGAGCGGTGCGGTCTCGAATGACAGCACGTCGGGCCGAAGGTGGCTGTGACGCTGGTCGTCGACCTGCCACAACGGCCAAGTTGACGGGGGGGCGTTCCCATAGAGCGGGACGATGGGCCGAGCCCGGTAGGGCACCGGCCTCGCCGGATCGGAGACGTAACTGTCGACGCCGGCGGAGGTAGTGGGGCGGCTCCAACTCAGCGATCCGTTCGATCCCAGGTACAATCGGCGCTTGGCCACGCCGGCCTTCGGCGGCCAGGATTCATGTCGCTGCCAACGGTTGGCCCCCGGCCGAAAGGTCAGGGCCTCGGGCAAATCGAGTTTGCCTCGATCTTTGAGCCAGTAGGCGAACCATGGCGCCTCAACCGAATCCCGAAAGAACGAACTGGTCTTGGATCCGAACGTGATGGGTCCGAGCGATTCGCCGTCCGTCGAACTGCCGGCCCACCCGCCGTGGTTCCACGGACCGACGACCAGATAGTTCAGGCCCTTGGTATCGAGGGATTCCATCTTGTCATAGATCGTGAGCGGACCGAAGAAGTCCTCCTGGTCCCACCACCCGGCCACGGTGAGGGTTGGTACCGTGACTTTGGAGATGTGGCGGGTCACCTTCCGGGACTTCCAGTAGTCATCGAACGTGGCGTGGGCGGCAAAGTCGGTCCAGGCCGGCTTGTTCCGATGAAAATACTTGGCGTCGACGTTTCCAAGACCACCGAGGCGGAGGAACCACTCGTAGGTATCGAGCCGATCGAACGCGAACGGCGTAAAGCGTTGTCCGTCCACCGCCGCGACGTATTCAAACCCGTAGCTCAGTCGAAATGCTCCGTTATGACTGAAATCGTCACCCAAGAACATGTCGTCCGGGGATGCCTGGGGCGACGCCGCCCTCAAGGCCGGATGCGGATCGAGCAGGGCCATCATCGTGGTCCACCCGTCGTAGGAGATCCCGCGCATTCCCACCCGTCCGTTGTTCATGGGGACGTGTTTGACCAGCCAATCGATGGTGTCGTACGCGTCGGTGGTCTCGTCGATACCGGCGGTGTCACCAGGCTTCCGGGTCGGCCGAATCATCACGAACGTGCCTTCCGATCCGAATTTGCCCCGAAGGTCCTGACAGACGATGAGATACTGATCCCGGACGATCGTGGGATAGCCGGCCAATTGCCCCCGACAGGTCGACTCGGCATCGTAGGGCGTCCGAACGAGCAGGATCGGGAGCGGAGTCGTCGCCGCCTTGGGCCGCCAGACCACCGTATTGAGCTTGACCCCATCCCGCATCGTGATGGCCGAGACGCTCCGTTCGTAGTCGGCGGGGCCGGCCTGCACGGCCAACAGGGCCAGAACAATCGGGTACATCATGGTGTCACCACCGACACGTCGAGATGAGAAGGGTATCGTCCGGATCGGAAAATTCGCTGCGTCGCTGGACTGAAGTCGGTGTCTTTGGCACGATAGATGTTGGGCACGAACTTCTGTGGATTGCGGTCGATCAGCGGAAACCATGTGCTCTGGACCTGAACCATGATCCGATGGCCTTTGAGAAATGTGTAGTCGGCGCCGTGGAGGTCGATGGTGTAGGGGGTGACTTGGTTGGCCACCACCGGGGCCGGGCGCTCGAAGCTGGCCCGGAACCTGGCCCGGAACACATCCCCCGCAATCATTAATTGGTAACCACCCATTTTCGGATCCGCGGGGTAGTCGTTGGGATAAACGTCGATCAACTTGACGATCCAGTCCGCATCGGTACCCGTGGTCGAGGCAAAGAGCTTCGCCATCACATCGCCGCTCAAAGTGACCGGCTCCGTCAGGGGTTCGGTCTCGAAACTCAGGACATCGGGCCGAAGATGGCTGTGACGCTGATCGTCAACCTGCCAGATCGGCCACGTCGAAGCCACTGGGCCGCCGTAAAGCGGGGTAATGGGCCGCTGCCGATAGGGCACCGGACGAGCCGGGTCGGAGACGTAGCTGTCGAAGGCGGCCGCAGCGGTCGGTTTGGTCCAAGCCAGGCCGCCGTCCGCTTGAAAGTAGAGCTGTTTCGAGGCCAGGTTCCGCCGCGGCGGCCAGGTCTCGTGCCGTTGCCATTGATTGGCGCCGGGCCGAAACGTCAGCGCCTCGGGAAGGTCCAGCTTGCCCTTGTCCTTGAGCCAGTAGGCGAACCACGGCGCCTCTACGGTTTCCCGGAACCAAGCGGCAGTGTTACTTCCGAACTGAATCGGCCCCAGACTATTTCCATCACCCCGTGCCCAGCCGCCGTGATTCCATGGGCCGATCACGAGGTGATTGATACCCTTGGTGTCGTTAGGTTCCATGGCCCGATAGATCGTGAGAGGGCCGTAGAAATCTTCCTGGTCCCACCAACCCGCCACCGTCAAGGTCGGCACCGTGACCGGCTTGTTCGCGAACACTGGGCGGACTTTTCGGCGCTGCCAGAATTCGTCGAAATTGGGATGGCTTTCAAAGTCGGTCCAGGTGGGGCGTCTGCCCTGGAAATAGCGCTGGTCCACATTGGCCAGTCCGCCCAACCGGAGAAACCATTCGAAGGTGTCGAGCCGGTCGAACTTGAACGGCTCACTGACCCGCCCGGCTTCCAGGTTGGCCACGTATTCGAACCCATAGCTCAACCGAAAAGCGCCGTTGTGGTGAAAGTCGTCACCCAAGTACATGTCGTCGGGCGAGGCCTGGGGTGATGCCGCCTTGAGGGCCGGGTGGGGCTCCACCAAGGCCATCATGGTGAGCCACCCCCCGTAGGAAATGCCGACCATCCCGGCTCGCCCGTTGTGTCCTGGCACATTGGCCAGAACCCAATCAATCGTGTCGTTGGTATCAGTGCCCTCGTCCACCGTTTCACCGCGCTTGGGGTCGCGAGGTGGCCGGATCATCATGAACGTTCCCTCGGACTGGTACTTCCCCCGAACATCCTGGAACACGAAGATGTAGCCCTCGTCGGCCAACAACTGATAGCGGTTGGCGAGCCGGGGACCGATTTGACGGGCATCGTAAGGAGTTCGCTCGATCAGGATCGGTAGCGGCCCCGATCGAGTCGCTGGCGTGAAGATCTCGGTGTAAAGACTGGTGCCGTCCCGCATCCGGATCATCTCCGTCCGCTGGACATAGTCGGAGCGGATGGCTTGAGCGTCGAGGGGAACGGTGACGAAGAGTAGAATTGAATAACGGAGGAGATCCCGGCGCATCGGTGCGAGGCCCTGAGTGAAGGTGGCCGGAAATCTACGCTCCCGCTCGGATCGGCGTGAGGCCACCCAGGGGTACCAACGAAAACGACGCTCGCCGGATGCCTACCTACTCCATCCGGCGAGATCTTCTCGATTCAAACTTGAGCCGCTCGGTCACGTCCCCGCGGGGATCCTGGCCCTAGAACTCCTCCCGCTCGAACCGCCACAGGGCCACCAGCAACATCACGACGATGAGTCCAGCCGTCACAGCCGACGGAATCCACAGCGGTATACCGACCGGATTCCACAACGCGATCGCGGCGGCCGCCCGGGGCAGGTTCCACGGCATCACCAAGGTGAGCCACTGGGGCACGAAGTTCGGGAGGACATTGCCAGCGACCCAGAAGCCAAGCGCCAGTCCGCCCACCGGTCCCCGGGATGGAAACCACGTCCCCAGCATCAACGTGAGCGCGATATAGAACGTCTGATGCAAAGCCAGGATCCCGACCGCCTCGCTGAAGTGGTCGAGGCCCGGGAGGAGGCCCCAGACCAGTTGGCAGACGATCAGGGTGGTCACGGCCGGAACGACCAATGACAAGAGGAGAAAGGTGCCGGTTATCGCCACGAACTTCGAGAGCACGAACGCATGGCGCGTCGTCGGTTTCGTAAGGACCCAGGCGGCCGTCCCGTACGACCGCTCGCCGACGATGGCCCCCTGGGTCACCAGGACCGCCCCGACCAGGGCAAAGAAGCCCCCGGCTTGAAAGAATATGTTCATGACCTCTTCGAGCCCGCGGGCCGGGGTAGTGCTACTCCGCGACTCGACCGAGACCAGGAGAACCAACCCGGTAATGACGCCGAGCCACACCACCACGTGGACCAACCACCGGCGGGTCCGCCACCAGGAGCCCAACTCCTTGTCGAGGAGATTGCCGAACCCGGTCGCCCATCCCGAAGCCTTCGAAACGATCAGGCTCATTTGGCGGTGCCTCCCTCGACCAGGCTCATGAAGACATCCTCGAGCTGATAGCGGCGCCGCCCAAAGGAGCGAACCGTGACCGATTCATCAGCCAAGATGGTTCGAAGCAACCCGGCGTCTGCCGCTGGGTCATCCGAGACCGCCACGTGCCACGAGACCCCATCCTTCGCCGCGGATTCGTCGACCGATACCACCCACGGAAGGCCGGCAACCCGACGCCGCGCCGCCTCCGGCGCCCCGGCCAATTCCACGAGGTACGTGGTATGGCCGGTCCCCGCCAGTAATTCGCCGATCGGCGCGATGGCAATCAGTGTCCCGCCATTGAGGATCGCCACCGTATCGCTGACCCGCTGCACGTCTTCGAGGATGTGGGTCGAATAGAAGATCGTGGTATGGGACCGAAGCCGGGCCATGACCTCGAGCACGTCTCGTCGGCCCATCGGGTCGAGGGAGGCCGCCGGCTCGTCGAGAATCAGCAACTCCGGCCGGCTGATCTGCGCTTGAGCAATCCCGAGCCGCTGGCGTTCGCCGCCCGAGAACCCCTTGATGGCCCGATCGGCCTTGTCGCTGAGACCCACGAGTTCGAGCGTCTCGCGAATGTGCTGCTCGAGCTCCGGGGCCGGACCGGTAAAGAAAAACTTGGCCGTAAACCTGAGGGTTTCCCGGGCGGTCATGTAGTCGTAGTACCGGGGATCTTGAGCCAAGTAGCCGATCCGCCGCCGGACTTCGAGGGTGTCGCGCTCACTGTCGAAGCCGAACAGGGTGGCCGAGCCGGCCGTCGGCCGGGCCAAACCCAGCAGGAGCTTGATGGTCGTGGTCTTGCCCGCCCCGTTGGGTCCGAGAAACCCGAAGATCGAGTTCCGTTGCACCTCGAGGTCGAGGCCAGCGAGCGCCGTCACGCCACCGGGGTAGGACTTCGACAAACCGTGGGTCTTGATCACGACGTCAGCCGGACCGGACGTGGCCATGGCAGCTCCTGAGGAATAGTGCGATGACTGAATTTGCCCCGCCTACGCATGGATCGGGCAACCAGTTTCACCGTGAAACGGCCGGGAATCCCCTTGATTGAAACATGTCGTACGATATATCGTAAGCTCTAACGTTCCGTGAGTTGCCGTCACAATCCAGCGAGGCTCGGATGTCTAAACACAATGATGACTGGGGCTTAGGTGAGATCTTCGGGTTTGCGTTCGACCCGGGTAAGTTCGAGTTCAAATTCGGCGGCGGTCCCCGCAACAAGAACTGGGGCCGAGGCCGCCGGCACATGTTCGAGTCCGGAGAGGTCAAGTTCGTCATTCTTCGCCTGCTCCGGGAAAAGCCCCGCCACGGCTATGAAGTCATCAAGGCCCTCGAAGAGCGCCTTGGCGGCTGTTACACGCCCTCCGCGGGAACCGTGTACCCGACGCTCCAACTACTCGAAGACCAAGGCTACGTCAAAGGGGCCGATCAGGACGGCAAGAAGGTCTACCACATTACCCCCGAAGGCGAGCAGTTCCTCGACGAGAACCAAACCGTCCTCGACGACATCTTCGACCGAGTCAAGGACACGGTCAGGGATTTCGCCGGAGGGCACATGGCCGACCTCAATCATGCCTTCACCCGCCTGGCGAAGGTGACCTACAAGCGAGCCTGGCGCTGGGGCCCTGATCACCCTTCGGTGCCCAAGATCGTCGAGATCCTCAAGCGGGCGGCGGATGACATTGAGCGCGAGTGGGAAAAGGCCTGAACTCCACTATCCAAAAGGAACACTGACATGGGCGTCGGGACGATTTTGTTGATCGTTTTCGTGGTGGTGCCGGCGGTTCAATGGAGCTTGGGGAGCGGGCGGTCGAGACGTCGCGGGCTGCGAAAGTGGGGCGGATGGCACGAGAGCGCCGGCGATTCGAGACTCGCCGATGAAGTGGCCGCCCTCCGCCTCGATCTCGAAGGCCGGCTCGGGGAAGTCGAGCAACTCCAAGCCCGGGTTGGGGAACTCGAAAATCGGCTCGATTTCACCGAGCGATTGCTGGCGCAGAAAGACCCGGCGACCCTCGCCAAGCCGCGGGTTGACTAGTTACAGTTCTCGGCCCTGATGAAGCCACTCGTGTCGACGGACGCCACCCCTGCCCTCGCGATTCGAGGGCTCATCAAGCGCTACGGCGACGTCACCGCTGTTGCCGGCCTCGACCTGACCGTCAGCCGCGGCGAGTGCTTCGGGCTCCTCGGTCCGAACGGGGCC
>SXGT01175129.1_pt1 | contig 23516 bp, 22 predicted proteins | sample 3176221 | NCBI WGS metagenome assembly SXGT01 (sample SAMN11356862, study PRJNA531348) | freshwater metagenome | isolation source: freshwater sample F1-120 | place: China: Fuxian Lake, Yuxi | collected 2017-12-25
AGGCCTGCCGGTGCGCAATTGGCGCTTGCATACGGAATGCGTGAAAATGCAAATGACTATCGAACGTGGAAATTGCAGGGTGATATTCACCTGCAGACCGGAAATCAAGCCGGTGCACTCACTGCATTCGGGAGGGCATACCTATTCGGAAGGTACAATGATCTCGGCATTGCACGTGTGTTTTTCGAACTTTTGCTTGAAGAGCGCGACAAGCCCGCTCTCGATCTTAGGCGACACGAGTTCGAGCTTCTTCTGAACGATTTCGGTCTTGCCATTTTGCAGAATATTCACTTCATCGATCTTTCGGAAAATGTTGAGGAACTTTCAATTTTTGCAGAGCTCTTTGCTCGGCAATATCCGTCGGATGCATCGATCTACCGTGCATTGTCACGGGAAACGAAAGCACATGCTGTGCAAGAGCGATTTCGCCTCTCGTCAAGACCGAGAGGTCTGCTTTGGTAGTTTCATGTCAAGGCACATCGATTTTGCTCCGATGCCAAATCGCATTATGATCTGACTGCTTTCCCCCATATCCCATGACGAAGTCTTCCGCATTTCTCCTTTGCTCGCTTCTTCTTTTCTCCGCCTGCGGCGCTTCAGATGAAGTGGAAATCGTCGAAGATAAGGTTCTCGAAGTGCAAAAATACAATACGGTCTATCAGGGATCCGGCGATCCCGAACACGGGAAACAGAAAACATTCAAGTACGGATCTATCGACGGGGTAGGGGAGTCGAAGGCGAACGGCGTTGCATACTTTCCGACATTTGAGGATGGCGTCTCCGTTCTTACGGTTAACGTGAATATTCTCATCGCTCCTGAGGGCAGCCATTATCAGGTCATGCTTTCCGACGGTTCTCCCACGGGGCTCATCGAGGTAGGAACACTAGCAAGCATCATCGGCGATGTCAGGCATTCCGTGAAGCTTATGACAGAAGAGGATATTGAGAATTACAATTCAATCCTCATTTACTTGATGCCTGACGAAGGTACGGGCGGACAAGGACTTGTGGCTCAAGGCACCTTGAAAAAAGGGTAGAAATTCCACCGTTCGCCTTTCTATCCGATGAGGTTATTTGTCGGGAGACTGATCAGCATTGCGACCGTCACGAGTGTGATGAGAACCATGTGCGTGACGACTAGACGCAGCGACAAGCCTCTGGAAATGCGGAATGTTGGGTTCATAGTTCGTAAAAATGGTTGCGAATTGTAAAGGCTGCTTTTCTTTTGTCCAGAAATATGAACAACTTTAGTGTTCAAGAAAAAGCCTGTAGAAAAAGCTCGCCCCACAAATTAAATTTCTCCAGAAAATAATGACTTACTCCTGTCCTTCAAGACTCCTTCTTGTATCTAAAAATAATCCCATCAGCATCGTCTCCAGAAGCTCCGCATCTCATAAACGCCATTCGACATCTCACTGTAAGATTACTGATCCTGCCAACTATGACACCGTGTTCTCGAACAGCATTTATCATTGCTTCTCTTGCAATGGGTTTGGCTTCATCAAATCTTCTTTGAGTGGTCAGCTCAACAACTTTATCAAGAAGGCCTTCTACATTCGATTTTGAAGTCATATAAGTATATTATGTCAATGGTCGGAGCGAGAGGACTCGAACCTCCGGCCTCGTGGTCCCGAACCACGCGCTCTACCAACTGAGCTACGCCCCGATCGAATTGGATGATAGCAGAGAGAATAGACACGTCGAGTGTGGTTCTTTTTCTGTTCAAAGTTGTTCTGTATCCTCATTGCATGTTAGTCGTCGGGAATTTCGCGCCATCGTGGAGTGCTCTCGATCAGGACGGTCAGGAGATATCTTCAGTGGATTTTTCGGGAAAGCGATACCTCCTCTATTTCTATCCGAAAGACGATACGCCGGGCTGTACGGTGGAGGCGTGCGGCTTTCGTGATCTATCCGATGAGCTTTCTGCCCGCATCACCATTCTTGGCGTGAGTCCGGACAGCGTCGAAAGTCACAGGAAATTTTCATCGAAATATTCTCTTCCTTTTTCATTGCTCTCGGATTCCAATCGTTCGATGATCACGGCGTACGGCGCAGATGGTCTTTCCTTTCCGAAACGCACGTCATTTCTTGTGAATGAAGACGGTTGCATCGGGAAAATCTATCAGGGCTTCGACTGCGCTCTTCACGCAGAGGATGTTGCCCGCGATGTGAGGTGATCACGCCTTAGGGATTCTGCGTTCCTTTCTGCTGTCTAAGTTCGACTTGTTTGCGAATCGATTCTCTCGCTTTCTGCATCTTTGAGAGCATTTCTGAAAACTGCTTCTTCTTTCTCTGTCTCAGTCCGATCTTCTGCTTCGATGTCATAGCCTTCCGAGGACTCGCTACAGACTTGCTTCGCTTCGATCTCTGAGCGGCTTCTGAAGCCTCGATGGACTGAAGTAATTCTTCCGGACTCAGTGACGACGAAGCACTGCTTGCGGCTCTCGCGAGAGTCGGAGCGAGAAAGAGTGTGAGGCATGTGCAAATGCTCAGTGTTCTCGAAAGCGTCTTCATAGTCGAAGCATAGTATACACTTTTTTGTTATAATCCCCGTACTATTTCCTCCTCTTTGTATTATGCGCAAGATTCCTTTTACCTGGATCATCGTTGGCGTCATCATTCTCTGCATCCTCTGGATGATCTCCGGATACAACGGATTGGTGACATCGAAGGGAGTTGTGGACAATGCATGGTCGCAAGTCGAGACCCAGTACCAGCGTAGGATTGATTTGGTGCCGAATCTCGTGAGTACGGTGAAGGGTGCCGCAAACTTTGAGCAGGAAACGTTTAGAGAAGTCACTGAGGCTCGAAGTGTCTTTGCCCAGGCGAAGTCGATCGGTGATCGTAGTGGTGAAATACAGGCGGCAAGCGGCTTCGACGGAGCGCTCTCTCGATTGCTCGTGACGGTCGAGGCATATCCTCAATTGCAGGCCACACAGGCATTCAGAGACCTGATGACACAGCTTGAGGGGACAGAGAATCGCGTCGCTGTTGCGAGAAAAGATTTTAATGATTCCGTTCTCGTTTACAACCTTCGTGTCACCAGATTCCCCGGACTGCTTCTTGCGAAGCTTTTCGGATTCGTCTCTGAGAAGGCATTCGATGCAGTGGAGGGTGCCGAGAAGGCTCCGGCAGTAGATTTCTCCAATTAGTCCATGTTTTATACCATGCGATTTTCAAGGGGTTTCATCTTCTGTGGTTTAGTTTGTTCTTTCTTTCTGTTTCCCGTTCCCACATTAGCAACTTTTATCATTCCACCGAATGATGGATTTGTGACCGATCTTGCTTCGATCTTAACGAGCGAGCAGCAATCATTGCTGGAGACTGAGCTTCAGGAGTACAGGGAGAAAACCAGTAATGAAATTGCGATTGTCATTTTCTCCGATCTTTCAGATGAGCCGATTGAGAATGTAGGTCTTGCGATTGGCAGAGAATGGGGTATTGGCTCGAAGGGGAAAAATAACGGCATCCTCATTCTTGTGGATTATGCAGGTCGCAATGTTCGTTTCGATGTCGGATATGGATTGGAGGGAGCCGTTCCTGACATCGTTGCCAAGGGAATCATCGATACTGACATTGTTCCGAATTTCAGGGATGCGAAGTACTTCGATGGTCTTCTGCAAGCAGTTCTGTCGATCCAGAAACACATTGGTGGCGAATTTACCGCGGAGCGTTATTCAGAGGCGCAACAGGAAAGCTCTTCTGCTGGCATTGCGTTTCTTCTTTTCTTTTTTCTCTTCCAGTGGATGATTTCTATTCTCGGTCGAACAAAATCTTGGTGGTTGGGCGGTGTTTTCGGAGGCATGGGCGGTCTCACGCTTGCTCTTCTCTTCGGATGGTGGCTAACCATTCCGTTTCTGATTCCACTCGGGCTTCTCCTCGATTATCTCGTTTCCAAAAATTATCATTCTCGTGGAAGGACAAGCTGGTGGGCAGGTGGTGGGTGGGGTCCGGGAAGCAGTCGTTTCGGCGAAGGCCGAGGCGGGTTTGGAGGATTTGGAGGCGGTGGATTCGGCGGAGGTGGAGCAAGCGGAAGATGGTGACCTAGTAGCTTCGTGCAATGCTACAATCGGACCATGAATTTCGTTTCACCTGCAATCGTCGCCCTGATGTTCATCGATCTGATGCAGCCGGCTGTGACTGCACCTGCTTCTTCTTCAGCGACGAGGTATACCGATTCAGGATCCGGCACGCTGACGGTGGTTACCGATGCTCCTGATACGATCGGCTCCATCCCACAGGGAGCGACGAGAGTTCCGTTTCTTTCGGTCAGCATGTCTGCATCCTGCGATGCAGATATCAGAGTGATGTCGGTCGATCTCGCGCACAGGGGTCTTGGAAATTCTCAGGATCTTTTATCCGTGTACGCAGTGGAGGGATTTTCTCGCATCAGCAGGGTCGCACGATTCGATGCGAAGCGTTCGGCGCTCACCCTACGCTTTCGGTCACTTGTCCTTCCGAAATGTGCCGCCATCACGTTTATCGTGTATGCAGATATGAAGACTGACGCAGTCGTTGCCGCTGAGCACAGCATTGTACTTTCCGATGCTTCCACGATTCTTTCCACGGCAAGGCAGCTGTCACTCTCTGAAGGTGATGGAACGAAATTGGTGATCGCCCCTCAGGGAAGTGCCGGAACGCTCACCCTACGAATGCTGCCCGTGAGTCCGAGAGTCAGTTACGGCAGAATAGAGACCGTTGCTCGAATCCAGTTGACTGCGGGATCGAGAACCTCACAGCTTCTGAAGAGAATCACCTTCACAAATGACGAAACAGCCAGAGATATGGATTTGCAGTGGCTTTCGCTGGAAATGCTTTCCGGTAGCGTCCTGACAGCTCCACTTCCTCACATGCGGGGTTACAAGGCAACACTCGTCTTTGCGCCAACCTTTATTCTCCATGCAGGAGAGACGATTGTACTGAATTTGAAGGCTGAGGTTAGAGGTTCTCATAGCAAGAAGATTCAGTTTGGCATCGAAGAACAATCCGATATCGTCGCAAGTCCGTACAGGGAGCGTTGAGCGGATGCATTACAAATCACCATCACTTTCCTATTTCGTCATCATTTGTGTAAGGAAGCCACTTCCTCAAAAGAGGTCTTCCGTGGATACTATAGAAAATGACTCCGGAAACTTCTTCAAAGGACTCAGTCGACGGCATTGCGTCGGCACAGCCAGTGCAGTCACCAGAACCTTCTTTGTCATCAAGTAAGAAGTCGGATCCACTTTCTGACGCCCAAAAGAAATCAAAATCTAGAGCAATGTTATTTCTTGTGTTCCTGGGATTTTTAACTCTGGTTTATTTCTCTTTTGCAGTATTTCTCCTCTTGCAGTTTCCGCGAAGCGATGGAAGTGGCGAGGGCTTGAAGATGATTGGAACACTTGTTCTTGCAGCGGGAATGCTTTTCTCGGCGCTTGTTGGGGTTCTTGGTCTAATGAGAATTGCTTCTGTTGGAGATAGAAAGCAGTTGAAGCTTATTGCCTTGGTCAGGCTTCTCATTGGAGTATTGCCGCTTCTCATTGTGAGCGTTTTTTCTTTGTACATGATCAATCGAGAGCCTCGACTCTCACTAGAATTGCTAGAGCCCAGGAATGCGGATGCTTTGGTTGCTCCTGTTTCAGTCACTTTCGGTATGCCGACGACGATGAAGATTTTTCAGCAGCTCAATCTCATTCCGCTGAAGTATCAGTGGGATTTCACGGGGGATGGAGCGATTGATCAGGAGACATTTGATCCGAAGGCGACATTTATCATCTCGCGCTCCGGTGTCTATCCAATACTTGCCACGGTCACGATGACGAGTGGAATCCAAAAGAAAGCTGAACTTCGACTTATTGTTTCTCGTCAGAGTTTCTCCGTCGAGCCCATGCATCCCATCATCGACGACCCGGCTCAGTTTTCCGTAGAGAGTCTTTTGCCAACAGGTGGTGACAAGGCCCCGAAGTTATTGACAGCGAAGTGGGACTTTGAAGGCGACGGGACAGTCGATCTTGAGACCGATAAGCCGATCGCTACGAATGTGTACAGGAAGCTTGGACAGGTAAATGTCGGTGTCACGTTGGTGTACTCGAACCAGACCCAGACTTCATTCCAGCGACAGATTGAGGTTGTCAAACCCCCTGAGCAGCCTTTTCAGATCACGCTCGAAGCGGAGCCTGCAACACTTCTTGGACCACCTCCTTTCGGAGCTGTATTTACGCTGAAAACAAAGGAGCCGATTGCCAACGCCTCTTGGGATTTTGGCGATCAAAAGAGTGGAGAAGGTCTTCGCATTGCTCATGTTTTCTCTTCGGTTGGCAGCTATGCAGTGACTGCAACGATTCGTTCTCAGAGTGGAGCGACGGCCAAGCTTTCCAAGCTTGTAAGGATCACAAATCCTTTCGTCTTGCCCGATCTTATCTTTCAAGGAAAACCTGAGGTGAAATCTTATGTGATCGATGGAGAGGTTCCTCTAACAGTAGATATCACACCCATTACCGCTCAACCACTTATCTCATTTTCATGGGACGCGCAGAATGCGACCGAGGTTTTGGCAACAGACAAGAGCTTCCATGCCGTCTATAGGGATGCAGGACGGTATTTCCTTGATCTCATCGCCGTTGATCCTGACCAGAATGTCTTCAGGAAACGCATCATCGTCAATGCGAAATCCCCGAAATCAGTCGTGAGCTTCACCATGGATCCTCCGACACCAACTGCGCCTGCAAGCGTTACCTTCGATGCGTCGGATACATACGTTCCTTCGGGAGAAGAAATTACTGGATTCGTCTGGGATTATGGCGACGAGAGGACCGGAGGATCCAATGCCGACAGCAAATTTTCAGGTTCTCGTATTACCCATTTATTTGAAAATCCCGGGACCTATGTCATTACACTTACGGTAAGGACGACGTCCAATCAGCTCTACACAGGGCGACAGACTCTCGTTGTGAAGGCTCCGATCATCGACGCTTGCTTCATGCCAAGTCGGACGAATGGAAAGGCACCACTGGGCGTATTCTTCGATGACTCGTGTTCCGCAGGGGATTTTGTTTCACGCCTTTGGGACTTCGGAGACGGTTCACAGAGCGATCAGTCTAGCCCGACGCATGTATTCACAAAGGCTGGCACGTTTACCGTCACGCTAGTTTCGACGACGAAGGATGGACGAAGGAGCAGCAAAACGGCTACCATCAACGTTACTGCTCCATGAAGTCCAAAACATTCATTCGAGGCGTGGCTCTTGCCGGCATCCTTGCGATCGTTCTCGGCGCACTGCTTCCTGCTATGAGTGCTTTCCAGTAGTGGATTTCATTCATTCATTTTCGTCGTCGCTTTTGTCAGAAATGGCATCGAGATGATGTCGGGTTTTTCACGGAATAGATAGTATCCTGCAGAGGCGATCATTGCTGCATTGTCCGTACAGTAGCGAAGCGTTGTCGGCCATCTGACAACCATCCCGTATTTTTTTGCAATGGATACTGCGAACGTTCGCAAATGTTCGTTTGCGGAGACCCCGCCGACGATATGCAACTCTTTCGTATCAGGTTTCAGTACCAGAGCTTCTTCGATTGATTTGCAGAGATGGGTACAAATTGCATGTTCGTAACTTGCCGCAACCGATGCTCTCGTTTTTGGATCTTCCATTGCGTTTCCAAGATCTCGAATCAGGTATTTCAGCGAAGTTTTTAGTCCTGAGAAGCTGAAATCGCATGTTTTCTCTTTAGCAAGCGGAAGCGGAAATGCGAAGGTAGTTGAATCACCGGACAGAGCAAGAGATGCAAGTGCTGGCCCTCCTGGGTAAGGAAGCCCGAGCATGACTGCGCCTTTATCGAATGCTTCTCCGGCTGCATCATCTCGGGTGGATCCAAGCAGATGAGCTTGGGTATGTGACTTTCGATACCAAAGGTCGGAATGACCTCCGGAAACGGATAGCGTGAGGATGGGAAATGAGGGTTCAGTATTCTTTTCACTACCAAAGAGCCACGTCGAGCTTAGGTGCCCAAGGGTGTGGTGCACGGGAATAATCGGGGTATTCCAGACCGATGAAAATGTTCTGGCTGTCGTCGTTCCCACCAGCAGCGAACCAAGGAGGCCAGGACCGAATGTCACTGCGATTGCATCGAGTTCCTTCGGTGTCATCGATGCATCACGTAAGGATTTCTGTATCACAGGAAGAATACTCTCCAACTGCTTCCGTGCTGCATCCTCAGGAATCACGCCGCCCGTCTTCTCAAAATCTTTTCCGGAGCTCGCAATAACGCAACTCAGTACGGCTCGGCCGTTTTCCACGACGGCTGCTGATGTTTCATCGCACGATGTTTCAATACCGAGGATGCGCATACACGACGTATCGTAGCTGAGGGATTGTGTTTCGGCTGCCGAAATAGAACGGATTTCGGGTATGCTGATTAAGATGATTGCACTCCTTCCCTCCCGTACAGTTGCGGTTGCACTCGGTCCTCTGAGCATTCATTGGTACGGGATTCTTTATCTTCTCGGCTTCCTCATCGGCATACAGCTACTGCCAAGATTGCTTTGCTTTCGAAGTATTTCACTTTCAGAGAAGCAGCGTGAGTCCCTTCTTCTGCACGTTTTTCTAGGAGTTTTGCTCGGAGGACGCCTCGGGTACGTGTTGTTCTATGGATTGGCTTTCTACGCCTTGCACCCCGCTCAGATTTTTGCGGTCTGGCAGGGAGGCATGTCTTCGCATGGTGGATTCATCGGCGTTGCACTTATGCTTCTCAGGTTCGCAAGAAGGAATCGTATTTCACTCCTTTCTCTCACGGATATTCTTATGGTTCCCGTGGCCATCGGACTTTCCCTTGGAAGGCTTGGAAATCTGATCAATGGCGAGCTGTACGGAACACTCACCACCTTACCGTGGGGCATGCATTTTCTAGGAGTCGAAGGGCTTAGGCATCCGACACAGGTGTATGCCATGTTCAAAGATGTACTGATTGCATTGGTTTGCTTCATGCACCTAAGACGGTCCTCTGCTCAGCAAGCAGATGTTGATGCACATAGTGGGAGTACGACAGCACTCTTTCTGATGATGTACGCAATTCTTCGTTTCATTGTTGAAACTTTTCGCGACCAGCCCTCTGGCTACTCGATGATTCTCGGATTCTCTTTGAGCAGAGGGCAACTTCTCACGATCCCCTTATTTGTTCTTGGGATAGGGATTTGGTTTTGGCGTTCACTGTTGCGAGAACGTTCCTGACGATCTCTCTCTCATTCCACGGAACTTGACCATGTGCGGTCATCATCGTCGTATCCGAACCCTTTCCTGCAATAAGAACGATATCATTCTCCCTTGCTTCAGCGAGAATGTGACGAATCGCTTTCAGTCGGTCGGAAATACGGAAGCAAATTCTTCGCTTCTTGTCTTCAACTGCGATTTCGTTACTTCCTATATTTATGGGATCCCTGCAAACGATCGTTTCCGCAGAAACACCCGTCAGAATTGAGTCGATGATCGCTTCTGGATCTTCGCTATATGGATCCTCATTCGTGACAACGATGATGTCAGCAAGCGTCGAGCAAATTCTTCCAATAACGGGACGTTTCTCCTTCATACGATCGCCGCAGCTTCCGGTCAGTACCAGGAGTCGCCTTCCCTCGGCTAGCATGGATCGCATGGCAGTGAGTGTTGCTTCGTATGATTTCGGCGTCACCGTGAAGTCGACGTACACCGAAAAATTCTGGCCTGCATCGATGCGTTCCATTCGGCCTGCCACTCCGGAGAATGTATTCAGTGATTTGACGATATCTGCCAATTTCGGAGCATGTAAGAGGCTTTGAACGCAACCAATAGCGCAGAGTGCGTTCTCAAGATTAAATGTTCCGGGGATTCGGAGTGATAGGGGAAGTCTCTTCGTCCCCGATGCCGATCGGTCGTCAGCTACGAGCGTTGCCGTCGTGCCGGATTGCGTCACATGCATTTCCTCCAGCCACAGGTTGAGGGGGGCACCGAGTCTCGAGTCGATGGCGGTTTCTTCCCCGTCGTACAGGAGTGTTTCCTGTGAGGTGATTTTCTGCAGCGCAGGCAGGGATTGATCTGAGTAATGCAAGATCTTTACGCCTTTTCCCCGAAGCATCTCAAAAAGGAGCGCTTTTGCACGTATGTACTCCTCCATGCTTCGATGATAGTCGAGGTGTTCCGCCGATACGTTGGTAATTCCGGCAACCGAAGGATATGTATGATTCATTCTTCCCTGCAGCAGGCCATGCGAAGAACATTCAAGCACGGCATGCGTACATCCTTCCCGGACGAGCGTGCGCAGGAATTTCTGTACCAGAAAAGGGGAGGGAGACGTTTTCTGTGTTGGATTCCATCGCACCTCGTTCCCGATTCTGAAGAAAGCCGTCGAGAGTGCGCCTGTTTTGATTCCGCATTCATTCAGGATGTGTGCGGTCATTCCTACCGTGGTCGTCTTTCCGTCCGTGCCTGTAATACCGATTACGATGAGTTTCCTTCCTGGAAATCCGTACACGATCGCCGCAATGAGTGCCTTGGCGCGGTGATACGCAAGACGCAGAAAGGACGTTTCAGGGATGATGCTCCTCAGGTGCTTTTTCATGCTGATGCAGCATAGCACGTGTTGCCTCAACATCCGTGGCAATGGCTGATTTCAGAGCTTCAGGACTGTCGAAATTTCGAATGTCTCGAATCCTTCCTACAATGCGAATATCGACGCATGCAGGGGGAACCTCGATGAGCGTATCCAGAACATGCACTTCAAATGTTTCGGAATCGTTGAATACGGGACGTAAGCCGTAGTGTATCGAGCCCATATGTTGCTTTCCGTTGAATCGAATCCAGCATGCGTAAATCCCATGCTTCATTTCCTTCGAAACACACGAAAGATCGATATTGATCGTCGGTATGCCAAGGCGTCGCCCACGGGATCGACCGGAGACAACCTTTGAGCCCTTCATCTCGATTCCCTGTTGAAGCAGATTCATAATAGTGAATGGCGGAGAGGGTGGGATTCGAACCCACGAACCCCTTGCGGGGTTAACAGTTTTCAAGACTGTCGCCATCGACCACTCGGCCACCTCTCCATCATCAATAGTTTAGCATACTGCACCTCGTACCCATTCTAGGTAATCCATATCAGCGTCCTCTATTTTCAGTGAAACGATGCACGGACAGTCGTACGGGTGCAGAAGACGAATGTTTTTCCTGAGAGCGCTAGACTTCGCATTCGTTGTCTTCAAGATGAGCGGAATCTCCCTCGACCGCTCATACCTTCCATTCCAAATGCAGTGCGACTCGCAGGCAGCGAGTATATTTGCGCAGGCAGCCAATTTCTTTGTGATGACCGAAACCGCAATCTCATGTGCGGATTTTTTTGTAGGGCATGTCACGTAAACCAGTATTGCTGACGAGCGGATTTTCTTCATCACTGACTATGGTACATTAACGCCACTTCTCCTTCCTATGAGCCAAGATCTGCGTCTCTCGATCATTCGTAGTTTGTCAGCCTCCGAACAGGGGCTTTCTGATTCAGAAATATCCAGAATTCGGGAATCATCCGGCTTCAATGAAATTCCTCCTAAGAAAGAATCTGCATTCAAGCTGCTCCTCAGTCAGTTTCAGGATACGATGGTCTATATTCTCCTTGCGGCTGCAGGGGTTTCCGTCGTTGTTCCCCTTATTCGTCATGGCCATCTGGATTCCCAGGAGCTCACGAATGCACTCGTGATCATGGCGATCGTGCTTCTGAACGCCGTCCTCGGTTTCACACAGGAGTGGCGCGCAGAAAATGCCATTGCCGTTCTTGCAAGCCTTTCTGCTCCGAGAGTGAAAGTTCGACGATCGGGCAAAGTTACCATCATCCCTTCGAGGGAACTGGTGCCGGGCGACATCATTCTCGTCGAGGCCGGCGACCGAATCAGTGCGGATGCACGATTGATCGCCAGCTCCTCACTTGAGGTCGATGAGGCGAGTTTGACCGGAGAGTCCGTTCCTGCGGCAAAATTTGCCGAGGCGAAGGTTGCAGCGGGCCTCTTGTCTCCGGGTAATCTCTATTCCGCGACTCTCGTGACTCGAGGATTCGGCGAGGCGGTTGTGCAGTCCACGGGACTCCTGACCGAAATAGGAAAAATCACTTCGATGGTGATGAATCTGAAGCCGCCTCCCACTCCTCTCGAAATTGAATTGCAGCGAGCGGGGCATAAGATCGGGATAGTTGTTCTTGCGCTCTGCAGCCTCATTTTCGCAGCTGGCATTCTCTCGGGAATGGAGATCAGTGAAATATTTTTCACCGCAGTCAGCCTTGCGGTAGCCGCTGTTCCCGAAGGCCTTCCTGCGGTTGTGACCATTTGTCTTGCAGTCGGTGTACAGAGAATGATTAAAAAGCATGCTTTAATCAGAAGATTGGATGCAGTGGAAACGCTTGGCAGCGTGACCGTCATTTGCGCCGATAAGACAGGCACCATTACCGAAAACAGGATGGCAGTGCAGCACGTGTGGGTGGCGGAGGGATCCACGCGCGAGTTGACCCTTGAAATAGGTGCCTCTTGCAACAGGAGCGAATTGCCTGATGTCGGAGATCCGACGGAGGTGGCGCTTCTTAGACATGCGGAATCCGAGCATGTTGGTCGTTTACAGATAGTCGAGGAAGAAGTTTCCTTCACTTCAGAGGCAAAATACATGGTGACGAATCATCAGAAGAACGGCAAAAAACTGCGCTACCTGAAGGGAGCACCTGAGGTGATTTCTCGGTTTCTGAGCGAGGGCGAGAGAAGTGCCTTGCTCGCTGAAAGTATAAAGCTTTCGAAGCTGGGTCTCCGGGTGCTTGCATGCGCGTGTCAGTCGGATGGACCGATCGTCAGTGCCGGTCTTATTGCTATGATGGATCCTGCACGTAGCGGCGTGAATCAGGCGATACTGGAGGCAAGGAATGCGGGCATCCGCACCATTATGATTACCGGAGACCATCCTGCAACCGCTCTGACGATCGCCGAGAATGTCGGTTTGCTCTCCGACGGTGTCATCGACGGCGAGATGCTCGAGAAGATGGATATGGAGGATCTTCAGCACGCACTGAAGAGCATCTCAGTTTTTGCGCGCGTTCAACCCGTCCACAAGGTGAAGATTCTCGAAGCGCTCCAGGGACTTGGTCACATTGTCGCGATGAGCGGTGATGGAGTGAATGATGCGCCCGCATTGAAGCGTGCTCACGTCGGCATTGCCATGGGGTTGAGGGGCACCGATGTTGCGCGAGAAGCCGGAGCCATGATTTTGACGGATGACAATTTTGCGACCATCGTTCTGGCAGTCGAGGAAGGAAGAAGGATTTACGACAACATCAAGAAGTTTGTCATCTTTCTGATGCGCAGCAATTTGGGAGAAGTAATGATGATTTCCGGTGCGATGCTTCTTGGGATGCCTTTGCCACTCCTTCCGCTTCATATCCTGTGGGTTAACCTTGTCACTGACAGTTTTCCTGCCCTTGCTCTTGCGGTCGAGGGTGGCGAGCGAGGCATCATGCATAGGATGCCGAGGAGCAGGACCGATGGTATCTTTACCGGTGAGTGGCCTCTCCTGATTCTCGCAGGCACTCTGAATGCATCGCTTGCGCTCGGTCTTTTCTTCTTCGTACACTCGCAGGGCTCCGAGCACCTTGTCCTTGCGAGGACGGTCGCTCTGACAGCTACCATTATTTTCCAGATGCTTCTTTCGGTTTCCACGAGAACCAAGGCGCCTGTCTTTTTTGATTCTCCGCTTCGCAATCCCTGGTTGATCGCAGCGATTTTCTTTTCACTGTCTCTGCATTCCGTTCTTCTCTGGACGCCGTTTGGCTTACTTTTTGATGTCGTAGCGATTCCGCTTCGCCTTCTCCTCGAAACCGTAGTTGCATCTATTGTATGCTTCTTGTTTTTCGAGTGTGTGAAGTGGGCGAGGTACTCGTATGGAAAATAAGATGTCTGCCCTTCGACTCTGCTCAGGGCACTCGACCTTTGTTTCACACACAGCAAAGAAGGCCGAAGGCCACGAGCGAGCGTAGCGAGTCGAGTGGCGGAGAGGGAGGGATTCGAACCCTCGAGACCTTGCGGTCTGCCACGTTAGCAGTGTGGTGCCTTCAGCCACTCGGCCACCTCTCCATGAGAAGTATACGTGCAATACTTCTTCTCTGCACTTCGAAATCTTTGCCGTTGTTTTAGTGCTCGCCCACTTCCTGCAGGTCACTCATTTTCGATTTCAACACCTCATAGGTGAGAGTTTCGTCCCCAAGGCCATTGATTGTTCGCACAGACAGTTCGTTTCCGTTCAGCACGAACGTCTCGATGATTCTGTCGAGTACGAATTCCGAAACGAGGACACAGCCCATGCTGCGGTATCGTTCCGTTCCAGCGAGCATCTTTTCGATGTAGGCATGCGAGTGAATCCCGTACGGGGTTCTTATTTCCTCTGCGTTTTCCCTTTTATAGAGTCGCAGAAAACGACCGTATTTTCCGAAGGTGATTCGATCCCCCTTCATTTCACTGCTTTTCGCCTTCCAAAGGGAGGCAGGAGTCGTTGCGTTGTAGGTTCTGCCGATGTATCGAACGACTCTTCGTTGGCCAGTGGCAACCGGAAAAGCCGTGTAGGTTTCGTCCAATCGAATCAGATAACCGATATTCTCCTCGGTATCGACCAGCAGCTCATCGCCTTCCTCCGGTTGCCACTCGGCAAATGCAATAGGGCTTTGGCTACGAATCCCAATATCTGCTGCGTAGACCGCATTTGCCCCCGCGCATGTGCAGACATATATGCAGAGAAACAGCCGTAACTGATGGATTGTTCTGAACGACAAGGGGAGACATTTTACTATATTAAATTAATATGTCAACTATGATATTCTGCCTGTATGCGCATTGGAATTGTGACCTACGATTATGATCCGCCAGTCGGAGGCCTTGGAATCATTGCAGCCGCGTCGAGGCGCATACTCCTCGGTCTCTTTCCTGAGGATTGTTACATTTCCATTTCTCCAAGCAGCGGTGCTGATGATCGTGTCAGTGCATTTTCATCATTCTTTTGGAGAAGGCGTTTCGGGTGTCCGCTCTTCTCGCTGTTTCTTGCTTGCAAACTTCCGTCGATCGTCCGCAGACATCGGTTGAATGTTTTGCACGTTCATGCCGGATCAGGAGGAGTGTTTCTCCTTCGCAAGCCTTCTTGTCCGATTGTGGTCACCTCACACCACACCTACCTGCAGGAAGCTGAAATAGTTTTCAACCGCGCCCCACTCAGGCGGATGCTCAAAAAAATGATGGCGTTTCTCGAGAGGAGGACGTACGTCCTTGCAGACAAGGTTGTTTGCGTATCGAAGGACACGGCAGATTTTCTCGTACAGCGTTATGGAATAGCCGTCTCCAAGGTAAGTGTCATCGAAAATTTCGTAGAGGACATCGAGACTAAGAGGCTCATTCCGAAATCTACTGAGACGATACTCTTCATCGGTCGCTTGGAAGAGCGGAAGGGAGTTACCGTCCTTCTCGATGCGATGAAGATTGTGAAGGTTGCACATCCGGCGGCCCGTCTGCGATTCTTTGGTGAAAATCTTATGGGAGATCGACTGTTCTCACTTTTGAAACAATCGGAATTGCAGGACATCGTATCCGTCAGTGGATACGTGCACGACCCTCTCCTGTTTCGGGAAATGTTGAATGCAACGGTCCTCGTTGTGCCATCCCTCCTTGAGGGCTTCGGTCTTGTTGCCGTTCAGGGCATGCTGCTTGGAACCTGCATCGTTGCAAGCAATGCACCCGGCCTTCGCAGCGTCGTTCATGACCGCAGTACAGGACTTCTCTTTACATCTGGAAATCCCGTTGATTGCGCAAGGGCTATCCTTGAAGCCCTCAGGGACTCGACGCTTCGGAGTCGGTTGGAGAAACACGCAAGGGAAGATGCTCTGATCAGATTTTCCCCAGTCGACAGGATGAAGGATCTTCATAAGGTCTTTCAGTCCGTTCTCCTCTGAATGTACATTCTCCACCACTTCGTTCGATGAAGCCAAGTCACATTCCCGTGTTGCTGAGTGAAACAATCCAAATTCTCGCTCCGAAAGCCAGTGACAGAATGCTCGATCTCACCCTCGGTCTCGGTGGCCACAGCGAGGCACTGCTCAATGCAACTGATGGGAAAGCATCGCTTGTGGCTGTGGATACGGATGCGGAAAATATTGTAATGGCAAAAAAACGACTGGAGAAATTCGACTCAACCGTCAGCATCGTTCATGCGAACTTCGCGAGTCTTCCTGATTGCCTCCCATCAGAGCAGCGCACGTTCGATCTCATTCTTGCGGATTTGGGCCTAAGCTCTCCCCACATCGACGATTCCTCTCGCGGTTTTACATTCAGAGCAGACGCTCCACTCGATATGCGCTTCGACAGGTCATCTGGGATGACAGCAGCAATGCTTCTAGCTTCCCTCGATCCTGAAAGTCTCCGAAAAATATTCTGGGACTACGGGGAGCTTTCGAAAGTTCGTCATCTCGTGGATGAAATTGTTCGAAGGCGTTCCGACTCACCCGTGCGGACAAGCACTCAGCTTGTTGACGTCGCCACTCAGGTATTCGGATTCAAAGCTCCCGCAGCTCTGCCTCAGATATTTCAGGCACTCAGAATTGCCGTCAATCGAGAAACCGAGGTGCTGCGTCGCATGCTCGAAGCAGCACCGCTGCTTCTCGCGCCGGGGGGACGGATGGCGATTATCAGTTACCACTCTCTTGAGGACCGAATGGTGAAATCCGCTTTCCGTTTGCTGTCCGCCGATGCAAAGGATCCGATCACCGGATCACCATCGAGGGTTGCTAAATTTCTTCCGATCACGAAGAAAGCCGTGACCCCGTCGAATGAAGAAATTCTCGGTAATCCTCGGTCGAGGTCAGCTAAGTTGCGTGCAATTCGGAGACGAGAGTAGAATACATGCCGCTTCCCATCATGCTAAGCCCGATCTCCTTTCCTTCTCTTCCGTCCGCCCTCTCGGTTCCGCGGAGGCATTCACTTGGACGTTTGATGACGAGCAGCACGGCCCTTCTTCTCACCGTGATCGGTGCACTGATCATTGTTCTTGCTTTGCTCATTCTTTTTCACCATAACCTAAATGCAACGAAGGGATACAAACTTCGAACTCTTGAACGAGCGAGGTCTGAACTACTTCTTGAGCAGGAGGTAGTGAACATGCAGATCGCGAAGTCCAATTCACTGCAATCCCTGCAGAGTGATCCGCAGATTCAGCTCATGCAGAAACCAACGAAGCCCAAGTATGTGCAAAGCGAGGTCTCGGTCGCAGAAGCGAACTAGTGTCATCCTTCGAGACGTACTCGTTGAGGCTCGTGCTCATCAGGATGACCATTGCAGTAATTTGTCATTGCGTGGAGTATCGCAGTACGTCTCGAACCATGACAAATTACCATCAAACCGTCATCCGATCGTTCTGATTTGAATGGTCATCACAGGAGTGTTGCCCGTGCGAATATCGGAGACGACAACAACGCGCTGCCCTTTTTTGATGCTCTTTTCCTTCGTGAGCAATGCAAGGGCGCGGTTGAGGGTTTCCTCCGTCTGAACAGAGAAGGGAATGGCGTGAGGAACGATGCCCCAGACCAACATCAGTTTTCGTTGCCTGCTCTCACTCTCGACGAATGCGTGAATGGGTATGTGAGGCCTGCAATTACTGACCGCCATTGCCGTGTGACCGTGCTTGCTCATGACAAGAATCAGATCGGCATGAAGATTCGTTGCAAGAACGCTTGCTGCGATAGCCTGTTCCAGCCGGGGCATATCGCTGTCGATGTTCTCTTTTCTTCTGATCACAGACTGAACGCCATCAGCATGTTCGATTCGCTCGCTGACTCTCAGAACCCTATCCATTGCAGCAACTGCTTTAAAAGGATAGAGACCTGTTGTCGTCTCTCCTGAGAGCATTGTAGCATCGGTTTGCAGTGTTGCCGCATAAGCAATATCTGTGACTTCTGCGCGCGTTGGCATCGGGGAGAGGATCATGCTTTCAAGCATGTGTGTTGCGACAATCACAGGCTTTCCCTTCGCACGGCACTTCGCAACGATCATGTCTTGGATCTTCGGCACGTCTTCGAACGGAACTTCAGCACCGAGATCACCTCTCGCAACCATCACTCCGTCAGACGATTCGATGATTTCGTCGATGTTCTCAACTGCCTGCGGAGTCTCAATCTTCGCAATGATTTCTCCATCGCTTTTATGCTTGAGCAGAAAAGCCTTGAGTGTGCGAATATCTTTTCCAGTCCTCACGAACGACGTTGCGTAAAAATCGACACCATGTTTCACTCCAAATGAAATATCCGCCCAATCTTTTGGTGTGAACGAAGGAAGGCTGATGTATGCGCCCGGAAGATTCACGTGACGTCGGGAGCCGATTTTTCCGTCCTCCAGTGCCTTTGCAATCACCAATCCGCCTTTCTCAATGCTCTCGACTTTGAATTCAATGGCGCCGTTGTCGATGAGGATGCAACGTGCATTTCGAACGTCATCCGAAAATTTCGGATAATCAACAGTGACAGTCTTCAGTTTTTCCTTTCCCGTTTTCTTTGAAGTAAAAATCACCCTATCACCACGCTTGATGATGATTGGCTCCGTTACGTCTCCTGTTCGTACCTCTGGTCCCTTTGTGTCCAACATGATTGCAAGCGAGTAGCCGCGCTTATTCACTGTCTTAATGTTCTCAATTGTCTGTCCATGGACCTCGTAGCTTCCATGCGAGAAATTAAGACGGCAGACATTGATGCCGGCTTTTGCCAGTTGCTCGAGTTTTTCAACGGATGAAGTGGCAGGTCCGATCGTGGCGACAATTTTAGTGAAGCGCATGTGAGAGGTGGAAAAAGAAAAAATGTGCGGAGAGTGTAAACCTTGTTTGTGAGATTGGGTAGGGCTGACAGGTCTCGTTAGATTTGAGCGGCGTAGGGTACCTTCCCTGCTATTTTCCTGATCGCACGACGATCCAGCTGAGGCTCTCACAGCGAACGCAGGTCAGCTCCCAAAGCTGCAGAATGGAACGCTTCTTTACCGCATCGTCGGTGAGTGGCTCGTAGTATGTCAGTGGTCTGTAGAATTGGAATGCCGCAAAGATAAGAAGTGCAAGCGCGGTCATGAAAACAGTTCTCCTGTCTTCCGTGATCTTGAAACGACCGATCCTCTGAATGTTGATCAGTACCAGTCCGCAAAGAATGAAACTGAAGAGAAGGGGGATGAAGTAGTGGTACAAGTACATGACTCGCGTAATCCTGCTGACTGCAACCATGTAGGAGCAGTAGAGTCCGAGAAATGTCAGGAGAAGGAAATGGTGGCGAAGTTTCTCCTTGACCGTGAAAAGTAGCGGCGCAAGCAAGAGCACGAAAGCGAAAACAATACTCAGAAGACCAATTCCCCACGCGACCGGATTGCTTTGGAGGTAGAGATAGCGATATTCATTATCATTTTCCTGTGCCCACCTGTAGTTGATGGATCTCGCACCGAATGGCCAAAAATATGATGGACTTCCGTTTTCATCTTCCTTGCAAAGATCGAGCCTTGGAACACCTCTCGTGTAGTGAGGTCCAAATTTCAGATGGTCCCGAAGCATGACAGGAAAAGAGGAAAGCTGATCACTTTTCCCCGTATTCAGGATGGCTTTCAGCTCGTTGGATGCCTGGTAGTAGCCGTTGTCAGGGAGCTCTGGAATCACTTTCTTCCCAAGGGAAAAATGCATTTGCCATACGGACAGGTATGCAACCAACATGACTGAAATGCTGCAGAGCACGAAAAGGGTCACCTTTCTCCAGTCGGGTATCAGACGGAAAATGATGAGCGGGAAGAAGAGCACGAAAATCATCGCGAGCACTTTCGTCGCCATGGCAAGTCCGAATGAGAGGCCGAAAAGAACGGAGAGTGCGCAGTGTGATTTGATGCCAAGGACCCTGTCTTTTCTTTGCAAATGAAGAAAGAGGAGCACGCACAGCATGCCGAGAAATGTCAGCGTGCTGTCCACCATCGCTCCTCTGCTATGCACGATTTCCGCATTTTCGAAGACATAGAGAAAAGAGAGTAGTGCCGAGATCGGACTGCTGCCTGTGACGAAGAGAAAGATGAAGAACAGAATCGGTGCCGTGAGCCAGGCAAGTAAGGAAGGGAACAATCGGTATCCTGCAAAATTGAAACCGTCCGGAATATTCCCCGCGTAATCCGTATTCAGAAATTGATCGTTCCTGTTGTTTCCGTGAACGATCTTCTCGCCGAGAGCGATAAGAAGTTTTCCCAGCGGAGGGTGCGGCTCCATGAAGTAGACCCCATTCAAGTACTTCTGCGCAGCAACGATATGGTACGGCTCGTCCCAGAAAGGATTTGGAGGATAGTCGTACCTATACATATAGGTGAAGAATGACGTCACCAGAACAAATCCAGCGTACAGCCACACATTTGCCTTTCTCGACTTCGTTTTCTGCAAAATCTTTCTGATCATGAGCATCAGTGTAGGCACGAGACTGGAACTTGTGAAGTCTAGTGGCTCAGTGCTGAGTCACTCGAAGCCTGCTACCCTGTCGTCATCACTTCATAACGAAACGTGCTCCGCATCTCCATTAAGATATTCATCGTGCTGTTTTGCCTCTGGCACATGGTTGCAGTTCTCGTGCAGGCATTTTCGCTCGTCAGGTTTCCTTCGCCCGTCATGGCGAAGATCGGAAGCTATACGCCATACGTTCAGCCGTACATGTCGCTTACCTCGAGCCATCAGGATTGGAATTTGTTTGCACCCGACCCGCTCCTTCGCATTACGGAAATGAGTTTTGAGAAACTGAACGGTACGGGGGGCTGGATTTCGCTTCGCAGACTTGATGGAGATCATCTCTCTTTTTTTCGACGTGCCCCGGAACTCAAAATTATGGGAAACATGCTTGATCGATCTCAGGATTATATGAAGGATGCATACATCCAAGATCTTTGCAGAACGGAGGAGTTGCCGATCGGGACGCACATCGGAATACGAAGGCGCTACGCAGATATTCCCGGTTACATGGAACCGCTTTTGGTCGGCGCTTGGAGTCAGTGGAAACCGGTGTGGACTGAGTGGTTCGATTACTTCACGTTCTGCAAGCAGGCATCATGAAGAGAATTTTTGCTGCCATCGACGGGTTCTTCTTTCGGAAGATTTCTGCATCCGGATTCGGACTGATGCGCATTGTCTGGGCTGCAAGCATTCTCTTCATGATGCTCGGTTCTTGGACAGACGTCGTACGTTACTACGGTGATAGCGGCATCATTCCCAGGAGCATCTGGCATCTGGCATTCCGCAGCCAGTACCGGTTCACCGTATTCGACTGGATCACGACCCCTGAGCCTGCTGTTCTTCTCTGGTCTACATTCATGCTTTGTTTGTTTTTCATGATGCTTGGCATTCACTCGAGACTGATGACCGTTCTGTCCGTGCTGCTGCTTGCATCATTTCACGAGCGCAATCTTCAGATCATCAACGCCGGAGACACGCTGTTTCAGATCATGGGCTGGATTCTCATGATTTCACCGAGAGTCGATTCTTTCTCACTCGACCGACTGCGTCACCACTACCACACATGGATGAAGACGGGGAAATTGCTACCTCCCATTCGCTCGAGCATCTGGGCCTACAGATTGCTTCTGTGGCAACTCATCATACTGTATCTGATGTCCGGTTGGGCAAAGCTCCACGGCCATATGTGGACCGCGGGAACTGCCATTGCCTCCACCTTTCACCACACCGACTACTTCCGTTTTCCGAAAATCTTTGCAGATTATCTGACGGTCTTCTCTCCTTTCTTTTCAAGATTCTGGCTTCTGTATGCGCCTCTCTGGTGTCTACTTCTCATACCAAAAAGCGTGTGGAAATACTTTCCTGCACTCTTTCGCAGGCATTCGCTGAAGAGATGGCTGCTTATTGCCGGCGCATTCGTTCATGCGTGCATTGGCTTCTTCATGGATGTCGGGGCATGGGGAATCGTCATGCAGGTCGGCTTCATCGGACTTCTTCTCGATGAAGATTTTACCGCCATACGTTCGGTACTCAATCGGAGATGGAGACGAAAATATTCACGAGCTTCAGCGACAAGAGAGAATCCGTTTCCGACCATCACCGTTCTCTACGATGGTTCCTGCACCTTGTGCAGGAGAAGCATTTTCGTTTTGATAATGTTGGATCACCTTCACCGATTACAATTGATCGATTTTCGTAGGCCTGCACTTCGAAAACAATATGCTTCGGATATTCCGCTCAGCCATTTGAACCGCTCACTTCATATTCGATTTCCAGACAGAAGAACTTTTTCAGGATTTCATGCATTTAGACAACTTGCATCAAACCTTCCCTTGCTCTGGATCTTCGTTCCGATCTTGCACCTACCGCTTGCGAGCTACTTCGGGTCGAAACTCTACCGCCGAATATCGTCTTCCAGGGTCATGTGCAATGACGACTCGTGCACTCCTTGATAAGGAAAAAGCTGCTTGCCCATATTCCTCAACTATTGCTAAGATCAACGCGACTTTATGAGAGCGTTATCCCTTGCTCGTCTTGCAGGCTACTTCGCATCAATTCTTCTCATTGTGACCGTTGTTTTGATGCAGTCGAAATCCGGTGTGAAGATCAGTTTGCAGGGCAATGTGAGTGCTCCCTGCGATGGCGATAATGATCCTCCTGGAAGCGACTACCCTGCTTGTAATAACGCCGGGGCGGGTTTAGGAGAAGCGTGCACAGTTGGCATGCCCTGTTGTCAGGGAAACATCATGATGATGGACAATACCTGTGCTTCGCCAATACCAGTTGGAACTCCTAATGTCTGTTCAACTGGACCAACTTCTGCAGAAATCAGTAATGTGTCATGTCAGGACATTAATAATACTGGCTTTAGATGTAGAACAACTTGTACTTCTTACATGTCAGCGTGCCCTGGGGATGGAACCAGTTGCCCAGAGGATTCAACTGAAGGGGCAGTTACCACTACCACTACCACTACTACTACTACAGGAGCTGGTGGACCAGCTCCAGGTGGTCCCGGTCCTGGTATTACCGGTGCAGGTGCTACAGGTGCCGGAGCAACCGGTGCGGGTGCTACAGGTGCCGGAGCAACCGGTGCGGGTGCTACTGGCGCCGGAGCAACCGGTGCGGGTGCTACTGGAACAGGTGGACCTGGGGGTTCAGGAGGATCCGGTGGTTCGGGTGGAAGTGGAGGTAGCGGTGGGTCTGGTGGATCCGGAGGCAGCGGTGGGTCTGGTGGATCCAGAGGCAGTGGAGGATCTGGGGGATCCGGAGGTAGTGGAGGATCTGGGGGATCCGGAGGTAGTGGCGGCAGCGGTGGTTCGGGGGGAAGCGGCGGATCAGGAGGTTCGGGTGGCTCAAATAATTCGAATAATTCGTCTCGAAATTCTTCAGGTGGCTCCAGCGCTCGGTCGTCTGCACAGTCATCTGCTGGCTCATCCGCTCGGTCCTCGGCACAATCTTCCCGAGTCTCTTCGCCTCGATCTTCTGCAGCATCTTCAAGAGTCTCATCAGCACAGTCTTC
>SXGT01857577.1_pt1 | contig 23503 bp, 20 predicted proteins | sample 3176221 | NCBI WGS metagenome assembly SXGT01 (sample SAMN11356862, study PRJNA531348) | freshwater metagenome | isolation source: freshwater sample F1-120 | place: China: Fuxian Lake, Yuxi | collected 2017-12-25
CACTGTCCTGTGAGAACGCGAAGTGGTGGCCGTCGGCCTGGGGCTTCTCGACGAGGAAGCACGACAGGCCCTTGCCGCCGAGCGCCCGATCGGCGTTGGTACGCGCCAGCACGAGGAGCACCGTTGCCCGACCGGCAAACGTGCACCACGTCTTCACACCGTTGATGAGGTAGCCGCCCTCGACCGGCGACGCCGTGACCTTCACGCCCTGTACGTCGGATCCGAAGTCGGGTTCGGTGACCATGATCCCCGCCATCAACTCGCCGGTCGCGATGCGCGGCAGCCACGTCTGCTTCTGCGACTCGGTCCCTCCGGCGACGACGGCGCGGGTCAGGATCTCGGGGCGAGTGATGAGCGAGCCGCCGATTCCCAACGAGCCGCGCGACAGCTCCTCGGTCGAGACGACCATGCCCATGTAGTCGCTTTCGCCGCCGGTCGCGAACCCGCCGTACTCCTCGGGGACGGACAGTCCGAATCCGCCGATCTCGGCGAGGCCCGCGATGATCGCTTCGGGGACGTCCCCGTTGGTGCGGTGCACGTGTTCGGCGTGCGGTCTCACGATCTCTTCCGCGAAACGGCGAAAGGTATCGGCGACGAGCGTGAAGTCGTCGTCGAGATGGTTGGGTCCGGTGCCGTGTTTCGCGGTGTCGGCTCCCAGTGCCGCGAGAAACTCGGGCGACCGGTAGTGCGCCACGAAGTCGGCGGCCGGTTGCAGGGCAAGGCCGTCGCTGCCCCAGACGTCGGCCCGCCCGACGAGCTTGGTGGCCAGCTCCGCGATCGAGTCGGCGATGAACGCATAGGCGAGGCGTGCCTCGATGTCGCCTTTTGTCGCATAATCGAGCATCACCTTGCTCGCTTCGACACCGGCGGCGGCGTGGGCCAAGTCGTAGGCCAACACCTGATGTTCGTCGAGGCGGGCGACCGACGCCTTGCCATCGACGACACACGCCGCCGCGAGTTTGCGAGCTGCCACATCGACGACGCCGGCCGCGGCGTCGACCGCCGTACGAGCTTGAGACAACGAGTCCGTCATGGCGGCGAAGGCTACCGACGGGAATTTCTGCTTCCCCAAACGACTCGCGTTTCGGTCGCGTCGAGGCTCAGGTCGACGGGGGCGGCGCCGTGGTCGTTGTCGTCTGGTCGGTCGGCGGGACGGTCGTCGTCGTTTCTTCGACGATCGTGGTCGTGGTTTCGACCGCGCTCGACGTGGTCGTCTCGCAGGTCGTGTCGGTCGTGCACGGCGCGGTTGTCGTCGTGCCAACCGGTTCGGTGTCGACAGTCTGGCCGGGCTCCTCGCAACATCCGGTGTTCCCGCCGGGCTCAGTGCGGAAGTCGATGGGCAGATCGGGCTCGGCATACTCGCCGACGTCCCATCGCTGGTCGATCAACTGCCACACGTTGTAGCCGAGCCATTCGGCGCCCGCGTTGTTGAAATGCACTCCGTCGCCGCTTCGGACGTACAGCGTTCCGCGGCCGGGAATGAAGATCGACGAGGAGTATCCGCCTTCGGGGCCTTCGAACATCGTGTACGCGTCGATGTAGACGACTTCGTCGCGCAGCAGCGCCTCTTCCTTGTACACCCGATTGAGTTCGATGATCCCTTCCTCGCGATCGCCGAGCCGCATCGGAGGCGAACCGACCCAGAACACAGTTCGTTGTTCGGTCCCGACGAGGAGGTCCATCATTTCTCGAACCTTGGCGCGGTAATCGGGCTCCCACGACGCCCGGTCGTTGTTGACGACGATCGCATCGTTCGCGCCGACCATGAAGACGATCGCTTCGGGGTCGTGCTCTTGGAGCAGTTCGGTCGCGTACTCAGGCCAGTCGCGCACGCTGGTTGCAAGACCGCTCGAGACCTTGAAGTCGACGAGCGCGGCGACCACCCCTGAGTCTTCTGCGAGTTGACCGATCACCGGCCCGATCGCGCCCGAGAGCGAGTCGCCACCGATCCAGAGGCGGAGCGGATCGTCGTGCGACAGCGCGCGACCCTTCGGGAGTCGATCGATCTCGCCGCGCGGTCCGCTGATCACTGGCGAAGATGCCGACGTGGCGCCGCTGATCGCCGACGTGGTGTCACTGGGTGGCGAAGAGGCGTCGGTCGGGGAGTCGTCGTCAAGGGCGATCATCGCACCCGCTGCGGTCGTCATCGCCGCGACGAGCGACACGCCGCCAATCGCAAGGCGTCGGCGCCACGCACGACGTACGTGCAGGCGATCGCGACGCGACGGGGGGATCAGTTCGTCGGCCATGACGTCCGAAACCCTAGGAGAACGTCTGGGTCAACTGCGTTCGCGTCAGCTGCGCGTAGATCCCGTCGAGGGCGAGGAGCTCGTCGTGGCGACCGCGCTCGACGATTCGACCGCCTTCGACAACGAGGATCCGATCGGCCTGCACGACTGTCGACAGGCGGTGCGCGATCACGAGCGACGAACGGCCCTGCAACGCGATGGCGAACGCCGCCTGGATCGACGCTTCCGACTCGGCGTCGAGATGCGACGTGGCCTCGTCGAGGATCACGATCGACGGATCCTTGAGGAGCAACCGCGCAATCGCGAGGCGTTGCTTCTCGCCACCACTCATGCGGTAGCCACGTTCACCCACGATGGTGTCGAGGCCATCGGGCAGCGATCGCACGAGATCGTCGATCCTTGCCGCTTCGAGCGCGTTCCACAGTTCGGTGTCGGCGGCGTCGGGGCGGGCGTAGCGAAGGTTCGCCCCGATCGACTCGTGAAAGAGGTGCGGATCTTGAGCAACGACGCCGATCGCGGCCCGCAGCGATTGTTGTGTGAGATCCCGAACGTCGTGGCCATCGACCGTGATCCGGCCTTGTTCGATGTCGTGGAGTCGGGTGACGAGTGACGCAATCGTCGACTTGCCCGCGCCGGATGGTCCGACGAGCGCCACGAACTCTCCCGGCTCGATCGTGAAGGTCACGTCGCGCAGAATCCAGTCGCTTGCTTCGGATCCGATGCCCGCTCCGGCGCCCTCGAGCGACGGAATCGAGACCGTCTCGGCGGCGGGGTGGCGGAACCACACGTTCTCGAATTCGACCCGCCCACGCGACCCGGCGAGATCGACTGCGCCGGGACGATCGCTGACGGCCGGCGCGAAGTCGAGCACTTCGAACACGCGCTCGAAACTCACCAAGGCGCTCAACACGTCGACGCGGGTGTTCGTCAGTTGTGCGAGCGGTTGGTAGATCTGCGACACGTACAACACGAACGCGCCGACGGTGCCGGCCCGCAGCGTGCCGTTGATCGCGAGCGAACCGCCGAACCAGTAGACGACCGCGGTGCCGACCGCGGCGACGAGTCCGAGCACGACGAACAACACTCGCCCGTACAGCGCGGATCGGATGCCGTTGTCGCGCACGCGCCCCGCGCGCCGTGCGAACGCGTCGCGTTCGACGTCGGGACGTCCAAAGAGCTTCACGAGCATCGCCCCGGACACGTTGAAGCGCTCGGCGATCGTCGTGTTCATTTCCGCGTTCAACTGCATCGATTCGCGGAACAGCTTTTGGAGCGGAGCACCGATGCGCCGAGCTGGGTAGATGAACGCTGGGAGCACCAACAGCGTGAGAATCGTGAGCCGCCATTCGAGTGCCAACATGATCGAGAGCGTGACGATCAACGAGATGCCGTTCGCGACGACGGTGCCGAGCGTGTTGGTGACCGCCTGTTGCGCGCCGACGACGTCGCTGTTCAGGCGACTTTGCAGCGCGCCGGTCTGGGTTCGGGTGAAGAAGGCGAGCGGCTGGTGTTGGACGTGGTCGAAGAGCGCCACCCGCAGGTCGTAGATGAGACCTTCGCCGATGCGCGACGACAGCCACCGTTGGAGCAGCGAGAGCGCGGCGGACGCGAAGGCCAGCGCCACCGCACCGGCCGCGAGCGCGGTCAGGAGTGCGCGGTTTCGCTCGGGGATCGCGACGTCGATGAGCGATCGGAACAACAACGGTGGGATGGCCGCGGTGATGGCGCCCAGGGTGACGCAGGCGACGAAGCCGATGACCAGCTTGCGGTAAGGGGCGACGCTGCGCAGGACCCGGCGCAGCGTCGCGCGTTCGATGGAGCGGCCGCGAACTGTGTCGGAGTCGCGTCGAAAACTCATCATGGTCTGGTGGTTCATCATGTGGCGGCTCCCGAGGATCGACCGTACTGCCGTGTGGACCCGACCCACGGCTCGCGTGCGAAGATCGGTCGATGGAGCACGGAACCGATCCCGATGTCCGCGACGAGATGATCTCCACCGTTCGGCGGTTCATCGAACGGGAGGTCGCGCCGGTTGTCGCCGAGCTCGAGCGCGAAGACGAGTATCCCGAAGCAATCGTCGAACAGATGAAGCAGCTCGGGTTGTTCGGAATCACCATCCCCGAGGCGTACGGCGGGCTCGGGCTCGATCTCTTGACGTACATCGGTGTCGTCGAGGAACTGAGCTACGGATGGATGTCGCTGTCGGGTGTCATCAATACGCACACGATTGCGGCGACCATCATCAAGGAGTTCGGTAACGAGGAGCAGAGGCGGCGGCTCCTGCCGAGGATGTGCGCGGGCGAGTGGCGCGGCGGGCTCTCGCTGTCGGAGCCCGACGCCGGCTCCGATACTCGCAACATCTCGTGTCGTGCCGAGCGGGACGGCGACGAGTATGTGATCAACGGGACGAAGGCCTGGGTGACCAACGGGATCCGAGCCTCGGTGCTCGCGTTGGCAGCGCGCACCGACGAAGGCATCTCGTGTTTCATCATCGAGAAGGACCCGGGGCCGACATCGGGCGGGATTTCGGTGAGCAAGAACATCGGCAAGCTCGGTTACAAGGGCATCGAGACCGTCGAGATGAGCTACGTCGACCACCGGATCCCGGCCGCGAATCTCGTCGGGGATCCCGGCCGCGGCCTCGGATACATCCTCTCGGTCTTGGAGGTCGGTCGAATCAACATCGCCGCTCGCGCCGTCGGTGTCGGTCGAGCTGCGTTCGACTCCGCCATGGCGTATGCCCAGGCCCGACAGACCATGGGGAAACCGATCGCCGAACACCAGGCGATCCAGATGAAGCTGGCCGACATGGCGACGAAGCTCGAGGCGGCTCGGTTGCTGACCCGCAACGCGGCAGAGCGCAAGCAGCGGGGCGAGCGCTGCGATGTCGAAGCCGGCATGGCGAAGCTGTTCGCGAGCGAGACTGCCTTCGAGTTGGCGACCGAGGCGATGAGGATCCACGGCGGCGTGGGTTACACCACCGAGTTCAGCGTGGAACGCTTGTACCGTGATGCTCCGTTGATGATCATCGGCGAGGGAACCAACGAAATCCAACGGATCGTGATCGCTCGGGGACTGCTCGCTCGCTCGCACCGCTGACGACGACGGCACTTCGCACGTGAGTAGGCCCCTCACATGAGTGAGTAGGGCGTACTCATGCCGTCGAGTCGATTCCGTTCGAAGATGGGACCGTCAGATTCCATTCCGAAGCGGGAGGGCTCGATGGGCCTGTTCAAGCAGATGAAGGACATGAAGAGCGTCGTGGCGCAAGCGCCCGACTTGATCAACCAGGCGCAGGCACTCGGAGCGCAGGCCCAGCAGATGGCGGCGGCTCAACAACAGGCCGCGCAACAGATGGCAGGTGCGGCCGCCGTGGCAGGCATGCCGGGAGCAACTGGGCCGCTGGACCAGGCCTCGCTCGCACCGATCGCCGGGGTGAGTCTCGACCGATACGCGCAGTTGAGCAAGGCGATCGCGACCCGCGGGCTCGACAAAGCGGGATGCGACGAATTCGTGCAGAGTCAAGGAATCAGCCCGGCCGACTACCAGGTGATGTGCGACGGCTGGACCGAACGGTTCCGGGGCAATACCGCGCTCGCGGTGCACTTCGGCAACCTGTACCAAGCCGCGCCGGCGCTCTGAAGGCTCGAGGAACTCATGGGATTCTTCAAGGACATCAAGAAGCTCAACGATCAGGGCAAGGAGATCTCGAAGAACTTCGACCCCGCGGCGCAGATGCAACAGGCCATGGGCAGCATGGCGGCAATGCAGGACGTGCTCGCGCACCAGACCGCCGCCTATTCGATCGGTCCCAACGGACAGGTCGCGAAAGCCTTGATCAACGCGTCTCGCGACACCGGTGCGCAGATGAACCACCAGCCCGTCCTCGAGATCGACCTGTTGGTGATGCCCGAGGGTGGCGCACCCTTTCCGGCGACGGTGCGCCAGGTCGTTGCGTTGTCGTCGCTCGGTCGCATCACTCCGGGCGCCGAGATCCAGGTGACCTACGACCCGGCGAACCCCGCGGTGGTCCTCGCCGCGCTGTAGCCATAGATCGAACGTGCGTGGGTGATCCGGGTGGGGCACCCACGCACGGTTCGAATCTCCTCAGACATCCTGTCCGTCCGCCGATCGAGACCGCATGACTCGACGATCGGTCCCCCTCCTCATCGCTGCCGTACTCGCGTTCGCCGCATGCGGCGACGACGACAAGGCCGGCACCACGACGGTCGCGGACGCCGCGGGTGACGACGACGCCGACGCGGGCGATGACGACGACCAGGACAGCGACGCGCTGCGCGACGAGTACGTCGCCGCGCTCGTTGCCACGGCCTCGGCCGAGGAGATGGACGTGTTCGGCGAAGGGACTGCCGAGTGTCTGGCGCCCGGATTCATCGACGCGGTCGGGGTGGAGCAGTTCGTCGAGCTGGGGCTCACGCCAGATGACATCCGCGAAGCGGGTCCCGATGTCGACGTGCTCGAGGGAATCGAGCCGACGACCGAGATGGCCGAGGGAATCGCCGACGTGATGTTCGAGTGCATCGACTTCGGCGACCTCTTCGCGCAGGCTGTGGCAGGCCAACCAGAGGGTGCACTCGTCACCGAGGCTCAGTGGGACTGCGTCAACGAGTCGATGGCGTCGAGCGACGAATTCCGAGCTGGACTCGTCGAGTCGATGCTCGCCGACGAGTCAGACAACGTCGAAGATCCGTTCGAGGGCCCGCTGCTCATCGAGATCCTCGAAGGCTGCGACATCTCGCCTGAACTGCTCGGCTGAACTCCTCGTCGAAACGGTCGTGGCATCTGAATTCCACGCCGCCGCTGATGCTCGGCCACAATTTCGGGCATGACCGTTCATGAGCGCCCGTTCGGCCGGTACTACGAAGACTTCGAGCCCGGCGACACCTACAAACACTGGCCCGGCAAGACGATCACCGAATACGACGACCACCTGTTCTGCATGATCACCATGAACCACCATCCGTTGCACACGGACGCGTGGTACGCGGAGACGCAGACGCAGTTCGGCAAGAACGTCGTCGTCGGCAACCTGGTCTACTCGATCGTCCTCGGGATGAGCGTGCCCGATGTCTCGGGTCTCGCAATCGCGAATCTCGAGATCGAAACGCTGCAGCACAAGCGCCCGACCTTTCACGGCGACACCATCTACGCCGAGACCAACGTGCTCGAGAAGAAGGAGTCGTCGAGCAAGCCCGATCGGGGCGTTGTGACGGTCGAGACATTCGGCTACAACCAGCGCGGCGAAGAGGTCTGCTACTTCCGCCGCAAAGTGATGGTCCCCAAGCGGGAGGCAGCGAAACCCCGCCAAAGGCCGTATTGATTGTCGCACTCGCTCGGCGGTCGGGATACCCGACCGCCGTCCAGCGGAGCGCTCGTCGCTCCCGCCGTTGGCTTCGTTGGGGTGTTGTTGCGTGGGTGTCGCACTCGCTCGGCGGTCGGGATACCCGACCGCCGTCCTGCGGAGCGCTCGTCGCTCCCGCCGTTGGCTGCGTCTGCATGGTGACATGTGTCGGTGACCTGCTTGTTCTGTTCGATCGTGGCGGGAGAAGCGAGCGCGCACGTCGTGCTCGATACGGCGGATGTGCTCGCCTTCCTCGACATCCACCCGGTCTTCAAGGGGCACGTGCTCGTCGTGCCGAAGCAACACGTCGTCACGTTGCCCGACCTGTCATCCGATCAACTCACGCCGGTCTTCGGTGCGGTGCAACGAATCGGCGCCGCGATCCAGCGTGGACTCGGAGCCGACGGACACTGGGTTGCGATCAACAACATCGTCAGTCAGGCCGTGCCGCACTTGCACGTCCACGTCGTGCCGCGCCGGCGCAAGGACGGGTTACGGGGATTCTTCTGGCCGCGCGAACGCTACGCCGACGACGCGGAGATGGCGGCCTACGCGACCGCCATCTCCGACGTGCTCTCGGACTGACCGTCGTCAACCCGAGAAGTTCAATTGGCAGGTCGCGCCCGCGCAGTCATCGAGGGTGTCGAGTGCCGCCGCGAGTGCGGCCTTCTTCGTCTGTTGCGCGGCAACCAGATGCTTGCTCTTCAACTGGAGCGGGTCGGTGATGACGTTGTACATCTCCTCTTCGCCCGTCGCGAGCACCGAGTACGTCCAGCGCTTGGTTCGAATCGCATTGAACGTTGCGGCATTGGTCGGCGTGATCTCGAGCAACACGGCGCGGTTGGCCTTGTAGCTGCTGCTTGCGGCGTACGGCACGAGTGAGATGCCGTCCGAGGTCAGGCCAGGAGTCACGCCCGCGAGCGCGGCGATCGTCGGTGCTAGGTCGATGTTCGCGACGACCTGCGGCCGAGTCACGCCGCCGACGAATGCACCACCACGCACGATGAGCGGGACGCGGGTCGCCTCTTCGTAGACCTTCATCTTGCCGGTCTGCACTCGGTGTTCTCCGAAGAAGAATCCGTTGTCCGAAGTGAACATGATGATCGTGTTGTCGAGTTCGCCTTGCGCGTCGAGCGCGGCGACGACGTCCCCGACGAGGTCATCGACCGACTGGAGTCCTTCGAGCTTGTCTCGCCAGCTCTGGATGATCGTGTCCTGGTCGGCTTGCGTCATCAGCGGGAGGTTCTTGATGTAGTTGGGTTTGTCCGAGACGTTCGCCTCGTTGAAGCTCGCCTTGGCCGGGAACGGTTCGTTCGCGAACAGGCCCTCATGGCGCGGCGCGGCGCGAACCGACTGGTTGTCCTCGCCGTATTCGCCGTGCGGGGCCGTCACGGTGACGCTCATGAAGAACGGACCGCCGGGAGCCTGCGCGGCGATGTTCTCGACTGCTTTGTCGGCGAACACGTCGGTCTTGAAGTCTTCCGCTGCGCTCCCGTACGAGACCGTCGTGCCGTTTTCGTTCAAGGTGTAGTCGTAGAGGAGTTGCGTCGAGCCGAGGTTTCCGACCCGCCAGTTGTCCCATCCGGGCGGCACGTAGGTCGCGCTCGACGTACCTCCATACCCGTTGAGGTACTTACCGATCATCGTCGTGTGATAGCCCGCATCCTGCAACCAAGTCGCGATCGTGCTCGAGTCGTCGAAGTTCTCGAACCCGCCTTGGCTCGCCGGGGAGTTGCCCTCGACGCCATGGGTGTGTGAGTACTGGCCCGTCAGGAAGGTGCTGCGCGACGGACAGCACAATGGGTTCGACACGTGGAAGTTCGAGAACGAAACTCCGTTCGCGGCGAGCAGAGCGTTCGTCTTCGGCATGTATGCCATCGAGTCGTACCACTGATCGTCGGTCATGATCACGACGATGTTCGGTGGGTCGACGGCTTCTGCTTTCGGGCTTGCCGCATTGCCCACACCGACCAGCGCGCCGGTCGCGATCGCGAGCGCGCCGAAGATGCGAATACGCCGTGTGTGCTTCATGCCCCGTTCCTCCCTGTCGGAGCCGCCCGGGCCGAATCATCCGTCACGGTCGACGATTGTGTCAACCGTCGCCGCGTCACGGGTCGCCGAGACACTCCCGACCTCGATTCAGTATGGTTGCGCCTCGTGTCGGATCTGCCGGTGCGCGTCGAATTCCACGGAGTCCGGGGCTCCACGCCCTGTTCGGGGCCGCAGTACGCGCGCTACGGGGGGCATTCCTCGTGCGTTTCGCTGACCGTCGAAGGCGAAGACCCGATCATCTTCGATCTGGGCACGGGACTGACGCCGTACGGCATGCTGCTCGGCGGGGCCTCGCACGCGTTTCGAGGTCACGCACTCCTGACCCACTTGCACTGGGATCATGTGCAGGGGCTGCCGTTCTTCACGCCGGTGCACAATCCCGAGTCGACGCTCGATGTGTATGCACCGGCGCAAGCGAGTGAATCGGTCGGTTCGACCTTCGGGCGAATGATGCGCCCGCCATACTTTCCGATCACGGTCGACCAGTTACACGGGGCCGTCGCGTTTCACGACGTCGACGGCGACGATTTTGCCATCGGATCCGCTCGAGTTCGTTCGCAGTTCGTCCCACACGTCGGTCCGACGCTCGGATTCCGAGTCGACTGGAACGGCGTTTCGATCGCGTACATCTCGGACCATGGGCCAGGATGTTGCGGCGGTTCGCACGAGGCAATCGCGAACGAAGCGCTGCAGTTGTGCGACGGTGCCGACGTCGTGATTCACGACGCACAGCACACCGAGTTCGAGTTCGAGCAAAAGCGCGACTGGGGTCACTGTTCGTACGACTTCGCCGTTCGAGTCGCACGCGAGGCCGGTGCGCAACGGCTCTGCCTGTTCCATCACTGCCCTTCACACGGAGACGAGATGATCGATCGAATCGTGCACGATGCCGCCGAGTCGTCGGCGCGAATCGGTGGCCCCGAAGTCTTCGCGGCCGCCGAGGGACTCAAGGTCGATCTCGAGGCGCGGCGATGACCGAACTGCAGAGCGGCATCGCACCCGACCCGGCGGCGATGCGCAACGTGATGGGCTTCTTCGCGACGGGTGTGACGGTGATCACTGCGATGGCCGGCGACGAACCCGTCGGGTTGGCCGCGAACTCGTTCACCAGCGTGTCGCTCGAGCCCCCGCTCGTTCTGTTCTGCGCGGCGACGTCGAGCAGCACGTGGCCGAAGATCGACGGATCGGGCAAGTTCTGCGTCAACTTCCTTCCCGAAGACGGTGAACAGACGTGTCGGGTGTTCGCGTCGCCCGGCGACCGCTTCTCGCAAGTTGGTTGGCATCGCGGCGCGACCGGTTCTCCGGTGCTCGAATCCGCGCTCGCGTACGCCGACTGCGAGATCGAACATCGCTACGACGGCGGTGACCATGTCATCGTCGTCGGGCGGGTTGTCGATCTCGGTCACCGCGAGCACGGGACGCCACTTGCCTTCTATCGCGGTGGCTACGGGCGGTTCGTTTCCTGACCGGCAACCATTCGACAACGTGACCACTTCGGGCGTGATCGCGGCGGTCGCTTCCGGTGTTCTTGCCGGCGTGTTCGTCGCTTCGGGCGTTGCCAAGCTGCGGGATCGTGTTGGCACCGCGAGCGCGATGCGGGCGCTGCGACTGCCGCCGAGTTCGGGCGATTCGCTCGCAGCCATCGAGCTGTTCACCGCGTTCGGCCTGTTGATGGAACGATCCACGCCGTGGTCGGCGGTGGTGGCCGGCGCGCTGTTGATGGGCTTCACCGCAATCGTTTCCCTCAACCTGGTTCGGGGCAACCGCGTCCCCTGCCCGTGTTTTGGTTCGTCGCCCGCGCCGATCGGCGGGCCGACGATCGCGAGGAACGTCGGCCTGTTGGCCTTGTCGGTGGTGGCCACGGAGGCGCGCCACTCGGCATGGTGGATCGCCTGGCTCGTCGCCGTTCCGGTGGTCGGGCTGGTCGGCCGACCGCGGGTTCGTCCCGGGTCCGATCGTTGACGTGAAGCGTCAGTCGCGCGCCTCGGAGCGGCCGCGTCGACGGTTGCGGTGTCGGGCTCGGCGAACCACGCTGACCGCGTTGGCCACGACCACGATGCCGGTCGTCGCGTAGAGCGCTGCGGCCGCCGAACCGAACAGCCCAAAGAGCTCCGCGAGGCCCAGCGCGCCCACGATCCAACAGAACCCCGACGCCCCGAGCAGGATCACGGTCGTCAGACACACGAGCCGGGCTCGAACGATCGGTTCGTGATCTGCTCGCCGGACTCGAACCGCGAGCCAACGGTCGTACGGCGACGCCAGCACATCGAGCGGGCGGGGACCGAATGTCAAGAGCACGGTTGCCGCGAGCAGCGGGTTCACGATCGGGGTCTTGAACACGAAGGCGGCCAACGCAGCGATGGCGACGACCGCCTGGCTGAACCGAAGCCGTTGCTGTTCGACGACGGCTTCGGTGCGCGGCTCCACGGCGCCGGACCCTACCTGGGCGAGCTGCGGCGATCTTGGGCCGAACGCGCTCCAGTCGGGTCCTTTTCGCGCCGAAACCAGCTTCGATGTCGGAGTGGCTGGGCCCGAGGCCAACGGTGGAACGCGCAGTCGACCAACAGGTCGGCTCGGTCTCGGGCGAGCTGCTCGACATCGGTCTCAACACGTTGCTGTCGGGTGACTTCGATGTCGTCGTGCAGCGTGAGCGCTCGCGGCGTCGCCGCATCCTGCGCATCGGTCTTTGGCTGTTCCCAGTTGCCGTGTGGCTCTGGTACCGAGTGCTGACCGATCAGTCGTTCTTGCCCTTCGAGTTTCACTACACCGACAACCAGAAGCAGCTCACGCCGGCGATCATCCTCGTGTTCGTGGTGTGTCTCGGTGTGTTGTTGCCATTGTTGTCGGTCGGCAAGTCGCCGCACGTGCGATACCAACCGAGCGAGATCACGGTCGGGCTCGACGACGTGGTCGGCCTCGGGATCGTGAAGGACGAAGTCGTCAAGACACTCAACCTCTTCCTTGCCTACAAGACCTTTCGCGAGCAGATGGGTGGCAATCCGCGGAAGGCCATTCTGTTCGAGGGCCCACCGGGAACCGGCAAGACGTACATGGCCAAGGCGATGGCCCGCGAGGCAGGCGTGCCGTTCTTGTTCGTGTCGGCGTCCGCGTTCCAATCGATGTACTACGGGCAGACGAATCGCAAGATTCGGTCGTTCTTCAAGGATTTGCGACGTGCAGCTCGCGAAGAAGGTGGCGCGATCGGTTTCATCGAGGAGTTCGACGCCATCGCCGCCTCTCGAGCGGGAATGAATCGGACGGTCGAAGCCGCGGCCCGTGAGATCGAACGCAACACGTCGAGCGAAGGCATCACCGGCGTCGTCAACGAACTTCTCGTGCAATTGCAGTCGTTCGAGGCGCCGACGTTCTGGTCGAAGTTCCGAAGCGGCTGGATCGATCGTGCGAATCGGTTGCTCCCCGCCCGACGCCAGATGCAGAAGCAACCGGCAGCGGTGCCGAACATCTTGGTGATCGGCGCGACGAATCGCGCCGCGGACCTCGACCCGGCTTTATTGCGGCCGGGTCGCTTCGATCGGTCGATCCACTTCGGGTTGCCGAACCGATCAGGCCGGCGCGAGATCATCGACTACTACCTGTCGAAAAAGGCGCACGTCCCCGACTTGGACCGTGACGAACGTCGGGGCCAACTCGCAGCGCTGACGGTCGGTTACTCGCCGGTGATGATCGAGCACTTGTTCGACGAGGCGCTCGTGTGGTGCTTGCGCGACGGGCGCGTCGCGATGAACTGGGACGACGTCCAACAAGCGAAGATGACCGAAGAGATCGGTTTGAAGCAACCGGTGGAGTACACCGAACGCGAGAAGTTGACCATCGCAACGCACGAGGCAGGTCACGCGGTCGTCGCATACCTCCAGAGCGGCGACACTCGAAAGCTCGAGGTCTTGTCGGTGATCAAGCGCCGCGACGCGCTCGGGCTGCTGGCGCACTCGGACACCGAAGAGCGGTGGACTCGAACTCGGTCCGAGCTGTTGATCGGGATCCAGATCTCCTTCGGTGGGATGGTCGCCGAAGAACTGTTCTTCGGCGAGTCCGGCACTGGTCCATCGTCGGACCTCGCGCACGCGACGACGATCGCCGCACAGATGGTCGGATCGTTCGGTATGGCGGGCTCGTTGGTGAGTTTCGAAGCGGTTGAGAGCGGGCCCTATGCAATGGGGATTGTCGGCAAGGTCTTGTCGAACGAAGATGCCCGTGAGTCGGTCGAACGAATTCTCGACCAGTCCAAGCAGGAAGTTCGGCGCCTGCTCGACGAGAACCGTCACCTGGTCATCGCGTTGCGCGACGCGCTGCTCGAACACGACGAACTCGTCGGCGACGAGATCCTCGACGTGCTGCGCGCGGCCTGAGCCTTGCGTCGCCCGACGGCTCCGACTGCCTCCCGTTCACAGCCCGGTGCGTCGAATCGTCGTCAGTCGCGGTCGAGTGGCTGAGCGAGGAGCAAGAAGTCGTAGCTGATCTTCATCATGCCGGCGATGACGAGGGGCCATCCGAACGTCGAGTGATCGAGCATCCATCCGGCGAGGGCGGGTGTCGTTGCCGCCGCGAGTGAGCGCGGCACATTCGTCACGCTTGCGGCAGCTGCTCGTTCTGGCTCCGTCACGACGCGCATCACGAGTGCCTGTCGTACTGGAATGTCCATGGAGCTGACGCTCGCACGGACCATGAGACAGCCGATAGCGAGGGGAGCGGTCGGCACGATGCCGGCCAGCACGAGGAACACGTTGGCCGGAAGGTGCGTGAACACCATTGTCCGGACGAGGCCGATCCGCGTAGCGACGCGAGGAGCGAGGAGTTGCGAGCCGGACGCCAGCAAGCTCGTGACGAACAAGGTCATGCCGATCGCGCGGGCGTCGAGGTCGAACCGCTGGTGCAGGTAGAGCACGATGATCGCGTGGATCGCGAAGCCGCCACCTGCCGAATCCAACGAGAACAGCAGCGACAGACGCACGACGATTCCTCGCGACGCCTGGAGCGGCGCACGCAGCGCGGGTCTGGCGTGCCGGGCTGGCTGCATCGTTCGGTACGTGATCGCCGCGGCGAGCGCGGCGATCACGTAGATCACGAAGGCGTGTCGTTCGACTGCTGTGACGTTCCAGTCGTTCCGGCGCGCGAGCCAGCTCGGGATCGGACTCGCAAGCGCCCCGAGCGCAGCACCGAATCCACCCGCGAGGTTGAACCACGCGAAGCGACGAGGTCGGTCGGGTTCACCAGTGCGGTCGGCGATTGCGGCCTGCTCGACAGGAAGAAAGACGCTGACGTCGCCAGCCGATGGGTTGAGCGTCCCGATCACCGCCACGACGAGGAGTGGCCAGAATCGGGTGACGGTCGCGAACCCGAAGCCCGTCGCGGCCATGAGCACGCACGCCCCGAGCAGGACGCGCCGCGGATCGAGGTGCCCCCAGCGCAGGCCGGTGAACAGTGTTAGCGCCGCCGAGCCGAGCAGCGTGCCGGTGACGATCGCGCCGATCTGGGCGCCGGTGAAGCCGAGATGCGCGAGATACTGCGCGAGCAACACGCTGACGAATCCGTCGGCAAAGCCACGAATCGACCGAGCGACGACGATCGGCCGAGTGGTGTGCGCGGTCGCCATCGACGCCTACTGTCGTCGTTCGTGGCTGTGCAAGCAAACGGGCAACTGGCCGGTCGTGTTGTCGTCGTCGCGAATGCCGACACCGAATCGGGCGCCGCGCTGGCGCGAGCCGTCGTCGATGACGGCGCCGCGGTCGTGCTCGTCGGCAACGATGCCGGTGGTCTCGGGCATCTCGCGGCCGGACTCATCGCCGATGGCGCCCGGTGCGCGCTGTTCGTCGGTGACCCGCGCGACGCACCCGAACGCGCTGCGCTGAGCGAACTGGTTTCAGAACTCTTCTGAGTTCGCCTGGCGGGGGCGGCGTCGGCCCGGAGGCTGCACAGGACGAAACGGGTATCGCGAAGCGCGCCGTACGAAATTCTCGGATCAGAGTCCAGACCCCGTTGATATCCTCCTCCGCCCGCATCCGCTGCTGCCTCTGGAGCCGACCTCGGTGACCGACGACCAACTTTCCGGTCTCGACCGCGCCGCGGGTCGCCAGCTGATGATCGACTCGGTCAAACCGCACCGACCGTGGGTGGCCCTTGGGATCTTCGCGGGACTCATGTGGACGATCGCGCGCGTCGCGGTGCCCAAGCTGACCGGCCTTGCCGTGGACCGGGGCATCGAGTCCGACCGCGGCGAACTCGATCGCTGGGTTGCGATCTTGTTGCTCGCGGGCGTGACCCAAGCGATCTTCACGGGCGTCCGCAGGTACGCCGCGTTCCGACTGGCTCTGCGGGTCGAGACCGACCTACGGATGCGCTTGGTCGCGCACTTGCAACGCTTGCACTTCGCATTCCACGACGAAGCGCAGACCGGTCAGTTGATGGCGAACGCGAACAGCGACATCGCGCAGGTGCAGAACGTCGTGCTCCTCATCCCGCTGACGATTGCGAGCACGCTCACGATGATCGCGGTCGCCGTCGTGTTGTTACTTCGCGATCCGCTGCTCGCGATGTTCGCGCTGGTGACCCTCCCGTTGTTGCAGCTCGCGGCCGCACGATTCAGCCATCGGATGTTTCCGATCGGCCTGGCGCAACAACAAAAGCTCGCCGAATTGTCGAGTGTCGTCGAAGAGAGCGTGACCGGAATTCGCGTGGTCAAGGGTTTCGGCGCGGAGCGACGACAGCTGGCTCGCCTCGACCGCGAGGCCGACGGCGTGTTCGAGCGTTCGATCGCGGCGGCGTATCTGCGAGCCTGGTTCCTCCCCTTGATCGATCTGTTGCCGACACTCGGATTGGTGGGCATCCTCTGGTACGGCGGACACCAGGTGCTGCAGGGCGACCTCAGCGTTGGCGATGTCGTCGCCGCGAACTTCTACGTCCTCATGCTCATCTGGCCACTGCGGATGCTCGGCATGTTGCTCGGCCAGATCCCGCGCGCGATCGCAGCTGCCGCGAGGATTCACTCGGTGCTCGCCACGGAACCGCTCATCGCCGATCACCCCGGAGGCCAGCCGCTCCCCGAAGGGGGCGGGACCGTGCGATTCGACCGAGTCGAGTTCGGATACGGCCTGGCTGCGCCGGTCCTGCGAGGGCTCGACCTGACGATCCACGCCGGCGAAGCTGTCGCGCTCGTCGGTGCCACCGCGAGCGGGAAGTCGACCGTCGCTCGCTTGATCCCTCGCTTCTACGACGTGAGCGCCGGTTCGATCTCGATCGACGGAGTCGATGTTCGCGATCTGCGACTCCACGATCTGCGGCGTTCGGTCGGCATCGTGTTCGAGGACACGTTCTTGTTCACCGAGACAGTCCGCGACAACATCGCGTTCGCCGACCCGGATGCGCCGATCGACGCCGTCCGTCGGGCTGCGCGGCTCGCGGGCGCCGAACAGTTCGTCGACGGTCTCCCCGACGGTCTCGACACCCTGGTGGGTCAGCACGGCTACACGCTGTCGGGCGGGCAACGCCAACGACTGGCGATCGCTCGTGCCGTTCTGGCCGACCCGCGTGTCCTGATCCTCGATGATGCGACCTCGTCGGTCGACCCGAGCAAGGAACACGAAATTCGCGCCGCGCTGGCAGAGGTCATGCAGGGACGGACCACGATCGTGATTGCACATCGGCCGGCGACGATCGCGCTCGCCGATCGAGTGGTCCTTCTCGATCAGGGCGTCGTCGTCGCCGAGGGCACGCACAACGAACTGCTCGCGTCGAACGCCCGCTATCGCGAAGTGCTGGCCCGGGCCGAGGTCGACGAGATCGAAGGTCACGTCGACGACGAAGGCGGAGCGGCCGCGATCCAAGCTGCCGCGCGCGAGCGGGGGACCGGTCGATGAGAGGCCAGGGTCACTGGAGCGATGCTCTCCCCGAGGAGGAACTCTCTCGCGACGACGCCAAACGCGTGCTGCGCAGACTCTGGCCGATGCTGAAACCGTGGCACGCCGGCATTCGCAACGCCGCGATCGTCATCGTGATCCAGGTCTGCGCACTGATCGCCGGCCCGTCGCTCGTGCGGTACGGCATCGACCGGGGATTGAAACGCGGTGATGCCGGCGCGTTGAATCTCGCCGTCGGGTTGTACCTCGCGCTGGCGTTGGTCGGGCTCGTGCTCGGTCGTGCCGTCACGCGAATGGTGGCTCGCCTCGGAGAGAGCTTCCTGCGCTGGTTGCGTTCTCATGTGTTCCGTCACCTCATGAGTCTCTCGATGGACTTCTTCGAACGCGAAAAGACGGGTCGGCTCGTGTCGCGCATGACATCCGACATCGACGCGCTGCAGGAACTGGTCAGCCAGGGCCTGGTCTTGATGGTGCAGAACGTGTTGTTGTTCGTCGGTACGGCGGTCGTGATCTCGTTGCTGAGCTGGCAGCTGGCGTTGGTGACACTCGCGCTGGTGCCGCCGGTCTACTTGGCGAGCCGCTGGTTTCGCCGCGTCTCGAACGCCGCGTACCTCGAAGTGCGCGACCGCATTTCGACGAACATGAGCACCCTGCAAGAGAGCCTCGAAGGAATTCGGGTCGTGCAGGCGTTTGCTCGCGAGACGAACGCAACCTCGCGATTCCACACGACCAACGAGGCGCAGTATCGATCGAACCTCCGCACCGTGAGCATCTCGGCGAAGTACTTCCCGGCCGTCGAGTTCACCGGGGTTCTCGGTACTGCGCTCATCCTCGCGCTCGGCGGCTACCTGTCGAACCGTGGGCTCGTGACCATCGGGACCGTCGCCGCGTTCGTTCTGTACCTCAACAACCTGTTCGAACCGGTGCAGCAACTGAGTCAGTTCTACAACACCGTGCAGTCGGCGGGCGCGGCGCTCGACAAGCTGTTCGGCTTGCTCGACACGCAACCGTCGGTCGCCGAACGACCTGGTGCGTTCGATCTCGCCGAAGTTCCTGGGGCGATCGAGGTGCGCGGCGTGTCGTTCGGATACCTCGACGCTCTCGTGCTGAGCGACGTGACGATGTCGATCGGGGCAGGTGAGCGCATCGCACTCGTCGGCCCGACGGGCGCCGGGAAGAGCACGCTTGCGAAGTTGTTGGCGCGGTTCTACGACCCCCGCTCGGGCACGATTGCGGTCGGCGGCGTCGACCTGCGCGATGTCACACTGACGTCGTTGCGTCACCGGCTCTGCGTCGTGCCGCAAGAGGGCTACCTCTTCGCGGGGACGCTGCGCGAGAACGTTCGCATCGGGCGGCCCGACGCGACCGATGCCGAAGTCGACGAAGCCTTGCGCGTGCTCGGTCTCTTCGAACGGTTCGACTCGTTCGCCGAAGGCCTGGACACAGAGGTCCGCGAGGGCGGATCGAGATTGTCGGCAGGGGAGCGACAATTGGTATCGCTGGCGCGGGCCGCGTTGGCGGACCCGGCCATACTCGTGCTCGACGAGGCGACATCGAATCTCGATCCCGGCACCGAGCATGCCGTCGAACAAGCGCTCGAGCGGCTCATGGAGGGACGCACGGTGGTCGTCGTCGCCCATCGGTTGTCGACTGCGGCTCGCGCCGATCGAGTCGCCGTCATCGACGAAGGCCGGTTGGTCGAGTACGGCCGCCACGACGAGTTGGTGGCCGGCGGTGGCCGCTACGCCCAGCTCTACGCAGCGTGGCTCGCCCACAAACGCTGAAGCGTGGTCGTCCTCGGAATTCATGATCGGGGCGGTACTTAGGTACCTCATGGAGTGGGTTCGGATGCCGATGGGAGAAGGTCAACCGCCGATCTCCCGGAGGAAACCGTGGACGAAGGTATGGACGAACTTCTCGGCGAATTCCTCGTCGAGAGCTTCGAGAACCTCGATCAACTCGACCAGGATCTGATCTCGCTCGAGCAACACCCGGGCGACATCGAGGTGTTGAAGAGCATCTTTCGAACGATCCACACGATCAAGGGCACCTGCGGGTTCCTCGGCTTCGGCAAGCTCGAGAAGATCACCCACGTCGGTGAGAACCTCCTCTCGCTCCTGCGAGACGAAGTCGCGATCGTCGACCAAGAGATCGCGAGCGCACTGTTGTCGATGACCGACGCGGTGCGATCGATTCTCGGCGAGATCGAAGCGACCCAGGCTGAAGGTGACGGCGACTACTCCGCGTTGGTCGACGTTCTCGGTCGACTCGAGCAGAGTGCGCGCAACGGCGAGCGCACCGGCGACGCCGCGCCCGCATCGTCAGCCGACGTGCCGGACGCGACCACCGGCGGCGTGACGTTCTTCGGTGAGCGGGATGCTGTGGCCACGGCCTCGGGCGGCGTGGAGTTCTTCGACAACCAACCGACGGCTTCGCCCGCGGCGACGAGTGGCGTGACGTTCTTCGACGAATCGGAGTCGAGCGTCGACGATCACACCGACATCGAAGCGCCTGAAGGTGCGCGGGTTGGCGAGCTCCTGGTGCAAGACGGATCGGTGAGCGAAGTCGACGTCGCAATCGGCCTCATTCAGCAACACGACGTCGGTGATAGCCGCCCGCTCGGCGAGATTCTCACCGAGGCCAAGGCGACGACCACCGACAAAGTCGACAAGGCGGTTGCCCAACAGGCTGAGGTGAAGAGCACCGTCGCCGACAGCACATTGCGCGTCGACGTCGGTCTCCTCGACGAACTCATGACCCTCGTCGGTGAACTCGTTCTTGCCCGCAACCAGATCCTGCAGCTTGCCGGCGGCGCGAACGCAGACCCGGTGTTCACGCAGACGACGCAGCGTCTCAACGTGATCACGACCGAGCTCCAGGCGGGGGTCATGAAGACCCGCATGCAGCCCATCGGCAACGTCTGGAGCAAGTTCCCTCGCGTCGTGCGCGATGTCGCAACCGCGTGTGGCAAGAAGGTTCGCATCGAGATGGAGGGCAAGGAGACCGAGCTCGACAAGACCATCATCGAGGCGATCAAGGATCCGCTGACCCACCTCATCCGTAACTCGATCGACCACGGCATCGAGAAGCCCGATGTCCGTCGTGAGCGCGGCAAGAACGAGGAAGGTCTCGTGATGTTGCGGGCCTACCACGAAGGTGGTCAGGTCAACATCGAGATCGTCGACGACGGTGGGGGCGTCGACGTGGATCGCGTCAAGAGCAAGGCGGTGGAGCGTGGTCTGATCACTGCTGATCAGGCGTCGAAGATGAGCGATCGCGAAGCGACGAACCTGATCTTCCTGCCGGGGTTCTCGACGGCGGAACAGGTCAGCAACATTTCGGGTCGCGGCGTCGGTATGGACGTCGTGCGGACGAACATCGAACGGATCGGTGGCGCGCTCGACGTCTCGAACCGCCCGGGCGAGGGAACGACGATCAAGGTCAAGATTCCGTTGACACTCGCGATCATCCCCGCGCTGATCGTGACTGTCGGTGGTGAGCAGTTCGCGATCCCGCAGGTGAGCCTGCTCGAACTGGTCGGGCTCGATGGCAACGATCGTGTGAACTCGATCGAGAACGTGCACGGTGCACCGGTCTACCGACTTCGCGGCAACATTTTGCCGATCGTGCATCTCCACGAACAGCTCCAAGTCCACCCCGCGAACGATCGCGATTCGGTCACCATTGTCGTCCTCCGAGCCGACGATCGCGAGTTCGGGCTCATCGTCGACGAGGTGAACGACACCGAGGAGATCGTCGTGAAGCCGCTCGCCAGTCAGCTCAAGAACATGGACACCTACAGCGGCTGCACCATCATGGGCGATGGGCGCGTCGCGTTGATTCTCGACGTCACCGGCATCGCGCAGATGTCGAACGTCCTGAGCGCGGGCACCGAACACGGTGGACCTGAGCAGCACGAACGAAACACCGAAGTGGCGTCCGATGCCGAGACGCTGCTGGTCGTTCAGATCGGTTCTGACGGTCGCGCCGCGCTGCCCCTCTCGCTCGTGGATCGCCTGGAGGAGTTTCCGCGCACGTCGATCGAACGAGCGGCGGGTCGCGAAGTCGTGCAGTATCGCGACTCAATCCTGCCGTTGCTCGACGTGTGCGGCGCGGTCGGCTTCACGCCGAACTACGAGACCGACGGCGACCAGGTCCAAGTCGTCGTGTTCTCGAATGGTGATCGCATGGTCGGCCTGGTCGTCGATCGAATCGTCGACATCGTGCACGATCGTGTCACGACCGAACAGCCGTCGAGCCGCTACGGCATGACGGGTAGCACGGTGCTCCAGGGCCTCGTCACCGATCTGCTCGACGTGCACAGCATCATCGGTGCGTCGGAGCCCGACTTCTTCACACACGCCGAGACCACCTCCGACTCCGGGAGCTACAGCTATGTCTGATCTCGCCAACCGCGGCGAAACCCGCCAGTTCTGCACGATGTTTCTCGGCGAGCACCTGTTCGGGGTCGAGGTGATGCGCATCCAAGAGGTGATCTCATATCAAGAGATGACCGCGGTACCGCTCGCGCCATCGGTGATCTCCGGACTCATCAACCTTCGCGGTCAGATCGTGACCGCGATCGACCTTCGAGTTCGGCTCGAGATGGAACCCCGCGCGGAAGACACGTTGCCGATGAACGTCGTCGTGCAGACACCCGGTGGTGCCGTCAGCTTGCTGGTGGACACGATCGGCGACGTCGTGCAGGTCGAGGACTCGATCTTCGAGAGCCCGCCCGAGACGATGTCGGGTGTTGCGAAGGAACTGATCCGAGGCGTGTACAAATTCGAGGGTCGACTCCTGATGGAACTCGACATCGATCGAACGATCGCCATCGACGCCGCTGAACTTCTCGCGACGGCGTCGGCGAGCTGAACGACCGATGCCGATGCGAACCGAGCGAAGCTAGAACGCTCTGCGTCGATTGCGCAGCAATCGTGAGCAGGTGCTCGCGAGCAATCCGATCGCGACGAGCACGCCCGCGACCACCATGTGCACTGCGCTCGATGCCCCCGTTGTCGGGAGCGAGGAGTCGTCCGGAGCGACGCCGGACCCGCCCGGTCCGGTCGTCGGTGCGATCGTTGTCGAGGGCGAGATCGAGGTCGAGTTCGTTGTTGTCGCCGCGAGCGTCGTCGGTGCGATCGTCGAGGTCGTTGTGGTCGGCGCGAGGTTGACGACGAAGTCGATCGTCTGTGACGACGACTTCGGAATCCCCGATGTTGCACCCGCGGCGGTGATGACCACCGTTCCCGTCGCCGCCGAGGTCGCCGTGCCGCTGATCTCGCCGGTGCTCGAGTCCAAGGTCAATCCGTCGGGAAGGCTGCCGCTCGTCACCGCCCAGCTCGGTGTCACGTCGACGACGACTCCGCCGCCGCTGAATCCAGAAACGGTCGGAACGTAACTGAACGAGTCGCCGACGACCATCGTTGCCGCGGGCGAGTCCGAAGTGATCTGTGCGAGGTCGATGCGTCCGTTTCCGCTCGCCGCGCCCGTGGAGCGGTTGACGTCGGTTGCGGCGGCCTCCGCGAAACCCGAGCCGCCACCACCGCCACCTCCGCCGTTGGCGGAGTCGCCCGCGATCAACAGCCCGATCGTCGTGCTGTTGCCGCCCGCCCCACCGCCTCGAAGTCCGCCGCCGCCGCCGCCACCGAGACCGGCACCCGTGCCGGTGCCGTCGGTGGCCGACCCGCCGGTTCCGCCGGACCCGCCGCCGCCTCCGATGCCGTCACCGGTCCCCGCGTTGCTGTTCGTGGCGTTGGCACCCGATCCGCCCGCGCTGCCGCCCGCGCCGGGACTGCAAGCAACCGGCGTTCCGCCACCTCCGCCGCCCCCGCCGCTGCCGTTGACCGTGGGGGAGGCCCCGCTCCCGCCCCCGCCACCGCCGGTCCAGAACAGGTCGTTGACGTTGTCGTAGATGCACGACCCGCCGGCACCCGCGTTGGCGCCATCGCCGCCGCCGGCCGGCGCGG
>SXGT01871151.1_pt1 | contig 23502 bp, 24 predicted proteins | sample 3176221 | NCBI WGS metagenome assembly SXGT01 (sample SAMN11356862, study PRJNA531348) | freshwater metagenome | isolation source: freshwater sample F1-120 | place: China: Fuxian Lake, Yuxi | collected 2017-12-25
CGGCACCACTCACTTCCTCGCTTTGCCAGTCTCTGTGGCGTCTCGGGATAGCTACGTCTTTCCCGTGGGTTGCGGCGCGTTTACCCTGAACTTGCGGACCATTTGCCACCCACACCTCCAAAACCGGCTCGTATTGACCCGCGAGTCTCTGTCGGACAGTCTAAGCGTCCCCATGTTTGGGATTACGATGCAGGGCAGATCATGATGGATTGGTTTTGACAGCCGGCTTCGACGGGTCAGCCGCCGAAAAGTGCACGCTGTTTCGACCAGGCGTGCGGCAGTTCCGGAAGGCGCGACAGCTTCTGCGCTGTCAACTCCGGCGGCTGGGAACCATTCAGAATACGATCGACAAGGTCAGGCGCGAGAAAGGCGAACTTCAGGGCTCGGCTAAAGTCGGATCGGTCAATGCTGGCTCCTCGCTTGCGCCGAAGCGCTTCAACTTCCGCGACATCTGGCCTGCCCCGATGAGGCGGTGTGGCTTTAGTCTTAATGTATGACCGGCTTTCCAGCCATTGCCCATGCCGATAACGGTGCCGAGCCACGGGTTGGCTATCTGAGAAAATGAAATCATCAATTGGCGTGTTGTGCGCTGAGCGGTATGGGTAGGCTTCTGTGGCGGCGGCCGGTTGCGTTAAAGAGGGCATTGCCGATTGCAGCGGCCACGCCGGGGAGGCCTATTTCTCCCAGCCCGCGTGCCCCTAGGGCGTTCAGGCTGTTGTCGGGTTCTTCGATGAACAAAACCTCGATGTCCGGCATGTCGGCATTCACGGGTATCGCATAGTCGGCGAGATTGTCTGCGAGTACCCGTAAGCTGGATGGGTGCCTGTTCGATTCTTCAAGCAGGGCCATGCCGATTCCGAACGTGATACCGCCGAGGATCTGGCTCGCTGCGAGCTTGTGATTGACGATCCGCCCACAGTCAAAAGCACTGACGAAACGACGGACGCGTATCTGACCGATCGCCTCGTCAACCTCGACTTCCGCAAAGTGCGCTCCAAACGAATAGAAGCTCAGGTTCCTGTCCGTCGGCGCCCCATCAGAGCGCCCCTCCGAAACGAGCCGCGGCGCTCCTGCAATCTCCAGCCGCTCGTAGAAACCCTCGTTGCCCCCGGCCGTTCGTGCCGGAACAAGCCGGTCGAGTTCGTCCAGCAGAGCCCTGCAACCGTCCACTACGGCAGGGAGGACGCTGGCGGTCGATTTCGAGCGGCCCGCGGTGGGTGCTTCGGGCAGGTTGCTGTCGCCATGCCGGATTTCGACCGTGGAGACGTCGATAAGAAGCTGGTCGGCCACAGTCTGCGCCAGGATAGTGCGCATACCGGTGCCGATATCCGTTGCGGACGTCTCGAGCAGGAGCCTGCGCGGCCCGTCGGTCGAGAGCCGGACGGCGGCAGCCAATGCGGGCGCGGGATAGGCGGTAGTCGCCATGCCGTAGCCTATCAGGCGTCCATCTCGAGTCATCGAGCGTGGTTCGATGAAACGCCCGGGCCACCCAAACCGTTCGGCGCCTTGCGTATAGCATTGAAGCAAGTTGTTCGAGGACCAGGGGCGGTCGTGATAGGGATCCCGGCTGGCATGGTTACGGATTCGCAACTGTAACGGATCCATCCGCAGGTTGGACGCAAGCTCATCTAGCGCGGTTTCCAGCGCGAAGGATCCGGGCGTTTCGCCCGGCGCACGGAAAGGCGTGGGCGTCGCCACTGAGCGGCGCGTCACGAGATGGGAAACCTCAACGCGCTCCGCCTCGTAAAGCATCAGCGAGTTGAGGCCGCAGGGTTCAAAAAAGCCGCCGCGAAGCGACGTGGGAACATGGCTGACGTGACGGAGAAGCTTCAGATGCCCTTGGGAATTAGCCTGAAGCGCGATCTCTTGGCTGGTCTCGGTCCTGTATCCGGACGCAACCGCCATATCGGCCCGGGTGAGCTGCATGCGAACCGGACGACCAAGATGGCGTGCCAGATGGGCGGCGAGCGCCTGATGCGGCCAGACCTGGTTCTTGGCGCCGAAACCGCCACCCACAAACGGCGCGATGACGCGCACTCTGTCCGGCTGCACGCGCAGACTGCGCGCTACATAGTTTCTGACTGCGTGCACGCCTTGCGTCGAATCGTAGAGCGTCACGCCTCCATCGTCCCAGACTGCCGTCGTCGCAGATGGCTCCATCGGCTGGTGAAGCTGCATCGGAGTTGCATAGGTCTCACAGACAGATGACGCAACGTCGGAGCCGTTGCACGGAGCGCCACGCACATACTGCATATCCCCGGCAAAGAACGGACCGGGCAAAATGGGCGCCGTCTCGTCAGGTTGCCACTCCTCGTAATCAATTACGATGGCAGCAAGGGCTGCACGGGCAAATTCAATGGTTGTAGCGACGACCACGGCGACCCACTGGCCGGCGAAGAGGATTTCCGCCCCGCAAAGGGGACGGTACATGGGAAGCTGCGTGGCCGGATCGTTCAAAGCGCTTCTGCCAAGCATTTCCGCGCTCAGTGCGTCCGCGTCGGAATCAGAAAGCCAACCGAACTCTCCGGCATTCTCGTGCGTGACGATTGCAGCAATCCCCGGCATTCCGCGCGCCGCAGCGACGTCGATCGCCTTGATTGCGCCCCGCCCGACAGTCGCGCGCAAGGCAAAGGCGAGCAACAGCCCGTCCGGCCCCCGGTCGGCGGCGTAGACCGCTCTTCCCGTTACTTTGTCCCATGCGTCAAGGCGATCAACGGAAGCACTGATCACGTGTCCAGCTCCGACAATGTCGCAAGGAGCCGGTAGATCGCTCCCCTCGCCAACCCCACCTTGTGGCGCGTTGCGGGGTGCAATTCTGCTGCATCTAGAAGACGGTCACAGAAAGTGGCAACGCTCTCCGGCGAGAGTGCTTTGCCGATCAGCAGTGCTTCCGCATCCAGCCGTCGCCACGGGCGGGTGCCCAATCCCCCCAGCGCGACCGCGACGTCGGTCACCACCGAGCCATCCAAGGTGATCCCCGCAGCTACCGAGGCCGCGGCGAATTCATACGATGTGCGACTGCGTAGCTTCAGGTAGCCCGAACGCTTGGCTAACGCCGTACGGGGGATTTCAACGGCCGTGACTAGCCCGCCTTCGGGCAGTGTATGAGTGACATGGGGCGTCTCGCCTGGGAGCGGATAAAGGTCCGCCATCGCGATCCGCTGGGAATGGTCGCCATGCTTGTTCACCAGCACCGTCGCGTCGAGCGCGAGTAGCGCCACGGCCACGTCGGAGGGATGGGTCGCAATGCATGACGGGCTCCCCCCCAGCACCGCATGCGACGGCTGCGGCGCCGTCTGCGCCTCGCAGCCAGAGCCGGGCGATCTTCGATTGCAACGCCAGTCGGGCGTGCGAAAATACACACATCTTGTCGCCTGGAGCAGGTTTCCGCCGATGCTAGCTGCGTTACGTATCTGCGGAGAGGCGCCGAGCAGGATCGCCTGCGAGACCGCCGGACACTGAGACCGGACAAGCTCGTGAGCCGCGACTGCCGAATTGGACGCAAGCGCGCCGATCGAAACGTTGTCGTCGCCGGCAGTGATCGCGACAAGCGGCAGGCGGCTGATATCGATCAACCGGCGCGAGGTCGGGTGACCGAGCTTGGCGAGGTCGAACAGCGTGGTGCCACCCGCCACGGCTTGGCTATCTTGCCTTTGAAGCTCCGCAAGCGCCTGCTCGACGGTCGTCGGGAATAGCCACTCAATCGAGTTCACGTGCTGCTTCCAGTATAGCTGCCACGATGTTGTTGTACGCGCCGCAACGGCACAAGTTGCCGCTCATCCTCTCGCGCACCTCCGAGACATCGGCGGGGCAGCCTTTGTTTATCAGATCGAGGGCAGACATGATCTGTCCAGGCGTGCAGTATCCGCATTGCAACGCGTCGTAGCGCACGAACGCCGTCTGTAGAGGAAGAGGCCCTCCATCGGCGGCGGCCACCCCCTCGATTGTCAGCACGGATTTTCCGTCAAGCTGGGCTGTGAACTGCAAGCACGAGAGACGCGCTTCACCGTTCACATGGACCGTGCAGGCGCCCCATTGGCCGTGGTCGCACCCCTTCTTCGTGCCCGTCAGACCCAGTTGATCGCGCAGGAAATCGAGAAGACTTCGCCGCGGGTCGACGGATACGTGCACCTCTGCCCCATTCACCATCAGGGTCAGCGCAACGAGATCGCTCGGGGTGTCATCCGTCATTGCCGCGACTTTAGATGACCAACATGCCTTGTTCACGCAAATGCGCCTTCACAGATGTCAGGTCGCCCTCATATTCCCAGACTTCAACTGTATCGTGCGGACAGGCGACGAAGAGATGATCGTCGGTAAACGACAGAATCCTGTCGAGCTTGATAACCTTTTCGACGAACTGAGTCCGGTTGAGTTCCCGCTTGATGAGCTCGCCATCTGCGTCGTACCCGATGTGAACAGCGCGCGCTTTGATCTTGGCAGTGAAGTATTTCATCTTTTCTCCGTTCAGCGGCCCCGAATGGTCTGGCGTCCTGAGCATTCAGTGCGTAACCTGTTTCGGATTTGACGTAGCTCGATTGGCACATTAGTGAAAAATTATCGGCGCGCTATTCATTTTTTCGGAATACGCACCGGAGATTGAAAACGCGTGAACGGACCTGGATAAGCACCCGATGCTGTGCCTCTCATTTCGGGGCGCATTTGCTCAACGCAACGGGCGACCAAGAGAGAGATACATTGACGAAGCGGTCTGCAGCCCCCGCACAGGACGATTCCACCGCCGTCGGCCAGCAGCTCAAAAGGCTGCGAAAAGAGCGCGGTTGGTCCCTCAACCATCTGGCAGGGATGGCCAACGTCTCGATCGGCCTGCTGAGCCAGATCGAACGTGGACGCTCGATTCCTTCTTTGCGCACACTGACCAAACTACGCGTTGCCCTGGACGTGTCGCTTGGAACCCTCGTCGGCCAGCGGGAAGCATCGACACCTTTGGGCGAAAGTCGCTTCGTCAAGCGCAAGGCTGACAGGGAGTCGCTCGTGATTGGCGACAACCGACTGGTCAAAGAGTTTCTCTCGCCCACCAAGTCAGAGCATCTTCAGGTGATGCTCATGAATATCCCGCCCGCCGGCGGAGCTGGAGCTCGCGCGTACAGTTACGATGGGGAAAAAGCGGGCCTGGTGTTGGAAGGCGCAATCCGCCTGCAACTTGGCGAGGAAGTGTTGGATTTGCAGGAGGGGGACAGCTTTCAGTTCAACAGCTCGATCCCGCACACCTTTTCGAACGACCACGATGTGCCGGCCAAGGTAATCTGGATCATATGCAAGATCCCGGTCAATGATCATATCTGATCGGGATCTTGCCTTCGATTATGACGGAGAGGAGTCGACACCCCATCCGCAGCCGACGCTCCTTACCGCAGTCTACACCACTTGATCACGGCAATAGCTTGAAATCCTTGCCATAACCGCGCCGAAACGCGTTCGGACATCGTCGAAGCACTCCAGCTTTTCGAAGCTGGCCTCGTTCATGTACAGCCCCTTAGTCATCTCGATCTGGATGCTGTTCTTCTTGTGCTCGACGTCAGAATGACGACCGATGCAGACGTTGCCCACAAAAGGATCGTTCAGGCTGACTGAGAAGCCTTCGGCCTCGAATGCTTCCTTCGAAATCTGCATGAACTCCGGGTTCGACGTCTGGCCGTTAAGATCGCTCAGGCAGATATCCTTACGCTTCTCCCCCTTGTCGTGAGAGTAGTGCGGGCCCACCGTAGCCATGCAGTGGCAGCTGAAATGCCAGGAGGCCCCAGACCTGGTTACGTTTTCGTCGATCAGCGCCGCCAGCTTTTCATGGTAGGGCACGTAGTAGTTCTCGACACGCCGCGACACCTCATCGACGCTGAGCTTGCGGTCGTAAAGCGGCGTGTCTGCCCTCCCCCACTTATGGATGAGGCCGGTGCCCAGCCGAATGGACTTGTCGGTGGGATTGAGCGGAGTCGGCCACTCGCCATCAAGCAACTCCGGGTCGATATCGTCGATAGGCCTGTTGGCATCCACGAAGCTGTTGGGGAAGTTTGCCCAGAAGAGGCGCGCTCCACCCTCCGGCGCCAGGCCGTAAATTTCCTCAACGTACATCGAGACATACGCATGCAGCACTTCAAATGACGCTGCGACGCGGAAGTCGCACGGATACTCGCGTCCGCTTCGCGGAACTTCGACCAGTAGCGGGGTGAGGTTTTGGGCGGGCGTCCTGACCGTATAAACACCTGCCAACTGTTCGAGTGCGTATTCCATGTTGTCCAATCCGTAGATGAGGTAGATGCGCCAACGCTGACACAGTCTTCATTTTCAATCAATGCGATTTTCATAATTACAAAAAAACAAGCCAAAAACTTCGAAAAAACGAAAACTCCAGCTTGACAGAGAGAAGACCGCGCCGTTTAGCTGCAGGCTGAAAACGCGTTCAGACGAGGTCGTTTGCAATGATCACCTGCATCCGGGGACTGCCGTGGTTGATCGGTTACGACGCTGAAGCTTCCTCCCACGTTTATATGAAAAACGCAGACCTCGCTTTTGAAGGCGATAAGATCCTTCACGTCGGGGGGCGCTATGAAGGGCCGGTGGACGAAGAGGTCGACGGCCGCAATTTCTGCGCGATGCCGGGACTGATCAACGCGCACACCCATCCGTCCAATCAGCCGAGTTTCCGCGGCGTACGCGAAGACCTGGGCAACCCTAACTTCTATCAGAGTGGCCTCTACGACGGTCGCACCGCCTTCGTCGCTGATCTCGATCAGCGGCACTGGAACGCGCGGATGGCCTACTGGGAGATGCTGAAGTCCGGCGTGACGACTGTCGTTGACATGTCTTTCGACTATCCCGGATGGATCGAGGCTGCGAACGAAAGCGGCCTGCGCGTCTATGTGGCCCCACTTTTCCAGGACCATCGATGGGCAACGGCCGATGGCATCCGTCTCGACTACCTTCCTGAAACGGTTAAGGGCGACGCAGCTCTGCAGGCAGCGCTGGACGTCATCGACCTCGCTGAAAAAGACGGCTCCAGCCGCCTGACCGGCATGGTCGCTCCGATGGCGATCGACGTTTGCGATGCCGCCCTCATCCGGGACGGACTTGCTGCCGCCAGGCGCATCGGTCGTCCCTTTCAGTTGCACGTTGGTGAATCGGTCCTTGAATTTCAGGAGATGACGCGCAGGAACGGCAAGACGCAGGTTCAGTGGCTTGACGAACTGGGGCTGTTAGGCCCGGATGTCATACTGGGTCATGGCCTGTTCCTCGGGCACCACCCCTGGCTGCACTGGGACTTCAGGAACGACCTGGAGATCCTGGCAGGGCACAAGGTCTCCGTGTCGCACTGCCCCACGGTCTTTGGGCGCTATGGAATCACGCTCGACAGCTTCGGCGCGTATGTCCGCTCCGGGATAAACATGTCGATCGGCACAGACACGCATCCTCACAACATGATCGAGGAAATGCGTCATGCGGCTATCCACGCCCGCATTGCAGAAGGTCGCATTTCTGGCGGTCGGACGACGGACGTCTTCAATGCGGCCACGCTGGGCGGCGCTCAGGCTCTGATGCGCGACGACCTTGGTCGCCTCGCGCCAGGCGCCAAGGCGGATATCGTGCTGCTCGATCTGTCCAATCCCTGGATGCAGCCGGTCTACGATCCTGTCAGGTGTCTCGTCCACACCGCAGCCGACCGAGCGGTGTCGGAGGTCTACGTGGACGGCAGGTTGGTGGTTCACGAAGGAGAGGTCACCACTCTGGCGATTGATGAAATCGGCAGGCGCGTTACCGCCATGCAGTCGAAAGCCGTTCTCGCGGCACCTGAACTCGACCATTCAGGGCGGACCGCCCAGCAGATCGCTCCGACAAGCTTCACAATCTCCAGCGTCAGCTGACTTAAAAAGGAAGGGGAAGTTAAATGAAAAAACGCTTACTCGCCACGACTGCGGGCATCATGATGATGCTCGCGATGATTCCCGGCTATACAGCCGACGGCCGCCAGCCCGGCCAGGTTGTAGAACCAATCAGCGTGATCGCGCCTGATTGGCCTGAGATGATCGAACTTCTGCGTCTGCTGCGCCCGAACTGGGAGAAGCTCGGTTTCACCTTCGAAGTCCAGCATATGACACTGACGAGCCTGAGTGCCCGTACCACCGGAGACCACAACGCGCCGCAGATGACCGTCAACGGCTATGGTGGCGCGCCTGATCGCATCGATCCGGATTTCTTCCTGACCGAGCTATTCCATTCGAGCCGCGCAGTGAAGGGCGCCTCGAACTACGGCAATTATACCAACCCGGATTACGACCGCGTTGTCGACGCACAGCGCACTGAAATGGACCCGGAAAAGCGCAAGACGCTTGTTGACGAGGCCCAGTCGATCCTCGTCCAGGACCAGCCGGGCATGGTCCTCTATTATAACGACTACATCCAGGCTTATCGCGAGGATCGTCTCGAGGGCGTCGTGCCGGTCATGGGCAACGGCATCTCGCTGCCGTACATCCCCTGGACCTACTACACCGCAACTCCGACTGGGCCGCGTGACTTCATCCGCACGACGACCCAGTATGACATCGCCACACTCAATCCATTCGCAACCGGCGAGGTCCAGAACGCATCGCTCCTGCGCTGGGTGTACGCTCCATTTGCGATCCGCAACAAGGATCTGGAGATCGAGCCGTGGGCAGCGGAATCATGGAACGTCGTTGACGAGACTACAGTCGACGTCGTCATCCGCAGCGGCATGACGTTCAATGACGGCAAGCCGGTTACAGTTGAGGACGTGAAGTTCACCTTCGACTACATGGAGAAGTGGAAGTTCCCGTCCTACAAGCGCTTCTCCGACAATATCGCCGGTGTCGAGATCGTTGACGAAAAGACCGTCCGCTTCACGCTGAAGCAGCCCTACGCTCCATTCGTCGCCAACATCCTGGGCTATGCCTTCATCGTTCCCAAGCACATCTGGGAGAATGTCACCGAGAACCCGACCGATTTCGCCAATGACGAAGCGGTTGGCTACGGACCGTTCAAGCTGGGCGGTTGGGAGAAGGACCAGTATCTTCATATGGCCACCAACAAAGAGTGGTGGGCCGCACCCAAGACCAGCGGCGTTTACTGGCTCGTTGTTCCGAGCATCGATTCCCAGTTGGGCATGCTGGAAACCGGCGAAAGCGACATCATGGGCTGGGGCATTACTCCGAGCCAGGTGAAGCGCCTGCCTGAAGGCATAATCGCGGAACGCGCCCCGAGCCATGCTCCACGTGAGGTGCGCTTCAACCTCGACCTCGCGCCGTTCGATGACGTGGCAGTCCGTCGCGCCATTTCAATGGCAACCGACCGCGAGAGCGTCGTCGCGACGCTGTCGGACGGAGCTGCAACCCCCGGCAACGACGCGTACATCTCGCCGAAGCTGTCGTGGTCGAACAAGGACATTGCCATGCCGAAGTTCGATATCGAAAAGGCGCGCCAGATCCTGTCGGACGCCGGTTACACCTGGGATGGCCAGGGTCGCATCCAGTATCCGGCGGAATAGGATAGGTTAAGATGAGCGGATCATTCATTCTGCGTCGGTTCATCCACACGATCTTCACACTCTTTTTGGTGTTGTCGATGATGTGGGCCATGTTTCGGCTGCTGCCGGGTGATCCGCTTGTCATTTTCCTGGGGCAGGGAGAACTATCCCCGGAAATCCTCGATGGAATACGCGAGGCATGGGGTCTGAACGACCCGCTCTACGTCCAGTATTTCTACTACATCCGAAATTTCCTGACGGGAGATCTCGGCATGTCGTTCTTCTTCCGCAAGCCAGTTGCAGAGCTTCTGATCGCTCCCCTTCTCAACACCATGCTCCTGATGCTGCCAGCGGTTATCATTTCGATAGTGCTGGGTATCGGGCTCGGAAGCTGGCTCGGCTGGCGTCACGGCTCCAAGGCGGAAGTGGCAGGCAGCGTACTTCTCCTCATCCCGCGCACAATGCCCAATTTCTGGGTCGCGATCGTCGCGCTCAGCCTCTTTTCCTATAATCTCGGCTGGTTTCCCACCGGCGGGATGCGCACGATGGCGTTTGTCCCCGAGAACGCAGTACAGGCGCTTCCGGGCTACGACGTCGCGATACACCTAATGCTCCCGCTGATCGTCGCGATTGTCCTTTTCGTCTCCGACCCCGCGATGATCATGCGCACCAGCATGGTCGAAGTGACGAAGGACGAGTTTGTCACCTACGGCAGGTCGCGCGGCCTTCGAGAAACGGCGCTCAAGCGCCTCGCCCGCCGCAACGCGCTGCTTCCGGTCGTCACGTACTCGGCGATCATGGTTGGCTACGGGTTTGGCGGCCAGGTGCTGCTTGAGACCGTGTTTTCGTGGCCCGGCATGGGCCGCCTCATGGTCAACGCCGTCAACCACCGTGACTATCCCCTCGCGCAGGCAGCATTCTTTCTGATGGCGGCAATCGTCATCATCCTGAATTTCGTAGTGGACCTCCTCTACGTGGTCCTTGATCCGCGAGTGAACCATGACTGACGTCTCCGCAAGCAAACCGATTCCAAGTAGTAGTTCGGGCGGATTTTCCATTTCTCCCGTCCTGTTGGTTCCCTTCCGGACCGTGACCGGCTGGTTCGGTGCGCTGACGATCTTGTTCTTCCTGTTTCTAGCTGCGTTCGGGCCGCTTATTGCACCCGAGCCAACCATCCCGGTGAACTACCTGCCTGGAGGCGAGGTCGCCCGTCTGCTCACGCCTTCCGAACATGCGCCGCTCGGCACCGACTACTACGGCCGAGACGTGGTCTCGCAGCTAATACTGGGAACGAGGACGGCCATCATGGTAGGTGTCCTGTCGACGATATTCACTATCTTCATAGGGACCAACGTTGGCCTGATCGCTGCGTACTATGGCGGGCGTATCGACAACATTCTCATGCGGCTGACCGACCTCGCCTTTTCGATCCCATTCCTCCCGTTCGCGGTCATCCTGGTTGCGCTGCTGAACCCGTCGATCTGGAATATCATCCTGACCATAACGGTCCTGTCATGGCGCTCGACCGCGCGCATCATCCGCTCACAGGCGTTGAGCGTGAAGCAGCAGACCTTCATTCGCGCCGCACGCGTGGCTGGTGCAAGTGATGCGCGCATTATCTATCGGCACATCTTTCCCAACGTGCTGCCGCTTGCCCTTCTCTACATCGCTTTCGGCGTGTCGTGGGCGGTGCTCTCTGAGGCGAGCCTGAGCTTCCTCGGTTTTGGCGATCCCCGGATCCCGAGTTGGGGCCAGATGATGTACTTCGCCTACGTCTCGGCATCGATACGGTCGGCATGGTGGTGGACCATACCACCTGGCCTCTGCATCACACTTCTCGTCCTCGCCGTGTTCCTCGTCGGACGCGAGTATGAGCGGTACGTCAATCCGAAGAGCTGATGATGGCTTACCTTAAGGTCGCGGACCTAACCGTTGAATACGCCGGACGCCCGCCCGCAGTCGCCGTGGAAGACGTCTCCTTCGAACTCGAAAAGGGCCAGAGCCTCGGCCTAGTGGGGGAGTCTGGTTGCGGAAAGAGTACGCTTTCCATGGCCCTGCTCGGACTGCTGCCCACCCAGGCGCGGATCGTGTCCGGATCCATCCAGATTGCCGGTGAAGAGCATATCGGCATGGATGCAGAGACGGCACGCCTCAAGCGGTGGGTTGAAGTCGCCTACGTGCCTCAGAATGCGGCGACATCGCTCTCCCCGGTCAACACTCTGTTTGAACAATTCCGTCACACTTGGCGCGCGCACCGCGGAAAGCCAGGCAAGGAACTCAGGCCCCTCGCAGCGCAGCTCTTCAAGGCTGTCGAACTGGATGAAGCCTGGCTCGACGCCTATCCTCACCAGTTGAGCGGAGGGATGCGCCAGAGAGCGATCATCGCTTTGTCGTTGCTGTTCAACCCGGGTCTCCTCATCGCTGACGAGCCGACGACCGGTCTCGACGTGATCGTGCAGCGGCAGGTGATCGATGTCCTGAAGCGGCTTCAGGAGAGCGGTGAGATGTCGCTGGTTTTCGTCAGCCACGATATCGCCGTGGTCAGCGAACTCTGCCGCAAGCTCGCTGTGATGTATGCCGGCCAGGTCGTGGAATTCGGTCCGACCGCGGACGTCATGGACGATCCGGTACATCCATACACGATTGCCCTGAAGCAGGCATTTCCCGACATCGCGCAACCGGAAAAGATCACCGTCAGCATCCCCGGTCGTATGCCGCTGCCGCGAGATGTGCCGACGGGATGCGCATTCGCGCCGAGATGCCCATTCAGTACCGAACGCTGCCTGATGGAACGGCCGCAACTTCGCGAAGTGAAACAAGGGCGCCTGACCGCTTGTCACCACTCGGAAGATGCCGAGGCGATGACGAAGACGATCGAAAGCGGCAAAGCTTGGGATGCAATGGGGATGCTGGACTGACATGGCTTTTGAACGCCCGCTTCTGGAATGCAGGTCGCTGACGAAGGAATTCGGCAGGGGCGCAGCTCTAACAGCGATCCTGTCCGGCAAGACTGAACGCAACGTCGTCAGAGCGGTTGACGACGTCTCGTTCGACATCGGGCAGGGCGAGGTGCTGGGTCTGGTCGGCGGCAGCGGCAGCGGCAAGAGCACGCTGGCGAACATGATCGTCCAGCTTGAAACGCCGACCAGCGGAGAAATCATTCTCGACGGTCGCCCGACGCAGGCGCGCGCGCGCGCTGAACGAAAGAAGCTGCGCCGCGACGTGCAGATGGTGTTTCAGGATCCCAACGGCTCGCTCAATCCGAGATACACGATCCGCCAGACGATTGAGGAGCCGCTCATCATCCATTCGCTCGGCAACGCGCGCGAGCGCGCTAAACGGGTAGAGGAAGCACTTGAGGAGGCCGAGTTACGGCCAGCCTCTCACTACATCGACCGCTATCCACACGAGCTGAGCGGTGGTCAGCGCCAGCGCGTCGCGATCGCCCGCGCTATCGTGCTGAAGCCGAGGCTGCTCGTGGCCGACGAACCGGTCTCCATGCTCGACGTATCGGTGCGCGCGGGAATTCTGGAGCTGTTGCGGAAGTTGGTCACCAACCACCGTATGGCAATGGTTTTCATCACCCACGACCTGTCCCTGCTCGGGCAGGTATGCGACCGCGTCGCAGTTATACATCTCGGCAAACTGGTCGAGATCGGCACCGCAGTCGACGTTGTGACCAATCCGCAGGCCGAATACACCCGCCTGCTTCTCTCAGCAGTGCCGATCCTCAAGCGCCCTTGACTGCAACAAACTCACGAACGGTAGACAAATGTCCGACTTGACCCAAACCATTCTGGACTGGATCGCAGAAGATAAAAACGAACTCGTCCAGTTCTACAGTGATTTCGTCAAGGCGCGTTCGCCAAACCCTCCCGGCGACACGACAGAAGCGATCGGCTTTGTCAGCGACCGGCTCAAAGAGTGGCGTCTCGAGCACGACATTGTCGCACCCAAGGAGCATATGCCCAATATCGTCGCCGACTTCGACACGGGGAGATCCGGCAAGCACCTTGTCCTAAATGGCCATGCCGACGTCTTCCCCATCGGCAATCCGGATTCGTGGACCCGCGATCCGTGGAGCGGGGAAATCGTCGACGGACGCATCTGGGGCCGCGGTGCAACGGACATGAAGGCCGGCACCACGGCCGCCATCTACTGCTACCGCTACCTCGAGAGGCTGCAGGAGAAGCTGAACGGTCGGCTGACTCTCACGGTCGTTTCAGACGAGGAAACGGGCGGTCGCTGGGGCGCAGGCTATTTGCTCGACACGATGCCGGAGAGGGTCAGAGGCGATTGCGTCCTGAACGGTGAACCGGGCGGCACGGATACGATCCGCTTTGGCGAAAAGGGTATCATCCGCTTCAAGGTCACCGTCCGCACCCGTGGCGCGCATTCCCCCTACCCTCACCTCAGCCCGAGCGCGATCGACTTGGCCTGCGAGATCATTCGCGGCCTCAAACAGATGGCAGGACATGAAGGCGAGATACCGGACGACATTCTGGCTCACCTCAACAAGGTTGAAACACGCAATGTGATCGACCGCATAATGGGCGATGGCACTGCTGACGTCATCAAGCAGTTCACCGTAAATATCGGCACTATCAGCGGTGGGACCAGCGCAAATATGATCGCCGACAAGTGCGAGTTCATGGTCGATATCCGCGAGCCGATCGGTACGCCCAAGAGCGAGACATTCGAGCGCGCAAAAGCGATCATCATGGCGACGCCGGGCGCGGAAATTTCGGAAGTCTCCGGCACCCCGACCAACTGGTGCTCCACCCAGCATGAGATGATCGACATACTCGATGAGACCGTGCGCGGCCTAGGCTACCCGGCTCCGGTGCTGTTGCCGTCGCTCGGCGGATCTGACTGCAGATACTGGCGCGGGCTTGGTGTGCCGGCCTACATCTATGGCACCTCGCCGCGCAACATCGCGGCCCCTGACGAGTCCGGATCCATAGAGGATTTCCTCCACGTGGTTCGCGTGCACACCCTCGCCGCTGCCCGTTATCTCTCGAGCTAGATCCCGAAGCCTCCCCAGAATAACCGCACGTCGACAGCCATGGGCTGCAACGGAGTTTGTACATGCAGGATATGAATGTGGTTCGCGAACAGATCCTGCAATGGATCGCTCAGGACGAGGAGAAGATAGTCAACTTCTTCTCGGGACTCGTTCGCTGCGAATCGCCCAACCCGCCCGGCGACACCCGCGAGGCCATGCAATACATGCAGCGCTTTCTGGCATCCGAGTCCCTGCCTTTCGAGGAGGTGAACGCCCGCGATGACTGGCCCAACCTCATATCGACTGTGACAATGCCGGTGCCTGGCCGACATCTCATGTTCAACGGCCATCTCGATGTCTTTCCCGCGGTCAATCAGCCAGGATGGAAAGACGATCCCTGGAGCGGGAAGATCGAAAATGGCCGCGTCTGGGGACGCGGAACAGGCGACATGAAAGCTGGCCTCACCGCGTCGACGTTCGCCTATGTCTATCTTTCACGCCTTCGCGAGCACCTGAAAGGAACGATGTCCCTTACGGTTGTTTCGGACGAGGAAAGTGGCGGGCGGTTCGGCGTCGGCCACATGTTCGAACAGATCGAGGAGCGTATGCTTGCCGACTGTGTCATCAGCGGTGAATCCACAACGCCGCGGGCTGTGGCTTTCGGCGGGAAGGGGATGGTGCAGTTCACCGTAAATGTCTGGACGCCGGGCGCGCACGCCAGCGCGCCATTCCGTAGCGCCAACGCAATTCGCATTGCGATGGAGATCGTCCGCGAATTCGACGTTTTGAAAGATATCAAGGCGCAAACGCCGCCTGCGCTCGCCGAACGGCTTCAGGATGAAGGTGTACGCCGTCATCTTGGCGATTATGTCGACTACATGACCCAGACCACCCTGAACATCGGCACCATCGAAGGTGGTTCGAAGGTCAATGTGATTCCATCCAACTGCCGCTTCGAGTTCGAAGCGCGCATCCCCATCGGACTTGATCCGGAGCAGATTGTCAGCAAAGGACGCGATATCGTGGCTCGGTATCCAGAGGCTTCGATCGATGACGTCCGGGTGATGGCGCCTGACTATTGTGATCCGTTTGGCGAACTGGCCGCGATCATTCAGAATACGGTCGAGAGCCTCGGCCTGCAGCGACCTGTCATGGTGCCCGTTTCGGCACTGTCGGATTGCAAATACTGGCGTGACAGAGGCATTCCGGCCTACTGGTACGGACCCTCGCCAGTAGCAGGAACACCGAACGAGTCTGTGGCGATAGAAGAGCTTCTGATCTTGGTAAAGACACATGCCATCGCGGCTGCGAGGTACTTGAGTTCCTGACATTAGCGCCAAAAGGAAGGCTTCGTTATTTCAGACGCTTCAATTATTGCCTCCGTCGACCGCGTCATCACGTGGCCGGCTAATTTGCCATTGGATGAATGTTCAGTGTCAGGTCAGATCCAGAAATCTCGCTGAATGCACTGAAGACCGAAACATTCGATGAGCAACGATTCCGAACGACAGCTTTGCACCCCCATGTCGGCCGCTCAGGCAAAATTTGCCTTCGCTTGGAAGCGGACGTTCGAATTTGGGTGTTGAGGCTTGCGTCTCATGCAGCGTGCGTTTGCCGGAAAAATCGCGCGGAAAGCTGTGACCGATCACGAACCTCTCACGGCCGCCCTACTTTTTCGAGCGCTCAGCGAACACGCACATCGCTTACCAGTCCCTTGCCGCGATCGGGCGATTATTCAAATGCCGTGATGGTGATTGTCATTGCATTCCTGTTTCCTAGCGGCCAATCCTGCAACTTTTGGGGCCTCGGTCGCTCGGCCAGGGCGGCCAGAGACCGCCTTCTCGCCTTAGAAAGGCTTTTCGGCCTCGTCGGTGCGATAGAGGCTTACGGCGGCCTCCCGAGGCTTTACCCGCGGCCCTTTAACGAAGGTACGCGCGACCTTGCGCCAGGCGTTCAGGGTGTTCTGGTCGCGCCAGCATTCGAAGAGATTGACGCGCTCCGGATCGACCGCGTCCGCGCTTATGGAAAAGTCGAGACAGCCATCGTACGCTCTCGCGCGTTCGACCATGCCCCTGAAGACCTCCACGGCATCGTCCCGCTTCTCGGCGTCGGTGCGGGTGTAGCCGGCTATGATGATCATGGTTTGCTCCTTCGGTCTGATGCCCCCAATTCCGGCGGCACGCAACCAACATCGTCTGTGGTAGCGGCCTGCGGGGATCGCCGGTTCGCGATCGGAACGTCAGTCCCCCTTCACGTAGCCCAGACCCTCGACGATCTTTCCGTCCCGGACGCGCATGATATTGACACCTCGAACCCGGTCCGCTTCCCGGTCGCTCCAGCGAAGTTGCCAGCGGATGATTCCGCGATCGCCCATCGCGGAGATCTCCTCAGCTTTGAAGACGAGGTTGGCGGATGATGCGACGCCCTTCCAGAAAGTGAGGCAAGTCTCACGCCCTTCGTAGCGCGCGCCATCCGGGGCCGGCGCCGTGTTTTCGAGAACACAGCCCTCGCCGATAAGATCATCGAGGGCTTCGGGGCGACGCTGCTCGAATGCGTTGTGGAAGCGTTCCACGATTTCGCGGGTAATTTTGCTATCACTGGTCATCTTCTCACCTCATTGAGCGATGGAGCCGTTCATTCTGCGGAGACATGATGGACCACGGCTCGATTCAAACGGGTATCGTCGGCTTGGTTCTCTCTCACGTGCCTTGCGACTGGCCGCATGCGGCCGTCATTCCTGCAGCGGCGCCGACTCACCAGGCGTCTTGGCGTAGGCCAGGGCTTCGACGATCCGCCCGTCACGAACACGTATCAGGGTGACGCCGCGGATCGAGCCGCCGTCGCCGAAATGGAACCGCCAACGGATGTTTGCGCGGTCACCCATGACGATAGTGTCTTCGACCTCGAAGCGGTTGACGCGGTCTGCCGCCATGGCCTGCCAGAACGCCAAGTTGACATCGTAGCCTTCGTAGCGCGTGCCGTTCGGTGCCGGCTGGATTGACTCCATGACGCAATCCGGTGCGACCAGGTCCTCGAACATCTCGGGATCGTGCTCCTCGAACGCCTGGTTGAATCGGCGGATGACTTCGGCTGTGTCTTCCGTATGCATGGCTTCCTCTTATACAGACAGGTCTGTCTATATGTTGTAATATACAGACCTGTCTGTTAGGGTCAAGCGATGAGGCAGAAAAAATCTGAAACCCGGTCCGAAGCGGGTTCCGCGCGTCGTCGATTGCTTGACACCGCGACTCGGCTTTTCTACGAAGGCGGCATCCATGCCGTCGGCATCGACCGCATCATCGCGGAAGCCAGCGTGGCCAAAGCGACCTTCTACAATCATTTTCCATCGAAGGACGACCTCGTCGTCGCCTATCTCCAAGAGATCGATAGGGTCGGGCGGGCAGCGGTGGCCGCGCTTCCGAAGCAATCGCCCCGGAAAATGATCTCGGCGATCATGGAGCGCATCAGCGAGACTGTGACTGCAGGCCCTTGGCGGGGATGTCCGTTTCTCAACGCGGCAGCCGAATATCCCGATCCGGCCAGCGCCGTGCGGCAGGCCATCGATGCGCGCCGCGTCTGGTATCACAATAGCCTCCTGAGCCTTCTCGCAAAGGACGGCGATCCGGCTCCTTCCCTCACCGCGTCCCTCCTCGTCGCGCTTTCGGACGGTCTCCTGGAAAGTGCCTATCTGGATGATGCCGAACGTGTCCCCGCCCTTGTCCGCGAGGCGGTAGCCAGACTGCTCGATCGCCGATGACCGCCACTCGCCAACAAAGCCGCACCGGTCTTCGCCAGTTCCTCGATTCCGAGCAACAGCGCGATCGAATGGAAGGCAAAACGATCCTGCGCGACGCCGACGAGCGCCTGGAATCCCTCGAACTGCGTTTCAAATACGCCGCCCGGTTCGAGAAGCTGCTGCGCCGGCCACAGGCTCCAGAGGTTTTGGAGATTCTCAGGCGCTACGGTCGCGACTGCATCCCGATCCCGCGCCGGACTGAGCGGCACTACTGGTCTGTCTCCTGCCTGCCGTCGACGGCGGGCAAGGCGCTCGTTCGCGTCAATGCGAGCTGGATGGAGTTTTTCTCGCTCTATGCGGACGGCGAGGGCATCCGGGCGCTTTTCGTGGTGCATCTTTCCGATTTCACCACCGACCATTCACGCGATCACGACCAGGTGGACGGCGCTTTCCTGGAACGTTGTGTCGTGGTGCCGGAAGATGTCAGATATTTCTTTCCCCGCGGAGAGGATATGTTCGGCGTCAAGGTCCGACACGATCTACGGCCTGACCAACTACGTCCAGACGACCGATGGAGCGAGGGCCAACCGCGTCGGCTTGCAACTGCGTTCGGGCATGGTGGAGATGAACGGCAAGACACGCGGCCCCGGCGCGCCCTTCGGCGGAGTGAAGCGGTCGGGAAATGGCCGCGAGGCAGGTACCTGGGGCATACAGGATTTCATGGAGATCAAGGCCATCAGCGGATGGGCGCTCTGATCCTCGTTGCGTCCCGGCATCGCTGTGGGCGCAAGCCCCTTTCAAACTGATTCCACTTAGGAGCAGAAATCATGAAAGCCTGGATTTGCACCGAGGCCGGCGCGGAACTTCACGTGGCCGACGTCGAGGAAGCCATACTCGAGCCGACAGGCCTTGTCGTCGAGGTGGAATATTGCGGCCTGTGCCATTCCGACCTCCATCGCTGGCACGGCACGACCGACCTCGGCAGGCGTGGCATCGTCAAGCGGCCGAACAGTGCCAACCCTTTCGCGATGGGACACGAGATCGTTGGCCGCATCGTGAAGACCGGTCCGGAAGTTTCCGGGCGGGCGCTGGGTGAGGCGGTAGTCGTCTATCCGTGGTTCGGCTGCGGCACCTGCAAATCGTGCCTGGCCGGCCAGGACAACATGTGCACGAGCGGCTCCCGGAGCCTCGGATTCTCGAATCATGGCGGCTTCGCAAGGAGGGTGACTGTGCCGCATGAGCGATATGCGGTACCCCTCGGCGACCTGGCCCCGGCGCAAGCCGCCCCTCTCGCCTGCGCCGGTCTCACCGTCCGCAGCGCGATCCGGAAAATCGAGCCGCTGGAGCCGGAGGAAACCGTCATCCTGATCGGCGCCGGCGGTGTCGGCCTCACCGCTATCGCGGTGCTCTACGCATTGGGCCATCGCAGGATCGTATCGATCGACCTCGATCCCGCGAAGGAAGATGCCGCCAAGGCGGCCGGCGCGGCCAGCTTCGTCTGCCTCTCTGAAGGGATGGAACCGTCGGAACTCATCGAGGCCCTGGGCGGCAAGGTCAAGTCGGTCATCGACTTCGTGAACAGCGCCTCGTCGGCTTCGCTCGCCTTCGAACTCCTCGCCAAGGGAGGCAAGATGGTGCAGGTCGGCCTCTATGGCGGAGAGCTGGTCATACCGCTGCCACTGCTGACAGGCGCCGGCCTGACCATTCAGGGGAGCCTGACCCGCACTTTGGAGGATCTCCACGATGTGGTCGCGCTGGCCAGACAAGGCATGCTGCCGCAGATCCCGGTCAAGATACTGCCGCGCGCCGATGTCAATGATGCTCTCGTGCGTCTCGATCGTGGCAACGTTACAGGGCGAATGATCCTCAAAGCAGGCGGCCCGGGGGAACTCGACTGGACCGGACCCTGAGCCCGGCACTGCTTACCTACTCTGGCTCCATTTTCGACCGCCGGAAAGTAGAGTTCCACGGCATTTTTCATGATAGCGGACTGGTGGCGCTATCGGGATTGGCAACGAGATCGCCACCTTGAACTCGATCGCCCAGGCTCCTGCAGCCGGCGATTGTTGAACCAGTCGACCCACGTCAGCGTGGCGAACTCGACAGCCTCAAAGCTACGCCAAGGCCCACGCCGCTTGATGATCTCAGCTTTGTAGAGGCCGTTGGTCGTCTCGGCGAGTGCATTGTCGTAGCTGTCGCCGCCACTGCCGGAGGAGGGCTCGATGCTCACTTCGGCCAAATCCTCAGGTAGCAGATGCTGACATATGGAGAGCTTGCCGCGGATGACGCCATGAAGGCCGAGCTTGGCCATGAGGCGTTCGCCGGTGCAGCGCGCAGCGGCGAAGTCTTCGCGCCGCATCGGACGCCAGAGCTTGCGCGCCCATACACCTCGAAGTTCTTGGCGAAAACACGCTCGATCTCCGGCTTCAGCGCCAAGCTTCGCCCGCACCGAATGCTTCTCGCGAGTGACGCGCTTGGCGACAAGGTCGCGGTAGCTCGACAGGGCGATCGCGAAGGGCCGCATTGGCGGAAGAGATGAAGCTTGCCCCATCACGCGGCGCGACCGCCTGCGAGGCGGATGGCCCGGTAATCGGCGTCTGACATTGGGGCGGACGCTGACTATCAGTTTGGGTCAATGGAACGGCAGATTTTACCAACTTCTGGCCTTGCAGCGGACAGGCAGAAGACGGCCCCGCTCAAGACAGGGATTTATCTCCGCTTGCAGGCTTCCGAGCTCGGATTGGAACACCCTCGTCTAGAGCTTCAACGGGCGCTTCTGGGCGGAGTGCTCGAACGCCCACTGATTCCTGACACTTTCCGACGCAGCCGAAACGAGGATTGGCGCCGACACTACAACGAGGTGCGCCCGCATGGGTCGATCGGGCACAAGGTGCCAATCTCGTTGCTCAATCCCGATGGCGCCATCGGCCTGCCATCAAAAAAGGCCTAAAACTCAACCTTCCGGCAGTCCGAACAACGGGACCAGAGCAGAACGAGAGTCGAGCTCCTTGGTGGCGACACCCGCTTCTTGCCCGGGGGGCAGTGAAGCGGTCGCATTCTTCCCACGTCCCTGCAGGTGCACGCAAACGGCGGCGTTTCGAATATCGGCTGAGCTACAGTATCACCGAGGGTTCCCGCAATCCAGAAACCCCTGTATTGAAACTGAGTGTAGCTCCGTCCATGGTCATCAGCGCTTCTTCTTTGGGCTGAAGCCCGTCTCGAGCACTTGTTACGTAAAGGGTGGCAAAGTCGGCTCCTCCGAAGGCCGGGCATGACGGTTGCTCGACAGGCAAAGCGAGCATTGTATGGCGATGGCCGTCGGGCGTGTATCTCGCAATGTGGGAATTACCCCAGCACGCTAGCCACAAGAACCCGTCCGCATCGCATACCGCTCCGTCGGGGTTTGTCTTTTGCACTCGCAGATCGAGATAAATCTCCGGCTCACCCGTCGGCCAGCCTCCTTTTCCGAGCCGTTGGCGCCAGACAAGTCTTTCGTGCGTGTCGCTGAAGTGAGCAAACCGGCCATCGGGAGTGAACGAAATTGAGTTGGGTATCGTGATAGACCCGAAAAGCTTGCGCAATTCCCCCCGGCAATAACGCCAAATCGCACCGGCACCCGGCTCCGCACTTCGGCCCATCGTGCCGATCCAGAAGCCGCCCCACGGGTCGGCACGGCCGTCATTGGAGCGATTGCCCGGCCGGTCGCTTTCAAGCGGACAAATCTGTTCCCTGTGACCGCTTGTGACGTCGAAGTGCATGAGGGTGCCGGCGCCCGCAATGAGCAGAGTGTCACGATCGATCCAGGCTGCTGTCGAGACAGGCCTGTCGAAATTCCACTCCAGGGTCTCCTCGCCCTGTCTCGACAGCAGCTTCTGCCTGAGAATATCGAACCAGAACAATTGTTCGCGCTCAGGATGCCACAGCGGCCCCTCGCCGAGACTGCAAAGACGAGCATCGTAAAGTCGCGCTTCCATGCAACGTCCTTTGGTTTCGTTTTAGGTCGACGGCCAATTGATTGTAGCCGGAAGTTCCTCAGACGGGATCAGTCGAAAAAGGGTTCGACGACGATCCTTTTGCCCAGCATGAAGGCGTCGGCCACGTGAACGAGCGGGGTCGGATCCGCATCGATCTGACGGTCGGTGAGGAGCTCGGCAAAACGGTCATAGATGGCGTCATATTCGCGGTCGGGTGCCTTCGACGGCGGCTCATCCGCCACGGCAAGGGTCGCTCCGCCATCTGCCAGAACCAGCCGCCCTTCCGTCGTGTCCACCTCGATCGTCCATGTCTGCGCTCCGGTATGGCGCCAGTCGAACTCGGCCTCGACCGCCACATTGCCATTGCCCGTCATGGCAAGGGCCGCTGCGATCGGGGCTTCTCGATTCTGGGGGAACTTCAGTTCCGCAGTCGTCATGTGAACCGGAAACGGCAGGATGGCGGTCACAATGGAGAGCGCGTTGATGCCGGGATCGAAGACCCCGAGACCACCCGGCTGCCAGATCCACTCTTGCGCCGGATGCCATCGGCGCACGTCCTCCTTCCATGTCACACGGACATGGCGGAGCGTCTTGTCACGAAGCCATCGGCGTGCCGGCTCCACGCTTGCGGCAAAGCGGGAATGCCAGGTCGCGAAAAGCGTGACACCCTGTCGCTCCGCGAGCGCCTTCAGGACGTGAACCTCCGCAACGGTCGCACCGGGTGGCTTTTCCAGGAGAACATGGCGCCCCGCCGAGAGCGCGGCCTTGGCCGCGGCGAAGCGGTTCTGCGGGGGCATGCAGAGCGCGACAGCCGGAATGTCCGGCCGCGCGTCGAGAAGGCCCTCCAGCGTCGCATGGTTCTCGACGCCCGTCACCCCGCCATGGCTGCTGACAGTCGCGGCGAGATTGAATACCTCGCTCCGACCGATCGAGGGAACGTGCTGGTCCCGCGCGATCGTGCCGACCCCGACGATGGCGATGTCAGTGGCTGTCACGGGGAACCGCCTTTCCGCGCTGGCCCTTGAGGAAGTCGAAGTCCGCTCCGGTGTCGGCTCCCTGAACATGAGTGTGGAACAGCTGCGCATAGCCGCTTTCGGGAACTGGCACATTGGGGTGCCAGGCTCTCAGGCGTGCCTCGATCTCCGTCTCGGGCACGTCAAGATGCAGGCGGCGTGCCGGCACGTCCACCTCGATCATGTCGCCGTCCCGCACGATCGCGAGCGGACCGCCAATGGCGGCTTCGGGCGACGTATGCAGGATCACGGTGCCGTACGCCGTACCCGACATGCGCGCA